>OHBJ01001118.1_pt1 | contig 18336 bp, 11 predicted proteins | sample 1577241 | NCBI WGS metagenome assembly OHBJ01 (sample SAMEA3541594, study PRJEB24748) | human gut metagenome | biome: human gut; feature: human-associated habitat; material: faeces | place: China | collected 2012 | reverse complement strand
TGAAGTAAAAGTTGGATACCCAGATTCCATACGGAATCGCTAATAAACCTACGGGGCAACCGAAATTTCCAATAGAAACTTATCAGGAACTGCCCGACCCTTCCTCCCCCTCTGATAAAGACTGGGCAGCAGTTACCAACCCTCAGATTTCCTGGGGAACTATTGACACCCGCTATGCGAAGCATCGGCTTCCTCAGCTGAAAAAACAGCAGCTTACCACTTTAAAAGGCTGGCGTGGCGAACGTATAAATGCGCAGGCTGTTGTCTGGACCGGCACTGAGGTGAAAGATCTGAACTTCAGCTTTACCGATTTTAAAGATAAAAAAGGAAATAGCCTTTCGGATGAGGCGTTTAAAGCCGGTTTCATCCGTTATGTAATGACCGATGAACTGAATAAAGATGGCAGAGGCGCATGCGGTCACCGTCAAGCAGTGGATTACGATTCGTTGTTGGTAGCCGACCCGATTGATACGAACTTGAAATCAATGTCTGTTCCGGCACGTACTGTTCAACCTATCTGGGTGCAATGCTGGATTCCTCAATCGGCTACTCCCGGAACCTACAAGGGTGCCTTGCTGATAAAAGACGGTTCCCGTCTGTTGCAGCAGCTTAATCTCGAAATCCTTGTTTCTTCCCGTGAACTTCCTGCACCGTCCGAATGGGCTTATCATCTGGATTTGTGGCAGAGCCCGTTTGCCGTAGCCCGTTATTATCAGGTTCCCTTGTGGAGCCAGGAGCATCTGGACGCTATGCGCCCGCTGATGAAAATGCTGGCAGATGCCGGTCAAAAGATTATCACAGCCACTTTGACACATAAACCCTGGAACGGTCAGACTGAAGATTATTTCGAGACGATGGTTACATGGATGAAACGTGCCGACGGTACTTGGGCTTTCGACTATACGGTTTTTGATCGCTGGGTAGAGTTTATGATGAGTGTCGGTATCGATCAGCAGATTAACTGTTACTCTATGGTTCCCTGGGAATTATCTTTCCAGTATTTTGATCAGGCAACAAATTCATTGAAGTTTGTAAAGACAGCACCGGGAGAACCTGCTTATGAAGAAATGTGGGTTGCGATGCTTACTTCTTTTTCCAAGCATCTGAGAGAAAAAGGATGGTTTGATATTTGTGCGATTGCGATGGATGAGCGTCCGATGGATGTAATGCAGAAAACGTTGAAAGTAATCCGTAAGGCAGATCCGGAGTTTAAAGTTTCACTGGCCGGTAATTATCATGCTGAGATAGAGCCGGACTTGTACGATTATTGCATTGTTATCGGACAGAACTTCCCGGAAGAAGTGCGTCTCCGCCGTGCGGCCGAGAATAAACGTACCACCTATTATACTTGTTGTACGGAAGCACATCCCAATACATTCACTTTTTCCGACCCTGCTGAGGCTGCATGGGTGAGTTTCTATTCTTCGAAGAAGCATCTGGACGGCTATCTGCGTTGGGCATACAATAGTTGGCCTTTGGAGCCGTTGCTCGATTCACGTTTCCGCACGTGGGCGGCTGGAGATACTTATCTTGTGTATCCGGGAGCCCGTAGCTGTATCCGTTTCGAACGTCTGATCGAAGGTATTCAGGCACATGAGAAAATAACGATTCTTCGTCAGGAATTTGAGAAGAAGGGAAATAAAGCCGGATTAAAGAAGATAGAGAAAATGCTGGCCCCGTTCAATTTGGGTAATATGCCGGAAATACCGGCAGCCGTTACCGTAAACCGGGCCAATCAGATACTTAATTCGTTTTGATAATAGAAACGAATGAAGCCTGTCAATTATTAAACGTAAATTATGAAGAAAATATTATTTGTCTGCCTCGGAAATATCTGCCGTAGCTCTACGGCGGAAGGAGTAATGCTTCACCTGATCAAAGAAGCCGGACTGGAAAAAGAATTTGTGATTGATTCCGCCGGAATCCTGTCTTATCATCAAGGCGAATTGCCGGATAGCCGGATGCGTGCACACGCTGCCCGTCGGGGCTATCAACTGGTTCATCGCTCCCGTCCGGTGCGGACAGAGGACTTTTATAATTTTGATCTGATTATTGGCATGGACGACCGTAACATAGATGATCTGAAAGAAAAAGCTCCTTCTACGGAAGAGTGGAAAAAGATTCATCGTATGACGGAGTACTGTACCCGCATTCCCGCCGACCATGTCCCCGACCCCTACTATGGAGGGGCCGAAGGATTTGAATATGTGCTGGATGTACTCGAAGACGCTTGCGCTGGTCTGCTTACTTCTTTAACTCAGGATAACTGATCCGTGTGTGATAAGCGATCTTCAGTTTTTCTTTGAATACCGTCTTGATGGTCGCAATGTCCTTGAAAGTGATAGGGCATTCTTTGAAATAACCTTCAGCAACTTGGGAGTCTATGATTTTGTCGACCAGGTTGCTGATAGTTTCTTCCGTATATTCCGGCAGACTGCGTGACGCTGCTTCAACAGCATCCGCCATCATCAGAATAGCTGTCTCCTTTGAGAAAGGATTAGGACCCGGATAGGTGAACAGTTCTTCATTCGGTTCCTCGTCGGGGTGCTCGTTCTTCCATGAGATATAGAAGAACTTCGTTTTTCCCCGTCCATGATGGGTGCTGATAAAGTCTTTGATTACTTTCGGCAGATTATGCTTGTCCGCCAGTTTTAATCCGTCTGTCACATGACTGATCACGACCTGGGCACTTTGCTCGTAATTCAGATTCTTATGAGGATTGACGCCTCCCGACTGATTTTCCGTAAAGAAAGCGGGATTCTCCATCTTGCCGATATCATGATACAAAGCTCCGGTACGTACTAATTGACTTTTCGCTCCGATACGGATCGCTGCTTCTGCCGCCAGATTGGCTACCTGCATAGAGTGCTGGAAAGTTCCGGGCACGGTTTCGGACATCTGCCGGAGAAGATCACTGTTGATATTGGAAAGTTCGACCAAAGTCACATTAGAGGTAAAGCCGAACGTCTTTTCCAGCAGAAACAGCAACGGATATGTAAACAGCAGCAGAATACCATTAATAAAGAAATAGGTATACATCCGTGCATTCAGCTTAGAGAAGTCATTGGCAAGTCCATTCTCGGTCATTAGCTCGAATGCGAAGTAAATAGCCGCGTAAGTCAGTATCACCAATAAGGCCGTGCGGAAGAGCTGTGACCTCTGCGAAAGTTCCCTTAAACTGAAAATGGCAACTAATCCGGCAGCCAACTGCGTCAGAATGAACTCATGCGGAAAACGCAGGGATATAGAGCAGATTAATATCGTAATGACATGCGTTAGGAAGGCAGTTCGTGAATCGAGGAAAACCCGTATGATAATGGGCAGCATCGCGTACGGAATCATATATACATTAAATATATTATGTGATACCATGAAAGCTGTTACTACACTATAAAATACAATCAGTGTAAACAGTAACGACAGGCTGCCTTTGCGCTCATAATAATCTTTTCGGAACAGGTCGAGATAGAGCATAAAGCAAAGCATCAGCATACCGACAAACAAAATCTGCCCGCCAAGAATCAAGCGGCTCTGATCAATGGATTCACTTCGCTTGATAGACTCTTTGCGTAATGATTCCAGAATATTGTACGTTTCCGGGCTGATGATTTCTCCACGGTCTATAATTTTCTGTCCGCTGACGACTAATCCGTTGGCCCAGGAATAGTTGTTCAGCATTTCCTCTTTGGCGGTCTGTGTCCGTTGCTGGTCGAATGTGAGATTGGGTGTGATATATTCGTTTAAAGAACATTGTCTCAGAATCTCACGGTTGAAGTGGGTCGTATCTGCGGAAAGCAAGTACTCATAAGCTTTTTTGACCGTATATATATGATCGGTAGGCTTGGAGTTGGCGAGTTTATCGTCGATGATCATGATTGCCGAAGTACTGTCCTTGTGGAGTTCTTGTATGTTTTCTGTCGAAACGATGCCCTCTCCGTATATTTCTTTTAATGTCCGTTCGATGTATCGCAGATAATCTACGGTAGGAAGTATACCTTTCAGGTGAGTATGGTAATTCTCTTTCAGCTTGGCGATTGCGTCTTTCTCTACTTGTTTGTCAAGCAGATAATAAGGTTGGAAGGAAGCCAGCAAACTATCCTGTTCCCGGTTCACCACTGCGTCGTCTTTATAGATTGGAAAGTCAAAAGTGGCTATCAGCTGCCCGTACTTCCAGGGCTTGTTTATGTCAAACTGATAGTTGAATTTTCCGTCACGTGGCAGGAAATAGACAATCAGTGTCACTGTCGCTACAAACAGCAATGATTTATATAATATATCTCTTCTTGAGAACCTCTTTTTCTTCTTCATATGTTCCATACGCATTGAAATTTTTGCGAAAAGTACAAAAAAAAACAATAGTGTGGAAAAAAAGGTTTAATTTTGCCACGATTTACCTATACTAACCCAAATTATGGCAGAAAGAAAAGTAAGAGTTCGTTTTGCTCCGAGTCCTACGGGAGCATTGCACATCGGTGGTGTGCGTACAGCTTTGTATAATTATCTATTTGCGCGTCAACACGGCGGAGACCTCATTTTCCGTATTGAAGATACTGACTCCAACCGGTTCGTGCCGGGAGCGGAAGAGTATATACTTGAGTCATTCAAGTGGTTGGGTATCCACTTTGACGAAGGAGTGAGCTTCGGTGGAGAACACGGCCCGTACCGTCAGTCCGAACGTCGCGAAATCTATAAGAAATACGTGCAGATTTTGTTGGATAATGACAAGGCATACATCGCTTTTGATACTCCCGAGGAACTGGACGCTAAGCGTGCGGAAATTGCTAACTTCCAATATGATGCATCGACCCGCGGGATGATGCGTAATTCTCTGACAATGTCGAAAGAAGAAGTGGACGCATTGATTGCTGAAGGAAAGCAATATGTGGTTCGCTTTAAGATCGAGCCGAACGAGGATGTTCACGTGAATGACTTGATTCGTGGCGAAGTCGTTATTAATTCATCTATTCTGGATGACAAGGTGCTTTATAAGTCGGCTGACGAACTGCCTACTTATCATCTCGCAAACATTGTGGATGACCATTTGATGGAAGTGTCTCATGTAATCCGTGGCGAAGAATGGTTGCCTTCGGCACCGTTGCACGTACTTTTGTACCGTGCATTCGGCTGGGAAGACACGATGCCGGAATTTGCCCACTTGCCTTTGCTGCTGAAGCCGGAAGGAAACGGTAAACTAAGCAAGCGTGACGGCGACCGTTTGGGATTCCCTGTATTCCCGTTGGAATGGCGTCCGGAATCGGGAGAAGTGTCTTCCGGATATCGTGAATCGGGTTATTTGCCCGAAGCGGTGATTAACTTCCTGGCTTTGTTGGGATGGAATCCGGGCAACGATCAGGAAGTGATGTCTATGGACGAGATGATAAAACTGTTCGACATTCATCGTTGCAGCAAGTCCGGAGCTAAATTCGACTATAAAAAAGGTATTTGGTTCAATCATCAGTATATCCAGCTTAAACCGAATGAAGAAATTGCCGAACTGTTTTTGCCTGTGCTGAAAGAGCATGGGGTAGAGGCTCCTTTCGAGAAGGTCGTTACGGTAGTCGGCATGATGAAAGACCGTGCAAGTTTTATCAAGGAACTGTGGGATGTTTGTAGCTTCTTCTTTGTGGCTCCTGCTGAATATGACGAAAAGACAGTGAAGAAACGCTGGAAAGAAGACTCGGCAAAATGTATGACTGAGTTGGCGGAAGTAATTGCCGGCATCGAGGATTTCAGCATTGAAGGTCAGGAGAAAATAGTGATGGACTGGATTGCTGAAAAAGGTTACCATACAGGTAATATAATGAATGCTTTCCGTCTGACACTGGTGGGCGAAGGAAAAGGTCCGCATATGTTCGATATTTCCTGGGTGTTGGGCAAGGAAGAGACATTGGCTCGTATGAAGCGCGCCGTAGAGGTACTTAAATAATTAGGATTTGTAAATTATGCTTTACAATCTGGCAATAGTTATTTATGACCTTTTGGTTCATTTTGCTGCTCCGTTCAGCCGTAAGCCCCGAAAAATGATGAAAGGGCATTGGGTGGTGTATGAACTTCTACGACAGCAAGTGGAGAAAGGGGAGCAGTATATTTGGTTTCACGCTGCTTCGCTTGGCGAGTTTGAACAAGGGCGTCCATTAATAGAAATGATCAGGGAAAAATATCCCGATTATAAGATATTGCTTACATTTTTCTCTCCGTCCGGTTACGAAGTGCGCAAGCATTACCGGGGAGCGGACATTGTTTGCTATCTGCCGTTTGATAAACCGCGGAATGTGAAGAAGTTCCTGGATATCGCAAACCCGTGCATGGCATTCTTTATCAAGTACGAATTTTGGAAGAATTACCTGGATGAGCTTCATAAGCGTCGCATCCCGGTGTATAGCGTTTCTTCCATTTTCCGTCGCGATCAGATATTCTTTAAATGGTATGGTGGGACTTATCGCAATGTGCTGAAGGATTTCGATCATTTGTTTGTGCAGAATGAGGCTTCCAAACGCTATTTGTCGAAGATTGGCATTAGTCGTGTGACAGTGGTGGGAGATACCCGTTTCGACCGTGTGTTGCAGATTCGGGAAGAGGCCAAAGACCTTCCGTTGGTGAAAATGTTTAAAGGAGACAATGCCTTTACGTTTGTAGCCGGCAGTTCTTGGGGACCGGATGAAGATTTATTTCTGGAGTACTTCAACACCCATCCGGAAATGAAGTTGATCATCGCTCCGCATGTGATTGATGAAAATCATCTGGTGGAGATTATCAGTAAACTGAAACGTCCTTATGTACGCTATACTCGTGCTGACGAAAAGAATGTACTGAAAGTTGATTGCTTGATTATCGATTGCTTCGGACTGTTATCTTCTATTTACCGCTATGGAGAAGTGGCTTATATCGGAGGTGGTTTTGGCGTCGGTATTCATAATACGCTGGAAGCTGCTGTATATGGCATCCCTGTTATCTTCGGACCGAAATATCAGAAGTTTATGGAAGCAATCCGGTTGCTCGAAGCTAAAGGCGCATACTCAATTAAAGACTATCACGAGTTGAAAACCTTGCTGGACCGTTTTCAGGCAGATGACGTTTTCATGCGTGAGACTGGTGCGAATGCCGGTTATTATGTGACCAGTAATGCCGGAGCTACGGAGAAGATCATGCACATGATTAACTTTTAGAGACGGATAAGGTTGGGCGTCGCCTGAAAAACAGGTAAGCCCTATCATTTCGCTCTGCTGTTCTGAGCTTGTCGTCTCGTTTTTCTTAAAGAAGAGAGATTCGTCAATGAACTCAGAATATAACAGAATAAGATAAGAATAAGGAGATGTGTCAGAACTCCCCTTTTAACGAATTCATCTTTGCCACAACTATCTGTAGCGAAGATGAATTTTAATTTATAAAGGTTTCGATACACCCGCTTACCAGTACATCTTTTGAAAATGTTGGTATTCTATTTGTTTATTTCCTGTTTTAGTAACTCTTCCAGTTCTTTTCGTGTCACATGGGTGAATCGTTTCACTATATTTCCTTGCTTATCTATCACCAAATACATGGGCAAACCTTTCATCTGAAAATGTTTCCAAAGATAACCCCATTGCTTTTCGTTTAACCAATAATGTTCACCGACAATGTCTTGTATGAGTATTTTCCAAGTCTTTTCGATGGAACTGGGGCCAGTTAGGTAGACAAAAGCTACGTTTTCGCCTAATTCTTTTTTAATAGGTTCATATTCTTTAATCGTCCTTCGGCAGCCACCGCACCAGGTAGCCCAAAAGTCAATGAATTGTACTTTTCCTTTATGGCGGTCGACGAGAGCAGACAGTAATTCTTCTTCTGATACTTTAGGTGCTTCGCAGACAGAGTATTTCTTTGTTGTCGCTTTTGCGCGTGGTTGCATCTGTCGGTTCATGTCTTGAATGATTCCTAAGAAAATCGGGTTTGTAATTTCCGTTGCCATAGCTTCTTGTTGAGTGGTTAGTGGTTTTAAATTATATAGGCTGGAGCGCATATAGATTGCCCGTATATAATCGACCATTAAACAAGTGCTGTCTTGCATGATATGGCTCAGATACTCCTTCGCTTTGGTGAATAGTTTCTGACTGAATTCATTATATTCTTTGGGGTATTTTGCAATAAGCGAGATCAGCTCGCTGCCTTGTTGGAAGGGGATACCTGTTTTGAGAGCTGTCTCGTATTGGCGAATAAGCGCTTGTTCCTCCTTTGTAAGCGCTGCTTTTGATAGTAAATACTTCTCAAATTTTAAAGGATCATGATGTAGCTCATAGAGTTCTCCTGAGATCACGTTGCGGTAATTGTAGCAATAGAGCGCTAAGGGATGATTGACAGGGAAATTCTTTAGGAAATCATAGAAATTGGCAGGAAAATCAAAATTGGCAAAGGCTGTACTGGCTTGTTCACGCGTGATGTTTTCCTTCTTCTGATAAGCCGTTTGCAGACAATAACGGGTTGCATTCAGATTCTCTATGCAATCGAACGCACATGAGAGATTGGCAAGTGTGCGGGTATCTTCACTAAATTGCGTTTTTGTGTTGTTGTGTGCCACGCACTGTTTGTATTGGTCGATGCAGCGTTTCTTAAATTCATTGGCGCTGATGCCTGCAATAGAATCCAGTATGTCGCCATTTCTATAAACCGGAGCTATTCTTGTAATCAATTCTGGCTGGCACCATTCATTATTGATGGTAGCATATTGTCCGCTGAATACAAATTGTTTTCCTTGCGGATTGCTTAGATTGACCGCTACATTAGTTTCTTTATCGGGACTTAGCAGAATGACTATATCGGCTTTCCCTATCGTCATCCGTACTTGTGTGTTATGATAGAGAGGAATATTGATTTTGAAGCTTCCGTCTGCTTCGATAGTCGGGAAGAGGGTTTCGGCTGCCCCCATCACAATATTAGGAGCTCCGATTTTGAGGTCCGGATGATCATCAGGGCTATAATTAGCTATTGTGCCGCTTAGTATGGCTTTTCCTTTTTGATATTCGGGACTCCGTAATTGTGCTTGTACTATGTTGAATAGCAGAGACAAGAAAAGGAAGGTAAACAGTCTGTTCATAATAGTTCTTTGATTGCATTTATAATTTCTTTATCTGTATTCTCTGTGCTATATCCTCTGATTATTTTTCGTATGATTCGTTTCTGGTCCAGTATGAAAAAGAAGGGTGCAGCACCACCTGTCTGGTATTGTTTGATAACTTCGTTCGTGGCATTTAGAATCGTATAATTCAAATCTTTCCGCTTGGCGTAGTTTCGGATGGCGGATGCATTGTGGCTCCAGGATTCTATAGCAATGAGATCAAACTCCTCGTTGCTGAATAACTCTTTTAACTTTTTCAGAAAAGGTACAGCTGCCTGGCAGGCGCCACAGCCAATGCCGGTGAAATTGATTAGTATGACTTTGCTTTTGCAGTTGGCAAGTGATAGAGACTGTCCATCTATATTTTCTAATATCCATCCCGGAGCTTTTTTGCCTGTGAGTCCGGATGTGGATGGCGAGTCTCCGCTTTTCTTGTGGAGATCGCTGTATTTAACTGTTTCATAATCTTTGGGGAAATAATCATTGATGTTAAAGTCTCTGATGTTGAGCTTGTTAATCTGAAGGTTGGAACAAGTTGAAACGGAAATATCATGTGACATTTCCCTTCGCTCCTTAAAAGGTAAATTATCCGATTTATTAATCCATAATTCATAAATAGAAGTCGTATTGCCGATATCGAATGGGGGAAGAGGCATGTGGAAGGCTTTTCCAAAGAATTCAACCTGTTGTTCCTCATTGATTGTTAGTTTGAAATAGTAATCATTACCCTCGTCTTTCAGTTCTATGGTGATATTATCATCAGTGGTAAGCGCATACTTGATGATGTTCTTTGCGAAATTGAAGAATGGAGGTCTTACTAGCCTGAAAGGGAGTGGTTTGAATGTGAAGTCATCAATTACTAACTTTTTATTATCGTGATAGGCTTCTACTCTTACGTTACCATCATAACAAAAGTTTAGCTTTGTAGTATCCTTGGCATCCAGTGAAACATAGCTTGCGCCGATGGTTGAATCTATGGGGTGATTATATTCTTTGATGAATCCATGTAGAATGGATAATGCGGTGGAGTCCCCGGGTTGCCAGCTTTCGTTAGCAACATAATATGTTGCGGATTCAATTTTCTCTAGATTGGCAAATACCTTTTTTAAATAGTCTCTCTCTCTGTTTTGAGCATTGACTGCCGGCATTGTTGCAAAAAGGAGAGTAATAAGCAGTAGTTTTGTTTTCATGATTGATCGTGGAGTAGTATGTTTTCTATAGTTAGATGTTTTTATTCTGTTTGATTACAAATCTACGAATAATTCGTAAATTAGAGGCAGGCAATTGGTTAAATAAAACAAATGAATCCATGAACTCCTTCATGGATATTAGCTGATCCAATACGCTCCTTTGCTAATTTTTCAAAGATCAGAGATGCATTGAATATAGTACCCTGAAAACACATGAACTTACTAATGATCTGGAACCTGATATTTATATTATTCATGTGAATCAGTAGTTGAATGTTGTTCATTTCTTTGCGGTTTTGAACTAAATGATAGTCAATAGTATCTTAAATGGGCTGTCTAAAAAGTCAATAGTATCTTAACTCTCCTCCTTCTGGAAGGAGGAGTACCCGTAGGGGGAGGTGGTAGGTGAATACATAATCCTATCATTTACAAAGAAATAGGAACAAACATTATCTCTCCTACCACCTCGGTCTTCGACCACTCCTCCTTCCCGAAGGAGGAGATTCGAGATAGAATCGACTTTTTAGTCAGTCCAGGTTTAGGTATTATTGACTTTTGTACCTTCTCTTTTCTTCTTCATAATAGAAAAGATGGTTTTCATCTTTCACCGAACGGGTAGTTCGTTTGCTGTCTATAGTGTAATCAGCCATAGGATAGTACTAAAGTTCTCTTTAACCTCTTGCATCCTTGCTTTTTCCTATAAGGAAAGTAGGAATAAGACGCAGATATCTTTAGTTGTTCACGGCCGTGAACAGGTCTGATCACATCCGTGAAGAGCATTGCTCACGGTCGTGATCAACTCTTGCCACGGCCGTGAACAACTAACAATATCAGTGTCTTAATGGAAGAATAAAGGCACTATAAGTAAAAGATACCGGTAGTATATGGTATTTGTTGTATAAGGTTAGGGGCTGGATATAGGGGAACGTAACAAGTAATAAGTAACAAGTAATAAGTAATAGGCATTGAATCATAAGTAATAGGTAATAGGATGGGGAAAGGTGACAATAAAATGTGTGATATATGGCTATTGTCACCCTATTATCACCCCTTATTATCACCAAATGATTGCTGATAATCAGTTTATTATCCTTCAAAGGTGATAAGTGACAATAGAAAAGCATGTTATTACTATGGTACGAGTTCGATATAATCCAACAAGTTGGGTCATATCGAACTCGTGTTAGTTATCTGATTATCGTCAGTTTATAGCTTGGTAATCACTTTCTTACCTCTATAGGAGATGGATTTGTCAAAGGTGGTTGCGTCTCCGTCGCCACAGCCTTTTCCCGGTTCTACAACTATGAGGTTGAATTTGCGGCTTTTCAGCATTCCTTTATAGCTGCCTTTCCGGTCGTCGATGGTCAGTGTACGGTCTTGGTCGTTCCATTTCAAGGTAATGGTAGAGTAAGCTCCCTTTTCGTAATTGTAGTTGTCGAACTCATCTTCGTAAAGGGTAAATTCCGCGTTCGCTCCCGGATAGATACGGATGGTCAGATTGTCCCATTTCTTTTCTGTAGAGTATTGCACGGCGGGACCCCAGGGGAGAATAGAACCGGCACGGACGTAGATCGGCATAATGTCGATCGGGACTTCACGTTGCAGGGTCTGTCCGCCTTCCAGTGTTTGCCCGGTCCAGAAGTCGATCCAGCGGGCACCTTGGGGAAGGTAAACATCGGTCTTTCCGATTTTGCTCATGTCTTTCTGATGACCGTTTTGCTTCTTGTCCTGCCATGTGTACAATGAATCCGTCACCGGGCGAACCAGGAAGTTGCGTCCGAACATATATTCGGTGTCCATATCGAGCACTTTCTTGTCTTTCGGGAAGTCCATCATGAGAGGGCGCATGATGCTGCCTGCTTTGCTGGTCACTTCCCAGGAAGTGCTGTAGATGTATGGCAGCAGGCGGTAACGTAAGTGAGTGTATTTCTCCAGTGCATCGTATGACCAGTCGCCTTTCTTGCCGAACTGATAGATTTCTACGGCTACCGGACTGGAATTGTGTGAACGCATGATCGGCTGGAATACTCCCCACTGATACCAGCGGACGTGCAGTTCATGATAGGCGATGTTGTTTACGTTATTGTTATATCTCCATGCGAAGAAGCCACCTAGGTCTGTGTTCCAGTACGGGATGCCGCATAACGCATAGTTCAGTCCTGCCGCTAGTTGCTTGCGCATGACGGACCATTCGGAAGTTACGTCTCCGCTCCATGAATGGGAAGCATACCGTTGCTGTCCGAGGAAGGAGGAACGGGTAAGCAGGAATACGCGTTTGTCGGAAGTAGTGGCGCGTTGGTGTTCGTATACGCCTTTGTTGGACATTAAAGGGAAGGCGTTGTGTACCCTGCGGAAAGAACCCAGATAAGTCTGCGTGTTGAAGTCCTGGTCTTTGATATCCATATGGTCCGGTTCGGTGGAGTCGAGCCACCAGGCGTCCATGCCGAGGTCGAAGATGTTCTTTTTCATCGCTTCCCAGTAGATGTCCCGTGCTGCCGGATTATACGGGTCGTAAGGTTTGACTCCGGCTTTGGGCGGCCACGTTTCGAAATGGAGCAGTGCTTTCAGACTGTCCATCTTCTGATACATTTCTGTCCACGGACCGAAGGAGGCCCATACGGAGATCATGATGTGGGCGTTCTGCTTGTGCACGTAGTCGATCATTTCTTTGGGGCTTTTGATGCGGGGAGTGCCGTAGTCGGCATTCTTGTCTTCTCCGTTCGGGAGGAATTTCATGTATTCCGGGTCACCCATCTTGTTGATGTAGCGGGGATTCTGGAATTTCATGGAGTTCCAGTTCTCGTTGCAGCCCCAGTATTGCCAGTCTTGGATGATTCCATCCAGAGGAACTTTCAGCTCCCGGTATTTGTCTACGACTTCGCACAGTTCGTCCGGACTTTTGTAGCGTTCGCGGCATTGCCAGAAGCCCAGTGTCCAGAGAGGATACAACGGGGCTTGTCCGGTCAGGTCGCGTACTCCGGCTATGACTCCGTCGGCGTTGCCGCCGTAGATGAAGTAGTAGTCGGCACAGTCGCCTACTTCCGAGTCGAAGGAGGTTTCCTGCGGATTGTCGAGGAAGGTGGTAGGGGAGTAATTGTCCCAGTAGAGGGCATAGCCTTTGATGGAGTGGATGAAGGGGATACAGATACTCATGTTCTGGTTGCGGAGAAAGAGTTTCTGATTGCGTTGGTTCACTTTGCCGGTCTGCTGTTGGCCCAGACCGTAGATTACTTCGTCCTTATCCAGCAGAAAAGCCTGACGGACATTGTAGGAGGGGACGCCCGCGTCATTGAAAGGGGTAAACTGTGTTCCGTAGTCTTTGTCGGTCAGCAGCCGTTGCCCTAGCTTGTCGAAGAAGTAGATGCCGCCTGTTTCGGGGTTCACTTCCACTTGTATCATCTGACTGCTCAATGTTACATTTTTCCCGTTTTCACCGAAGGAAACCGGGGTTTGTTCCGGTGCTTTGATGACAACGAGGCTTTCTTTGTCGGAAGCTGTCTCACCGGGCGTCTTATATACCCGGACGATGGAAGGCGAATAAAATTCTACACTGACGTTCATCCCTTGTGCTGCATACTTGATGCCTTGGGAAGTACGTTGTACGTTTTGTGCCGTACCGTTTGCGGCAATGATCATGGCCCATGCCAACAGGATGCCTGTTTTTCTTAGATTCATTTTCATGGTTTCTTTAAGTGCTTTATGATACGGCAAAGGTAGGATGGAAGGACATTTTGCGGACAATAGCTATGTTGAAACAAACAACAATCAGGTTGATTTCTTCATTTCCTTTTCTTCTTTTGCTTTCTCATGTGGCTTCTCGTTCTCTGCTTGCCCTGCTTTTGCTCTGTTCTCTTCTTGTCCCATTCTCTTCGCTTTCTCTGTATATTCCGAGGGACGGCATCCATACATTTCTTGAAAACATTTGCTTAGGTAGCTGGAACTGCTGAAGCCGGTACGCTCCGCTATTTCGGTTACGCTCAGTTTGCCTTCGGCAAGTAGTTGCGCTGCTCGTTGGAGGCGGATGTTGCGGATAAAGAGGCTGGGGGACTGGTCGAGCAAAGTCACCAGCTTGCGGTAGAGTCCGGTGCGTTCCATGCAGAGGTCACGGCTTAGTTGCTCTACGGAGTAGCCGTTGACGTCAAGGTTCTTTTCTACCAGTTCTATCGCTTGCACTAAAAAGGCGGATTCTGCACTGTCCGGTTCTATGCCGTTTGGCTTTTCATTATCATCTGCCGTTTCGTTCCTGTCGCAGACGGAAGGGTGGCTTTTCTTCTCCGAACGGGCTTTCTGTTCGGCTTCATAGCTGTTGCATTGCTCTATCAGGTTGCGGATGCGGAGCAGCAGGATTTCTTCTTTATGTTGCTGTTTCATCTTTTTCTTGGTCTGATAGATATAGAGGCGGATGCTTGCTAAGACAATCAGTAACACGATGATCGTATACAGAACGTAGGCGGTAGTCGTTTTCCACCAGGGAGCGTGGATGATGACGTGTATCTTTGTGATGTTATCGTTCCATTGTAACTGGTTGTCGGATGCAGCGACTTTGAATGTATATTCTCCCGGCGGTAAATTGGTATAGGAGGCCTGTAGGATGCCGTTGCCGACTGTTGCATTCCCTTGTCCGCTGGCGAAAGCGTTCATCCATTGTTTGTCGATGCCTTCCAGTTGGTAGCGGTAGTAGGTGCGTTCGCTGTTCACGTAGTTCAGTGCCGAACATTCGAAGGTCAGAAAGTTCTGGTTATAGTCCAGTTCTAGCTCCTTTGTGTAAGGGGCGGCTTGCGGCAGGATGATGCGGTTTCCGTACTTTTCTCCTGTGTTTACTTTTTCACCGTAGAGATGTAAGTTGGTGAAAACCGGTTTGTAAGGCAGGCCCGGAGTGGCGGATTCATGGTCGGGACGGAAAATGGTAAAGCCGTCGATGCCTCCGAAATAGAGTGTACCGTCCGAAGACTCAAAGATAGCTCCCTGTATATATTCCTCTTCTAAAGCCCCGTCCAGTTGATTGAAGTTGGTAAAGCCGATTTCCTGATTCTCCGGATTGATATGGATACGTGAGATGCCATTGCTGGTAGTTACCCAGATATAGTTGTTTCTGTCTTCGATGATTGATTGTACGAAGTTATTGCTCAGTCCGTTTTCACGATAGAAAATGCGGTGGGCTTGTTTATTAGGTGAGGCGGATTGATTATCTGCTGTTTGTGTGGTCGGTTTGCTATCCGGTGTTTGCTCTTGATCGGTGAAGAGTTCCAGTCCGTCGGCTGTCCCTGCCCATGTCCAGCCCCGTGTGTCGGTGCATAGGGCGGTGTATGATTGCCCTCTGTAATATTTGTTTCCACCTCTTTGATCTAATTCCTTTGCCAATTCTGCAGAGACCGATGAGGCTGGTACAGGCAGCAGAGTCCGTGAACCGTCCTGATCGACAGCTAACTGATAGATTGTGGAATGGCTTTTCAGATAGATATTGCCGTTATCATCTTCTGCAAAGGCTTTGACAGCGACATCCTCTTCCGGTGATGCGGGGAAAGCAGTGCGGCTGACGTGAATCAGTTTGTGTGTGGCAGGATGATGATAGAGTAATCCCCGATTGAGTGTGCCGACCCATAAACCGCCCTGGGCATCCTGAAAGATGGTGCTGACTTCGGTCGAAACGAGCTGTCCTTTCTTTGTTTCCAGTACGGGGATGTATTGCTGTTCCCTGCTTTCGAGGTCGATGATCCAGAAACCGTGAACACAACTGATATAAGCTTTATCGCCCTGTGGAGTGATGATCAGGGTGTTGAGCGTGTAGTTCTGTTCGAACAGCTTCTCCCATGTCCGGTTTTGGGGATTAAAGTAGAAGAATCCTCCTTTGCGGCCGTTGCGTAACTGGTAGAATCCTTTTTTGCTTTTGACAACGAGAGAAGTACGGTTGAAGTTCTCCTGTTCGGAAGCGGGATAAGCAGCTCTGTCATACAACTGTTTCCCGGTTTTCGGATCGTAACAAACGACCTCGCCCGTATGATAGAATAGGTAAACCGCAAGTTCATCCGAATGTATGTCCTGTAGCTGTCGATGTTCATTCTCCGGCAGGGCGAGGCGGATGCCCGTTTCCAGTTCCCGCAACTCCTGGGAAGTAAGTAGCCAGATACGTCCCGAATTGTCGACGAAAAGGTCTTCTACCGGTTCGTGTATCTCTTTTCTGCGGAAATAGGAGTCAAGGTGAGGTATGTATTTTTCTTGATGGAGATCGATGCACATCAGTTTATGATAATCTTTAATCCATAGGAGTGAATCTCCGCATTGATAGATACGGTAACATCCTTCATACTGTTTCAGCGGGGAAACGTCTTCTGCTGTGCGGTGAAGGTAGCTGAAATGTACGCCGTCATACAGATTGACATTCCCGTTGGTGGTGAATACCATTCTTCCGTCGGGGAGTTGGAGTATGTAGCGTATCTGGTTGTCGCTCAATCCTTGTGCCGTGTTGATCGATGTAAACAGGAAGTCGTTGGCGTCCACCGTCAGTGTCATCCTGATACACAGGAGGAGGAATAGTAGTATTCGGGTGTTTTTCTGGTTATTTGCCGCCATTGGGATAAGGATTATGATGTTCGATGATGCAAAGATAAAAAAAGTCGGGGTTATACTTGGATAAACTGTTCTTTTTGTAAAGGGTTTCAGGAGGGAATGTCTGCATATCAATCAAAAAAGGGGGGAAATCATGCAAACGATGAAAGTTTGTATGCGAATATAATTATATTCCCTATTTTTGCTTTTGTTACAATGAGGACATTTAATCATAAAAGAAAAATAATATTATGAAGAAACTTGTAAGCACTTTGACAGCGATTCTTGGTATAAGCACTCTTGCAGCACAGGATGTGGTTGTAAAAGGACCGGACGAAAAGTTGCAGTTGGCGGTATTTGTGCAAAACGAGACGAAGCCTTGTTATTCTGTGAGTTACAACGGAAAGACGATGTTGGAAAAGTCTCCTTTAGGCATGAATACCAATATCGGTGATTTTACGAAGAATCTTAAACTGACCGGACATTCCGTCGACAAGATCGACACTGTTTATCAACAGACACGTATCAAAGTTTCCAACGTACATTACCGTGCCAATGAACTGACTTGTCATTTAGAGAATGAGCAGGGACAAAAGCTGGGAGTTGTTTTTCGGGTGAGTGATAATGATGTGGCTTTCCGCTATACTTTGCCGCATCAGGGAGGAAAAGCGAGTGTGACGGTGAAGGAAGAACAAACAGGTTTCCGCTTTCCGGAGCAGACTACTACTTTCTTGTGTCCGCAGAGCGATGCGATGATTGGCTGGAAACGTACGAAACCCAGTTATGAAGAAGAATATAAAGCGGATGCGCCGATGAGCGACCGTTCGCAGTACGGACATGGGTATACGTTCCCTTGTTTGTTTCGTATAGGAAATGACGGTTGGGTGCTGGTCAGCGAGACGGGTGTGGACAGTCGTTATTGCGGTTCACGTTTGAGTGATGTGAGTGAAGGGAATTTATATACGGTCGCCTTTTCGATGGCGGAAGAAAATATTGAAAGATTCAGGAAGAGGCTTAATGAAAACTGTACATTGAGTGAGGAAGATCTCATACCGACAGTTATGATCGATGTGCCGATGCCGATCACCTACATCACCAAAAATCTGATCCGCCAGTTAAGCCTCTTGGAGCCGTTCGGAAAAGGCAACACGAAACCGCTGTTCGCACAGAAAGGACTGACTGTATTAAATTACCGCATTTTTGGAAAGAATAGAAACGTGGTGAAAGTACAGCTTGCCGATGCGGGCGGATACCAGATGGATGGTGTCTATTTCGGCGAGGGAGAAGCGTTCGCCGCATACGTGGATGCACATCCGACCCTCTCGGTAGCGTACTATCCGTCGATCGATACGTGGAACGGACGCGACAAATTACAGATCAATATCCAGAGTTATTTTTAAAGATGCAGAAAAGCCGCAAATACCTGATTTTTCTGCCCTGTTTTCTATCGGAAACAAAATTGACGCAGAAGAATATTGATGCTATACTGTAAGGTGAATTGTCAAACCTTAC
>OHBJ01001115.1_pt1 | contig 18362 bp, 14 predicted proteins | sample 1577241 | NCBI WGS metagenome assembly OHBJ01 (sample SAMEA3541594, study PRJEB24748) | human gut metagenome | biome: human gut; feature: human-associated habitat; material: faeces | place: China | collected 2012 | reverse complement strand
GTGCATTTCTCCGTCTGCGGCGTTCTTCATATTCTTCATCAAATTCTTCTGACATCTACCTTCTCCAAATCTATTAATCTATCGGTTCTTATGGATTTATCCGTTTTTAGGAAAAATTCATCTGAAACAATCACTCATCTTTTATCCGGTTATCATTTATCAGTAATCTGAACTCGTCACATACCTGTCATTATAACACAATTACCAAAACCCACACAACCACTGTCCCTTTTGATTATCCGCAATTTTTTTCATTATATTCCCATAGAACAGTTCAAAAAAAGGACCTCCCGGTATGCCAATACCGGAAGGTTCCATCACTTCTTACTGCTTCTAATTATTTCTTATTATTTATTTCTTATTATTTATTTCTTATTATTTGTTCTTACCTGATTTGAAATCTAATCCAATTACGTGTCTCGCAACACATAACTTAACCTTCCGGCTCTTATGCCCCAAATGCCTTGTAAGCCTTGTTTAAGAAGATCATATAGAACACCATTCCAACAAGTGCTGCGATTGTAGCGATTACTGCAAGAAGTGCTCCAATAATATTTAGGATCGGGATCAGGCAGAGAACACTTGCCACGATGCTTGCAATTGTTGTCCAGAGTGCAATCTTCCATGCCCTGTCACCGGATGCTGCTGCTTCCTCTGCCCCAAAGGATCTTAATGCGGATGCAGCAGAAATACATACATAATAAGTAACTGCTAAAGATAAAGCGCTTCCTCCAATACTGAAGAGTGTACCAATTACGGAAGTTCCGGTTGCGGATAAATTATTTGCAGCATTTGCAATACTATTTACCACCCAGCCCAGAATCGTAAACCAGAATGCCTTTTTGCATTCCGCAATGTCCTCACCAACGGTCCAAAGACCCATCAGGTTCAGAATGGTGAATACCATAGTTGCAACCATTGCAATACTATTCACGAACGGAAACGGAATTACCAGCAATACCTGGCATATGATCGCACCAACTGTTGCAATAAACATGTTTTTCAGGCCCTTACCTGCCTTAAGATAGTTTGACATACTATCTCCTCCTCTTTTTCACTATGTAATTTTACGCTGCATGATCCATAAATAGTACTATTCTCTGCTGCTTTCATGCAATCGCCTTTATCTTATACTTTACCATGTTGAAGTATCGTCTGCAAGTAGTACCTTAGTAATCAAATATAAAAACCCCCCGAAAGCCATCACACAGCTTCGGGGGACTTTTAACTTATTCAGATTTCCTTAACAGGATCCATACTCTGTTTCGGCTTATTCAAAAGGAATTACCGCTCCATCATAAGTATTGTTGATATAATCCTTGATTTCCTGGGAGGTAAGAACCTCAACAAGTGCTTTGATCTTGTCACTGTTTTCATTTCCTTCCTTAACAGCAATAACATTTACATAGGTCTTAGCTGCTTCGGAATCAGCCTTCTCATAAGCAATAGCATCCTTTGCTACAGAAAATCCGGCCTCCAGTGCATAGTTGCCATTTAATACCATGAATGCAACCTCGTCCTTTACTCTCGGAACCTGAGCTGCTTCAAGCTCAACGATATCTACATTGTAGGGGTTCTCTACGATATCATTCTTGGTTGCGGTAAGTCCTGCCCCTTCCTTTAAGGTAATGATGCCATTATCCTGTAACAGAAGAAGTGCTCTTGCTTCATTTGTGGTATCGTTCGGTACGGCAATGCTGTCACCGTCTGCAAGTTCATCCAGGGAAGCCTTTGTTCCGGGATAAATACCAAACGGCTCATAATGAATACCACCTGCATTTACAAGGTGTGTTCCCTTTTCTTCGTTGAAGCTCTCAAGATAAGGGATGTGCTGGAAGTAGTTTGCGTCGAAATCACCGCTTTCTACAACCTCGTTCGGCTGTACATAATCATCAAACACGGTCACCTGAAGGTCGTAACCCTTTGCCTCCAATAAAGGCTTTGCCTGCTCAAGAATCTCTGCATGAGGTGTTGCGGAAGCCGCAACCTTGATCACCTTATCGTCTGCAGATGTGCTCTTTCCGCAGCCTGCCAGTGCAGATACAACGAAAGCACCGGTAAGTACTACTGCTAATAACTTTTTCATATTCTTCTCCTCCCTCAGTAAGGCTTTCTCTGTTGTATAAACAGTAACTTTATTCTTTATTCCTCACTGACTGTCTTTTCGGAACAGTATAGCCTCATTTACCCACCTTGTCAATAGGTAAATGTTTTTCTGTTCCGGAATCTTTTATAGCACACTTTGGAAGAATACACAAGTGACGTTTTCAAATTACAGCCCCAGCTGACATCTACGGTTAATCCAACTCTGTCTTTCCGGTATAAAGCTCATGATACCGGCCATTCTGTGCAAGCAGTGCGTCATGGTCACCACGTTCAATGATTTCGCCCTGCTCTAAGACCATGATGGCATTGGCATTCCGGACGGTTGACAGACGGTGTGCAATCACAAGGGTGGTTCTCTCTGCCATCAGGCGGTCCATTCCCTTTTCGATATGCTTCTCGGTTCTTGTATCAACAGAGCTTGTCGCTTCATCCAGAATCAGGATCGGTGCCTTGGAAATGGCGGCTCTTGCAATATTAATGAGCTGCCGCTGTCCCTGGCTTAAGTTTGCGCCATCGCCCTCAAGAACGGTATCATATCCATGCTCCAGACGGATGATAAAGGAATGGGCACTTGCCATTTTTGCTGCCTGCTCTACCTCCTCATCCGTTGCATCAAGCCGTCCATAACGGATATTTTCACGTACCGTTCCGGTAAAAAGATGGGTATCCTGCAATACCATCGCAATATTTCTTCTTAAAGAATCCCTTGCAATCTGCGTAATCGGGAAGCCATCCATCAGAATCTCTCCGGAATCAATGTCATAGAAACGATTGATCAGGTTCGTGATCGTCGTTTTTCCCGCACCGGTAGAGCCTACGAAGGCAATTTTCTGCCCCGGCTTTGCATACAGGGAAATATGCTTCAAAATCGTTTTATCCGGAAGATAACCAAAGGTAACATCCTTCAGGGTTACAGCCCCCTTCACCTCTGCATAATAATTCAGCTCATTTTCATGTGCCGTTCCCTCCGGCTTTCCATGCTCTTTCACAAAAGCATTCGCCTTCGGGATCACATAATAATGCTTACCATCCTCAGTTTCTTCTATGGTAATGGCATTCTCTGCATCCTCTGCCTCGGGAGCCTCATCCATCACCGCAAAAACACGCTCTGCACCGGCAAGTGCCGAAAAAATCGTATTAACCTGCATGGCAACCTCATTGATCGGGCGGGAAAACTGTCTGGAATAATTGACAAATACGGTAAGCCCGCCAATATCAAATCCACGCAGCACGCACAGAATACCACCAATGGCTGCTGTTAAGGAATAGCTGACCTGTCCCATATTTCCCATGACAGGTCCCATAATTCCACCAAAAAACTGTGCACGGATCTGCTTGCCGCGAAGATCCTGATTCAGATAATCAAACTCTTCTCTCGCGCTTTCCTCATGGTTAAAGACCTTAACCACCTTCTGACCGGTAATTGTCTCTTCAATATATCCGTTCATCGTGCCAATGGCCGCCTGCTGTGCCTTATAATACTTCCGGCTTCTCTTGCCGATTCCGGATACCGCCTTTAACATCAGCGGAACCATGACAATCGTAATCAGTGTCAGCCAGATATTCGTATAAATCATCAGGCTCAAGGTTCCAATAATACTGATTGCTCCGGAAATCAGCTGCACTACAGTATTATTCAGCATTTCACCGATGACATCCACGTCATTGGTGAAGCGGCTCATGACATCACCGTTATTATTAGTGTCATAATAACGCACCGGAAGCTTCTGCAGCTTTTCAAACAATTCGTTACGCAGTCGCTTTATCGCATCCTGGGAAATCGTAACCATAATTCTGGACTGTAAATACTGTGCGGTAATTGCCACGATATAAACAACCGCCATGATAAATACCCCCTGAATCAGTCCTGCAAGGAGCTGAGTGCCTGTTTTACCGGTATCGGTCAGTCCGTTAATGATCGGACGCAGCAGATACGAGCCTGCAAGGTTTCCTGCCGTACCTGCCATAATACATAAGAGTACGATCAGCAGCTTCCATTTATCCTTTGCGATATAAGAAAAAAGACGCTTGATCGTTGCTTTGGTGTTCTTCGGCTTACCACCCATCATGCCGCGTCCACCAGGACCTCCCGGTCCGCCAGGTCCGCCGTGTTTTCTTCCTCCCATTGGCTTTCCGGACATTTCATCCTCGTTCGAAGGGTTCAGCTTTGCTTCATATTTTCCGGTAAGATAATCGAGTCGTTCCTGTTTCATGATGCTGCTCCCTCCTTTTCTTTATCCATCTGGGAATAGTATATCTCCTGATATGCCTCACAGGAAGCAAGCAGATCCTCATGTTTTCCGAATCCGACGATCTTACCATCGTCAAGTACCATGATTTCATCCGCCTCCTGCACGGAGCTGATACGCTGTGCAATGATAATTTTCGTCGTATTCTTCAGCTCTCCGGCAAAGCTTTCACGGATCTTCGCCTCTGTTGCGGTATCCACGGCACTTGTGGAATCATCCAGAATCAGGATCTTCGGCTTCTTTAACAGGGCACGTGCAATACAAAGACGCTGCTTTTGTCCGCCGGACACATTGACGCCGCCCTGACCTAAATCCATCTCATAGCCTCCGGTAAAGCTGCTTACAAAACCATCCGCCTGTGCGGCCTGCGCAGCCTTGCGCACCTCCTCCATGGAAGCATTTTCATCCCCCCACATCAGGTTTTCCAGAATGGATCCGGAAAACAGCACGTTCTTCTGCAGCACCATGCCGACACCCTCCCGCAGGTTTTCCAGGGTATAATCCTTGACATTCACGCCATCCACGAGGACTTCTCCTTCATCGACATCGTATAATCTCGGGATCATCTGTACGAGTGTTGTTTTACCACTGCCGGTTGATCCGATGATTCCCAGGGTCTGACCACTTTTTACTGCAAAGCTGATATGGGAAAGCACTGCCTCTTTGTTTTCCTTATAATAACGGAAGGAGACATCGCGGAATTCCACGCGTCCGCTCGATACAATTTTATCCGGCTCCTTGCAGTGCTCATCATTCAGATCAACCTCCGTGTCAAGAATTTCACGGATACGGCTTAAGGATGCCAGTGCTCTTGAGCTTTGCAGGATGACCATAGCCAGCATCATTAAGGACATCAGGATCTGTACAATATATGTGGTAAAAGCAGTGAGGTCACCGACCTGCATATTCCCTACGATAATCTGCCTGCCGCCAAACCATACAACAGCAAGTGTCGTTGCATTCATCATAAGCATCATCAGCGGCATTACAATAATAATGGTCTTAAATGCACCCAGACTGGTCTGCTTTAAGTCTTCGTTGGAGGCTGCAAACTTCTTTTCCTCATAGTCACCACGGACAAAGGATTTGATCACGCGGACATTTGTAAGCATTTCCTGAATATTGGAGTTCAGTGCATCGAGCTTCTTCTGCATGATCTTGAACTTCGGGAATGCAATCTTAATTAAAACTGCAATAGCTCCGACCAGAATCGGCATCACGATCAGCACAATCACCGCCAGCTCCGCATTCATGACAAACGCCATAATCAGTGCACCAATCAGCATTCCGGGTGCACGAAGCATCATCCGGAGAGCCATGTTAATCAGGTTCTGTACCTGTGTAATATCATTGGTCAGACGGGTAACCAGGGATCCGGTACTGAACTGGTCAAGATTGGCAAAAGAAAAGGTCTGTACCTTATCAAATGCATCCTTTCTCAAATCTGCGGCAAAGCTGACTGCTGCCTTCGCGCCAAAATATGCGCCGCCAACGCCACCTGCCATCATAAGAAGTGCTACTAAAATCATCAATGCGCCGGTTCCTGTAATATAACCGACACTTCCATTCGCCACCCCGACATTAATAATATTTGCCATAAGCTTCGGCAGAACCACTTCTCCAATGACCTCCACGATCATCATAAGCGGTCCGATAATAAATGCCGGCAGATACGGTTTAATATACTTCCAATATCTTTTCATCGTCTTCCTTTCCTTGCATCTGCTTCAAAATATACTGCAATATTCCTGAATAGTTACTGTAATTTAACCTTTGGTTTTTAAGTTTAATGATTTGATTTTTTAATGTCAATGAAATCCCAAATGTTTCATAAAAAATTCATAAATCTTTCGTCAATTTGACGAATTTATCTTCTTCTGGTCTTATCAAAAAGTTCAAAATTGGTACTTTCAACAATACCAGTATTGTTTATACTAAATAGCAACATCAGTGTCATACATACCCTGCAGCAGGAGCTATTCCAATATAGCTGCCCTGCACTATGACCTGTTTAATATTTATATGAAAAGAGGAGTAACCTATGAAAGAACACAAGCAACTAATGAAAATCGCATTTACCGGCCTTATGGCTGCACTTTCCTATGTGGTATTTACCTTTTTACAGATCCGGATTCCGCTTCCGGGCGGTGATGCCACTTCCATCCATCTCGGAAATGCCATATGTGTTCTCGGTGCCCTGCTGCTCGGCGGCTTATATGGCGGATTAGGTGGTGCCATCGGAATGACAATCGGTGATCTGCTTGACCCGGTTTATATTGTCTACGCACCGAAAACCTTCTTATTAAAGTTATGCATCGGTTTAATCACCGGACTTGTTGCCCACAAAATCGGACACATCACGAAAGAGACCGATAACAGGAAGGTCTGGAAATGGGTGATCCTTGCTGCAGCTGCCGGATTATTATTCAACGTGATTTTTGATCCTTTAATCGGCTATCTTTACAAGCTGCTGATTCTTGGAAAACCTGCTGCAGAGCTTACCCTTGCATGGAATGTAACCGCTACCTCCATCAATGCCGTAACCTCTACGATCGTTTCAAGCGTTGTTTACATGGCACTTCGCCCCGCTCTTAAGAAAGCCGGATTATTCATGGAATTGTAGTAATATCCCGTATCATCGCAAACTATGAGCTATAAAATAAAAGGGGCCGCCGTCTGAGCTGATCTTTGGGATCAAATATGCTCAATACGGAAGTCCCTTTTATATAATATCCCATTATTTAAACGTAATTGTTACATTTCCCATTCCACATTTCACATGATACAGACTGTCTGCACCGTTATCCTGTGTCTGCTGCGCTCCCATTCCTGCTGCTCTCATGCTTCCGACCAGAATATTACCCATTCCGCAATCCAGATCATAATTGTGCTCCTCTTCTGCTCCGTCTACCTCAATTTCCACATTGCCCTGTCCGCAGTCCACACTTAGATCCTTATTGATTTTACCGGAATATTGGCATTCGCCCATGGCAATGTCCATCACGGCATTCCGGCTTGTCATATTTTCACATACTGCCTGCCCGGCTCCTACCTTCAGCTCGAAGTCCTCAACTGCAATATCTGCAAGTTCAAGCTGTCCCGCACCGGCTATCAAAGCCATCTCCTGTGCCTTGATTCCTTCGATCTGAAGCTTACCGGCACCGAGCTTTGCCGTAAAGAGCCGGAATGTAAAGTCCTTTGGAATCTCAATCGTGCACCGCGCTCCTTTATTCTGTTTAAGTCCCCATAAGATATATAGGGATTCTTCTTTCATTCCAACATTCAGTGTTCCATCCTCAAGAGCATATTCCCAGACCCCAGAAGTATCAAAGATAAGGCTTATGGTATCAGAAGTCTCTTCCTTTTCCCTGATTTCAAAAAGTCCGGCGCCAAGCTCTGCATTCAATTCCTTAACTTTATTCACCGGGATTTCATACGTGGTTCCTTTTTCTGCAATACTCTCCCCATTTACTACAAGTTCTCCGTCTGCTCCCATGGAATTTTTATCCAGTGTACCAATATAAATACCGCTTCCCTCTCCAAAGGAAACCTTAAATCCCAGCCGGTTGGAAAGTTCTGCCATATAGGAAACCACCGATTCACTTGTCACCCTCTTTTTCCATCTGTATCCTCCGATAAATCCGCAAAAGATACACAGTACCAGACCAACCGCTGCCAGAATACCTGCTGTAATCAGACTGACTTTATAAAATTTCTTCATCTTCATTTTCCTCCCTTAAGCCTTCCGAAACATTTTACGCCACAACCACGCTGTACCCCTGCAGGCTGCCGGAACTGTCATAGCCACAAGTACAGTAAGAATCATGCACAGGATTCCTGCAGCAGCGCATAAGCATCCGCTTCCAAGCAGTGCCCCTGATACCAGAACATTAACCGGTAATACCGCAAATCCCAGCAATGCACAGACAAATGCCGTAACATAAAACGATACTGCCGCTACTCCAAAGCCAATCAGCAATCCGAAAATCAGACTGAAAACACTGATAATCACAGCAAATACCACACAGATCAACGCCAGAATCAATGGGGACGCAAAGATCAGTCCGATGACAATTAAGGTAATCAGCCACGCCGGTTTCGATTGCTTCTGTTGTGGCTGTGATGGTATCTGGTTGTTCTGCAAGAATGCATTCTGACTTCTGGTGTTCTGCACACCTGCATCTCTATCTCTTTCGCCCAGTGCACTCTGGTTCTGACTTTTCTCTCCTTCAAGAGAATCCTGCTCACGCTCATAGCTCTGCAACCCCAGTCCCTCTTTGACTCCTGCTGCTACCTGTTCGGGGCTTCCCAGCTCTTTAATGACCTGCTGCTCGTTCTCCTGCCCGGCATCATTAAAATAATCATTATAATAAGTAAGTGCTTCTTCCTTTTCGCTGGGAGAAATATCGGATAATAAAGCCTCAAGTCTCCTCATATATTCAAATCTGTTCATTTGTGGATCCTCCCTCAAAAATCTGATTGATCTTACCGGAATAGCTCTTCCATTCCTCCCGGTACATGGAAAGCTGCTGCCTTCCCTTTTCCGTAACCAGATAGTATCTGCGGTTACGTCCGGCACATTCCTGATCGTAAATGGTCAGGCATTCGTCCTTCTGCAGTCTTCGTAATACCGGGTATAAGGTGGATTCCGAAACTGTAATAATCTGCCGCACATCCTGTGTAATCTTGTAGCCATATGCCCCTTCCGGCTCTTTCGCAACAACCGCAAGCACAATGGCATCCAGAAGTGCTGCCCCTGTATTAAAAACCATAAATTCCGCTCCTTCCTCCATAGGATTCATTTTTATAATATTATATTCCATATAGTATTGTTTGCATATATACTATACGACATATAATATTGTATGTCAATAAGATATTTGTAACTATTCAGAGCCATGTAAAATTGCTTTCTGTGAATGCTTGCATTCATACAGAATAGCAATTTTATTCTATATTCCATGCAAGCTTCTTTATGCATGACCCTCTATTTTCTTTATTAATCGCAAAAAAACTGTGCCCAGACAGATCTCTCTGCAAAAGCACAGTTTGTTATGCCTATTTATATCCTATGACTGGTCATTATCTCTCCATCTTCCAGAATGCCGCACTATATGGAGGCAGTTCACTACCGCCGCCAAAATCATGAGGTTGTCCGGTGATCAGATCCGTTGCCATACCGCATCCGGCATCGAAATGAGCCGTAAAAGGTGCCTCATCCGCATTAATCGCTACCATTACCCGTTCATGCCCGCTTGCACGCTCGAAAATGCACTGACGGTTTGTAAGAAGAACCGAACGGAAGCCTCCATAATTTAATGCTTCGGAATTCTTCTTTGCTTCAGCAAGCTTACTGATAAACTCAGACAATTCATTCCATTCCGGCTGTTCAAAGCAGGGACGTAACGCCGGATCACCCTGGCTCTTATCTGCCCTGGTTCCCCATTCACTTCCATAATATACACAGGGAATTCCCGGCATGCCAAAGCACATTGCATAAATCAGTGGAAGGTGCTTTTCATTGGATAAAATACTTGCGACTCTCGTCACATCGTGGTTATCCACAAAAGATAACAGATGCTTTCCTTTATAAAGTGTCCAGTTTTCCTGTCCAAACTGACGAAGCAGGGAATGATTGATTTCAAACATATTCATGCTGTTAAAGCTTGAATACAATCCCTTATAGCATTCATAATTGGTTACGGAATGAAGCATGCTGTCATTCATCAGGCGGTTATAATCGCCATGAAGCATCTCTCCTAATAAGAAGAAGTCCGGCTTTTTCTCTGTTGTAAAGCTGCGAAGTGTCCGTACAAAATTCTCATCGAGACAATAAGCCACATCCAGACGCAGTCCGTCAATATCAAATTCATCAATCCAATACTGCACGGCATCCAGAATATGATGAACAACCTCACCGTTCTGAAGATTTAACTTCACCAGATCGTAATTACCTTCCCAGCCTTCATACCACAGACCATCATTATAATTGGAATTTCCACCCAGGTTGATATGAAACCAGTTCAAATAAGGAGAATTTTCACGGTTCTTCAATACGTCCTGGAACTGATAAAAGCCTCGTCCCACATGGTTAAACACACCATCGAGTACTACGCGGATTCCATTCTCATGTAACCTCTGACAAACCTCTTTAAAATCTTGATTGGTTCCGATCCTGACATCAATCTTCTTATAATCCCTGGTATTGTATCCATGAGTATCGGATTCAAATACCGGGGAAAAGTAGATGGCGTTGATTCCTAATTTCTTCATATGCGGAATCCATTCCTCCACCTTTTTAATCTTATGTGTCTGCACACCATCATTCTCAAACGGTGCTCCACAAAATCCCAACGGATATATTTGATAGAATACGCTTTCATATGCCCAAAATCCAGTGCTCATCTGCTTTCTCCCTTCTTGTCTTTGGATTGTCCATAACCGGCTGATACCTTTACTATACGATTATTCATCCTGGTCAATTATACACCTTTTCCCATTGACTAATCCAGTATTTTTTCATTTTTAATGCATTTTTCCTTCAGAATTTTATTGATAATAATTATCATTAATCACATCAATTCAAAAGAAATCCCCCATTTCCACATAGTTATCCACAATGACATGCATGTCATAATTGCTGATCTGCATAACTTTCCTGCAAAAATGTGATGTCACAATGACCGTTCGGAAGGATTATAGCCATTCATCCCAGAATCGCTCGACATAATGACCGATTTCCTTAAGGGATACATCCTCATACTCCCTCCACTCTCTTGGAAACATTCTCTGATATGGTGTCGTCAGAAACCGTTCATCCAGAAGTGCCACAATGCCAATATCCTCTGCGGTACGGATCACACGTCCTGCTGCCTGCAATACCTTGTTCATCCCCGGATAGCGATAGGCATAGTCAAATCCGTTATCCCCCTGCCGGTCAAAATACTTCTTTAAAATCTCCCGTTCATTACATACCATCGGAAGTCCTGTGCCTACAATGATCGCACCAATAAGCTGATCCTTCTTTAAATCAATTCCCTCACTGAAAATTCCACCTAACACGCAGAAGCCCAGAAGCGTTCGGTCTTCTTCGTATTCAATCTCCATGTGGATAACTTCTTCGAGAAAGTTCTCTTTGCACGCCGGAGGGTCTTCCATTGGGAGCTCCGTTATCGGTAGTTCTGTTTTCGGTAGTTCTGTTTTCGGTAGCTCTGTTTTCGGTAGTTCTGTGGAGAAAGCAGAAGAAATCTCCCGGGCAGATCTGCCGCCACCAAATCTCATCAGGAATTCCTCCCGGCTCTGCTCATTCATATATTCATCCTGCACAAGGCATTCCACCTGCTCATCGGCAAAATTCTCCTCATACACCTCAAGAACCTTCTTTAAAAAGGCATGGGAAGGAAAAAAAACCATATAGTTTCCGGTCCGCATCTGAACAATCCGGTGCAGATAGGAAGCAATGTTATAATATTCACTCTCTGTTCTGCGGCTGTATTTACTGGTTACATCATTGGCAATAAACAGTCCCTTACGTCTTGCATCAAACACGGACTTCGCATAAACCTCATAATCCCCTTCGTCTGCACCAAGAAGCTGCTTATAATACCGGATCGGAAGCAGCGTTGCCGAAAACAACACACTGCACCGTCCACGCATCATGCATTCTCTGAGATTCTTAGACGGGTTCACATTAAAAAGCTTCAGTTCGAAGCAGTTATCCGCCGTATATTGGGAATAAATTTCATAATGATCATCTAACAGCTCATGGATCATCAGAAAATGGGACAGCTTGAAATAAAATTCCAGCAGTTCCTTCCGGACCGGGCTGTCTTCATGATCCTCCAGATAATGATCAATTGCTTCGGACAGCCGGATTACGCCCCGTACGAACGGTGCAATATCCTCTTCCTCCCAGCATACATACTCATCACACAGCCGCTTTAATTCCAAAAGCTCCTTATTACACCTCTCCAGCAGACGGTAAATATGCAGATCGTAATCCTTTACGACCTTTTTTAGCCCCAGGAATTCCTCCTTCTGAAGCGTTGCACTGTACATTTCCCTTCCCCGGTCCACCAGATTATGCGCCTCGTCAATCAGGAAAATATAGTCTTCCCGCACTCCTTCGGAAAAGAACCGCTTCAGATAGACATGTGGATCAAACAGATAGTTATAATCACAGATGATCATATCCGCAAACAGACTCATATCCAGACTCATTTCAAACGGGCACACCTTATGGCGTGCTGCATATTCTTCCATCTTTTCACGGGAAAAGTTATCTTCATGGATCAGCAGATCATAGATCGCATCGTTAATCCGGTCGAAATGTCCCTTTGCATAGGGACAGTCTACGGGATTGCACTCGGTTTCCTCCATAAAACAGATTTTGTCCTTAGCAGTCAATGTAACCGACTTCAAACGTAACATCTGTTTCCTTAATAACTCCAGCGTATCATTTGCCACCGTTCTGGTAATGGTCTTGGCTGTCAGGTAGAAGATCCTCTGTCCTTTTCCTTCTCCCATGGCCTTAATGGAAGGGAATACCGTGGATATCGTCTTTCCGACTCCGGTCGGTGCCTCAATAAACAGCTTCTTCCTATGATAAATCGTCTGGTAAACGTAAGTAACCAGCTCCTTCTGCCCCTCCCGGTAAGGAAAAGGAAATACCAGCTGCTTAATCGACTGCTGTCTTAAGCTCTGCCACTCATACTGGAAATCTGCCCACCGTCGGTAGCTGTTGATGATTTCCATAAACCAGTTTTCCAACTCCCTGATTGTATATTCATAATGGAAATATTTCAGCTCCTCTGTTTCCATATTACAATAGGTAATCCGGATCCGGATTGCCGAAAGCTCCTGCTGCTTCGCATAAAAATAAGCATAGCAGCTCGCCTGTGCCAGATGAACCTGCTGTGCTTCCTTAATCCGGTGGATTTCCCGATATGTCCCTTTAATCTCATCTATGGTCACCATATTTCCGTTACTTTCCGTCGCATCAATAATCCCATCAGCTCTCCCGTCAATCAGAATCCGGTAATTCTCCGTCTCATAAAGATACTGCAAAGAAACCTCAGCATGATAATCAGACCCCATTCTCCGCTGGATCATGCGGTGAATACGGCTTCCCTCCTGCATGGCATTTTCCGGTGCCACAGCCTTTCGATTGTCAATATCTCCGGATCGTAAGATAAATTCTACCAGATTCCTTACAGAAATATGTATATCCATACTATTTTCCCTCTGGATTAATTTTTATTATGAGCTTAGTGCTCTACGTAAATTGACTCCCATAAAAGATCGTACGTCATCTTCTTATGGGAGTCAATTGGATAAATTTTAATTCTATATGATTCTGATAATTAATTTGTTATTTTAATTTCTCCTAATTATCAGCATGCTACAGCCAGATGATTTAAAAACTGTTCGAACTCGCTGTCATAACCATTGCAAGTTACTGTCAACGTCTTTGTCAGATCAAGTCCTAAGACACCGACAATAGATTTTGCATCTACTACAAAGCGATTGTACGAAACATCAATATCAAAGCTGCATTTCGTTGCTGCATTTACAAATGCCTTTACGTCATCGGGACGTAACATGATTTTGCGCTGCATCATATCGATCACCTTTACTTTCTTCTAAACTATAAACAATAGTTTCTTTATTTCCATAAAAGATTATCACTCCATTTTTCATTTGTAAAGTGAAATTCCTGCGTTTCAAAAAGTTTTCACATTTTGTCGGAACTCTGTCATATACTCCCGATAACGAAGTGGCAACATGTTCAATTGCAACGTCGGATTTTCCCGTTCTTTTATTGCTATTGTATGAAAAAAAGCGGCAAACAGTTCGCTATACTGCTTTTCTTTATCAGAAACGGTATACTTAATTCTATCCAGTCCCACCGGATTGTATACAAGATACCAGTCTTTTTTTGCTTCATGGAGTGCAAAAATGTTACGTTTCACGTCATGAATCACAAAATTTTCCAGCGGAAGGCGATCTGCAAAGTGCGGCATCAGAAAAGTTATGATGTTATTCTTCGGGCCAATCTGTGCATACAGAATTCCACCTTCCAACTCTTCAAAACGTAAGAATTCCTTGTGAAAATGGATTTCTTTACCAACATTTCTGGCCATTACGAATGTGCGGTATACTCCCGGATCCCGCAGATCATTCAGTAATGTGAAGCCAAGCTTGTCTGAAAGCCCATGAACAATCGTCCTCAGGATTGCTTCTGCCTTATCCTCCTCATGCGAAGCAGCCACCTCACAAAGTGAAAAATAAGCCTCCATGCCAAAGGTCTTCATGACTCTTGCCGCTACCTTTTTGGTCTTCTCCTGATCGGGCACACAGTTCTGGTACTGTGCAAACAGCCGGTAATTATCTTCTTCCCTTGTCAGCAGATGCACACGTTCAAGAGGCTGCTTCCATAAATATGCATCATATACTCCTGTGAAAATCCCTTCCAGTGAATCCTCACAAATGAGATAGTATTCTTCCATATTGTTTTCCTTCGATCTGTCTTTTCTTATACACATATACGCTTATATACATATTCTGTCAGAGCTTCCACACATGTTTTAAAATTCCTTCATCCTGTGCTCTGTAAACCACTTCCTGCTATTCCAATTCCCTGCTTCCACTGCAGCACCTGCCCGTCATCGAATAAGGATAACTGCCGGTAGGTCATTCCATCCTGATCAAAGGGCAGCTTCTCCTTCGGATCAATGAGATTCCTCGTGATATAATCCTCATCCATCTTCGTTGGATACATCATACGGCCGCTGCAGGTAATGAAATACAGGGCGCGTTTCAGAACAACACCGATCTTTTTGAGATCTTCAAAGCTTAAGTTGCCTGTTCTCCTTGCCTTCACAATGCGTTTTGCACTCGTCACACCGATTCCAGGCACACGCAGGATCATCTGATAATCTGCGCGGTTAATCTCCACCGGAAACTGCTCCAGATGCCGCAACGCCCAGTCTGCTTTCGGATCCAGCAGAATATTAAAATTTGGCCGTTGTTCACTTAACAGCTCCTTAGCCTCAAATCCGTAGAACCGCAGCAGCCAGTCTGCCTGATACAGCCTGTGTTCCCGCAGCAATGGCGGTCCTCCCGGCAGTGCCGGAAGATCCTTATCCTCATTCACACTCACAAATGCCGAATAATAGACACGCTTTAAATCAAATTTGCGATACAGACTCTCCGCTACCATCATGATCTGATAGTCATTCTCCGGCGTTGCTCCCACGATCATCTGCGTGGACTGTCCTCCCGGAACAAAGCTTCCTGCATGCCGGTATACCACAAGTTCGTTCTTATTCTGTGCAATCCCCTGCTGAATCATCCGCATGGGGCCCAGGATATTCTTCCGGTGTTTATTCGGAGCAAGTGTCTTAAGACTCTCTGCCGTTGGCAGCTCCAGATTCACACTCATGCGGTCTGCCAGCATCCCAAGGCGTTCAATCAGCATAGGATCTGCACCCGGTATCGCCTTCACATGAATATAGCCCTGAAAGCGGTAAACGGTGCGAAGCTTCAAAATAGCTTCATAAATTAATTCCATCGTGTAGGTCGGACTCTGGATAATTCCGGAGCTTAAGAACAATCCTTCAATATAATTCCTCCGGTAAAACTCAATCGTCAGTTCACAAATCTCATCCGGCGTAAACGAAGTTCTCGGCACGTCATTTGATCTGCGGTTAATGCAATACTTGCAGTCATAGATGCACTCATTCGTAAAGAGAATCTTCAAAAGAGAAATACAACGTCCATCCGAGCTGAAGCTATGGCAGATTCCGGCACTCTCAGTATTCCCGATGCCTGTTCCATCACCCTTCCTGCCAACGCCGCTGCTGCTGCAGGAAACATCATACTTCGCCGCATCCGACAGAATCTTAAGCTTTTCTTTCACAGACATCTGTTCTTTTTGATAAATCTGCAGGCTCTCCTGCTTCGGAACAACAAAATTCTCCATAATATACCTCGATGAATCATACCACTTCCTAATGATCCCTGAGATCATTTTCCCTTATACAGGGCGACTTAAAAGCAATCCAAAGGATCACCTCCCGAAATGGCATTCATGGTTCTGAATAACTTCTCATTCAGAACATATGTTCATATTAGTATATTATGAAGAATTTTTCAAGTCTTTTTAGAACATTTGTTTGTGTTTTGTTACTCTAATTCCTTTCTTCTGTTTTTAATAGAGAAAAGCCTCTCCTTCAGCTCCTTTTCCTCGCCCTGTCCATCCGGCAGATAATATTCCCTGTCCTTTATGGATTCCGGCAGACAGCTCATACCAGTCAGCTTCTCTTCGGTATCATGTGCATACTGGTAGCCTTGCCCGTAATGCAGCTCCTGCATCAGGTCTGTTACCGCATTCCTGATCTGCAGTGGCACCGGCTCATACAACATCTTCTGTGCATCGGCGCTCGCTTTTCCATACCCGACATACAGCGCATTCGACTTCGGTGCCAGGGAAAGATAAACAACAACCTGTGCAAGATTCACGCTGCACTCCGGCATGCCGATGAAATGACACGCCTGATAGGCCGCAACTGCAAGCGGAAGTGCCTCATGATCAGCAAGTCCTACATCCTCACTTGCAAACCGGATCAGTCTTCGTGCCACATAAAGCGGATCCTCTCCTGCCTCCAGCATTCGTGACAGCCAGTACATGGCCGCATCCGGATCACTGTTCCTCATGGACTTATGTAACGCTGAAATGAGATTATAATGCTCTTCTCCGTTCCGGTCGTAAAGCAGCATTTTCTTACCGGTACACTGCTCCAGGACCTCTTCCTTCACGGTAATGGAACCGTCCGGACCGATCTCTCCGTTTAAAACAGCCATATCCAATGTATTTAGCGCCATCCGGCCATCCCCATTGGCAAAAACAGCAATTCCATGAAGAATCCTCTCTTCCATATGAATCGTCTGATTGCCGAAGCCACGCGGATCCTTTAACGCATGACGAAGCAGCTTCTCCATATGCTCTGTGGTAAGTGCCTGTAATACGAACACCTTACACCTCGATAATAATGCGGAATTGATCTCAAAGGACGGATTTTCCGTTGTCGCTCCAATCAGAATAATGCTTCCCTTCTCTACATAAGGAAGAAACGCGTCCTGCTGTGCCTTATTGAAACGGTGGATTTCATCCACGAAGACAATTGTTTTCATTCCCATCATCCGACTGTCTTCTGCGCGTTTCATCACCTCTTTAATCTCTTTGATTCCACTTGTGACAGCACTGAAATCAATGAATGACGCATGCGTCATATGGGCGATAATCCGCGCAAGTGTGGTCTTTCCTACTCCCGGAGGTCCCCAGAAAATCATCGAAGAAATCATATCCTTCTCAATCATCTGTCGAAGCACCTTCCCCTTTCCAACCAGATGCTCTTGACCCACATAGTCATCCAATGTTTCCGGGCGCAGGCGGCTTGCCAGCGGACTACTCATATTCACCTGTTCCTGAAACAGGGACATCTGTCCCAAAGTCATTTGTTCCATTCCTTTTGCCTCACCAGTCATTACGGTCAGAACTTCCATTCTGATGCTTATATTCCATCTTTACCATCTTTATATCTCATCCCATATAGGCATACATACGTTGCCCGATTTCATCTATCCCTTATCATTCCACAGCTGCCCGGAATCCAGTTCATAAAATCATGTAACAGTTCAGCCATACAGAAATGATTGTGCAAGATGACCGTGGGAGCTTGCTCACTAAAGGCAGCTTATACAATCATTTCTATAAGGGCGGATGCCCGACATCAAATAAGTTGCCGGAAAGCAAATATATTTGTTAGCCAATCTGTACAATCCGGCAGCTTATGAATGGACAGGACTGAACTGTAGCAAAATCATTGCTTCGCAGTCTGGAATTTACACTCTTAAACCGCTGCCCAGTATAACGGTTTCTAAATAACTATACCATTCACGTAGAATATTTTTCTGAGAGTGCAGGATAAAAAACGTAGGCGTAGC
>OHBJ01001109.1_pt1 | contig 18389 bp, 21 predicted proteins | sample 1577241 | NCBI WGS metagenome assembly OHBJ01 (sample SAMEA3541594, study PRJEB24748) | human gut metagenome | biome: human gut; feature: human-associated habitat; material: faeces | place: China | collected 2012 | reverse complement strand
AAGCGCTGCTTGGCGGCAGCGCTTTTTGCATAGAGGGGTGGGAAAGTATAAATAAGTTTGGTGTAATCAAATTCAGTAGCTTTAGTATACTCCTTTTGCTTTATTTGTCAAAAGAAGAAAGCGAAAAAATGCTTAATAAAAACATTTACAAACGAAAAAATTCATTATATAATTAAGAAAACTGCGAAAGTGGATTCAAAATATTTATTTTGTAACTTTTCTTTGAAAAACAGCTTTAAAACATTAAGATTTTACCATTGGAGGCTTGTCCCGCATGGATGAACTGGACCGCAAAATACTGCGCCTGCTGTCGGCCGATGGCCGCATGACGGTAAAGGATATCGCCCGCCAGGTATCGCTGACAAGCCCGGCTGTGAGCGAGCGCATCCGCCGCATGGAAAAGACGGGCGTGATCGCAGGCTACACCGTAGTGCTGGGCGACGCCGAGCCGAAAAGCCATATCGACGCGCTGATCAGTATTTCCGTCGCTCCGGCCGACAGGCAGTATTTCATCACGATGGTGGAGAATCAGCCCGGCGTGGCGCAATGCTTTCATGTTACGGGCAGCCACAGCTTTATTGTGAAGGTGAGCTGCGCGGGCATCCATGAGCTGGAGCATCTTATCAACCGTTTTCAGAAGCTGGGGCAGACGAGCACCCAGATCATTTTATCCGCGCCGGTGGACCGGCGCTTTACTTTGGATGTGCATGAGCACGGAAAGGACCCGGTATGATCTGCGAGAAATGCGGCGAACCCATTGCGCAGGACGCGCTGTATTGTGAAAATTGCGGGGCGCGCGCGGCGCTGCAGGCGGACGCGGCGCAGCACCTGGACATCGACATGCCCAACTACAAGGGATTCCTGCGCGAGGCCTCCACTCTGCCCGAGGAGCGCATCGAGAAGCTGGGCACCGTGAAGATCGCCGGTGAAGATCACGATGTGTCCCGCGACCTGAAGATGACCCGTCCTGCCTTCGGCGGTCACCTGATGGCCTCCATCATCTGCCCCCGCTTCCGCCCCGCTATGGCGACCGTTCGCCCCGGCGTTATGAAGAAGCGCGAGTGCAAGAAGAACGTGGAGATCCTGCATCCCGCTTTTGAGCTGGCTGCTGCTGACATCCACACCGAGGTCACCGAGACCGTCAAGGCCGCCAAGAAGCTGGTTGACCTGATCGGCGCTGACTTCATCGTGTCCGTTGGCCGCGGTATCTCCAAGGATGTCGAGGGCGGCATCAAGCTGGCCGAGGAGCTGGCGGAAGTCCTGGGCGGCGTCGTGGGTTCCTCCCGCGCCTGCGTGGACTCCGGCTGGATCTCTGCTGACCATCAGGTCGGCCAGACCGGCAAGACCGTCCATCCCAAGGTCTACATCGCACTGGGTATCTCCGGCGCTATCCAGCACAAGGCCGGCATGCAGGATTCCGAGTGCATCATCGCCGTGAACAAGAACGATACCGCTCCCATCTTCGAGGTGGCTGACTACGGTATCGTGGGCGACCTGTTCAAGGTCGTTCCCGAGCTGATCGAGTCCATCAAGGCTGCCAAGGCCGCCAAGTAATGATGAAGGGGACACGCGGATATGCGGCACACAGGGAGTAATACCATGCGGTCACTGCGCCTGCTGGCATGGATCACCCAATTCGGGATATCTGTCGCAGCGCCGCCGGTGCTCTGCGCCCTGCTGGGCGACTACCTGCAACGGCGGTACGCGCTGGGGAGCTGGGTGCTGTGGGTGCTGATCCTTGTCGGCATACTCAGCGGCGTGGCGGGCTTGCGGCAATCGCTGCGCAGCCTGCGGCGCATCAGCGCGGAGGACGACGGAAAAAAACCGCCCAGAGGCTATAACGGACATGAATAAAGTGATGAATATGATAAAAAAACTGTGGAACGACGGCGGCGTGCGCCGCATGCTGCTGACATTTGCGGCCACGGAGCTGGTGTGTTCCGGCCTGATGGTGGGCGTTTTTGCGCTGCTGGGAAAATATACGCCGCAGGTGGCTGTGGGCGCCATTGTCGGCAGCGTGCTCGCTGTGGCCAATTTTGCGGTATTGAGCATCGGCGTGGAGAAAAGCGTCGAGGCCTTTGACCGGGAGGGCAATCCTGCGGGCGCAAAGCTGGCCGTGCAGTTGTCCTCCTCCGTCCGGATTCTGGTCATGGCCGCCGTCATATTTGTGCTGCTGAAGGCAGGCGTTGGCGAGCCGGTGTCCATGATCCTGCCGCTGCTGTTTACGCGTGTCGGAACAATGGCGCTCAGCAGGGCAACGAAAACGAAGGAGAGTAAACAATGAACGGACCTATGATCTATTTTACCATCCCGATCCTGGGTGGTATTCCCATCACGCAGACCACCGTCTCTTCCTTTCTCGTGATGGTCATACTGTGTGTGACCGGCGGGATCCTGGGACGGCATCTGCAAAAAAGACCCAGCGGCCGGCAGGTGCTGACGGAAAAACTTATTACCACGCTGTACGACATGGTAGGCGATACCATGGGGCGGCACAATCTGTACTGGGCGCCCTATATCGGCACGCTGTTTCTCAGCTCTGCGTTGGGCAGCCTGATCGGTATGACCGGCTTTCTGCGCTCGGCCACGTCTGACCTGTCCACAACGCTGACCTGGGCGCTGATGACCAGCGTTCTGGTGTGGGTCTGCTCCATCCGCGCCAACGGCGTGTGGGGCTGGCTCAAGGGCTATGCCGAGCCTGTGGCGGTCATGCTGCCCATGAATATCGTCAGCGAGATCGCACAGCCCATCTCCATGGCATTCCGTCATTTCGGCAATATCATGGGCGGCGGCGTGCTGACAAGCCTTTTATACTCTGCGCTGGCCGCAGCCTCGTCCCTGATCTTCGGGTGGCTGCCCGGCCTTCTGGGAGAGATACCCTTCCTGCAGGTGGGCATCCCCGCGGTGCTCTCTCTGTACTTCGACATCTTTTCCGGCTTTGTGCAGGCGCTGGTATTCAGCCTGCTGACCATGGTGTATGTGGGCAATGCCTGCCCGCCGCCGGAGATCGAATAGATTCGTATGCTGTCCCCCGGGACGGTGTAGAATACAGCAACCTACTCACAACGAATAAAGAAAAAGGAGAACAAAAATGGAACAGTCTATTATTTCCGCAGCATGCGCCCTGGGCGCCGGTCTTTGCATGGGTATCGGTGCTATCGGCCCGGCCATCGGTGAAGGAAACGCCGTCGGCAAGGCGCTGGAGGGCATGGCACGTCAGCCGGAGGCCACCGGTACGCTCCGTACCAACATGATCCTCGGCTGCGCCATCACCGAGTCCACCGGTATCTACTCGCTGGTCGTGGCACTGCTGCTTCTGTTCGTCAAGTTTTAACATAACCGACTATACCGAGCAAAGGAGAACGAAAAGTTGCAGAATTTTGAAAGCATTGTGGGCGTAGATTTCTGGACGGCTCTGTTTACGCTGTGCAATATGCTTATCACATTCCTGATCCTTAAAAAGCTCCTGTTCAAGCCTGTGAAAAAAATGATCGACGACCGCCAGAAGGAGATCGCCGACCAGTACGCCGAGGCGGAGCGCCGCCGGCAGGAAGCGGAGCAGGCCAAGCTCGCCTACGACCAGGAGATCGCGCAGGCGAAGCAGAAGCGCGACGAGATCGTCCGCGAGGCGGCCGAGCTTGCCCACCGCCAGGAGCGCGACATTCTCAATGCCGCGCGGGAGGAGGCCAAGGCCATCACCGCCAAGGCGCACTCCGACATCCGCCAGGAGCGCAGGAAGGTATTCAATGAGATGAAAACGGAGATCTCCGATATCGCCATCGAGATCGCCGAAAAGGTGACGGAGAAGGAGATCGACTCGGATAAGCATCGTGAGCTGATCGATTCGTTTATCGACCAGATCGGAGAAGCCTCATGAAGGACGCGGCAAAGATATACGGCGAAGCGCTCTATGAGCTGGCGCGCAGCGAGGAACTGGACGGCCAGCTGCTGCCCCAGCTTCGCGGAGCCGCAGAGCTGCTGACAGGCGCACCGGAGTATCAGTATATTCTCAGCAGCCCGGCCATATCCAAGGCCGAGCGCACAGGACTGCTGGATCAGGCCTTTTCCGGGCAGGTACACCCCTATGTGCTGAATTTTATGAAGATCCTCTGCGAGGCCGGAGCCATCCGGCTTCTGCCGGGCTGCCTGCGCAGCTATGAAAGGCGGTACGATCAGGATCACAATATCCTGAAGGCGCGCGCCGTGACAGCTGTGGAAATGACGCAGGAGCAGCAGGAGGCGCTGCGGCAGAAGCTCTCCGCCGTCACCGGAAAGACCATCCGGCTGACCTGCCGGACAGACCCGGATTGCCTGGGCGGCGTCCGTGTGGAAATGGACGGCCAGCGGCTGGACGGCACCGTCCGCAGACATCTGGAGGATATGAATGATCTGCTGTCGAAAGCAGTATTTTGATCTCAAGGAAGAGAGTATGTAAACTATGGAATTAAGGTTAGAAGAAATATCCAAGATCATCCGCTCCCAGATCAAGCACTATGAAAGCACCGTTGAGCACGATGAGACAGGCAGCGTCGTTCTGGTGGGCGACGGTATCGCCCGTGTGTCCGGCCTTGACAAGTGTGAGGTCAACGAGCTGGTGGAATTCCCCAACGGCGAATACGGCATGGCGCTGAATCTGGAGGAGGACACCGTGGCCGTCGTTCTGCTGGGCAGCGACGTGGGCATCCGCGAGGGCGACACCGTGCGCCGCACGGGACGCGTTGTCTCTGTGCCCGTGGGCGAGGCCATGATCGGCCGTGTGGTGGACGCGTTGGGTCGTCCCATCGACGGCAAGGGCGATATCGTGTCGGAGCGCTACGCGCCCATTGAAAGTCCTGCTCCCGGCATTATCCAGCGCCAGCCGGTAAAGGAGCCTCTGCAGACCGGCATCAAGGCCATTGACAGCATGATCCCCATCGGACGCGGCCAGCGTGAGCTGATCATCGGCGACCGGCAGACCGGCAAGACCGTTCTGGCCGCCGATACCATCATCAACCAGAAGGGACAGGATGTCATCTGCATCTATGTGGCCATCGGTCAGAAGCGCTCTACCGTGGCGCAGCTGGTAAACACGCTGGAGAGCGCCGGCGCCATGGACTACACCATCGTTGTCAGCGCCACCGCCTCCGAGCAGGCGCCCCTGCAGTACATTGCGCCCTATACCGGCTGCACTATAGGCGAATACTTCATGCATCAGGGCAAGCATGTTCTGGTGGTCTATGACGATCTGAGCAAGCACGCCGTGGCCTACCGCGCCATCTCCCTGCTGATCCGCCGTCCTCCCGGACGCGAGGCGTATCCCGGCGATGTGTTCTATCTCCACAGCCGCCTTCTGGAGCGTGCCGCCCGCCTGAGCGACTCGCTGGGCGGCGGCTCCCTGACGGCTCTGCCCATCATCGAAACGCAGGCCGGCGATGTGGCCGCCTATATCCCCACCAACGTTATCTCTATCACAGACGGCCAGATCTATCTGGAGACGGAGCTGTTCCATGCCGGCGTCATGCCCGCCGTGAACCCCGGTATCTCCGTGTCCCGCGTGGGCGGCAACGCCCAGATCAAGGCCATGAAGCAGGTGTCCGGTACGCTGAAGCTCCTGTACAGCCAGTACCGCGAACTCAAAGGTTTTGCTCAGTTCGGCGGCGATCTGGATAAGGACACCAAGGAGCGCCTTGCCCAGGGCGAGCGCATCGTGGAGGTTCTCAAGCAGAACCGCAACACACCGCTGGAGGTGGCGCAGCAGGTCTGCATCCTCTATGCCGTGGTCAACGGCTTCCTGTCCCAGATCCCCGTGGAGCAGATCCGCGATTTTGAGGACGGGCTGCACAAGGCGCTGGCCAACGAGGGCGCCGGCATTCTTGACGCCATCCGCAGCACAAAGAAGCTGGACGAGTCCACGGAAGCCCAGCTCAAGGACTTCCTGACGGACGCGGTGGCGTCCTATCTGGACAGACACTGACCGGGAGGGGAACAAATGGCCTCTTCCATGAAAGACATAAAGCTGCGCATCCACAGCGTGGAGAGCACCATGCAGATCACCCGCGCCATGGAGCTGGTGGCGGCCTCCAAGCTGCGCCGTGCGCAGGAGCGGATGGAACGAAGCCGTCCGTATTTCGAGATACTCCACGAGACGATCCACGATATAGCCGGGCTGGATGACACCATTCTCTCACCCTATGTGATACAGCGGGAGGTCAAGCGCACCTGCTGGATCGTGATCGCGGGCGACCGCGGTCTGGCCGGCGGCTATAACAACAACATCTTTAAGCTTGTACACGCTGAAGCCGCAGACAGGGAGATGATCGTGGTGCCCGTGGGCAAGAAAGCGCTGGAATATTACCGGCACAAGAATATTCCTGTGTGGTCGGGCGCCTATCAGGAGGCCGGCACCGTCACCGTGGGCGACTGCTTCACCATGGCTAACATGCTCTGCCGTGACTTCCGTCGGGGCGAGTTTGACGAGATCCGCATCGCCTTTACCACGTTTGTCTCCGCCCTGTCGCAGACGCCCACCACCATGGGGCTGCTGCCGATCGTGGTGGATCACAGCGGACAGGGCGGCGGACGCTCCGGCACGCGCATTACCTATGAGCCGGACAGCGAAACGGTGTATGACATGATCGTTCCGGAATATCTGGGCGGCCTGATCTATGGCGCGCTGTGCGAGTCCTTTGCCTCCGAGCAGGGTGCCCGGCGCATGGCCATGGACTCGGCGACCAAGAACGCGGGCGCCATGATCGATGATCTTACCCTGCGCTATAACCGCGCACGTCAGGGCGCGATCACGCAGGAGATCACGGAGATCGTGGCAGGTGCGCAGTATGAATGACAGAAAAGGAGACTATCCTATGACACAAAAAAACGTGGGCACCATCGTGCAGGCGATAGGCCCCGTGCTGGACATCCGTTTTCCCAACGATGCGATGCCGCAGCTGCTCAACGCCATTGAGATCGAGCACGACGGGAAAAAGCTGGTGGCGGAGGTGGCGCAGCACATCGGCGACGATGTGGTTCGCTGCATCGCCATGAGCAGCACCGACGGCCTGCAGCGCGGCATTCCCGCCACGGACACCGGCAGCCCCATTACCGTTCCCGTGGGCGAGGCATGCCTTGGCCGTATTTTCAATCTGCTGGGCGAGCCGGTGGACAACGGCCCCGCCCCCGAAGCCGAGGAGCGCTGGCCCATCCACCGTCCCGCACCCTCCTATGAGGAGCAGGAGAGCACCACGGAGATGCTTGAAACCGGCATCAAGGTGGTGGATCTGATCTGCCCCTATGCCAAGGGCGGCAAGATCGGCCTGTTCGGCGGCGCCGGCGTGGGCAAGACCGTGCTCATCATGGAGCTGATCAACAACGTGGCCAAGGAGCACGGCGGCATCTCCGTGTTCACCGGCGTGGGCGAGCGTACCCGCGAGGGCAACGACCTGTACAACGAGATGACCGAAAGCGGCGTTCTGAACAAGACCGCACTGGTCTACGGCCAGATGAACGAGCCGCCCGGAGCCCGTATGCGCGTGGCGCTCAGCGGACTGACCATGGCCGAGTACTTCCGCGACCAGAAGCACCAGGACGTGCTGCTGTTCATTGACAACATTTTCCGGTTTACCCAGGCCGGCAGCGAGGTGTCCGCTCTGCTGGGGCGCATGCCCTCCGCCGTGGGCTATCAGCCCACGCTGGCCACCGAGATGGGCGCGCTGCAGGAGCGTATCACCTCCACCAAGCAGGGCTCCATCACCTCTGTACAGGCGGTGTATGTCCCCGCCGACGACCTGACCGACCCCGCGCCCGCCACCACCTACGCCCATCTGGATGCCACCACCGTGCTGGATCGCGGCATTGCCTCTCTGGGTATTTATCCTGCCGTGGATCCGCTGGAATCTACCAGCCGCATCCTTGCCCCTGAGATCGTGGGCAAGGAGCACTATGAGGTGGCGCGGGATGTGCAGCGCATTTTGCAGCGCTACAAGGATCTGCAGGACATCATCGCCATCATGGGTATGGACGAGCTGAGCGAGGAGGACAAGCTGACTGTCTCCCGCGCCCGGAAGATCCAGCGGTTCCTGTCCCAGCCCTTCAGCGTGGCCGAGCAGTTCACGGGAATGCAGGGCAAGTATGTGCCCATCGCCGAGACGATCCGCGGCTTCCGCGAGATCATCGACGGCAAGCATGACGACATTCCCGAATCCGCCTTCCTCTATGCCGGTACCATCGATGAGGTGGTGGCAAAGGCCGGGGAGGGTGCAAAGGAATGAGAAGCTTTCCTTTGCAGATCGTCACCGCGGACGGCATGGTCTTTGACGGACAGGCGGAGAGCATCAGCGTCCGCGCCGCCGGCGGCGACATGAGCGTGCAGGCCGGACACTGCGACTATGTGACGGTTCTGGGCATGGGACAGGCGCGTCTGATCGTGGACGGCAAGGTGCGCACCGCTGCCTGCATCGGCGGCATGCTGGCGGTGGCGGACGGCAAGGTGCGCCTTGTTCCGACTACCTTTGAGTGGGCGGAGGACATCGACCTTACCCGTGCCCGGCACGCCAAGGAGTACGCCGAGGCGTATCTCAACAGTCATCCCGGCGAAACAGACTCCCGGGAATACCGCCATTTTGAAGCGAAGCATAAGCGCTCGCTGATCCGTATAGACGTGGCGCAGGGCGCGTCCGGCGCCCGCTCCTTATGAAAAGAATGACTTTTTGCGGCGCTTGGGCGGTGGCGGCGGGTCGCGGCGGAAGGGCTTATCCACCAGTATGATGTCGTCTCCGAATTTCTGCACGCATTCCCAGGGGATATAATAGTCCTCGCCCCGCCCGAACAGACCGAAGAAGCGGCAGGGGCCGAACACGATGATCGCCTTTACCGCTCCCTCCGGCACCGTCACCTCTACATCACCCACATACCCCAACCGGCAGCCGTCGCACAGATTGATGACCTCCTTACGCCGCAGCGCGGTGAATCTGCACAGCATCGCCATCACCTCCTGCCGCTATCCTATGCGCGGCGGCGCATGTCCCATTCTGGCGAAAACCAGGGCTTTCCGCCGCAGGGAATAACCGCCGCCGCGCCGGGAAATACTGCCTCTATCAAGAAGAAGGCAGGTGGCGTTATGCGGAGCAGGGTGGAGATATGCGGCATCAACACAGCGAAGCTGCCTGTGCTGAAACATGACGAGATGACGGCGCTGCTGCGCCGCGCCCATGCGGGGGACAGTGTAGCCAGAGAACAGCTGATCTGCGGCAATCTGCGGCTGGTGCTGTCGGTCCTGCAGCGGTTCGCCGGGCGTGGCGAGAGTGCGGACGATCTCTTTCAGGTGGGCTGCATCGGGCTGATGAAGGCCATCGACAACTTTGACGTGAACCAGCCGGTGCGTTTTTCCACCTACGGCGTGCCCATGATCGTGGGGGAGATCCGGCGCTATCTGCGGGACAACAGCGCCCTACGGGTCAGCCGCAGCATGCGGGACACAGCTTACAAGGTGCTGCGGGCGCGGGAGGCACTGATGGCGGAAAACCAGCGGGAGCCGACGGTGGAGCAGCTGGCGCAGTATCTGGGCATCCCGCGGGAAGAGGTGGTGTTCGCCATGGACGCCATCAGCGACCCGGTGAGCCTGTACGAGCCGCTGTACGCCGACAGCGGCGACCCGGTGTGCGTTATGGATCAGGTGAAGGACGAGAAGGGCACTGACGACAGCTGGCTGGATCGCATCGCCCTGAAGGACGCCATCGCCCGGCTGGATCCCCGGCAGCAGAGCATACTGGCGCTGCGGTTCTGCCAGGGCAAGACGCAGATGGAGGTGTCGTCGGAGATCGGCATTTCCCAGGCGCAGGTGTCCCGGCTGGAAAAGACAGCGCTGGGCAGCATACGGAAGAATATGTGAAAACCTGCTCGATTAAAACACCGGCTCCGCATCCGTTTCGGGTGCGGAGCCGGTGTTTTTTTCTTACAGTGTGACCGTCTGCCCCTTGCCGGTCTCCTGCGCCGCTTGCAGCAGCGCGGCGGCGGTGGCGATGTCCTGCAAAGCGATGCCGGTGGAGTCGAAGATGGTGATATCGGAAGCATCGGTGCGCCCGGCCTCCGCGCCGGAGATGACGCCGCCGATCTCGCAGATGTGTCCGGAGAACACCCCTGCCTTGTAGGGCACCTCGCATTCACCCACCGACAGGCACTGCGCCGTATCGTCGCCGAATACCTTGGCAGAGGCAAACAGGGCGCTGTCCACCTCCTGCTTGCCGGACATATCGGCGCCCACGCAGCTGATGTGGGTGCCCGGCTGCACCCATTCCGCCTTGATAAACGGCTCGCGGGCAGGGGTGGCGGTGAGGATCATGTCGCTGTGCCGGACGGCCTTCTCCAGATCGGGCGCGGCGGCGATAGCGGCGTGGCAGCCGCCGCAGCCGGACAGCAGCTTCTCCACCTGCGGTGTGATGGCTTCGCAGGCGGCTGCCGAGCACTCCGGATGGTGGGGGTTGGCCACATAGACCGTCTTGATCTGCGGCAGCAGATACAGCGCGGCGGTGCGGAAGTCGGTGATGGGGCCGGCGTTCAGCAGCGCCCTGGGCGCGCCGGTGGCCAGATCGAACAGCTCGTCCAGCGACACGGAGTCCACGCAGGTCTCCGCAATATTGAAGCGTGCGCCCACTTCATATTCATTCATCCATTCTTCCACAGCAAAGGGCTTGATGTACATAGCGTTTTCTCCTTTTCTTGTAAAAAAGTAAAGGCCTCCACGACCAAATCTTATCCGACAAACGCCGGAATACCTACGATTCGGTCGTGGATGCCTTCGACCCCTCAGCCGGTGCCAAGGGAAGCATTACCATATTCAGCTTGCTTTGCATTATAGCACAGGGAGTGAATTTGCCAACGGGTAAAATGCATAAATATTCATATACGCCGGCGGAGGATATTGCCATTTGTCGGTTTACACGGAAAGCATCTTGTGGTAAACTTACACCTGAATGAGAAATTTTGCTGAGAGGGAGGTGCCGCCATGCTGCGCCGTATACGGGAGCTGTTCAACGATGTGCTGCGGCAGGCCGATCTGCTGCTGCTGGCGCTGTGCGGCGGCGCATCGCTGTTCGGCGTGCTGATGGTGTCCAGCGCCACCCGGTATATGCACACCAACCGCCTTGTGCTGGTGCAGGCGGCGGCGCTGGTCATTGGCGTGCTGCTGTATCTGCTGGTGTCGCAGATCGACGTGGGCGAGCTGGTGAAATACTGGAAGTGGATATTCCTGGTGGGCATCGGCTTCATCCTGCTGCTGGCCACGCCGCTGGGCATCGACGGCGGCACGGGCAACCGCGCGTGGCTGGATTTTCCCTTCCTTCCGGTGAAGGTGCAGCCGGCGGAGATCGTGAAGATCACCTTCATTCTGGTTCTGGCCAAGCAGCTGGCGTGGCTGAAGGAGAACCGGGATCTGAAATCCGTGACCTCTGTGGCGATGCTGGCGGTACACTTCGGCGTGATCTTCGTGCTGTATTACAAGATATCCGGCGACATGGGCAGCGCGCTGGTGTTCCTGTTCATCTTCGCCTGCATGTGCTTTGTGGCGGGCGTGGCGCTGCGCTGGTTCCTGATTGGCGGCGGCGCGGCGGCGCTGCTGTTCTACGCCATGTGGGATCTGAACCTGCTGGATTCCTACATGAAAAAGCGGTTCATCGTCCTGTTCGACCACAGCTATGACCCGCTGAACACCGGCTGGCAGCAGACCCGCAGTCTGCTGACGCTGGGCGGCGGCAAGATCTTTGGACAGGGTCTGTTCAAGGGCGTGCAGACACAGAGCGAGACGGCGTCCAGCCTGCCCCACCGCCACACGGACTTCATCTTCTCCGTCATCGGGGAGGAGCTGGGTCTGGTGGGCTGCCTGCTGACGCTGGCGCTGCTGACGGCCATTATACTGCGGTGCCTGTATGTGGCGATGGACTGGCCGATCTGGGCCTCCAGGTTTCCTAACTGCCCGTCGACGGGAGCCTTCACTTTCAGGTTTTCCAGCCGCCCGCGAACCAAGGCAAGGCTCTTCTTCATATTCCGGATGTTCTCATCCAGGCTCTGTAGCTGGCTGCTGCGGAACAGGTCGTCCTGCTCGATCCGTTCGTCCACAACGGCCAACTGTCCGAGAGCAGCCTCATAATCTTCCTCAGCCTGCAAGTAATCTTCGCAGGCCAGCAGGTTCTTCTTATACAGGCGTTCGTATTGCCTGAAACGGCGTTCCTTCTGCACCAATTCCTTACTCAGGCCGATACGGTCCTGTTTCAGCCGGAGATGTTCCTGCTCCATGTTGAGACGGGTGTTGCGAAGTTCGTTTTCCTGATAGGCCAAGTCGGCTTCGCTTTGCAGGATGCCGATGTTCAGGAGCGGGTTACTGAGGCGGAGGATCACGTCGCCCGCCCGCACCTGCGCCCCTTCCTCGATCAGGCGTTCTTCGACGCGCCCACCCTCGATGGCGTCAAGATAGATGATACGATCCGGCAGTACCTGCCCGATAACCCGGATGTAGTCGTTGAACTCTCCTTTCTGCACGGTAGCGATCGTAATGCGTTCTTTCTCCACTTTCAGGGAAGAGGAAGTATCACGAAAAAGAAGCCAAAGCAGGCAAAGCAGCCCGACGGCAATTCCTATCAAGGAATAGATGTGTTTCTTCTTAAACCGGGACTTCCGCTCAATACGGGTGTCCATGCTATTGATTGCCATTCTTGTTGTATTTATTCGGTTCCTAAAAATGAGCCTGTGCGGTAGAAGTCTACCGTGCGGCTTTTCAACTCATACTGCAAACGGGTGCGCGACAGTTCTGCCTTGGCCAGTATATAGAGGTTCCGCTTCTCCATCAGTTCGAACACGGAGATCATCCCCTCCTCCCATTTCTCCTCGCTCTCTTTCAGCGTGACGGTGGAAGTGCGAAGTTGTTCGACCGCCTGACGGTGTTCCTCGGCGGCAGCCCGGAGTGAAAGGCAGGCGTCGTCTATTTCCTTGTAGAGGCTGAGGCGTTGCTGCTCGTTCTCGTTCCGTATCCTTTGCAGGCGGAAACGTTCCTTCCGGACATCTGTCAGGCGGGAAAGTCCGCTGAACAGAGGCAGCGAGACGCTCACGCCGATATATTTGTTCATGTTATTCTTCAACTGGTCTTTGATCGGGATGATCTCGCCCAGGTCATCCCGTTCCGTGTCGTAGTAACCGGAATAGAGGCTGAATTCCGCCCTGATGGAAGGAGAAAAAGCCCCGGACGCTATTGCCAGTGACTTGCGGGAAGCTTTCTCCCTCAGTTCCATAGCCCGGAATTCCGGCAGGGATGTTTCGGAGGCGGCATAGATCTCGTTGGATTCCAGTACAGGAAGCACGGGAAGTTCGCCCTCCCCGCCGGGAGAGATCGCCAGCGTATCGGTATCCTGCATATTCAGCAATTCCTTCAGGGCAAGTAATGAGAGGCGGCAACCGTTCGCCTTCACCGTCTCCTGGTAAATATCAGATTGCAGGCGCGCCTTCACCTCCTGCAAATCAGAAGGGGAACGCATGCCAAGATCCACATATTCGAGCATCTGCTCGTGATAGCGTTCGCTCAACTTCCGCTGCTCGACAGCAAGCTCGTACATCTTCTTATCGAAGCAGAGGCGATAGAAAGCATCCATCACCTCGAAGGCAATCCGGTTCTCCTCGATCTGCTCCGTGAGGCCGCCGATCTGCTTGTTCAGTTTGCGGAACTGCAACCGGTTGACGCGCGTAAAGCCGTCGAACACCGGAAGCGAGACATTCAGCCCCATCGTGCTCTCTAAAAAGGAAGAGGAAGTATAGAGGTTCGTTTTCGAGTCCACCGAACGCCCCAAACGTTTGCCCAATGCGCCGGTAGCACTTACTGAGGGCAGGAAATCACCATAGGCGGCAGCAAGGTCTTCCCCGGCAATCCGTGTATCCAGGCGACTGTTCCGCACGCGGTAGTTCTGTTCGACGGCATAGCGCATGCAGTCGTCCACCGTCCAGCCGGACTGCGCCCGCAGGTTTCCCGGCGAAGCCAGGAAGACGAGAAGAAAAAGAGACAAACCTCGTTTGATCGTTATCTGTGCATTCATCATGACAGAAAGAAAGCAAACGACGTGCCAGAAATGTAACATTCAGACTATCAAAAGCATTTCAAAAACACCTCCCGCCAACCGTCCAATTTTTTGACGCCCAAACGTCCAACTTTTTGACACAGGTGTCCTCCTGTCGCTCATCGAAGCATGACAAGTGCCAAATGCAACACACAAAAACAAGCTTTACCCCTCATCCCTGAGACATAAAGCCTAAACACGTAAATCAGTTATTATAAAAAACGAAGCAGTGTTATTTATTGTGTCTATAAGTATACTCTTTTTATTTTCCGCGGGCAAAGGAAAAGCATACATATTGCAAAGATATGACAAGAGAAAGACAATTTAATTGAAAATAGAGAACCATGGTTTATCTGAAGCAAATCAAACTAATCAATCCGGATATCCATACGAACGGGAGATCATCTCTCCCAAGCATTTAAGATTTCCGCCACATAGACGTTATGCGGATTCCCTGCCATTGCGCTGTACCATTTCTCGTATAAGGCAGGATCAACAAAATGATCCTTATCCATCTTAGTCACGTAAAGGGTTTTGCATTCGAGCGTCAGGCGCGATTCCTCGAAACAAGGATTACCCAGATCGGTAAAATAAGGCGTCAAACCTGTCGCTGCCACCTTGTCGATATCCCGTCCCGATTTCGCCCCGCAAATCTTATGGGCAGTCTTATGCTCTTCTCCTAAAAAGGACAGCGTGAAAGCTCCCTTCGCATCGACAAACTCGCGGGTATAACGTTCCGGACGGATAAAGACGAACACTACCGGCTTGTTCCACAGGAAGCCTACGCCCCCCCAACTCGCCGTCATCATGTTGAACTTGTCCTTGTCGCCGGCGCTTACCAGCATCCACTCTTTTCCGATGATCTCTATAAAATTGTCTTTGACCAGACTCGGTTCTATTGCCTTCATAATTTCACACCTTAGTTAATAATCTTTCAAAGATACGAAAATATTTATTTGTGTGTGCAAAATTTAATATTCTTGTCCATACAGAATATTTTCTTTAGGTTTGCATCTCAATATTCACGTAATTATCAAGACGATAAACTGCCAAATGGAAATACTGAACAACTGGATCAGCGGGATTAACGACCTCCTATGGTCGTATGTTTTAATTATCATGCTGTTAGGATGCGCCTTCCGGTTCACTTTCAAAACCCGTTTCGTCCAGTTCCGTATGTTCCGGGAGATGATACGTGTGCTCGGTGACTCCGCCAACAAAGCCCATGAAGGTGAAAAGCACATCTCATCCTTCCAGGCATTCGCCGTGTCGGGACAGGCAACCTGGCGGGAGTAGCCACAGCCGTCGCCGTAGGAGGTCCGGGAGCAGTGTTCTGGATGTGGATCATCGCCCTGTTAGGTTCGGCCAGCGCTTTCGTCGAATCTACACTCGCACAGCTTTATAAACGGAAAGGAAAAGAATCCTTCATCGGGGGGCCCGCCTACTATATGCGATACGGATTGGGACTGAACTGGATGGGCATACTGTTCGCCATCTTGATCTCCGTCACCTTCGGTTTCGCGTTCAACTCGGTACAAAGCAACACGATTTGCGCCGCCATGCAAGGCTCGTTCGGTTTCGATCCGAGGATCGTAGGCGCGGTACTGACCGTACTGACACTTGCCATTATCTTCGGAGGAATCCAGCGAATAGCCAAAGTCAGCAGCGTGATCGTCCCCGTAATGGCATTGGGATACGTGGCGCTCGCCTCGGGGATCGTACTGTTCAATATAACGGAACTGCCGGCCGTCATCAAACTGATCGTAAGCAGCGCTTTCGGATGGGAACAGGCGGCAGGCGGTACGATCGGCGCCGCTCTGATGCAAGGGATCAAGCGCGGCCTGTTCAGCAACGAGGCAGGTATGGGATCGGCTCCGAACGTAGCGGCCACGGCATCCGTCACACATCCGGTCAAACAGGGATTGATCCAGACTCTGGGTGTTTTCACCGACACCCTGCTGATCTGTACCTGCACGGCTTTTATCATCCTGTTCAGCGGGGCGCCGTTGGACGGTTCGGTAAACGGGGTACAACTGACACAGCATGCCCTGACGCTCGAAGTGGGAAAAGCCGGAGGGATATTCGTTGCCGTAGCGATCTTCCTGTTCGCTTTCAGCAGCATTATCGGGAACTACTATTACGGGGAAGCGAACATTCGTTTCATCACACCGAAAAAAAGCGTGCTCTATATCTACCGTCTGGCGGTCGGCGGTATGGTGATGTTCGGGGCGCTAGCAAGTCTGGAACTCGCCTGGAGCCTGGCGGATATCACGATGGCTTTCATGACGATCTGCAACCTGTTCGCCATCTCGTTGCTGAGCAAACAGGCCTTCCTGCTGCTGCACGATTACATTGCTCAAAAACGTAGCGGGATCAAGAGCCCTGTGTTCGACAAGAACAAGCTGCCGGAACTGAAGGACAAGGCGGAATGCTGGTAAACGCTTCTTATTGGTAGATCAGACTGAACAACCGTTCAGGTGCAAAAATCTCGTTGGCGACCTCTCGTATCTCTCCGGCGGTCAGCTTCTCCACCTTGGCGAAGACTTCCGGCAGGGTGTCGTAGCGGTTATAATGGAGAAAGCTCTTACCCAGCCCCAAAAACAAGCCTTCCCGATTATCGCCGGAGACGCCCAATTGTCCGATCACCTGCTTCTTGGCCGCCGCCAACTGGGTCGCGGTCAGCTTCACCTCACGCAGCTTCGCCAGTTCCTTGTAAACAAGCCTGATCGCCTTCTCCTTGTTCTTCGGATCAGTCCCGAAGTAGATGCTTGCCAGCCCCGTATCGGTATAAGAAGTCACGTTCGATTCGACGTTATAGACAAGCCCGTTCTTTTCCCGGAGAGAGACATTCAAACGGTTGTTCATGCCCGGCCCTCCCAAGAGGTTATTCAGCAAGAACAACGGCAGGCGTTTCTCATCGTGCATGCTGTATGCCCGTCCCCCGATCAGCACATGCGCCTGATGGGTATCCTTGTGTATCTGGCGGCTGACGGGAAGGAGCTCGCCGGGTGCCGTCCGGTTACGTGCCGCCATCGGGAAAGCGATATCCGACAGGGTGCTTTCCGCCATCTGCACGATCTTCTTGAACGGAATCCGGCCCATCGAGAAGAACACCATATTTTCGGGGGCATAGAACCGCCTCATAAACGACTTGCCGGACTCGCTGCCGAAACCGAGCAGCGACTGCTCGTCCCCCAAGATGTTATGTCCCAACGCATGTCCGTCGAACAGCAAATTCTCGAATTCATCGAAGATCAGTTCCGAAGGGCTGTCCTCGTATGAATTGATTTCGTCCAGGATCACATCCACCTCCTTCTCGATCTCCTGCTCCGGGAACTGCGAATGGAACACCAGGTCGGACAGCAGTTCGAAAGCCCTCCGGAAATGCTCTTCCATAAAAATAGAATAGACGAAAGTCTCCTCCTTTGTGGTATAGGCGTTCAGCTCCCCTCCCACATTCTCCATCCGATTCAGGATATGCCAGGACTTACGCTTTTCCGTCCCCTTGAATATCATGTGTTCGACAAAGTGAGCCAAGCCAAATTCATCCATTTCCTCATCCCGTGTCCCGGCATTCACGGCAAACCCGCAATACGACACCGGGGATGCAGAAGGAAGATGTACGATACGCAAACCGTTCGGTAAAATATGTGAGAAGTAATCTTTTTCCATGATCCATTCATTAGGAGGCACAAAAGTACAAAAATATAGGTCATTCCATGTGCAGGTATCATTAAAATAGATACTTTTGCACTTTGTTAAGTTCATAACACCATATAGAATCATTTTAAAGGCTATGATAAACGAAGCAATCTCATCCATTCTGCAACAGGAAGCTGAAGCAGTACGCAATATTCCGATAACCGACGGCTATGAAGAGGCTGTGACACTCATTGTGAAACATGTACACGAACTCGGAGGGAATCTGATCACCAGCGGTATGGGAAAAGCAGGACAGATCGCCATGAACATCGCGACCACCTTCTGTTCGACCGGCACGCCCGCCTACTTCCTGCATCCCAGCGAAGCACAACACGGCGACCTCGGCATCGTCCGCAAGAACGATGTTATGCTGCTCATCTCCAACTCCGGCAAGACACGCGAACTGCTCGAACTGGTGGAGCTGACACGCGGTCTCGTACCGGAGATGCAGTTTATCGTTATCACCGGCAACCCCGACAGCCCGCTGGCAGCCGAAGCGACGATCTGCCTGCCGACCGGTGCGCCGAAAGAAGTGTGTCCTTTAGGCCTCACCCCCACCACATCGACCACGGTCATGACGGTGATAGGCGACCTGTTGGTAGTCGGCACCATGAAACG
>OHBJ01001108.1_pt1 | contig 18411 bp, 17 predicted proteins | sample 1577241 | NCBI WGS metagenome assembly OHBJ01 (sample SAMEA3541594, study PRJEB24748) | human gut metagenome | biome: human gut; feature: human-associated habitat; material: faeces | place: China | collected 2012 | reverse complement strand
ATTGGGGATTAATGAAAATGTAGAATCATATATAGATAGTGTTGGAAAAACGATTACTAAAAATGGAATTTCTATTACGTTAGATGAAATTGCTGCTGATAAGGAGAATTTATGGGTGGCAATATCTGATAATATAAATGATTCAAAAGAAAAAGAGACTATTCTACTAACAGAAGTGGAGATAAATGGAAAAGCGGCACAGTTAGATGGAACATATGCTCTGGAGAAAAAGGAGAACGGAGCAGATGGTCAGGTTTGTCATTATAGGTTGGAAGATACAACTATTAAAGATAATACAGCAGATATAAAAATGAAAGTATGGTTATTTGATCCAACAGAAATGGATACTGCAGATACAGAAGATACGGATGACTATATTTTTGAATTTTCATCAAGTTGGGAAGAACTAGAGAAGAATACCATAAATGTAAATGTGAATAAAAAAATAAAGATATCTCCAAATCAAAATCTGACGATTTCAAAAATGAACTTAAACGATTTGGCAAGTACAATTTATGGAAATTTGGATAATAAAGAATATGAAGATTATTATTTAATAGGAACCGACGATAAAGGAAATCAGCGTCCTTTTTTATTTTGTAGTATGCAATCTGTAGTAACATATTCGTATAAAGAAATATCGTTACTGCTGATTTTGTCGGTTACATAATCTGCGATTGATAATAACTTAATCATATACATCCTGTTTGGGATGCAAAGTTACGCATTTTCAGCCAGAATCCTGCACGATAGTTAACCCAAGTATTTCTTATGAGCCAACTTTACATTGTTTTGGTTCACAATGGCATAATGTAGCGTGGTATCAATGCGTACGTGACCAAGTAAACGTTGCACCTGCTCGATGGGCATACCTTTGTCGATAGCCATTGTTGCAAGAGTACGACGGAACTTGTGAGGATGAACTTTAGACATAGAAAGGGCTTGTCCTAACTTTCGGATTCTTACTTCCACACCACTGATTGTTAGTCGTGTATAAGGCGAGTGGAGGGAAACGAATAAAGCAGGATTGTCGTCTATACGTTCATCAAGATACTGTTGCAGATGTAGTTTGGTTCGGGCATTGAAGTAAACTACACGTTCCTTATTGCCTTTTCCAAATACTACGCATTGACGTTCATGAAAGTCTAAATCTTCACGGTTCAGCTTTACCAATTCACCCACACGGATACCTGTAGACGATAGGATGTCGATAATGGCAAGATCTCGTTTGTTGGTGCAGCTATCTCGGAGTTGTTCTAACTGTTCGTCAGAAAGTACCTCTTTTACAAGTGAATCTGTCTTAACTTTGTGAATACGCCTAACAGGACTTTTGGCGATATAGTCTTCATCTTCCAACCAAGCAAAAAAACTAGAAAATATACGTCGCATATTGTCAATGGTTACTTTACTGGATTGATGTTTTTCTTGATAGTCTGACAAATATGAACGAATATCAGTTGTTGTAATATGACAGATTGCCACAGAGAGCGTGACCAACAACCGTTCAATGGTATTGCGGTAGTACGCCAGTGTTTTATCCGAACATCCCTCTATCTTTTTGGCAGATATAAAGGAGTTAAGAAGATGCTCATTCTCTTGTGCTTGATGTTTGGTACAATCGCTCTTTTCGATGATTTCTACATTATGCAGTTCTGATGCAAGCACAGCTTTAAGCCGTGCCATCTGTCGGCAGTCTAAGTCACGCTGCATCTTCGCAACTATAGCTTGAATGATGTTCTCTTTCATGATTCTATAAAATAATGATGATATTATAATATAGAATATAAGGAAGGGAGACACTTTGCCTCCCTTTCTCTTTCTTAATTACTCTTCGTTCCAATGCCTTTCGCATTCAGGACAGTAATTAATGCCCTGTTCTGCATAGAACTCATGTCCGCAACATTCACAAACGATTCTGCCGAATCTCTTTCGAATAATTCTATACCTCATAAATATATTTATTAAAGGTCATGTGGGAATATGCCCATGTATATATGAATAGTAATTTAGCAGCACAACGGGTTTAAAAGAGTCGCTAAATCAGAATTTAGAGGCGATGGCAAAGCAGCTCTACGACTACTGGTTTGTGCAGTTTGAGTTTCCAAATGAAAATGGAAAGCCGTATAAATCCTGTGGTGGTAAAATGGTTTGGAATGAGAAACTGAAACGAGAGATTCCGTCTTGCTTTAATATTGCCAACATGGAAAAACTGTGCAAATTTAGGAATGGCATAAATTATTCTAAAGATGAAACTGGTAATGATTTTCAGATTGTTAATGTGCGGAATATATCCTCCTCAAAGATATTGCTTGATGGAGAAGATTTTGACACTATAACGGTGTCGATGACCAAAGCTGAAAACTATTTGTTAAAATCTGAAGATATAATCATAGCACGAAGTGGTTGTCCTGGTTCTACACGATTGCTTATATCGCCAACAAACACTCTTTTCTGTGGCTTTATAATATGTTGCACTCCCCATAATAGCAGTATGCGCAATTATTTGACATATTGCTTAAAACAATTAGAAGGGACAAATGCAACAACCTCAGGTGGCTCAATTTTGCAAAATGTTAGCCAAGATACTTTGAAGGGACTCCCTATCGTTGTTCCCAACAAACAAATTATTAACAAATTCAATGAAACAATAGAGTTGATATTTACTCGTATCCTTAACTGTCTAAAAGAGACAAAAGCTCTCACTAAGCAGCGAGACGAACTCTTGCCTCTCTTGATGAACGGTCAAGTATCGGTAAATTCTGATTTAGCGAAATCATGTCAGTGTAAAAGTCTGCATATTATCATTATACCTAATGTTATACAAAAATAAGCATACAATCCCCAAAATGTATAGAGTGCCAATTTGGCAATTTTACCTGTCAAGTAAAAACCAGATTCCGCTTTGATGTAATTACGGACATCTTTCCAATGGGATTCTTGAACCTTTCTTATTTCCATGACTTGCTCTTCAAGCAGTTTTTTCTCTTCTTCAATTAGCTTTTGACGATGGCTTGCAAGCTCATCTTTTTCCTCTTTAGACAACTTGACGGTTATAACAGATTTCTCCGCACGGGTGATAGAACGGCAGATTCCGTTCACGATATTGTCAGAACTTTGCACTGCGGCATTGAATGCCTTTGTGGATTTCCTGTATTCATCCATTGTACACTCTCCGTAAGCCTGTAGCTTTTGTAACTCGACAATAAGTTGTTTGAGTGTTTTTGTCTGTTCTGTCAAAGCTGCAATCTCCGCAGAATGTTCGATACGATTCTCAATCACTTCAATTTTATCATTGCAACCATCATTTCCGTCTGTTTGTGGGGATAGTTGCATGGTGTCGTATTTGCTCTTCCTCATAATTGTATAATATTTATCGTTTGTAACTCCGTTTTACAGGCTTGCACATCCAATGTGCCATTTTCGCACAACGGCGTGCCCAGTCCCGTTCATCCTCGTCTTTGTCTTTTCCCCAGCCTGTGTCGGGGCTTCCACCACCTCCGCTTGATGCTGCCATTGAGGTAGCCGCATCCAAATATCCAGCAAAAAGCAAAACGGCTACCTTTACATAGTCTGTCGCCTCTACATCTTCTAAAGTGTTCAGAGCCTTAAACTCTTCATCGAATATGGTATTGGCGGCATCGGAAATATCTATCTCAAACATACGGTCATCGACAGGGATTGAATAGTGGAAAGCGGAAGGTACACCGTTGTCCTGCTGTATCTGCCGACAAGCGTATTCATTTACTACAGGCGTATTCTCTCCGTTGGATTTGATGATGGCAGGTGCGGAAGTTTGCTCCTTTTCGTTGTGGAGTTTCGCCCATGTCGCTTCAATTGTTGACGGCATCAGTTTCCGCCCTGCACCTATTTCCGAGGATTTATAAATGGAGTTGCCCATACGGATGGAGTACCCGCGTATTTTATTCTGGCTATCCGGCTTTATCTGTATGTGATAGCCTTTTGCAGTGACCATGCGGCAATAAATATCCCAGTCAAAACTTTGCATTTCTCTTAGTATTGTCATGCAGTCATTGTATATCCTTTCTATGTTCTCACTCCTGCGTTGCATGGATTGTACCCAGCCACGTCTTTCGTTGATAATGTTGGCGGCATGGGCAGCACGCTCGCCGATATAATGGGCATCATTCGTCCTGCCCATATTATCTATACGGTTCGCAACTATGTGAAGATGTGGAATGCCGCTCTTGCTGTCAGTGTGAAGCGATACTACATACTGGCTATTTCTGACATTGGTCTTTCTGAGTTTCTGTGACGGCTTGCCCGGGCGATAGTCTATACCGTCCAATGTCCGCATGAAATCGTCCGCCAACTTCTGCCAGTCGTTCATTGTCCATCCTGTGGTTTCCTCCATTGCTGGGGAAATCTCAAAACGTAGCGCATTCAGCGTTATCGGCTTCGGGCTGTTCCTGTCCTTCATCTTCTGATGCTGCAACTGCATCATCCTTGCCCACATGGCAAGCGGTTCTATGCTGTCAGGGAGACCGTTCAGCTTTACGAGCCGCGCCCTCTCCTTATCCAAAGCGTATTCTATAGCCATTGCTCCGTGTGCTATCGCATCCCCTTGTGCTATCATGTTTTTTCTATTTTAAAGGGTTGTCCTACTTTTGATTTATGCTATCCCGAATCTGTCCCCATCGGGTAATCAATCCGTCAACTGCTTCAATCCAAGCCTGCATATATCTGCGGTCTTTGAAATATTGCCTCTTCACTTCATCGGACTTATTCCGAAGGACATTCTGAATACGTATCAAGTCTGCCCTTGCGTCCGAAAGCGCATTAAGGGCTTCGACCTCTGTATCGGACAGGCGTTTGTGCGGACGGTGGTCTTGAAGAAGCCTTCGCCCATAGTCGCTAAGGGTCATACCGCATTCTGAAGACTTATGCTTGACCATCCTGTATTCCTCTTCCGTCAGGCGGATGTCTATATGCTTGGTGCGACCTGTGCATTTTTCACTATTCTCTGCTGTCATATTTATGGTTTTTAATGGTTCGGGTATAAAAGGATTGGAACCGACTGCGAGCTTGCGAGCGGTGCAAGATGCCACTAAGACGGCAATGGTGTGTGACATCCTTGTCGGACAGTGGTACTTCTTGCATAGAATACCCATTAAAAACGGCATTTGGTTTACCCAAGTATCAACCGTATGGTTCAATCGCCGGATGCCGATATACAATGGGATGCCGTTGTATCTCAAAAAGATTTTAAGCCTCGCTGTTTTCATCAAATGGGAGTTGTGGAGTTTCCTGTTTCGCTGCTATGCCGTTACTGCCCCTCCCGGCATTGGTTCTCTCATCACTAATTGTATTCTCGGCATCATCCATAACGGATGTGCCTTTTATGCAATGCGGAGAAGTGTCATTATGGGGCTGTATGGTTTTCAACGATGCTTCATCATTAGAGTGAGCAGGGCTAAAAGAGGGAAGAACAGACCGGGATTCCATCCGCTTATCTTCATTTTCTCCAACATTCTCTTCATAGGAAGAAGGCTTGGAACTCGACATTTCATCTTCCCTCTGTTCGTACTTCTCAAAATTTCTGATTGTAGGCAACAGGCGAACTACTGCACATTTATTGACGCTCTTGCCCTTGGGGAAATCCTTACGGTTCTTACTGCACCGTGTCGGGTTCTCTTCTTGATTTACCGACTCAAAATCCTTGATGAAATTGTTCGCATCGGGAATACATCCAAATGTCCCTTCGCGGATTTGCCTATAATCATAACCGGTCTTAAAATGCGGATTACGGATTCTCACATTATCCATTATCCATGCTGCGACAGGATGGATGTTATGCACAGATGTGCGGTTGCTCTTTTCCGTTGTGATTATCCCCAACTCGTTCATCTTGCCAATGACTTTTGAAACGGTTTTCCTGTCACAATCCCAATCATTAGCCAACTGTACTTCGGACTTTTCCACTTGTCCCGTTCCAATGATCTTGTCACAACCGGGCAACAGGCTCTTTGATGGTTTCAGTACGGCACTCTTTACAAGGTCGAGGAAGAATGCCATGCGGTTCTTGTGGTATTTGCTTCCTGCCAAATACTCCATTTGTGGAGCGGACAGGGTAATCTGACAATGTATTGAATGTTTCATCTTCTATATTTTACTAGTTTATACTCATGGTGATATGTTTGTCCATTTTGGATTCTCGGACATCTTGGATTGGAGTATAACTGTATGTGCCTCCTCATAATGGTATATTTCCAATTACTTCCACCCTTTCTCAATCCGTTCCACATCGGATTGTTTATAACAGTTTTTGCCTCCGACTTTATAGCAGGTAAGATAGCCGGAAACATTCCACCGCCATAAGGTGGCCCGGCTCTTGCCGAGACGTTTTAAAACGGCAGCTTCATCCAGCATAATATCCTCATTTTTCGCTGTCCATTCCTCAATCTGTTCGGCTGTCCACTGTTTAATGGCAGATTTGAGCGTTCCTACGGAAGTGACAACCACGGTGTCTGGCTGGCGACCGTATAGTTCATTTTTGTATTTCATCCTTATCGGGGACAGGATTGTTGGCGATCCTCACGGCAAGACATTTGCCTCGCGCCTGTCCGGGCTTCACCGTGTCAGTGAGGTCTGAAACGGATTCGCAGGTGCAAAATTATGACAGGATGATATGTTTCTGAAATATTTTGGATTGTCATTACCTGCCGACAACCGAGAGACATTACCGTTAAAGGAATTAACAGTAAAACAGGGATCTGTTATGGGTGAAAGACAGGGAACAATGCCTGTGAAAAGAAAAATACAAAAGCAAGACCTGCCTCCGTATGCTTTAGGGAGCAGGTCTGGTATTGTATGGAAGAAATGGTGTTTGGACGGTTTATGAAGTGAGCGACTTGATGCCTCTCCATAATTTGAAGAACAGCCCTTTCCGGGATAATTGTTGGTCGGTGAAAGTTATCCGCCCGTCATCCTCCTTTGTATAGCCGATTTTAGTGCGGAGCGTGCCGACAGTGCGGTTCTTCTCTCTGTCGCTAAATCGTTCGTGGAGATAGTTGTTGTAGGCGGTCTTGGAGATATGCCCGAACTCAGTGCTTACTACGGCATGGGCGATGTTCCGCACAAGTCCCTCGTCCCTTGCACACACCATTACGAGCGCGGCACCTCTGCCTACCTCTCCGTCCAGCAGGAAACGGAGGGTGTCAAGAATCCTGTCCGCATATTCAGGATAAAGGATTTCATCAGAAAAGCGTGTCGGCCTGTCCTGACAGACGGCAAACCTCCATGCGTTCATTAACGTGAGGACTATTTGGGGAGAAATGCCTTTGACATAGTTCCGCAGCAATCCGCTGACAAAATCATGCACCTCGTCATAATGGTTGTGGGCACGGATAAAAAGGTACTCCATCACATTCCTGACACGGTTCTCCCGGCAGATGGTTTCCCATGACAGCTCCGGCCTGTCCAGCAGCAGGAGGATGGTCTTCGCGGCGGCTTCCTGAGACGGAACGGGGATATTGTCATCCAGCACACCGTCCTTCATTCTGGCTTCAAGCAGACTGAGGACATAGGCAATGTTACCGTCCATGTTCTTTTTGCCGTACTGGAACTCAATATCCGCGCTTATGTCTTCTATAGTCTCTTTCATAATATTGTCCTCTATTTTGTTCTGCCTGAATTTTATAAATGGGGTTGTCACTGGTTTGCCAGCTCAAGAAGCTGCGCAAGCTGTTCCGATGACATGCTCTCGAACTGTTTCAGCAGCATGGACTTCACCTCCGCCTCGCTTTTCGCTTTGGCTACCTTTTTCGCAATCCCTGTGGCAAGTTCTATGCCGCTGAGCTTGATGTAGTCATGGAACACGCTCTCTGTCTTGTGTCCGCTTATCGACATCATCTCGTGCGTGTCCAATATGCGGCTGAGGTACATCAGGGTGATGCCCGTGCGCCTTGCCGTGTGCGAGGTCACAAGGGCATACTTGGGAATCAGCACCTCGCCGCGGCTGTTGCGTTTGAAGGACACGCGTCCTTCACCTTCCATCTTGATTTGGTCAAGGCGCAGCCTTGTCGGTATTTCTTCTCTCAGGCTCGGCACGTTTTCCGAAAGTCTCTTGATGACATCCTTGATTTTCCTGTTCAGCGTACTGTTGTTTATAACAGGAAGGTCGTAGCCGTACTTCTCAAAAATCCTTATCATGTTGTCGTTGAGTATGGGGATTGATACCTCGGTGCCTGTCTTCTGCTGCGTCAGCGTGACGATACCTATTCCGTCATGGAAACTGACATTGCTTTTCCTGATGCGTGAGTAGTCGGAATAACGCTGGCTGGTATAGCAGCCCACAAGGAATATGTCACGGGCAATGTCCTCGCCCTTATCCTCCAACGGGAATTCATACAATGCCTGCAGTTCGGCCTCCGTGAGATAGATTTCCTCCACCTTGTCCTCACGCGTCACGTTCAGTTTCGGAAAGTGGCTCAGCACCGAGGTCTTGAAATGGTAGCCGTCCTTGAAGGCGGCGTTGAGCATGGCGGAAAGTGAAGCGAGGTGCTTGTTGACGGATTTCTTCATGTAGCCTTGTTCCTCCTGATACTGCACGTATCTGTCTATGAGTTGCTCGTCTATGTCTTCCCAATTGAAGGGGTGCGTCTTGGAGAACGCTTCAAGGACTTTCAGCGACACCTTATATGCATGCAGCGTCCCTTTCTTATAGTTGTTGCCCTTGCGCTTGATGTCGCCGTTCTCCATGCCCTCTATGCGTCTTCTGATATATTCCTGCACATTCGGTCTCCGGGCTTCCTGTAGCTCCCTGACAAGTTCCGCATTGATTTCCGCCTGTTCCTTCTTCTTTGCTATGATGGTAGTGCGGCTGATTTCGGACGGGCTTACGGTCTTGACCGTCTCGTACACTTCCAATATGTCTCGACGGGTGCATGCCTCGTCCGGCAACGCTATGATGATGGCATTGATGGAGGCGGTGAAGGTGTCCAAGTCCGTTTTCTTCTTGCGCAGGCTGTCACGCAGGGCAGCGTTGAGTTTGCCCCGTGTGGGAATCCTTATCTCGCCGTCCACGAAATATTCGGGTAGGACAAGGGTATTCGTCTTGAACTGGGGACGGTTCGTCCTCGACACGTCAAACCTTACCAGAATGGCGTGTTCGCCGGATTTGTTCGCTTTCTTCGCCAGAAAAAGTGTCGCTTTAGCCATAAAACTGTATCTTTGGGTTGTTGTTACGGTGCAAAGGTATAAAAATCATTCAGAATAACGTCACAAATAATGTCACACTATTGAAGTTTTATGAAATATTGGCGAAACGGGATGAAATAGCAAAAGCGTTATAAAACAGTGTATTACTGATTTTTCTTTCTTTTGTTATGCTTTTGTTTTCCTTCGTATGGGGTATTATGCTTCCCCAGTCAGTTTTTCACCCCTTCCGGGGCTTAAAAACAGCCTTGCACCCCGGCAAGCCGGAAGTCACCAGACGAAATCGGGATTGAAGCGGTAAGGCTTGCCTTTCCTGTCGCCTTCCTGCGTGACGACACGCTTGTTCTTCAGGCACTGGATTATGCCGCTGACATGATTCTCTCCGACAGACCGTCCGAGGATTTCTCCGTAAGCGGATCTGACCGCTTGGCGAAAGTCATTGTAGCCGTACTCCTTCGACTGGTCAACGAAGATTATGCCGAGTGCCTGACGATGCTGCGCCTCCGTTATCGACGAGTATGCGTCGAACTTCCCGACGGCCGGTCGTCCCGTCTTCGGCTCACCGAAGCTGTAGCCTCCGGCAATCTCCGGCACGGCAACCTTGTCGCCTGTTATGTGGAAAGCGAATGGTGGAAATTCCGCCGCCCTCGTATAAGCGGGACGGACAACGCTGATGTCCGCGTCGGTCTTGTCTTTCTCCACGAGCATTACCGTCTCGGCTTTGTTGGCAAGCTCCGTGCCGAGATGCCCTCGTGCGTTCTCGTCCGACTTGTTCTGGTGAAGCACGGTGTGAAGATGGAACTGGTAAAGGTCGGTCCACTTCATCAGCAGCGAGATTACAGTTGTCGCTTCCGTCGGGCTGTTGATGTCATGAAGCAGATCCCTCACTCCGTCGATGATGACAAGCCCGATGTCAGGTAAGGATTCCATCGCCGCGTCGATGATGGCGATGCGCTCCTCCGGGGTGAACTGCCGGAGCGAGAGGAACACGAGCTTCGGATTGTCAGTATCGGGACTTTGCCCGGCGAGTCTGAGTATGCGTCTCATCTGGTTCTGGCAGTCGGTACGGCTCTGCTCCGTATCGACATACAGCACGGTCTGCCTGTCGGCGGGAAGCTCCACCTCGTACGCCAGCACATAGTCGCCGCACAACGCGGCGGCTGCCATCGCCGACACGTTGAAACTCTTTTTGCTTTTCGCCTTGCCGATGGAAGCCGAGAAGTTTCCGAGCGTGCCGGCACGTTCTCCGTTCACACGCAGCACCACCGGAGCATCGGCATAGGTTGTCTCAACGCTGAGCCTTGCCTGCCGCCAGCGTTCCCCACTCCCGTTTCCATTGTTACTGGAAGTCGGCGCATTGTTCAGGTTACATTCACTGCTCATCGTTTCTCCATGATTTAGATTTCGGCTTGCGGCGGTTGGATTTCAGTATAGCATTGTTCTGTTCCTCCGCGGTCATCGGCACGGCTGTCCTGCGGTTGCACTCCAGCCACTTGTCGAGTTCGTCCCTGTAGAGCACATATCGCTTGCCGGGCTTGGTGGCCGGTATCTCACCCCTGACGAGTTTGTCATAGAGGGTGGCTTTCGGGATTGTCAGATACTCCGCCGCCTCGTCCACGGTCATAGGGATATGGCGGTCGAGCGGCTTGGGATTGCCGTCATGGCGGTGCATCTCTGTAAGCATCTGCTTGATGTCACCCACATCGCTGAGGATGCGTGTCACGGCTTTCGGAAGGTCGTTAAACGACAGTTCGTTGTCTGCGGTATTCATTGCGTTTGATTTTAGTGATTAAAAAATTCTGCCGCAAAGGAAATACATGATGTGACGGTGAGGGTAATAACAGACAATAACCGGCAGACAACCGCATTTTAACTGTCATGCAGACTCCGGTTGTTGCCCAAAACTGTTTTCTGCTACCTCATACCTGAACTTCAGGCTTCCGGGCAGCGGTCTGTCAAGAGGAATCCTGTCGGTCGATGCCGTCTTTGTCATGTTCCGGAGTGACGGGATGTCAACTTTCGACAATGCCGATGCGAAAAGTCTCTTGGCAAAGTTGGCGCGGCACTCCCCGTCATAGCCGTTGTCCCTTCCGAGTCGTTCACCGATATTCCAGACAAAGTGGCAAAGGTCGTTGGTGCTCAGCCTTACCCGCAGTGCTATATCCGACGGATCATGTTCAGGATTGGAGCACCAGCATCGTACCTCGTTGCACAGGCGGACTATATCCGTTTCCGACACGAATGGCGACATGGTATGTCCGGCATACCCGATTATATTCTTGACCAGTTCTGCCTTCTCCGCTACCTGACGCTGCTCATATTCGAGGCAGATTTGACGGTAGTCAAACAACTCCACCGGCTTTAACGGTAGCGTATTGGTCTGCGGCTCAGATTCCGTATCGTTTGGCTGCTCTGCAAGTTCAGGCGCATCACCATCTGATGACACACAGGATTCTGTGACATCCGCTGTTTCAATCGTCCTTTCGCGCTTTCGGATGCAGTCAAACAAATTGCCCGGCAAGGAGATAAAAACGGTGTAGTAGCACAGCCATAACAGCATGTTGCAGCCGAGGAATGTGCCGGACTTGATAATTCCGTCCCCACCGAATTCTACCCCGATTTTGGCTGATACCATAAGTGATACGGCGAGTATCGCCACGCCGGGAAAGCCGTAAAACAGGCAGACATCCCCGATTGATGAGTGTTTCGGCTGATTTTGCTTCTTGTTCATTATTGTTCCAATTTTTGATTTTCCGCCGCAAATATATATCACTGTTGCCTGTTGTTCCGTGTTGCTGACCGTCAAATAGTCCGATTTTAGGCTTAATTAAAATAAGCATCCGTTTTCATACTCACTATCATACTCTGAACAAGAATTTTAAGTTATAAACGGGCATGAAAAAAGCGGGGAGAGAATCCTCGCTTTAATGGAGCCTTCGCATCGTTTTAAGGAACTCCCATATATATGCCCCTCCGAATAAAATAAAATGATGGCAGGGAATGAATTTAAGAAAAGCTACTCCTCTGCGGAGGTGGAAGTATCGGTTTTCTCCATTGCTGTCGGCTTTAGCGTTATGCGGTTTGCCGACAACCGTTTCTGCTCGTCAGCCATATCCGCGTAAATCTGGGTCGTCTCCACATTCTTGTGCGCCAGCATCTTCTGCACCACGTATATGCTCGTTCCTGCTTCGACCTGCAACGAACCGAAGGTGTGGCGGCACCCGTGGAACGAGATATGTTTGGTTATCCCCGCATCCTTCAGCCAACGTCTGAGCGGTGCCTGTGTCATGTAGTCCTGGAAGCCGGCAAACACCGGGCCTGTGCCTCTCGGTCCGATAAGTTCAAGAGCCTCGTCGCTTATCGGGTTGTTCACAAGGTCTTTGGTTTTCTGCATACGGATGGTGACATACATGCCGCCGTTGCCGTATGGCTGTATGTTCTCCCATGTGAGATTGTGGATGTCGCTCTTGCGCAGCCCGGTCAGACAGGCGAAAAGAAACGCTTTCTTTAGAACAGGAATCTCGCAGGGTGTCTGTGCGAGCCGCACAAGTTCCTGCTGTGACAGATGCTCCTTGACGGTCGGAATCGTGTCAATGCGGTCGAGGAAGCCGTTGGGGTTCTCCTTGATTTTGCGGTCACGGTAGGCGGTATGCAGACAGGCGCGGAATGTGGACCAGTAGCCCGCCACGGAATTGATGTGAAGCGGCCTTTTGGTATGGAGATACTGCCGGGCGTTCAGCAGGTAGTCCATGAACCTGCGGCACAAGTCCACATCGACCTCGCCGAATGAGCATTTGCCGCCGGTGAATCTCTCAAAGTGCTTGTAAACGTGTTCCCACTTGGTGTTCTTCTTTGCGGCAAGCCCTCTGAAATAGGCGAGGAAGTCGCCTTTCTCCTTTTCCTTGTCGAAGAAGTCGTAACGCTCGTTGACGATGCTCTCGTAGCGGCGGCAGCGCAACGCCTCGGCTTTCTCCGCCATGCGGTCGTTGTAGTCCCTTTCACGTGCGTTCTTCGGTTTGGCATAGATGTATATGCCGAGCGATTCATGGCGCATGACTTTCATGGTGGCCTCGTCACGGTAGCCGGGATAGTAGTCCAGATAGTACGACAGCATCCTGCCGTCCTTGATTTTGCGTGTCCTCAGGGACACTGTCTTGCAGATATTGGTCATCGCTGTAAATTTTGATGGGTTTATGACTGTTGCCTATTGTTGGCGGTAGTTGCCTCTTGTTCGGCAGTGCAAAGGAAAATCATTATCCGACGGTGACAACCATAACCAACGGGCAATGGCATTATAACCGGATTATCCCCCGGCGGCACTATAATCCGGCGGTCTCGCGCTCCGCCATGACGCGCTCGACATCCTCGCGGACAAGCAGGTTGCGGACTCCGACCTTCACCTTGCCGATGCCTCTGACCTTTACGATGTGGTGGAGGTTGGCTTTGCTCAGACCATATTTTTCTGCAACCTCTTCAACGGTGACATACCTGTCATCTGCCATGAGGTCGGGGCGGCGGAGTTCCTCTATGTGGCTCTTTGAATAATAGGCCGTGCCATATTCCTTCTTTGTCGGGATGTGATGGCGGTATGCGTATGCTCGGATTGCGGATGCCTTCATGCCGAACTGTTCCTCCACTTCCGCAGTGGTCAGCCATTCGGTTATGCCGGAAATATCAGCTGCTACGCCGAAATGTGCGTCAATGTCCGGCTTGCTGTAATAGATGCGTCCCGCAATCCTGCAGGTGCGTATGCGGTAACGCTTCGCGCAGGTGTACAGCCAGCCTTGCCCGATTTTGAAAGTCTCCATCACTTCCTCGCCGGTGTAGTATTCCATCGGACCGTTGTCCGTTTCCGTTGCCTTTCTCTTCGTAGGGCTGGGATTATTTTTTGCTTTCCTTACGACAGGCAGCACACGTTCATACGGACTTGCCGCCAACAGGCTTTCTATATCGGCGCGGCGGATAAGGGACATGCGGCTGCTCAGACGCGATGCCCTGAGCCGTCCCTGTCCGACAAGTTTATAAATGTACTGCCGGGTGCAGCCCATAAGCAGAGCTGCCTTTGAAAAAGAAAGGTATTCCTGGCTCTGCAGGTCTATAAGCGGTTCGACCGCATTGATGAAGTCATTGCGGCGTTTCTTGCGGTTCTGCTTCGCCTGTTCCGCGCAGACCTCGCAGCAATAACGCTGGTTGCCGCTCCTTACGGCAAACACCTTGCCGCAGTTTTCACATTTCCGTTGGGTTCTCATACACGCATATTTTTGTGGTTCTACAATCAAATCCGTGTATTCCATCCGCCTGTAAACCGAAGCCAACCGTTGACAACCACTGTCAACTCCGCCATGCTAAATGACGCTTTTTAAGTCCGCTCATCCGTCACTGTAAACGACAGCCAACCATCGTAAACCGGTGTAAACTGCCCCTATAAAATGACGAAAGCGGAAAGCTTCAGCTTCTCCGCGGTAGAAATACGTTGCAAAAATATGCCTAAAAACGGGTATCTCCAAATACGACCCGCCAAAGTGTTAAAATCGGTAATACGCTAATAATCAATAGTATTATGCCCGTTATTCCGTGTTGTTCATAGTCTTTCCCTATCCTCTAATTACAGTCGCTGTATATGCATCTTCTCCTGTTGTTTTAATGTTGACATAATTTGTGCTTATTAATGCATTTCGGAAAGCCGCGACTTCATCTGTATTTCGAGATTTCAGAATATCATAATAGTACTTTAAACACTTTTCTATTATAGAATCTTGCTTTTTGTTTGTGATGAAATTAGTAATTAGCAATTGCATCGTATTGTATGGTGTTTCTTTATCGGCAACACATGAGACAAGATTCATAATACAAGTATGTACATCTGTATGCAAGGTACTTGATGTCTGATTGTTTATGTTTGTAGTTTGGATATAGGGCAACAAACCTTGAAATAGTGCATCTTCATTTCTATCCTTAAATATCTGTGCTATTACAATAAGTATCAATATGATGGTTGTAATACGCTGTTGTCCATCCACAATCTCATAATATTCTATGTCATCGTTATTTGGATTAGATTGCGTATTTAAAACAATACTTCCTAGAAAATGGTACTTTCCTGTGCCTTGTAAGAAATCCAAATCTTCCAACAAGTTTTTCCAATTATCGTTTCCCCAAACATATTTTCGCTGATTTCTGGGAATACAATATATCTTCTTGCCTAACAAAAAGCTAATCTGCTGCTGATGTGCTTCAAATGCCATATTGGTAAATTTCTATTAATAATTAAACATATAAATAATTTGTCAAGTTGTATTTGGAATTGGTAAGTCAAACGCACTTATATCCTATCAAAGAATCCCTCGTATTCTTCATCGACAATCTTCCATTCTCCCATTTTGCGTCCACCTACACGAGCAATCTTGCCTAATTCTTGAAGGCGTTTCAGATATTTCAGGACTTGACGTGCTGATAATCCCATGGAATCAGCCATTTGAACAGTGCTGACTTTAGGATTCATAGATATCAGCTTATATATTTGGCGACTTGCTTTTATGAACTCTTTTGTGAACTCTACGGGTTCTTTTATGAACTCTTTTGTGAACTCTACGGGTTCTTTTATGAACTCCGCTCCTTGAAATGTGTTGTTAGAAGCTGTATTATTGTCACAGCTTTCATAATTCAAGTTCCATAGAGTCACGTGAAACTCGGATGCATTGGAGGTGAATTCAGGAGCATGGTAGTCTGAAAGATGCTCATAACGCCTATATGTGTTTATGATCTTCTTCATTCCGCTACCCCGTCTCTCCATAAGTCCCAGTCTACTGAAGAAATCAGCCAACAAAGGATTCCTTCTTTTGGATGGTACTGTAAGTGGGTTTAACTGCTGGATAAGCCTGCCGTCCAACATTCCTCCTGGTGAGTATATTTCCAAACGGTTTTCATACATATCTATGTGTATTTCACTTCCCATCTGCATATAATCCCTATGGATGATGGCATTTGCTATCGCTTCTGTTACGGCGCGTTCCGGATAGTCAGGAAGTTCTTCACGATAATCATTCTCCTTCCACCATTTTCTCCGGGAATTGTTCCTTACAAAAGAAACAGCATCCTGTAACTGGCTGATTACGCAACCATCCAATTCCACATCATCTATTGCTTCACCCAAGCCATTAGTCATATCCAAACCGTTCCAACGTGTGCAGAATATGCGTGATTGTCTCATAGGTGACTCATCTGCTAATAATGCACCAGCATTTGTAAGCTTGCCATTCTCGTCAATGATGCCCCAAGAAGTGAACTCACTATCCTCAAATGACCGTTGTAGTCGTTTATAGTGAACAGACCTCAGTTTGGAGAATGCCATATCCTCAAATCTATAAGAAGATGGAAGTCCGTCAAATGTGCGTCCAGAGCCTTTCATTACAAGATTCTTCAGTTGAATACGGTCAGCCACAACAGACTCATTCCCAATACGCACAAAAGCCAAACGCTGTTTGTCTCCAATATAGTAATATGGTGTTTCTTGCCCAGACATGACACGCAACACTATCAGTTTCTTTCCATCAACCTCCTTAAACAACAAATCTATGACAGGAATAGGGTCTAGTTTTGTTTTAATGGCTTCACTGATATTTTCTGCATCTTCCTCGGCGTTTACAAGTCCTACGACTTCATCATCATCTGTTATACCAAACACAAGTACGCCTCCTTCGCCATTGGCAAAGGCTGACACGCTTTTCAGCCAACTCTTAGGCTTATTGCGTTCAAGCATCTCTTTCTTATCGTAGGTTGTGGCTTCACCTATCATTGTATGTATAATATTTTCCATATCGAATCTCTATAATTGAAAGAATCTAATGATTAATCCCTTTTCGTCTTATGATATACTTTTAATTTATCTTTATCATTTTTATCAAGTTGATAGGACGAGATATATCCAACCTGTTGCAATGCTCCCAACAATTGTCTGTTCAAGGAATCGTCTGACAATTTGGCTCTCTTATCCTGATTGCACACCTCGATATAATCACCTCCAACAGAAGTCAGTAAATGTGTTATTACACTATAGTCATTGAGCCCAGCAGAAATCCCATATACAACCAATTCCAATTTTAAGGATTCATTTTGGGAGATATTTATAAGAAGTGATGAGAGTGTATCTGCGTTGAATAAAATCCGTCCATTCTCTGCAAGAATCATCAGTCTGTCTTGCCCTACATTCTTTAACTTGTCAATATCCGGGAAATGTCCGGTGAATGATTTTAACAGCTTTCTATAATTATTTATGTTCAACATTTTGCTGCCAAACAAAGATATATATAGATCATTTTTATTACTCAAATCATTCGAACATATTTCATCAGACAACTCTGTCACATAGTAATTAATAAATGACATCAGCTCATCACTCATTCCCTCTTTGTGCTCATAATAGAATGACACATTATTCCAGGTTGGCAACAATATCCTGGATTTTACAGCAACAGCATACATCTCCTCATTATCTATTTTCGCGAAATCATCAATATGATTATGTTGACCTGTTAAATATTGGGTTTTAACCTCTGCATCTATATCCGCATTGTTCAAGAGAAACAGCAAAGATTCCGAGCTTTCATCTTGGTAATTATCCTTTAGGCATTGAATTGTAGAAGATATATTGTCCTCAATATAGTCAATGAAAGAATCATTGTTTGTCTCCCTTATACGAGTATAATTAAGATTTTCGGCAGATAAAGCGTTGCCTTCGGAATGAAGCCTCCTCGTTATAATACATATATTCTCAAGATTGATTTCGTAACAATCGTTCTCGATAACACAATCAAGCAAATCCTCAGAACCATTACATAAACTGACAAATCGGCTCGCCTTTACCAAAATCAGAGATTTATCCAACGTGATCCCTTCACTATGTTCAACCAAAAACTTATAATTATTATTAAGCCATTTTTGTTGTATCTGTCCCAAATTTGAGCAAAACTTTAGATATGCCTCTATGAGATTGTCCTTTTCAGCCGAATTATTCCAACTTACTATGTTATTCCATGAATTTGTATATTCAATAAAGTGCTTGAAGACCACACCTTGTTGCTTGCCTTCAGAATAATACTGGGACAAGAATTGTAACGGTGCTTTATCTCGCTCCAATCGCATCATAACATGTTCAAATTTATCACTCTGAACATTATGCGAGGCAAAATAATCCAATAAATCTATATTAAGAATGGCATCGCTCTCAAACATATAATC
>OHBJ01001106.1_pt1 | contig 18422 bp, 16 predicted proteins | sample 1577241 | NCBI WGS metagenome assembly OHBJ01 (sample SAMEA3541594, study PRJEB24748) | human gut metagenome | biome: human gut; feature: human-associated habitat; material: faeces | place: China | collected 2012 | reverse complement strand
GCAGAGGGTTACGGATATCTTCTGTATCTGTTCGAGGAATGAGTTCGCAAAATACTGTTATGTTTCTTAATATTTTTGCTATCAACATGTTCTCCTGCGGCCTTACGATCTGTCAAATCCATCCATGCTTTTGCCTTAAATGGAATCAAATATGCCGCATCCAAGACAGTCACTCCGTGCTTAAACTCTACGTCCTCATAGGTAACCTTGACTCCAAGAACTTTATCGAGATATTCCATGTCATCACCTGCATTCTTAACTCTTTTTCTGTATTATAACTTTTTTTGAGTTAAGAGCAGTCAAAGATCAACATTATAAAAAATCATTTTCAAAGAAAAAAGCCCGGTGCAGCATGAGCATTACACCCACACTGCACCGGACATTCCATCATCGACTGCTTTGTCTATTTTCTTCTTCCTGCCGCACTTCCTGCTCATGCAGCTGCTCTTTTTCTGCTCGTCCTCTTTCAGGTTTTCCTGCATAATCTTCTGCGCCACAAGCCAATACTGCATTTCCGATTTGGTCTTGCGGTACTCTGCATGTGTTCGTCCGTCAACGGCAAAATTGGACTTCATGGATTAAACAAATGTGTGTCTCCCTCTTTTTTATCGCAACATCATTCTATCCCTGTTGTATTTGAAAATGTATATGTACTCTTCTGATATATCCCCTTGTTTCTAAAATAATTTTCAAATGCATTTCAAAATTTTATTCTAAAATTTCTATAATTGCATGTTCAACTTGATGTTCTTTTATTTTGTCAATGATTATATGCATATTTTCTATTTCTAATTCTATTTTTGTATCCCCATCCTTTGGTACCATACCAAATTTTTGAAATACAAATCCAGTAAATGTGTCACAATCTTCTGCTGTAAATGTAACACCTATAGCGTCTTCAATATCACTTAATCGTATATTTCCTTTCACTTCCCACTTGTTATCGCTTATTCTTATAATAACAGTTTCTTCTTCCGACGATATTGGTTCAATATCGTTTAAATCGCCAACAATTTCTTCTAATAAATCAAAAAGAGTTACTATTCCAACCACTCCACCATACTCATCTAATACAATCGCCATAGATTGCTTCGATTGTTTCATATTTTTAAAAAGCACATCTGCTTTTGTAGTTTCCATAACAAAGTATGGTGTAGAAATTGCAGAATCTATAACCATATCCTTACTTTTTTCTTTTAATCTAAAATAGTCTTTTGCATTTAAAATGCCAATAACATGATCTATCGAATCTCCACAGACGGGATAAAGGGTATGTCGTGTATTGTGGATTGTTTCATCCCACTCCTTCACATCATCAGACATCCATAATATTGTCACATCTGTTCGATGTGTAGCAATCGTACCAGCCATAATATCATTAAATTCAAAAACATTTTGAATAAATTCTTTTTCTTGATGATCTATTGTTCCTTTTTCACTTCCCGCATCAACAAGCATACGTATTTCTTCTTCACCCACTTGATCTTCCGCTTCATTTGGATCAATACCACAAATCCTCAAGACAATATTTGTTGATATTGAAAGAAATGAAACGATTGGCTTAAATAGGATAGAGATTCCCGTAACCAATCCTGAAATCCCCATTGCCAGTTCTTCAGATTTTTTCATTGCGATTCTCTTTGGAACTAATTCGCCAAAAACCAACGTGAAATATGATAAAATCAATGTAATCAATATAACAGCTATGGTATCTAAAGTAGAACGTGGAATATTCACGCCCATCCCAACAACCCAATCAACTAAAGGTTCTGAGAAATTATCTGCTGCAAAAGCACTTCCTAAAAATCCCGACAATGTGATTGCAACCTGAATTGTCGCAAGAAATCGTGCCGGCTCTTGCGTTAATCGTACTAATCTCTTTGCCCGACCATTACCTTGTTCTGCCATTCGTTCTAGCTTTGTTTCATTCATTGATAAAACAGCGATCTCTGCACTCGCAAAAATCGCGTTTAATATAATTAAAATAATCTGCACTACTAAAAGAATAAAAATTGATGTACTCATAAATAAAACCTTTCTACAATAAAATTATCTAAATATCACACTTACTTAAAAGCAACAAAAGACATGGTCTATGTTCCGAATACATAGTCCATGCCTTGCGATATATAAATAAAAATTCTATTGAATTGGTTCGCTTCAGAATCATTATCACTTTCGTCCATGTTAAATATTCCTCCTCTCAAATAGTATTGTAGTACAGTATAACAAAAAGACCTAACATAATCAATTCGAAAAAAGCAAAAGTGTGTTAAATTTATGTAAAACATAAAATCCGATTATTTTTAATTTCTTTGGGAAATTCAATTTTCTTTATCATCACTTAACATCATTTTAAAGTAAAAAGCAAGCCATTTTCAGACTTGCTTTCCACCATATCATCTTCCTTATTGATAAATCATTTCTTTATTCACAATCTCCCTTGCACATGCTTGTATATCACTCATTCTCGTCTAAAACCTCTTTCTTTGTGCGTCTATGCTTTCCCTGCTCATCATAAAACATATTTCGGGTAGCAACCTTTACTTCGGGTTGTTCCAACATTTTCCGTTCACTCAATACCAGATGAATATGATAATTCGTCTTTGCAATGGTATTTTCAATCACACATCGTTGTGTCAATTTTACCAAGGAAGGCTTTTGCCCCAGGTCACGATACCTTTTGAGGAAAAGCCCACAAGTAATCTGCCCGGTGACAATCTGAGGTATTACAGACAGAGAAAGTCTCTGACTACCAGACAGCTTGCAGAACAAATTGATGTTGTACCTGCAACGATCCTGATGTATGAACAAAATAAGCACCCGATTCCGTTTGATGTGGCCAATGGTCTTGCGGATGTGTTGGATGTAAATGCAGACCTTCTGTATGACGATTTTGCAGTATTCCTTGCCTCTCCATATAGCGAAGCATTAAAGAATATTCGTATGAGCGTAGGAATGTCTCAGAGGGCGTTTGCGGAGCATATAGGGGTTATCCCAAGTTATTACTATAAGCTCGAATCTGGGCATCGTAGGCCGTCCAGAAAGGTATATCAGAGAATGGTTGATACTTTGTGCCGCACCCATCCACATCATTCACTTTTTGTACATCATAAGCTACAATCAAAGTGAAAACAGACGATTGATTGGAGGTACTATTATGGTTCAGAATTTAACGTACACTCAATACGGCGATTACTACATCCCTGACATCAGATTGGCACACACGGGCACTCAGACCCTTGGTAAATATGGCAGGATGCGCAGATCATTTTTAGAGCAGAACAAACCAATGCTTTTTAACGATATGATCTTGACAGAAACCCTGTTCCTACACTTGTGGGAAGTACAGCAGACTTGTGAGAAGCGAATGGAGTTGCTGATGGACGAACTGTTGACGAAGAATCCAGCGCCAGACAAGGCAACACAGTAGCTTGCATGGGTGGCGCACATGAACAGCCTGAAAACACAGGCAGAGGAATTAGTGGTCTCAGAGCTGATTTACAACTGAAGCAAATGATTTACAACGAAGGCTGGCCTGTTTGGTCAGCCTTTTGCTATGTGGATTCACAACTCTGGAATTGTGTTTTTGACAATTCCAGAATTGTGATTTTCACAATTCAAGAACTGTGAAAATCACAATGTAATAATACTGATATTAATAATACTAATTATAGTGATACTGATCCTTTCCTATCCTTTCCGTTTATGGAGGTTTGACATTTCTTGAAGTGTGATTTCGACATCCACAGAAGTGTCGTTTTGATACCCCTGGAAGTGTGAAAATGACACTCTAATAATACTGATAATAATAAGACTGATATAGTGATACTAATCCTATCCTTTCCGCTCAGGATTGGATGGGACAGGACAGAATAAATCTATTGATTTAGAAAAAAGAAAACCATGGCTGCCACTTGCATTGTGACAGTCATGGTATGTGTTACATTTTATCAATTAAGGCAAAGACAACAGCCTGTTGTTCTTCACTCAGTCTTGCCCAACGATCAAGGAGTTTCTTCTGAGATTCTGTCAGAGAAACCGTAGTATCTCCTTCTGCAAACAACTGAGACAATGTAATGCCAAATGCGATGCATATTTTCTCAAGAGAAGGGATTGTTGGCACCATATTCTTGCGATACCAAGAAGATATGGTGGATTGGGGCAAGCCAGAGTGTTCCGCAAGCTGATACTCCGTCCAGCCTCGTTCTTCTCGATATGTGGTTATGGCTGCAAGAATATCTTTCACTACACTCACCCCCTTTGCTTGTGTTCTTCGTAAATTATACTTCGATGAATCGTTGCAATTTAATCATTTGTGTCGTATAATTTTAACGATATACACAACTGAAGATAAACGAGCCTAAAGGAGCGAATGAAATGAAGGTCTTTACTGCCAGTTTCTTTGGGCATAGACAAATAGACAATGTATTTGTAATCGAGCAACGTCTGCAAGAGATAATCCAGGAACTCCTTATATCCAAAGAATATGTAGAGTTCCTTGTTGGCCGTAACGGAGAGTTCGATCAGCTTGTTGTTTCAACTGTCCGCAGATGTAAGAGAACTATCCGTGATGACAACAGCGCACTGGTTCTTGTTCTGCCCTATACAACGGCAGAATACCGCAATAATGAACTATCGTTCCATGAATATTACGATGAGGTGGAGATCTGCACAGAAGCCGCAGAACATCATTTCAAGTCTGCTCATCAAATCAGAAATCGTTTCATGGTTGACCGTTCGGACTTGGTTGTTTTTTGCGTGGAACACAACTCAGGCGGTGCTTATCAAACAATGCAGTATGCAAAGAAAGCAAATACCAATATCGTTAATTTGTCCGATGTAACCCATTGATCTCTACACTCTATTTCCAAGAAGGATGACCATGAACAGAAAGAAAATATTTTTTATTATCTTAGTAATTGCTGTCGTTGTATTTGGAGCGATCTTCGCATTGACATCTCAGAAAGAAAAAGAAATGAACCCGGAAGAATTTCTGGAGCGTTTTGAGAAAGCCGCAGAAGAAGTTTTGGGAGAAGATATTCAGCAGGTTTCCAAGACGGAACTTGTTGCTACTCTTACCTATGGTCACGAAACAGACAAGGACAATAACATCTATTATAGAATTTTGAAAACTACATACGGTGAAGCCGGTGATCCATCCTCTGTTACCGGGCTGAACACCGATGCCCTGAATGTACTTTTCCCCGTTGATATGATGGACAGTTGTGAAGAAATGATGATTCAGGACTGGCACGGCGCACTTTATAAAAAAGATGATACCGCTTATCTGTGCTGGACAGTTGATCCCGAAGTCAGCTATGTTCTCGAATACACTCCAAGCAAAATGGCTGACTCTGAAATTTTAAAGATGGCTGAGAGTGCCGAACCTATAGAATGAAAATGTGCCACGATTGTTCGACGCTATAGTCTGACAGTCGTGGCATTCTTAGATTGTATGAAACGTTCAGAATGAACGAGTAGCGTGCAACAAGTGTTGCAACTCGAAGGGTTTTGGGGATGCTGCACCAACAAGCAAATTTTGCGAAATGACTCGCAGAGAGAAATGAGAAAAATAGTAAACTGGTACCAGTTTGCACTGCTTGCTAATTTGTGATGAGCTGTTTTGAAAAACAAATAAGCTCACAGGATAAATATGATAGTTTTCCTATTGTAACGAATTGATAATCTACAGGAACACCAAGATTTAGTATTGGTTTTTGTCGGAAAATGAGTTATAATGTAGAATAGAGTTTTTGTAATCTATTGCTGTTGCTGTTTGCAGCAATACATTCCGATGGGAGGAAACCGAATATGTCTGTGAGTTATAATAAATTGTGGAAGCTCTTAATCGATCATGGTATGAACAAAAGCGATCTTGGAAAAGTAGCTAAAATGAGCCCCAATACAATTGCCCGGCTCGGCAAGAATGAAATGGTATCTTTAGAAGTTTTGGTAAGAATATGCCAAGTTTTGCGATGCGACATTGGAGAAATTGTAGAAGTAAATTTGGATTAAGACAGTAAGTTCTGTGATAGCAGAATTGAAAGAAAAACAACGGAGGAATAAAAATGAGATACGCAGATATGCCGCCGTATGCGCCAACGCTCATGGAATCTACTCGAGCAATTGGCTATTCCATAGAAGCTGCTATTGCAGATATTATTGATAACAGTATCGCTGCCAACGCTGCCCGGATTGATATTGATTTTTTTCCTATAGGGCAATCATATATTTCAATCCTTGATGATGGTCACGGTATGTCAGAAGCGGAACTTATCTCTGCTATGCAGTATGGTAGCCGTAGCCCATTGGACACAAGAGAAGAATCTGATCTTGGCAGATATGGATTGGGAATGAAAACGGCGTCCTTATCCCAATGCAGAATATTGACAGTAATAAGCAAGCAAAATGGTACGGTTGCAGGGGCACAATGGAACCTCAATCATATTAAGCAGGCAGAGTCATGGTCATTGATAGTGCTTAATGAGAGTGAAGTTAAGGATTTTCCTAACTGGGATAAGTTAAATAGCTATCTTAATGGTACTCTTGTTGTTTGGCAAGATTTAGATAAGTTTGGAATAGGTGAAAACGATATTGCTGCAGCATTTACAAGAAAGATGAATCTGATTCGTGACCACCTTTCTTTGGTGTTTCATCGTTACTTGAGCGGAGAACCAGGATTAAAGAAAACGGATATTAGAATGAACGATTTGAGCATTGTTCCTCAAGATCCTTTCTTAATCAAGAAAAGTACACAGCTAATGGATGAAGAAACCATTGTTGTGCGTGGTGAAAAAGTTAAAGTGAAACCGTACATTTTACCTCACACATCAAAACTGACCAAAAAAGAATTAGCTGCGTTGGGCGGCAAAGAAGGGTTGAGAAAACAGCAAGGATTTTATGTGTATAGAAACAAACGTCTTCTCATATGGGGAACATGGTTCCGATTGATGAGACAGGGTGATTTGTCAAAGTTGGCGAGAGTCCAGGTTGATATTCCTAATTCACTGGATGACTTGTGGACTTTGGATATTAAGAAATCTACAGCTACACCACCAGAAGAGGTCAGAAAGAATCTGTCTGTCGTTATCGAAAAGATATCGGAAGGCAGTAAGCGCACTTGGACATATAGAGGGAAAAAAGAGGTCAGCGATCAAGTGGTTCATGTTTGGAACAGATTAACGACCAGAGATGGGAGTATCGTTTATGAGGTTAATCCTGATCATCCTATGATTAATGCCCTCGTTGAAGAATATCCGGGAATCAGACCTAAAATTGAGCTGCTTCTTAAACAAATAGCTATGTCTTTGCCGCTGAACTCGCTATACATAGATTTAACTAACGATGAAAAATTATCAAACGAAAGCGAAATGAAAAGTTCTGAAATTATCAGTGTATTAAAACAGCTCGCTGTACCTTATCCTGCGGGAGATATTAGGACTGCTATGATAAATACACTTATCCAAACGGAGCCATTTTCAGCTTTTATTGATGAAATAAATGATGCTATGCAACGAGGTGAATTCAATGACTGATAATATGAAATATATCGTGAACACTGTTACAAGCATGATTAACAGTAAGTTCGGTGATGAATTGCCTACTATTGAGGATATACATACAGAGGCAGAAACGATCCGTACGGCGTTTTCTGCTATTTATCCTGTCACTGATGAGGAATTTGCTCAAATTAAAATTACATTATCCTCAAATATTCTCCATTCCATTGGAGTGGCAATTACACTGCGTGGTCGTGATTCTGCACACCAGTCGTGGTATTTTGTTCAGGAAAATGATGGGTTCTATTGGAACAGATATAAGAATTATCTGAAGAATAATAAACATTGGGGTATTGAAGTTGTAAACAGGCTTCACGAGACAACGAATGGCATTATGGATGATTTGGGAAATCCTAAAGACCCAACCCATCCTTTCCAAAGGCGTGGTCTGTTACTGGGTGATGTTCAGTCAGGCAAAACAGCGACATATACCGCAATCTGCAATAAAGCTGCGGATGCAGGATATAGAGTAATTATAGTACTTGCGGGTATGATGGAAAACCTCCGTGTACAGACTCAGGAGAGATTAGACGCAGAATTTGTCGGAGTTGAGAGCAAATATACTCTTGATAAAAAAGCTGCTCAAGAGATTAAGAATACGCCTGTTGGTGTAGGTACAATTCCCCCGCATAATCCAGATAAACGTATTGCGTGTTTTACATCGGTTGCTACAGATTTTAATAAAGCAACACTGCGTGCATTAGGATTGAGTCTCAGAACAATAAGCGGTACAGCCTTGTTTGTTGTAAAGAAAAACAAAAGTGTTCTTAACAATTTGTATAAATGGTTAGTAGAAAATAATGCAGACCACGAAACAGGAATGATTGATCTTCCATTGCTGCTGATTGATGATGAAGCAGATAATGCGTCTGTGAACACTAATTCAGAAGAAAAAGATCCGACTGCGATCAACCAAGCAATTTGTAATATTTTGGATTGCTTTAAGCAAGCCTCCTATTTGGGAATTACAGCCACCCCATTTGCGAATATTTTCATTGAACCTGACGCTGATAGTAATACAAGAAATTTGTTTCCAAAAGATTTCCTGACGGTTTTGCCTACACCAGAATTATATATTGGTGCAGATAAGATATTTGGCAATGGCGATGCTGATGATTGGGAGAGTGAAGGTGGTTCATGGAGAATTGAAGGCCAGTATGGTTCTTCTATAATTCCTATCGAGAATGAAGAACAAGAAAGATTTTATGTGTTTAAGCATAAAAAGGAATTGGCAGATGAACTATATGATTTGCCTGCAAGTATGCGAGAAGCAATTCGTTATTTCATTCTTGTAACGGGTATTTCCGATTTGAGAAAAGATAACACTGAACATCGTTCTATGCTCGTGAATGTCAGCCGCTTTACGAAAGTGCAAAATGTTACGGCTGACTTGATCGAAACGTTTGTTTCGCAAATTAAATCTGATCTTGAAAACTATGCCCAGCTCCCTTTAGATCAGGCAATGCAGATTTCTTCCATTGCTATGCTCAGCATGGTGTGGGATAAGTATGACTTAACTTCACTGACTGGAATAGAGTGGGCCGATTTCTTAAAAGAATATCTTTTCAAAGCAGCACGACGCATTGAAGTAAGGTCTGTCAATCAGCAGCATGGAGCGTCTTCACTGAATTACTATGAATACAAAAAGACCGGTATGCGAGTTATTGCTGTCGGAGGCAATAGCCTTTCCAGAGGTTTAACCTTGGAGGGCCTTTGTGTAAGTTACTTTTATCGCAACACCATGATGTACGACACTCTGCTGCAGATGGGACGTTGGTTTGGATACAGACCAAATTACGATGATTTATTCAAGGTGTGGATGGCAGAAGATGCTATCGATTGGTATGGATATATTACTGATGCAGTTAATGAGTTGAAAGAAGAACTCAAAAAAATGAAGCGTCAGAATCAAACGCCAGAACAATTTGGCTTAAAGGTAAGGCAAGCACCTGGAGCTTTGCTTATTACTGCCAGAAACAAAATGCGTTCTGCAACAGCAGTATCACGACCTATTACTGTTTCAGGAAGAATGATTGAAACACCTCGCTTGAAAGGTGATAAGGCTACTGTTGCTGAAAACGAAGCGTTATGCCGTTCTTTCTTAAAATCTTTGGCAACCGATGAACGTATTCCAACCGTTGAATATGATAGTTTTACAAAAGCGTATATTTGGAAGAATGTTCCTAAGAAACTGATTGTCGAGTTGGTTCGTAACTTTACAACTCATCCGTGGAATTTGAATTTCCAGCCGGTTGCACTTGCTGACTATATCAGTAATGATGATGGTGCCCTTGAATGTTGGGATGTTGCAATACCGCAGGGTTCGCAGACGGAAAATACGGTACCCGTTGATCTGATTGATAGAACTATTGATATTGTTCCTGAGGGACGTAAACTCGAATGGGATGCCTCTATTGCCAATTTACTTCGTGTCAATGGACATCACGTAAGAGTTGGTACTGGTGGATGTTCTAAAATCGGTTTGGATGAAGATACAATTCGTCAGTTGAGGAAAGATAACGAGAGAATTACGGATAGAACCTACCTGATAAAAGATCGCAATCCGATAGCGTTGGTTCACATATTAAAAAACACTACGCCTATCGAAAACAGGAAAGAGAATGATCCTGAAATTCTGTTTGCACTGGGTCTTGGTTTCCCAAATGACGGACGTAATAGGCAAGCAAATTATATGGTAAACGTGAATGAACTCAGGAATTGGGTTGATATCACAGACGAGGATGATGACGATGATATCGATTAAGGAATTACATAATAAATGGAACAATATATCTCCATTTACGGGTGGCTTTTTGCTTGTATCAGGAGACCATCCTTTGTCATTCCATATCGGATATGTAAATGGAGAAAGCAAGTGCTTTATGGTTTTGAATACAGGAAAGGTTGATAGGATTCCATCTTCAAAAGCTATTTTAGCAGAATGCGTTCAAACAACTATGGGCGAATACGCTTTGAGATTCACGCTGAATTATGCTTCTCTTGACGAACTGTTTGTAAAACTTTGCTGGGATCTGATTGATGCATCAAAAGCATCTTCCAAACCCGTAGAAAAAATCGTTGTTCAATATAAAAGTTGGATGAGATTGCTTCAGCAAGCAAGTGCGGGATTACTGTCATCATCTTCTCAAAAGGGGCTTATCGGAGAACTGTTGTATCTCGAAGAACAGATCAATACTATTGGCGAAGCAACGGCTCTCAAAGCGTGGGTTGGGCCGGAAGGAAGTGACCAAGATTTCATATTTGAAAACACGTGGTCAGAGATTAAAGCTACATCTATCGCTTCCGATGCTGTCACAATATCTTCGATTCAGCAACTCGATTGCTCGGATAATGGACACTTGATTGTTTATTTCATGGACAAGACTTCTTCAAAAGGGCAGCTAACAATCTCCCTGCCTGAAATGACTGCAAGAGTTAAAGTTTTGTTATCTGTACAATATCATGATGAGCTTTCATGCAAATTAGCTAAGAACGGTTATTTTGATAAAGATGCCGAACATTACGAATCATATCGTTATCGTTTGGCTGAAAAAAGAACTTATATAGTGGATTCTACATTTCCACGACTAATACGAAACAATATTCCTGCAGAGATTGCAAATGCCCGATATGAGTTGAGTCTTACAGCTATTGATGCTCATAGGGGTTAGGAGGAGGAAAAATGGATGTACATGACTTTCACAAAGATTTTCTGGAAGAAATCAAAGCAACTGCTGCTACGGAAGGAGCAGGATCTAACGCTGCTTTTGTAGAAGTTGCGTCAGCATATCTTGTGAATGCTGAAGTTCTGTCCGATTTCACACCTGCATTCTATTTGGGAACGGGTAAAAACAATCGCAGAATTCGAGTTGATGGTTATGTACTGGATGAGTTCGACATGACGTTCAACTTGGTGATAGCAGATTACACTGGAGATGAAAATCGTGATACTTTAACTCGCTCTGTGGCATCTGCGTTCTTTGATAGACTCATGTATTTTATCGAAGAAGCATATGGAAGCAAGCTGTACCGATCAATTGAGCCAAGTACACCAGCAGCGGATTTAATTGAGTTGCTGCGTTTATACAAAGATAAAATCAGAAAGTATCGTCTTATTCTGTTGACCGATGGCTTTATGAGTAATCGTATCAGCGAAATCGATGCTCGTGAATTTAATGGTATTCCTGTTGAATGTCAGATATGGGATATTGATAGAATTTTTAGAGTATGCTTCTCTGACTTGGGACGTCAAGATATTGAAATTGATTTCAAGGCATACACAGGCGGAAAGGGTATCCCATGTATTGAAGCCAGTAGTGCCAATACAGATGATTACAAAAGCTATCTGTGTATTATTCCGGGATCCACACTTGCCGATATTTATGACTACTATGGAAGCCAATTGCTTGAAGGCAATGTTCGCTCCTTCCTGTCGACCAAAGTTGCCGTTAATAAGAAGATTCGTGAAACGATTTTAAGAATCCCACAGAATTTCTTTGCTTACAATAACGGTGTATCTGCTACTGCGATGGACTTGCAAATTGAATCCACTGAAGATGGCAGAGTTATCACTTACGCAAGAGACTTTCAGATTATCAACGGCGGTCAAACAACAGCTTCTCTATCAAATGCTCGTTATAAGGATGGCGCAAATTTAAGCCAGATTTATGTGCAGATGAAGCTTACTGAAGTCGATTCAGATGCAGATAAAGCAAGCGAGTTAATTAGAAATATTTCTCGTTCATCTAATAGTCAGAACAAAGTAAGTGATGCAGATTTCTTTGCAACACATCCATTCCATATCCGTATGGAGCAGATTTCACGAAGAGTTTTTGCTCCTGCGTCAGGCGGGGCGCAATACGAAACAAAATGGTTTTATGAACGTGCTCGTGGGCAATATATTCAAGCTCAGATGCACATGACAAAATCTCAGAAAGACAAGTTTGCTGCACAGCATCCAAAGAAACAGGTTATTACAAAAACCGACTTAGCAAAAGTGAGAAATTCTTGGTTAGGCATCCCTCATGTAGTAAGTAAAGGTGCGCAGACAAACTTTATGAGATTTGCAGAAATTATTGATGAGAGCTGGGGTAAATCTGATGTTCAATTCAATGATAAATATTTCAAGGATTCCGTAGCTCTGGTGATTCTATTTAAACATACGGAGTGGGTAGTTTCACACCAGCCGTGGTTTGAACAAGGCTATAGGGCAAATATTGTTACTTACTCCATTGCTTTGCTTCATAGACTGATTTTACAGCAGTTTAAGGGTATGGATTTAGACTTGCAGCTAATTTGGAACAGACAGCAAGTGCCTGATGCTTTGACTAATGAGCTTGTAAAAATAACAAAATATGTGTTTGATACAATCACGGATCCGAACAGAGGAACAATTAACGTAACACAGTGGTGTAAGCGAGATGCTTGCTGGGAAAGTGTTAAACGATGTAATATAAAACTTGCTGATGAATTACGTCTTGTACTTCTCAGCAAGGATGAAACAAAGGCTGCCGATAGAGATGCAAAGAAAGACCAAAAACTAATATCTGATGTGGAAGCACAGAAGACAGTATTGGATCTTGGTGCGGATTATTGGAAGGCAGTCAGTGAGTTTGTAACTGCAAAGAGAATAAAAACTACTGTTGACCAGTTGAAAGCACTAAAGTATGCAATGCGAATTCCTGTTCAATTCCCAAGTGCATATCAAAGTGTCCAGTTGCTTGCCTTACTGGAGGAAGCTAAATCAAATGGATTTAAGGCATGAGGGAGAGGATAAACATGGATAAATATAGTGTCGTCGATCTGTTTGCAGGTGCCGGCGGCTTGAGTTTAGGTTTTATGCAAACGCAGAAATATGATATAAAAGTTGCGTTTGAAAATAATAAAAATATGCAAGACACATATCGCCGAAATCATCCTACTGTGGATGTGCAAGGAGACGTATGTGCTGCGGATTATGCTGCGATTCGAGAGAAGTATGGCGAAATAGATATTGTTATTGGTGGCCCCCCTTGTCAGGGGTTCTCTAATGCAAACAGGCAGAAAAATCACGCAATCAGCAAAAATAATATGCTTGTAAAACAGTATATTAGGGCTGTCATAGAGCTTCAGCCCAAGGCATTTGTTATGGAGAACGTTAGTATGCTTCGTTCAGAAGTACATAGATTCTACATGGAAGCTGGCGATGAAGAATTGATTGAAAAGTATCATGTGCCAGTAAAAACGGTAGATTTGGTACTTCTCGAAGAAAAGTACATTTTTGATGGGGCTTTAGAGATAATACAAAATCTTGATCAGGTAACGGCTTCTTTATGGCCAGAAGAACATTATGCGGCGCTGAATGTCATATATAAGGCTGCAAAGAATCCGCAGAAGATGGTAGATGCGCTAAAGAAGCATAAAGCCAAACTGCTCAAATATGCGGAGGAATATGTTATTCTCGAAACGAATTCTTTTGTTAATGAACAGAGTAAAAAGGCATTTACTGCTATTAAGGATTATTATGATGGAAGCATAGATGCTGACGAAATTCTGAAGAATATCGAATCGGCAATTATGATTCAGAGAATGGTGAGCAAAGCAAAAGAAATCTTCGAGAACAATATTGTGGTGGACGAGTATAACTTCAAAGGTGATATTGTTGCCAAAATACGCTCTTTCGCCGTTTATGATTATTTAAAAGCAATTCTCAGCTCCGATGAAAATGGGTATATCATTACCAGCGATGTATTGTGTGCTGCAAATTATGGTGCGCCTCAGAAAAGAATGAGGTTTGTCGTTATGGGTATTAAGCGACATATTTCGACAAAGGTGGCTTTACCCAGAGGACGATTTGATGAGGATGAGTACAGAACTGTTCGTGACGCAATTGCAGATTTAGCGGATGTTGAACCGGTAACTGATATCTCTGCGGATACAGGTATTGCGTTAGCTAAAGTGAAATTGGGTGAGTTAGGAACTTCCTTAAGAGATAGTGATATTCTGCATAATCATATCATCACCAAAACTACGGAGACAGCAATGGAACGTTTCCGTGCACTGAAGCAAGGCCAGAATTTTCATTCTCTTGATGAGTCAATGAAAACCAATACCTACACAGATGCTTCACGAACACAGAATACGATCTATCTTAGATTGAATTACGATGAACCGAGTGGAACTGTTGTTAATGTTAGAAAGTCTATGTGGATTCATCCCGAAAAAGACAGAGCTATAAGTATTCGTGAAGCTGCTCGATTACAGACATTTCCAGATAGTTTTGTTTTCTGCGGATCTAAGGATCAACAGTATCAACAAGTAGGAAATGCAGTTCCGCCAATTATGGCAAAGTCAATCGCAAAGAAACTTGCAAAACTATTGAATCAGGGATTGGAAACACAGGTGGAGAACGGTGGCAGATAATCACTCAAAAGATCAGCGAAGTTATAATATGTCCAGAATCCGAAGCAAGGATAATAAACCAGAAGACTTAGTGCGCAAATATCTATTTTCCAAAGGATTTAGGTATAGAAAAAATGTTAGAAAGCTTCCGGGTTGTCCAGACATTGTTTTGCCTAAATACAAAACCGTAATTTTTGTAAACGGTTGTTTCTGGCATAAGCATGATTGCCCTCGATTTGTGTGGCCGTCGTCTAATCAAGATTATTGGATTCCCAAAATAACCCGAAATGTGGAGAGAGATATAACTAATCACGATTTGCTCCGTTTGCAAGGATGGAATGTAATTGTTGTTTGGGAATGTGAGTTGAAAAAGTCGGTCAGAGAAAAACGATTAGAGAGACTCATCAATGAGATTATAAGTAATCAGCATGGGATTTCGGGATAAATCGTAACGGAACTTCGTCTCAATTTGGGACGAAGTTCTTTTTCTGAAGCGATTGAAAAATCGTGTGGCCAATATCACAGATATTGTTCGAAGGGTTACAGGGACGTTTGCCCTGGCAAGCAATTTTGCGCAGATTGTTCCAGAGGGAAATCTGTAAAATGAGCAAAGTGCTACCACTTTGCCCTGCTTGCCAATTTGTGTTTCTTCGTATCACTTCGGACCAAGTTGGTCTGAAGTTGCAGAACAACTTCCCGACAAATTGTCGGGAAGTGAAATCTCCGACAACTCGTTGGGAATAAAAAATGACTTCTGCTCAATTTGGGCAGAAGTTAAAAATAGCGAAAGAGGATTTCAGCTTGTGGACGAATTGGCCACAGGTGGTACAGGGGAATTATTTTCAAGTTGGGAATAATTTAGAGTGATATTTTGCCCATTCACAAATTGGCAAGCAGTGTAAACCTGTACAGGTTCACTCATTTTCGCAAAATCACCTTTCGGTGCTTTCGCAAAAATTGCTCGTTGGGGCAACATCCCCAATCCCCTTCGAACATCATGTACCATGATGGCTGCTCGTTCATTCTGAACGCTTTTTATAAACGCCACTTCTGGACAATTCGTCCAGAAGTAAAAATCCGTTTTTAGAAAAACTACTTCGACGCAATTTGCGCCGAAGTAAAATAAATATTTGACACCGATTGACAAACTTGTGTTTTTATCGACCGTCAAGTATAATAGGCACAGACAATTAAATAGTGTTTGCGGATATTCTTCGGAATATATTTATTTACGGGCATAGAACCCGATTTGAGTCAGACTTATACGAACGGATGCAATCCTTCGGTGTATGGGCTGTTACATGGAACTGTCAGAAGTACAAGAGTTTCTTGTGCTTGCTTTTGGCGCTCTGTGTAATAGCTCATTTTTGTTTGTTCTACTTTTGCCCAATCTGGTCGGAAGTGAGAATCAGACCAATGAAGAAACGGAGGAAAGTATTTGATCGCAATTATTCACAAAGGCAAAAATTTTGAAGAAGTAATGGAAAGATTTCAGCAGAAACGAGCTGAATTCGTTGCTCAGGAAATTCGCTCATTCGATGCAGAGACCTTGCACTGTCTGATTCAGATGGTGCGTGACTCAGGCCACAAACTTGAGGAAATCACAGGTCTTGCAGTATGATATGTTCGGAGGTGAATATCCATGAGAAAAACAAGAAGAATTGATGTTGACACAAGAGGTGTTGCAATATATGCACGAAAATCCCGTATCACCAACAAGGGTGACAGTATCGGTGTCCAGTTCAAGCAGTGCGCAGAGTATGCAAAAAAGGAACTGCGACTGGATGATGACTTTACCTTTATGGAGTATGAGGATAAAGGCCTGAGCGGTTACTTCTCTGATCGTCCCGATTTTCAGCGAATGCTGCGTGATGTGCAGGATGGGAAAATCAGAGCCATCGTCTGCTACAAGTTAGACCGTGTTGGAAGAAAGACAACCGACCTGCTCCGTCTGATGGACTTTCTTGAAAAATACAATGTTGATCTGCTGATTTGTTCAAACGGCATCAACACAGCATCCGGCTTTTCAAAAATCTTCGTTCAGATATTTGCGGTAATTGCGGAATTTGAGCGTGATACCCTGACTGAACGAATTACGGATAACATGATGGAACTGGCAAAAGACGGTCGCTGGCTTGGTGGTAATACTCCTATGGGATTTACTGCTCAGAGAGTGACAACAGGCAACGGTAAAGGAAAATCTGCATACAGCTACTTAGTAAGTATTCCCGAAGAAAAGAAAATGGTTCAGCGGCTGTACACATTGTTCCGAACAAACCGCAGCATTCAGAAAACAGCCAAGCAGATGAACCTTGAAGGATACAGAACGCCATCCGGTGCAGAATTTAACGCATCCACTACAAGGCTTGTTCTGCGAAATCCGATTTACTGCACAGCAGATAGACACAGCTACGATTATTTCATTGACCATGAGGGAAATGTGTTCGGTGATCTTCTTGATTTTGATGGTCAACACGGATTGTCTGCGTATAACAAAACAGACCAAGAGAAGTTCGAGGACAGCGACAGCACATTCATTTCTCCGAAGTTCGTGCAAACAGTTGAAAGCAAGCCTATCAGCGAATGGATCATTGCTGTAGGCAAACATGAAGGGTTCATTTCCAGCGAGCATTGGATTGAAACACAGGAGCTATTGGATGCCATTGCTGAGAAATACAACCGCCCGCATCGAAAGACCAATGCTCTGTTGGCAGGACTGATCCATTGTCCTTGCTGCGGAAAGCGTCTGAATGTTATTTCCGAATCTGACCGTTGGACAAATGGAAAACCACGCTTCAAATATGTTTGCCCAGGATACCGCAAAAAGACCTGTAATTTCAAAGCGGTTGATGGTGTCCTGTTGGATGAATTTATCGTACAGCAGCTTTCCGATATGTCTGACGAGGACAGCGAACGCTTCAAGGAAATTCTTGAAATCAAGATCGAGGAAGTTCTGGAGCAGTCCAGTACCACACAGGAATATGCTCTCTTGAAAAAGAAGCGAGAAAAATTGCAGACAGATATTGTTGCCCAGACCAGAAATATGCGTGCGGTGGATGAAAGCATCCGTTGTTACCTTCAGGATGATATTCAGGCCATGTCTGAGGAACTGCGTGAAACGGAGCGTATGCTGTTCAAACTGGAAGAAAGCAGAAAGAACGGCATGGTTGCTATTCGAGATTTGGAACAGACAAAAGAAAGGCTGCTCTCCTTTGCAGAATATGCAAAAGATGCGCTGCCAGAGGTTCTGGTCACATTGATCCAGACTATTGTAGAAAGAATTTATATCGTCGATAAAGATGATGAGCGTTTCTGCCACATCTTCATCAAAGGCTGTACGGACGAGGACTATACCGGCTTCTTCCAGACAGCCGGTTACATAGAACAAAAAACTACCCCTGTGTGTGATTCAGAACAGTATTGCATTTGCGCCAAAATACAGAAGGAAAGTGTTCTTCGGAGAGAAAAGAAGAGAAATTG
>OHBJ01001102.1_pt1 | contig 18437 bp, 14 predicted proteins | sample 1577241 | NCBI WGS metagenome assembly OHBJ01 (sample SAMEA3541594, study PRJEB24748) | human gut metagenome | biome: human gut; feature: human-associated habitat; material: faeces | place: China | collected 2012 | reverse complement strand
TTCCGATCTGGCGCCGTCGGGGTGACGACGCCCGTCGCCTTCTATCTTGGGGATGTTGCTGCGTGAGCCGAATGTGTTGAATTTCCACGTCAGCGTCACCATGCCGTAGCGCGTCAGGTCGTTGACGCGCATGTCGGTTATCATCGCAGCCGAGACGGTACGCGAGATGTTCTTCTTCTGTTGCAGAATGTCGTAGACGCTGAGCGAGACGGTTAGCTGCTTGGCGCGCAGGAAGGAGTATGACAGCTGCGCGTTCCATAGCCACTGTGTGGTATTCAGACCGGCAGAGTATCCGCGTGTGGCCGCCATGTTGAGGTCGGTTGTGAGTTCGAGGCCGAAGGGGAGGTAGAGGGCGCCGTCGGCGGTGAAGCCGTAGCTGTGGATCGTTCGGTCAGGCTGCTGTCCGAGGGTGGAAGTGGCACGTTGCAGGGTATATGTAGGAGCCACGGAGAGCTGGAAAAGGTCGGAGGTGAAGGTGATTCCGGCCGAAGGTGCAATCTGGAAATTGCCGCTGCGGTTTTTCTTGCCGTCGATGAAGCCGGCTGTGGACCGGAAGGAGGTCATCAGTCGCGCGTCGAGGCGCCAGTTGCGATTGCGGAACGGTTGTGAGAACATGCCCATGGCCATGAGGTTGAGGTTGCCGTTCACGTTGGCATAGGTAGTTGTGCGTGCTCCGGTTTCCGGGTTGGCGGTAGTTTTCTGCACCACGTCGTCGGTGGTATATGATATATGTGCCATGGCGTTGATGGAGCGCTGGTCGTCGGTGTTGAAGTCGGAGAAGCGTACCATCAGAGTCTGCGTGAAGGAGGGCTTGAGATTCGGGTTGCCGACCTTTATGTGCAACGGGTCGGAAACGTCTGCCACGGGTTGCAGTTGCGTCATGGAGGGTTGCGAGGTGCGGGCGCGGTAGTTTGCCATCAGAGAGCGTTGCTGCCCCATTTTCCAGCGCAAACGGAGGAAGGGAGAGAAGTTCCACGCCCAGCGCGCCGGGATGCTCCGCGCGTCGTTTATAAGGTCATCGCTCTTCGATTCCGACGGAGAGAAAATCATACCGGCCTGGAGATTGAAGTTTTTCGACACTTTCTTATAGCCCACTTGCAGTTCCTGCGAGAAAAAGTCGTTGCGGAAGCGGTTCGATAGGGAGTTGTCGAGTTCGGCGCCGTCGGGTACCTGCGAGTCAGGCCGTCCGAGCGGCAGGTAGAGTTCCGGGTCGAGGCCGTATGTCAGGCGGTCCGCGTTGTTGAAACGGTAATTGAGCCGATAAGCCACGGTCAGGTAGTTGCCGCGCGCTGCGTTGCCGAGCGGTTCGGTCCACGTTAGGCGCCCGTCGATAGTCGACGACCAGCTGCGCGTATCCATGTAGCGTAGCAGTTCGTCATCGTCTTGTTGTAGCAGATAGTATGCGATGCGGCTCCAGGAATTCTCATACTGCCGTGTGTCGGAATATGAATACTGTATCTGCGTGCTGAAGGATCTGCCGGGATGCGAGAGGAAGTTATGGTTGAAGATGAGATTCCCGGAGGTGGAGAGCGACGTCCCGCGCACCCGGCGCTGCTTGTCGCTGCGGTTGACGAGCGAGCGCGATGCGTCGCCGGCGCGCAGTGCCGAGGTGTCGTTGAGCTCCTGGTTGCGCCATGAATAGCGGAACGACGGGCGGAACTCGAGAGTATTGGCGGGGTCGATTTTCCATTGCAGGCGGAAGTCGGCCGAGAGGTTGTGGCCGCGGTCGCGCGTGCCGGAGAAGGAGCTGAGGTAGCTCGTGGAGTCAGGGAAAAGGTATTGCGTTTCGGCGAACTCGCGCGCCTTTCGGTCGGAGTGCGAGTAGATTATGTTTCCGCCCACGCGCAGGGAGTCGCCTTTGCCCACGTTGAAGTTGATTCCGAAATGCTGCGTAGAGTTGATGCCGTTGTTACCTCCGAATCCTCCGCGGCCGCGGTCGGTGAAGCCCATCTCGTTGATGTTGTTGCCGCCGGCAAGCAGTGTTATCTGGTTGCCGTTCTGGAAACGGTTGATGTTGGCGGAGAACTTGTATCGGCCGTCGGTGCCGTAGCCGGCCTCGGCGTTGCCGAACCATCCGTTCTGCATCCCTTTCTTCACGGTGAGGTTGATGACGGTTTCCTCTTCGCCGTCATCGACGCCGGTCATGCGCGCCAGATCGCTCTTGCGGTCTACGACCTGTACCTTGTCTATCATGGAGGAGGGGAGGTTCTTGGTGGCAGCCTGCGGGTCATCGCCGAAAAACTCCTTTCCGTCAACCAGTATTTTAGTGATTGTCTTACCGCCGGAGGAGATTGAGCCGTCACTGCCCACCGTGACGCCTGGGAGGCGCTTGAGCAGATCGCCGACAGTGGCGTTGACGGCAGTGTGGTATGAGTCGGCGTTATATTCCAGAGTGTCCTCCTTGGCTATGACGGCGGTCTTTACGCCGCGCACCACCACCTCGGCGAGCATCGTTGCGTCGTCGCTGAGTGTCACCGGTTCAATGTGGAGCGTATCAACGGAATCGGGAACTGTCAAGGAGAGGTTGGCTGGCTTGGCATCGAGGCTTGCTACTGTGATACGGTATCGTCCGGGCGCCACGTCCTGGATGGCGAAGCGGCCGTCGGCATCAGTGTAAGAGCCGGCGGCGGGCACGGTGTCGGTTCCCTGGTAAAGGCTTACCAAAGCGCCGGGATACCCCTCGCCGCTGGGGTCGATTATGCGCCCGGTGACGTATGAAGCCATTGTCAGTGCCGCTCCGCTGCTTAGCATCGCGAGCGGCAGGAAGTTTCGTAGTTTCCTCATGTCGTCTTTGTTATAGTAGTAACGTTTTTAGTGTGCTTACGGCGGCAAAGTTAAAAAACAGGCCCCGATAAATGTTAATTTAACATATTAAAAATGCTTAATGCTCTGCTAAAAAAACAAAACCCTTCTCCGAGAAGTTGCCCTTTTACCCTCCCTAAACCGATTTATTTGGTGGATTTGTGTTTTTTCATTAACTTCGCAGAAAAGATTCTGTTATGACTTTCAAATCAATCAATATAGGAGGACGGCTGATGGAGTTCGACCGCCCCAAGGTGATGGGAATCATCAACGTGACGCCAGACTCCTTTTACAGCGGCAGCCGCACTCCGGAGTGCGACGCCATAGAATGCCGCGCCGTGGAAATGGTGGAGCAGGGAGTGGATATTTTCGACATCGGGGGCTACAGCACGCGCCCCGGCGCCGACGAGATTTCACCTGAAGAGGAGTATGCGCGCCTTGACCGCGGACTCGAAGTGTTGCGCCGCGTGGCTCCCGAAGTGCCAATATCGGTCGATACGTTCCGCGCTGGAGTGGCACGCAAATGCGTGGAGAATTGGGGTGTGGAGATTATCAACGACATTGCGGGCGGAACGCTCGACCTCGATATGTTCGCCACCATAGCCGACCTCAAGGTGGCTTATGTGCTGATGCACACGCGAGGAACGCCGGCCACCATGCAGCAACTCACTGATTATGACGACGTCACTGCCGAGGTGCTCTCCGACCTTATGGAGAAGGTGCGGCAGTTGCGCCTGCTGGGCGTAAACGATATTATCCTTGACCCCGGATTCGGTTTCGCCAAGACGGTGGACCAGAATTTCCGTCTTTTGGCCGAGCTGAAAATCTTCGTTGACACCGGGCTGCCCGTGCTCGCCGGACTGTCGCGCAAAAGCATGATTTGGCGCTCGCTGGGCAGCACGCCGGCCGAGTCGCTCACCGGAACGACGGTGCTCGACACAGTGGCGCTTATGGCCGGCGCCGACATACTGCGCGTCCACGACGTCCGCGATGCCAAAGAGAACGTTCTGCTCATAGAAAAACTCCGTAAAAATTTACACTGACCCTGCACCGCCATGCTCGACTTCGGAATTAAAGACATCCTCGACATAGCCATAGTGGCGCTGATGCTGCTGTACCTCTACCGCACCATGAAGAAGACCGGCACGCTGAGCCTCTTCTTCGGAGTGCTCTGCTTCATCATTGTGTGGATAGTGGCGTCTGAAATCTTCAACATGCGCCTCACCGGCACTATCCTCGACAAGTTCATGAGCATCGGCCTCATAATCCTGGTCATCCTCTTCCAGGACCAGATAAAGCGGTTCCTCATCGACCTCGGCAGCCACCAGCGGTGGAGCGCGTTGCGACATCTTTTTCGCCACGACAAGGAGCTCGGCGAGGCCGCCCATGCCCGCATAATGGCTGTGGTATATGCCTGTATGTCAATGTCCAAGTCCAAGACAGGAGCGCTGATAGTGTTCCAGCGCAAAATGCCTCTTACCGACTATGTGAAGACCGGCGACCGCCTCGACGCCAAGCTCAACATGCGCCTCATAGAGAACATCTTCTTCAAGAACTCGCCGCTCCACGACGGTGCCATGATAATAGACCGCGACAAGATTTTGGCCGCGGGCTGTATTCTCCCGGTGAGCCACGATATGCACATCCCCAAGAGCCTGGGCCTTCGCCACCGCGCCGCCCTTGGTATGAGTCAGGCAACGGACGCTGTCTGCGTGATAGTGAGCGAGGAGACCGGCGGTATCTCGATAGCCAAAGACGGCGAGCTCCATGTAAAAGTGACCGCCCTTGACCTCGAGAACATCCTCTCGGCCTCCGGCGTCGAGTAAAACCCGTGGTACATCTGCCACATTTGAGCTGATATCATATTGCAGCTAATTTGGAAACGACATAATTTTTTGATTTTTTCTTTCAAAAGTTTTGGAAAATCGGGATTTTATTATACCTTTGCAGAGTGAAATAATTCTCCATGAAAGCTCATGAGATATTAAGATAGCCCGACAATAAAAATAGGAACAAATGTAACACAATCAAAAGAACCCGGTAACGTGGTTTTCAAAGGCGATAGCCGAGGAAGGTATCTGTTGCGCGGGAAAAATATCAATATAGGCGCCGGGACTATTTTTCAACCCGGAGCACAAGTAGAAATGGATTATACATCGTTTTGATATGAGAAGGATTACCAGGATACTGATTTTTGTGGCCGGGGTGATAACGATGCTTATGTCGTTGTTCACTACGCCTGGCAAAGCAAAGGATTATTTGCCGCTCCTTGTAGACGGCCGGGAATGGGTGTACCGTGACTCGGACCATTTTCACCAACCCCCTACTGCCGTCAATTTTTGGGTGCAAAGAACATTTTGTAAAGACACCTTGATAGATGGTAAACTATGGAAAGAGGTGTCGGATTATTTCTCAGATACTATACCGGAGACTCGTGTGATAGATGAGGCCGGCATATATTTTCACGAGGACAACGGTATAGTATATGGCGTTTTCGCTAATAGAACTTCAATTGATTTCAGCACGTGTTCTGAGCATTCAAATATGGATTTGAAAGTCGGCGATATATTTAAATTTGCCAAAGTGGCAAAAGTCGATTCTATAAAAGTTCGCGGAGTGGTACGTAAACGTATTACTTTGGAAGGGGGTATTGAAACAGAACCTTATTCATACATGGTGGAAGGAATCGGAATTTCGAACACGGCATACGGCTCGTATATAGCAGGCAAGGTTGTAAGATATCTACTGTGGGTTAAAGACGATGCAGGCAACATCATTTTTACGCAGGATGATTTTCGTTCGCCCTCTTATTCGGAGAACAGCGGAGTATCGGACATCGAATATGAGAGCCAAGTCGATGACCGCATTTACGACCTTTACGGCCGGCCGGTCGCAAAACCACAGCCCGGAACCATCTACATCCGCCGCGGTCACAAGTTCGTGCAACCACGCTGAAACATTTTCGGCATAGGAATCCGCGTAAAAGAAAGTTTTTACATTTTGCGGCGGAGGCGGGCTACGGGGATGTGGAGGTTTTCGCGGTATTTTGCAACCGTGCGCCGTGCTACGGGATAACCGGCGTCGACCACGGCCTGGCGCAGCTTTTCGTCGCTGAGCGGGTGTTTCTTGTCTTCTTCCTCCACGAGGCGCGTTATCAGTTCCATCACCGCTTTGGCGGTAAATTCCTCTCGGTCCGGCTTTTCCTCCGATTCCGGCGTTTTGCGGCGGCCGCCGTTGTCTACTACCGAAGTGCTGAAGAAGTATTTCAACGGCAGGATTCCCCACGGCGTGGCCATATATTTCTGTGCTGTGGCGCGTGACACCATAGATATGTCGTAGCCGGTGGTTTCTGCGATGTCTTTTATTCCCAACGGTTTGAGCTTGCGTACATCCTGGGTCAGGAAATATTCGCGCTGCGCCTCCACGATGGCCGTCATCACGGAAAAGAGGGTGGTCTGGCGTGTTTTGAGCAGGCGTATATATTCACGGGCGTCGTTGTAGCGCGTGGTCATGAACTCGGAGGCGCCGGAGAGCTTGCCGGCACGTCGTGCTTCGCGCCGTCGCGTTGCATTCTTTTCCATATCATTAACGGCACGGCGGAACGTCTCGGAGATGCGGAGTTCCGGGATGCGGTTGTTCAGCGAGATGGTGATTTCTGAATCGTGGACGTCGACGATGAAGTCCGGGATTACGGGGGCTGCCTGCGCACCGGGTCCTTCGCCGAGTGCGGCGCCGGGTTTCGGATTAAGCGTAAGTATTTCGGACACAGCCTCCTCCACTCGCTTTTCGCTGAGGTGGAGTTGCGAGATTATACGGTGTGTGTGCTTCATTGAGAAAGCCTCGAAGGCCTCTTCGAGTATGCGAATAGCGTCGTCGCGCTGCTGCGACCCCGGGCGGTGGCGCAGCTGGATGAGCAGACACTCGCGCAGGTCGGAAGCGCCGATGCCGTAAGGCTCGAGATTGTGCACCGTTTCCAAAGCCTCTTCTACGGTCAGCGGCGAGAGGTCCACGCCGAGGTCGAAGAGGATGTCATCGGCGATTCCCCGCGGCGTGCGGCGCAGGTAGCCGTTGGAGTCGAGGTTCCCTATAATGTAGCGGGCGGCGGTGCGGACGTCAGGCTCCAGAGGGATGGCGCTGAGCTGGTCGAGCAGTATGTCGTATAGCGAGCGTACATTGTCGGCGGGAATGAAGGGGACGGAGTCGTCATCGCGACCGGCGTTGCGCACCTGCAAGCGGTAATAGGGTATGTCGTCAGGGTCGGCATAGTCGGCTTTGCGCATTTGCTCGGCCGTTTCGGTGAATGGGCGGCCGTCGTCGGTAGTCTGTGCGGGGACGGTCTCTTCTTCGGCTTCGAGGGCCGGGTTTTCCTCTACCTCACGACGCACCGCCTCGTCCATTTCCGGAGCGTTGAGCTCCAGCATACGGGCGAGTTGAACCTGTGACTGCGCCAGGTATTGGCGCTGCCTGAGATTGAGCTGCAAAGATGATTTTTGAGGCATATCTGTAATCTCTGACGCGAAGTTACAATAAAAACGCGTAACATGCACAAAAATATTGCCTGAAATTTTTGTATGTTAGAAAAAAAGACTAATTTTGCACTCTGAAAGTAAACAATAACAAAATGGCAGAGAACAAAAAACATCCCGAAGAGGAAACAAAAATAGAACAGCTTAACGACAACCTGACGAAAGCCGGTGTGAAAGTCGAAGAAAACAAGAAGACGCTGATGATTATCGTAGGGGCCGTCATCGCTGTCGGCCTGCTCGTGGCGGCTTATTTTTATTTCTTCCACAATCCCGGCATCGACAAGGCTTTCGACGCCTATGGCAAGGTAGAGGTCGAGAACGGCACTGCCAACGACACCGCCAAGGCCGAGGCTTATAAGAAGGTGGCCGACCAGTATGAAGGCACCGACGCAGGTAAGCTCGCCGCTCTCGAGGCTGCCGAAAACTACTACGACGCCGGCAACTACAAGGCTGCACTTACTTATCTCGACAAGTTCGACACGAGCGACGAGATTCTGGATGCCAACGTGCAGATAATGAGGGGTGACTGCTACGTGAACCTTAAGAAATATCCGGAAGCCATCAAGGAGTTTGAGGCCGTAGCCGCATCGCAGGCCGACAACAGCGAGATAGCTCCCCGCGCATTGCTGAAAATAGCCACGGTCTACGAAGCTCAGAACAAGAACTCCGAAGCACTGGGCATCTACGAGCGCATTAAGAAAGACTTCCCCGCCTTCAACGTGGCCGGTATGTCGATGGATGCATACATCGAGCGTGCCAAGAGCCGCCTGGGTAAATAACTACCGAAATACACAGCTATAAAATAATAAAACACTTTTTGCGTATTTATTAAAAAGGCGGCAGGCTTTCGAGCTTGTGGCCTTTTTTGTTTGCAGATTGCCATGCCGTGTAGCTCCCGGCTTAGGTTTTATTTCAAAGCGGTAAAGTAAAAGGTATCCGTCAAGCGTTTTATATGTATGTGCTTGAAATTATTTAATGTATCGCCTCATAAATTATTCGGCTTACTTCCGAATCTGGCTTCAGTTGCTATGGCCCCCATAGCGCCATCAGCCAAATCGAAATTTCATCCGCATACTTCATTATCCGATACGATAAATTATTACGAACATATACTTATGAAGTTCTCAGTAAGCCATTATCCCGGAAGGGAGTTTATAAATCATGAATTATAAGTCTTGTGGTTTGATTACTGCTCAGGCTTTCTATAACGCTCGCAGGCGCTTTCATGGAGTTGGACTACGGTGTACGGATTCGTTTGAAAACAAGTTTCGGACAGTTTCTTAATTTCGGGTAGCGGCTAAAAAGGTTGTTTATGAATACATTCTATAAAATATTGGTAGTATGGGTGTTCGGAGGTCTCGGTGCCGTAGCCCGTTACGGCGTACTGCTGTTTATGGACGCGCGCGGCTTAGCTACGGGTAATTGGCTCGGGCTACCGACACTCTTCTTCAATGTAACGGCCTGTTTCATCATCGGGTTCCTGGCCGGATTACTTTATACCCATGCGGAGTGGAGCGACACACTGAAAGGCACCCTTTCATTGTCGGCGATGACGGGGTTCTGCGGTGGTTTCTCATCCTTCTCATCTTATACCCTTGACTCACTGCACTATTTCGAAGACGGGAAACTGAACGTGTGGGTGGTTTTCGGTGTCCTGACGGTGTTTCTGAGCCTGTTCGTATGCGCCTTAGGGTATTGGATAGGTAAGAAACTCTGAGCTAACAGCCGGTTCCGGCCATTCCCCGTAGTTGTCCCGGCAAGCAGAGGGAATATTAGATGACCGGGGTCTGCACTTTGCAGCAAAATATAAACTTTACTAACCTATATAAGATGTAACGAACTATGAAGAAAGAAAGGACCAACTTCGCCAGTAAGGCAGGCATGATAGCGGCCACGGTAGGGTCAGCTGTCGGGCTCGGCAATGTGTGGCGTTTCCCTAATGAAGTGCAATCAGGCGGCGGCGCTGCATTCCTGTGCGTGTACATTCTGTGCATCCTGGTGCTCGGGCTTCCTGTCATGCTCGCGGAATTTTCGCTGGGCCGTGGCGGCCAGAGCGACGTTGTGGGTGTATATCAGAAACTTACTCCCGGCAAGAAATGGTGGTTCGGCGGTGCCATAGCGCTATTGGCTGCCTATACCATCTCGTGCTACTATATGGTGGTTGCCGGATGGACGCTCGAATATCTCGTGCAGTCTGTCAGCGGTTCGCTCTACGAAGTGGCGCCCGGCGGTACGTTGAAGTCAACGCTCGAAGCAACACTGGCCGAAAACGTGACGGCCGTGTGGAGTCCCGTCCTCGCCTCGCTGCTTGTGGTGGGCGCCAACATCTTCATACTGCTGCGCGGTGTACAGAAAGGTATCGAAAAGATGTCGAACATCCTTATGCCGGTGCTCTTCCTGCTCCTGCTTGTCCTCTGCTGCGTGACGCTTTCGCTTCCCGGTGCAGCCGACGGTCTCCTCTTCTTCCTGCGCCCCGACTTCTCGCAAGTGACGCCGGCAGTAGTGATGAATGCCCTCGGCCAGGCCTTCTTCTCCCTCTCGCTGGGAATGGGCATCCTTGTAACATACTCCTCATACTTCCCCAAGCGCGATAACCTTGTGCTCACCGGAGTCACCGTGACGGCGTGTGACTTCCTGGTAGCGCTGCTCATGGGCTTCATCATCTTCCCGGCGGTGATGACCTTCGGTATGGGCGGTAATGAAGCCGGGCTTGAAAGCACGGCCCTCGTCTTCATAACGCTACCTGAAGTATTCGCGCAGATGGGCGGCACGCAGGTGTGGTCTACGGTATTTTTCACGCTCCTTTTCATCGCCGCCATTACGAGCACCATCTCCATTTCCGAAGTGTCGATTCTCTACTTCCAGGATCGCCATAAATTCTCGCGCCGCAAGGCCACATCGGTGGTGCTTCTGCCGCTCTTGGTGCTCAGCCCGCTATGCTCGCTGAGCAACGGTCTGCTCGCGGACTGGAAGATAGCCGGCCTTACGCTCTTCGGCTTCCTGGACACATATAGCACCAACTTCCTCCTGCCGCTGGCCGCGCTGGTGACCTGTATATACGGTGGGTGGACATTGAAGAAACAGCGATTCGTGGAAAGCGAACTGACCAACGGCGGCCGCATAAACCGCATCTCGGCGCGCTACACCGTATTCATGATACGCTGGATAGCGCCGCTGTGCCTCGGCGCCATCATCATTTACCAACTTCTCAATATGCTCTGAATCATGCTTAAGATAACGATACTCGTACCTGTTTATAACGAAAGTGCCAACATAAAGGACCTCCACGCGGCTCTATGCTCTCTGGCAAGCAAAAAAATCGCCATTACGGCCGAAGGAACGCAGCAGGAAGTGAACCCGACGGAATATGAATGGGAGTTCCTCTTCGTCAACGACGGTAGCCGCGACAACAGCCAGGAACTGCTGACAGAGTTGCGCGAACGCGACCCGCGTGTCAATGTGGTTTGCTTCTCACGCAACTTCGGCAAGGAAACGGCCCTGCTGGCCGGGATGGATTTCGCCTCCGGCGACGCCGTGATAATAATGGACGGCGACCTGCAGCATCCCGTCGAGACTATTCCGGAGATGATTTACTGGTGGCGCAGGGGATACGACGACGTCTACGGCAAACGCGTGACGCGCGGTAAGGAACCGTGGTTGCGCCGGCGGCTCACAAGAGTCTATTACAAGCTACTCGGCAACGCCTCGCGGACTCCGATGCTCCCCGGGGCCGGCGATTTCCGTCTCCTCAGCCGCAAGGCCATAAACGCCCTCACGGCCATACGAGAGTCGCAACGCTACACCAAGGGTCTATACTGCTGGGTGGGATTCAACAAGAAAGCTGTGGAGTTCGAGACGCGCGACCGCCAGGCGGGAAAGTCCACCTTCAATTACCGCGCGCTGTTCAACCTGGCAGTCGACGGAATCACGAGCTACACCACTTCGCCGCTGCGCATCGCCTCGGTGCTCGGAGTAGTGGTGGCCCTCTGCGCCATACTTTATCTTATGTTCGTCGTGGTAAAATACCTAATCTACGGCGAGTCGGTGCAAGGTTATCCCACTATTATCTGCCTCATCCTGTTCTTGGGCGGCGTGCAACTGCTCGCCCTGGGGATAATTGGAGAGTATATCGGTCGCATATTCGTGGAGTCGAAACGGCGGCCCCCATACGTAGTGGACAGTTTCAACGGGGAAGAACCATCGTGACGTCCGCCTCCAGGAAAGGTCGCGCATTGTTGTAGACGGCGGCCTGCCACAGGGCAGATTCTTCGAAGACCACGTCGGTGCGCTCCCCGAAGTCAAGCTCGCGGGGCGCCATCGGTGCGTTCACGATTCCAGGCAGCAGCAACTTGTTTACGATGAAAGTGGCCGGACGTGTCTTGGAACGCAACATGAGCCATGTCTGCGGCGCTATCTTCACCACGAGGTTCGTATCCTTGTCGAGCGGCAGAGAGCGCATCGCGGCGGGACGGACCAAGGCGTCCGGTTTGCCGGGGTGAAGTCTCTTCGCCATGGCAGCGTGGAAGGGTTGGGATATACACATTTCGCGCGACTGGTAGCCGAATACTTCATTCGGTATGTAAGCCATCCCGTCGGCCGATTTTCCGTAAGCGTCGTAAATATCCTCCTCCACGCGGTTGCAACGCCATGTGTCGTAGATGGTGGTGGAAAGCAGAAACATCGCAAGGAGCGACACTGCCGCCAGCGCGCCGCGCCGGTAGCTGAAATCGCGCAATTTCGACAGCAAAACTACCGTCAGGAAAAGAGAACCGCAGATGGCTACTCTGTCTATGGCGGCACGGTAAAGATAAATTGCCAACAGGTAGCTTGCTATGGTAGTGCTTAGAACAAATACTAAATTTCCGCGTGCCAGGACACTCTTCTTTATAGTCTTGCGCGGAAACAAGGATACTCCTGCCAATATGGGGATGGCGAGAATCTGTGCTATGCCTCTTATCAGGTGGCTTAAGGAATGGGGCGTATCTTCAGCAGCGGCACGTACCCAGAGGCCGGGAGCCATGACCAATACTATAGACCCTACGGCGAAAGCCAAAGCCATAATCCATTGCTTCGCAGAGAATTTTCCGCGCCTCCAGATGAAGAAACAGATAATTCCGGCGGCTACCGGGGCGGAGAAACTTTCATTCCCTTCCCCTACAAGAAAACTGTAGATTGCCAAAAGAATGATTTGCCACCATGCGGAACTTTTCTCCGAAAGGAACAGCTTAAGCCACAATAATATAGCCACCCCCATCCATACATAGTTGATGTGCATCGGGGGGTCGAAGCGCAAGCGAAAGAAAACTATTGTCCCTAAGGCCGTGGCTGAAATAATCGACCTCAAAGAGGGCTTTTTATCACCGGCAAGGTTAAGCAAAATCACCGGCAGAATCATCCACATACAAGCGTTGAAAAAAGCGAACCATCCTCTCCCTAATATTGCACAGAAAAGCTCGACGATGCAGTGGACTACGAATCGTCCGTTGATTATCTGATAATGAATAGTCTGCGACTGCCAGATGTCGGCGAAGTTTTCGATAGGTTGCTTTAAATATTCGGGAGCCGTTTCCGGGACGGTTATGTATTGGTAATTGATTGCATCCATACGCCAGACGGTGAAGAGGGAGAGGAGGAAAACCACCGCTCCAACAAGCAGCAGGAACAGCTTCACCGGGCGGGAATAACATTTGAAAACAGTAGTCATTCGTTTGATAATTAGAGTACAAAATTAATTAAAAAATTAATCGGCACAAAACGGAAAATAAAAATTGTGCGAAATTTTTGTGGGAATGAAAAAAAAGTTGTAACTTTGCACCGTCTTTAGCGCCGCGTAGGCGTTGGGACCATTAGGATTGTCTTATGGTGTAATGGTAGCACTGCAGTTTTTGGTTCTGCCTGTCCAGGTTCGAATCCTGGTAAGACAACACAAATATCAACCTCAATTCCCTGCCCGCCAGTGAATTGAGGTTTTCCTAAATTAGAAGTTAGAATTTTATAAGCCGAAAGAAACCGGAAGATTAGATGCATTCTAAATCTTCCGGCTATTTTGTTGGAATTAAGTGTTAGTTCTGCGTAAATGTCATGTCTTCAACAACCAGGGTCTGTTTTCCGAAAGTATAGAAGCCGATGCCTGAAAAGGCCAAAGGCATATATTTCACTTTCAGAATCTCCATGCCGTCAACGTAGAAAGACAGAACATCGCCGTCTGACTTGAGTTTCCATTCCTGATCAAGTTTTTTCTTGTCAACCCATTTCAGTAATTTTGCTCTCGGTAATCATGATACAGTATTTATTGTTTGATACCTCTAAATTACTAAATATCAGCGATATTACCAAAAGAATCGGCAACTTTTTCAAGCTGCCGATTCAACTTTCTTAGGGGTTCGCTTATCCCGAACTCGCGTTATTAGGTCATCGCTAAAGATAGCAATGACCTAAAATAAAGAACGCCCCTCAAGTATGCTCCTTTCGGACGCCTGAGAGGCTTGTTATCTTGTAAACAATGTGTTGTCGGTTTTGTTCCGCAAAGTTACTACTATTTTCTGAACCGCCAAAATTTTAGGCACATTATTTCCAAATTTCTTCGCTTTTCCAATTTTCCGGGAATCCCATCGCACTTATTTTCGGAGAATATTCGGAAATCAACTGCTTTAGGCGCTCCGAAAATGAGGAGTTTGGATTGACCGACTGCAACAAGTAATTTATCATGCACAAGGTATAATAAATCTTGCTTCTTTTAGCTTGTGCCGGGTCGGAAATCCATACCTTATCTCTGGAGAAACGCAGTACTGATGGTACTATTTTTATCTCTCTGTTCCACAATCTCGCATGGTGCGCACAGATATTCCGCACATAATTGATAGTGTGCAGCCAAGAAATAAATTCATCGGGAGGCAGCGAGAAATGCTTTGCAACCGCGACTTTGTCGGCTCTTTCTCGCAGGTTGGAACATATCCTTGACAGTTGGTTGAAGTACATTACCTCGACGCTCATCCATGATGGAGGGTTTTGCGGCTCGTCGTAGGTCTCGTGGTAATGCTTTATAAACAGCTCGGCTTGTTGGCTAATCAATTGCTCGGCAATATGATTTTGAATATCGGTGTAAACGTCAACGGTTTTACTGCTTCCGTCATTAAGGGTAATGACGTATGGATCTTTCAATATTGCAGGATTATCCTGCCAATGCGAACCATATTTGTGTGATAGGACATATACCAACTGACACCGTATAGCCACTTCGATTTTCTCGATGGCATCAAATACCAGAAGTCGCAATTTTCTGTCGAAAACATATAAATCGTAGACCGATTTCCAGTTTGTTCCATATCGGAACTCGTCAACTATTTCAGAGTGAATATTTTTCTTGAAAGGAAGCATATACGCACTCAGCCTGAAATAGCTGACATTCGATAATTGCAGTTCTGCTTTCTGCTCATCATCGAATACCAAGCCTCGACTTTTCAAAAGTTCGATTTGCTCTTTATATGTTATATGGCGGTTTTTCAAATTTCATTCTGCAAAGTTACGAAATTTTCGTGAATTTCGGTGTCTTTTACCCTCCTTATTTACAGCGGTAACTTCGTGGTGTAAAACTCAGTTACGCCATGCCAAAGACCGCATACCATATCTCGCTCAAAGGCTACGTCGGAGGGTACGACTTCGACCGCTCGACCGTTGACCGCGAACTCGCCAAGAACGAGGGAAAGCAGGTCAACGTCCTTATCGACAGCCTCGGCGGGTCACTCGCCACCGGCCTCTCTATCTCCGCAGCCTTCCGCAACCACGGCAATGTCAATGTGCATTTCGTGGGTCTCAATGCTTCGGCCGCAACCATCGCTTCGCTCGGTGCAGCCCACATTTCCATAGATGCCGGGGCGATGTACCTTGTGCATAAATGCTCGATGGCCTTCTTCGAGTGGGGCAGCCTTAACAGCGACCAGTTCGCAATGCTCATCGCCGACTGTGAGAAAATCAAGGCCGACCTCGACAAGCTCGACCTGAACTGCGCCCAACTCTACGCCTCGCGCTGCAAGCGCAAGACGGAAGACCTTCTCGCCCTGATGAAAGCAGGCGGCTGGCTCACGGCTAAAGAAGCCCTCGACTGGGGATTTGTCGATGAAATCACGGACCTTGCCGATGAACCGGCCCCTAAGCTCACCGATGCGCTCGCTTCGGCTATGGCCTCGGAGGGTATGCCGATACCGAACATACCCATCGCCGAAGTCGACAAGGACAGTGCGTTTTCTCGCTTCCTCGCCGCTCTGACATCATTCTTCAAACCGTCCACCAATCCCATTACCACCGCAATGATAAAGACTTACACCTTTTTGTCGGCTATCCTCGCCGACAAACCGCTGACCGTCAAGGACGGTGCAGCTACGGTTACAGTGGCGCAGCTCGACGCCATAGAAGACGCGCTCGCCGAGAAAGACCGCCTCTGCAACGAGCAGAAACAAACTATCGCCGACCTTCAGGCGAAGCTCGACAAGCAGCCCGCCGAGCCTACAAAGCAGGTTGTCGAGGACAACAAGCCCGGCGGCGAACACGCCCCCAAGAATGATGTCGAGCAGTTTGTCGATACCTACAACTCGGCCCGCGCCCTCTACAACGAAGTATAACCCTAAACTCTCCATACCACAATGGCAGGTAAATTTACATTCACACTTCAGGAGTGGAAAAGGCGCGTGTGTTTGACCCCTTCGGGCACGCGGGACTGACCCCTTTGGGCGAAATAAGATTGACCCTTGCGGGCGAAATAAAAATGCCCCCTGTCGAAGCATCGGCAGGGGAATTATTTTGTAGTTTTGAGACACCTTGTCCTGGCACGGCGGGGATCAATCTCAAAAACTACAGAATATGATTGCAAAATTAAAAAACATCCTTCGATGTTACGCAGTCGGAATGGGAATAAAAGAGACGGCCAACACGTTTCACCTTTCCCGCAACACCGTACGCAAGTATGTCCGGCTGTTCATTTCAAGCGGCAAGACTACCGAACAGCTGCTTGATCTCTCGGAAGAGCATCTCCGTGAGATGTTCGGATGCACGGAGTTCCGTCACCGCGAGCCGTCGCAGCGTCAACTGGAACTGGACGCACTGATACCGGGCTATGTCGCCCGGCTTTCCCGCAAGGGCATGACGGTCCGCAAGCTTTTCAACGAGTACAGAAGCGAGCATCCCGACGGCTTTCAGGAGTCCGTGTTCAAACGCTCCGTCCGGCAGTACAGGTTCCACACCACGGTTGTGGGCCACGTCGAGCACTATGCCGCCGACCAGATGTATGTCGACTTCGCGGGAGACAAGCTGGAGGTCGTGGACGAAATGACAGGAGAGGTCAAGAAAGCGGAAGTGTTCGTCGCTATCCTTCCGTTCAGCCACTACACGTACTGCGAGGCAGTGTGGTCGCAACGAAAGGAAGATCTGATCAAGGCCTGTCAGAATGCATTTGAATACTTCTGGGGCGTGACGGCCGCCATCGTGCCCGACAACCTGAAGGCGGCTGTAAAGACCAGCGACCGGAACGAGCCTGTGATCAACGAGGAGTTCGCGGCCTTCGCCGAACATTACGGATGCGCCGTATATCCCGCACGGGTCCGCCATCCCAAAGACAAGGCCCTTGTCGAGAACGCCGTCAAGCTGCTCTACCAGTCGGTGTATCTTGACATAGAGGGGATGGTCTTCCCGTCTCTGGACGAGCTGAACACGGCAATCCACATATCGCTGCACGACTTCAATGAAAGGTTGATGGCAGGAAGGAATATGTCGCGTAAGGACATGTTCCTGCAGGGCGAAAAAGACTTCCTGCGTCCCCTTCCCGAAAAACCGTTTGTCATCAAGGAGCGAAAGCTGATGACCGTTGGCAAGAACTGTTATGTCTCCCTGTTCAAGCACCATTACAGCGTGCCGCGCGAGCATGTCGGCAAACGGGTGGTCATCCTTTATGACGCGGACACGGTAGAGATCTACTGTGGCCTCAATCTCGTGGCGACACACGACCGCTGCGACATACCCTACACATACTCATGGAAGAAGGAACACAACCTACCCGGTCATTACGGACCGTATGACAAGGATCTCGAGGAACTCTTCAGACGTGCCGCAGAGATCGACAACATCGTCCTTGACTACCTCCACGAAGTGGATGCCATGATGCAGTATCCTCCGAAATCCTTCAGCAGCTGCCGCGGCATACTGTCGCTGGAGAAGAAGTACGGCACGGACCGACTCGTGGCGGCGTGCGCCTGCGCGTCGATGAAGTCGGCATACGGCTATCAGGCGGTCAGAGAGATTCTTGAACAGGGAGATGATGCCGACTTCCTGCCCGATGAGGACGGTACTGTCTGTGGCCCAACGGCAGCAGTCTCCGCTCCGGTACACAAAAACATACGCGGCCGTGAATACTACAGCCGCAAAAACGAACCAAACAACAACAGTAATGGAAACAATAGATAAAACCGCACCGGCCACCCAGCAGCCGGACCAGAACACAACATCGCTGGACCTGATGAATCGCATGAAGATGCACGGAATGGCAGAGGCCTTCCGCGAAAGCCTTGCCGGAACAACCGCACAGTCAATGACTCCGGATTCCTTCCTGTCGATGCTCCTGCACCGCGAATGGGATTGGCGCGCGCAAGCCGCCGTAATGCGCCTGACAAGGAGCGTCCGATCCTGCTCGACATAATCGAAGACCGCCACGAGCGCAAATCGATCATCATCACCTCCCAGTACCCTTCCTCAAGCTGGTACGACATGGTCGGTGACCCGACTGTAGCCGATGCCATCCTCGACCGTATAGTACACTCGGCGCACACAATCGAGCTGTCCGGAGAAAGCATGCGCAAACTGAAGGCTAGAAAAGCCTGACAAACCAAATGAGGTAAAATAAGATTGACCCCCGCCGCCAGGACTTTTAAGGGGTCAATCTTATTTTGCCCGAGGGGTCAAACACACGCCCCTTTTCCAATCAGTAGGGTCAACTCGCTTTTAGGATAGGTGTGAAAAAATATGTCACACCCATTAATTGGAACGTCTAATTAGATTTTGTAATTTTCAGTTGCAAAGTTACTACAAAAAAGTGAAATGCGGAAAGATATAGTGATAGAATTG
>OHBJ01001101.1_pt1 | contig 18441 bp, 16 predicted proteins | sample 1577241 | NCBI WGS metagenome assembly OHBJ01 (sample SAMEA3541594, study PRJEB24748) | human gut metagenome | biome: human gut; feature: human-associated habitat; material: faeces | place: China | collected 2012 | reverse complement strand
GCCAAATGTTGCTCGACACCAATAACAGCCAGCTCTTCTCCTACGATGAGTGGCGCGAAGAGCACGTACAACTGATGACAACGGCAATCATAAACGCAACATTCAGCGTCGGGTTGGCAAGGGTGTTGTTGAAGGTTGCGCCGATTTCATCCGCGTTCATCCCTACAAAGCCGCCTGCCGCCATCTTGAAGAAATAATAAACCATCCAACCGGCAACCGTGGTGTAAAACATCATCAGGATGTAGTTACCTGCCATTGCAGGAAATTTGAACCAATGCCATTTCGTTCCCTTCGGCTCCAGCACATCCATGGAAAGGGCAACACTGCGCTGACTGGCGCGCCCAACGGCAAGCTCCAGTGTCAGAATGGGAATGCCCAGAATGAGCAGAAATACGAAATAAATCAGCACAAAGGCAGCACCGCCGTATTTCCCTGTGATGTAAGGGAATTTCCACACATTCCCCAGACCGATGGCACAGCCTGCGGAAATGAGCAGGAAGCCCAGACGGGAGCTGAATTTCTCTCTGTTTTCCATAAAAACCTCCTATAAATCCTCTGTTTTTTTGCATGCTGTTCGCGCTGTGCGAAAGAGCATGTACTTTTTCTCATACGTTGTCAGAGAAGCTGATTTTATTATAGAAAAATTTCCATGAAAACACAACAGAAAATCGAAAAATTCGATGGAATGTATCGGAAGAATTGTTTTCTCGATAGCAAGAGCATTTCAGGTAGCTTTTTTTCATTGGAACAGGTATACTGAAAGAAGAAATTGTAGGACAAATGAGAGGGAGAGGGTATAAAAATGAAATTCGATTTTACCGGTCTGTTAAAAAATGAAATGAAGCCTGCCTTAGGCGTAACAGAGGTCGGCGCGATTGCCCTTGCGGCGGCGAGAGCCTATGCGGCTGTGGGCGGTAAGCTGCAAGAGATTCGCATGGTGATGAATGGCGGCATGTATAAAAACGCCTTTTCCTGCGCCATTCCCGGCACGCAGGAGCTTGGCTGCAATATGGCGGCGGCATTGGGTGCCTTGGGCGGCGATTGGACGCTTGGTCTGGAGGTGCTGAAAAATATTACAGCCGCACATGTTGCCGAGGCAAAGACATTGCAGATTCCCATGGATATCAAAGCCGATGAAACAAAGGAGGGCATTTATATCCTTGCGGAAATCCGGACAAGCGAAGGGGTCGGCGTTTGCCGCATTGAGGACTTCCATGCGAATATCGTTTTTGTTGCAAAAAATGATACCGTTCTCTTTCAGGCAGAGCAGACAAAGGCGGCGGAACAGCAGCATGCCTTTGATTTTGAAGCAGTTACCGTTGCGGATATGGTGGATTATGCAAAAACCGTTCCCATCGCAGAATTGTCCTGTGTGAAAGAAATGATTGCCATGAACTGTGCGCTTTCCGCCGAGGGCGAGAAGGGTGTAGGTCTGCAAATCTGGAAAACTCTGGCAGCCTTCCGTAATAGAGGTGCTGTCGGTGACGATATGATTTACGCCGCACAGAGGCTGACCTGCTCCGCCATGGATGCGCGTCTGGCAGGTCTGCCCTTTCCTGCCATGAGCATTGTCGGCAGTGGCTCCCATGGAATTCTCTGCTCCATGCCCGTTGTTTCCTATGGCAGATTTGCAGGAAAAACAGAGGAAGAAATCATCCGCGGCGTGGCACTCAGCTGCTTAATCACCATTTTCAGCAAACATTATACCGGCAGACTTTCTGCCCTCTGCGGCTGTGTGCTGGGTGGCGGCAGCGGTGCGGCGGCAGGTATTGTGCTGCTCATGGGCGGCGGCGCGAAGGAGCATTTGCTTGAGGCTGCTCTGTTACCATGCTTTGCAACCGGAATTCCAGCGGCCGATACTATGATAGAAGCTAAGGTTGATATATTAATTGAATTAGAACCATCTCCACCTGTTCCAACGATTTCAAGAACATCCATATCATTTAAGAATTTCTCACAGTGTGCTCTTAAAACTCTGGCTGCTGCTGTAATCTCGTCAATAGTCTCTCCCTTTGCTGCCAGAGCTGTAAGAAATGCTGCCTTCTGTGCATCAGTGGCTTCTCCTGACATAATCTCTTCCATTACATCATTCATCTGCACAGCAGTTAAATCTTCCTTCTTAACCAGCTTTGCAATAGCTTCTTTAATCATATTACCTTAGCCTCCTATAAACATATCTAAATGATAGCTTTAGTGTATTACTATAACGCCGTGCTGTCAATCCATAACAGCTTACAAAGGTTATCTGTCTCAAACACATCATCAAAAAGAAAAGATTCATAAAGTGCTTCCATATTATCCTCTGAGTACTCTACCTGTCTTGAAAAAATATGCACCGTATCTATTCTGTCTTCAAATGTAAACCTCTTATGCTTTCTATACCATACAAGCATGTCCATCTGACGGAGTATAAGATAATTAGTAACAAACATTTTAGCTTTACCAACCACATCATAATCATATACAGCCTTTGCAAAATATCTGAACACAAGATACGTTATAAAGTTTCTGTACTCATACTCTCTTTCAAGCATTGCTGTCATGAATTCTTCTTTGGTCTCCTGATACTGCTCATTATCCATATTGTCATGGAAAGTCTCTGTCATCTCAGCTAATATCTGTTCCCAGCGTGTACTAAGCACCTCCATATCCTCATACGGATACATAATACTTCTTATACATTCCCAAACATCAACATCACCAAACTCATCGCTTTCTGATTCATCATTCATTTCCATAAGAATATGTTCTATATCACTTCTTCCAAATGTATTGACATACTCCTTAAGTGCGTCATACTCATCATTATTAATATATTCCTGTATTGATGCACAATATTTTAATATTACAACCAGCTTCTCATTAATTGACATCTCCGGCATATCAAGAATCTTAAATATTTCATCTCTTGCCTTGAATATCCTGACAGCGTAAGCACTGTCGTACTCATCATCCTCTGAATATTCCTCATCACACGGCTTTAACACAGTTGTAAATGTTTTGTTTTCAGAAAATATAATTCTTTCTGCTTCCTCACAAGCAAGCCCGATACCGCTTTCCTTGATTTCTCCATAATATTCAGAATATCTTGGAAACTGGTCACACACTACAGACAAATGCTCCGCTCCAAGTTCTTTATGAATTGTACATAATCCACACTTATCTAACAAACCGCAATGTCCATCTACGAGTTTAAAGCAATTCGAACCATCTTCACTTTTAGTAATTGATTCTCTTATCCTGTCTCCAAGCTCGCCATCAAGACTCATATAATAATTATAAGTATCATCATCAATATCTATCTCCCAGCCGCCAACACAACAGTTGTCTTTACATTCTGAAGTTATACAGTGGAACTGGTCATAATAGAATGGAACTCTGAGTTTCATAATCCTTATCTTCTCCTTAGTCTGTAACAATATCAGCAATCTGATATCTTATAACCTTATCAATATCAGATAACTTAACTTCTACCTGATGTCCGATTTTACCGGCACTAAACATTATAGTTTCAAAATCCTCAGCAGTCTTATGAAATGTTGTCGGAAAGAACTTCTTCATTCCTATAGGCGAACAGCCCCCATGCACATATCCTGTAAGGGGCAGTAATTCTTTTGATTTAATCATCTCTATTGATTTCTCTCCAACAGCCTTCGCTGCTTTCTTCAAATCCAGTTCCTTATTAACAGGAACAACAAATACATAATTCTTACCTGTCTTGCCAACTGTAACAAGTGTCTTGAAAGCCTGTTCCGGATTCTCATTAAGAACAGCAGCTATTTCATCTCCGCTTAACCCTTCTGCATCTGGACACACATGTGTCTTATAAGGTACTTTTTTCTGGTCAAGCACTCTGCATACATTAGTCTTATCATCTGATTTTCCCATAATTACATTCCTCTTGCAATTCTATATCTGTCTCATTCTCTCAAGTCGTTCATGAAGCTTTTTTATATGTTTCATCTCAGCCTCACTCTCCATTTTTCTATCCGAATAATAATATTCTACTGTGCCTTTCTTCCCTTTATCTTCCTCTTTAAATATTCCTTTTTTCACAACAGTATTCTTAAGATTATTAGATACACCCGTATTTCCATCAACCATCTCTAAATCATCCGGAAACAGCTTTGAAAATGAATCCTTAAAATAGTTAAAATGTGTACACCCAAGCACAAGTTCAGAATAATCATTAAGATTGTATGGAGCAAATTCAGATTTTAAATAATCAGTAACATCTGAAGAGTCAAAATCATCATCCTGTGCGAATCTTACAAGCTTAGGAAGTGCCACAACGTCAACGATATGCTTATTATCATATTTATCTACAAGTTTCTTTAACTTCTCACCTTTTGCCGTGACAGGAGTTGATACAACCATAACTCTTTTTCCTGATTCATGAATGTGCTCAACTGCCGGTTTTACAGCTGGCTCTATTCCAATTATTGGCAGCTTATACTTTTCTCTTAGATATGAGATTGCTGCACTTGTTGCAGTATTGCAGGCAAGCACAATTGCCTGACATCCCTTATCAACAAGAAATCCAACAGCATGGTCGACAAGCTTTCTTACTTCTTCTTTTGTTTTCTCCCCATATGGAACATTATCCACATCAGCATAAAATATGTAATCCGCCTCTGGCATGATAATCATTGCCTGATGAAGCACTGAAAGACCACCTATGCCTGAGTCAAATATTCCTATCTTCATATTACCATAAACCTCTATATTCTAATCATTATATACTTTACAATAAACGATCATTTTATCCTTTAATATCTTAACCCTGCTAGGTCTTATCTCTCCAGCAAATATCTTATCTGCGAAACCTGTAAACAGATACTTCTGTAACAGCACCTTAAGCTGCTTGTTACCAGATCTTCTTATAGCTGATACCATCCATACAGCTACAAAACACAACGGCCATACCCACACAGGAATATACTGCATAATTGTAAGTGCATATCTTCCTGCAAGCGCAAACCCTATTGCACAGAATATAACAACATATACCACAGCCCATATATAAGCCTTTACCCAGCCGACAGCACCAAGCACCTTAAGTCTGTTAGTTATCTTTCTGTAATTCTCTGATTCCTCTGCTGTTATTGACAGTTCTATTATCTCCATAAACAAGTCATACCTTTCTTAGCATTTAATAATAATTATAAGCCCTCATGTCAAAGTATTCAAGATACTTTCACTTCTCCATTTTCATCATATTTTATAAAAGCTTTCCCCGCATACGCTGAAAATCAATTCACCGCATACGGGGAAAGCCCTTTTACTGATTTCTTCTAAACAGACTGATTAATAGTCACTCAGAACATCTTCCACATGTTTAATAGAAATCTCTAAAAAATTGGATATTTCATAATCTGGAACACCATTATCATGAAGTATGAATATAAGTTCTTCCATACTCGTTCCCTTACGGCGTTCCATCATAATAAAATGTTTAACCTGAGTCTCGTCCATACCACACCTCACATATCACACATTATTAAATTATTCCGTATCGAAACTTTTCAACATTATATCAGATACATTTCTGATTAGTCAATAGAATAGCCTTACTTACTGATTGTTCTTTCCAATAATCTTCTTTAACATATGTACCCTGTTAAATGGAAATGAAAAATAATACCCATCAACAAAATCTGTAGTCTTTGCAATTATTTCCCTTGCTATCTGAATACCAGTCTCTTCTCCCTCTTCTTTTGACATATCAGCTCTGTATCTTGAAAGAATCTCATCAGTAACATTAATACCTGTCATCTCATTTTTCATGAATGTTGCATTTCGAAGACTTACAAATGGCATTATTCCACAAAGAATCCTTGCCCCTGTCTGTTCTTTAATCTGTCTGAGTCTGTCTATATCTTCATCAGAAAATACAGGCTGCGTCATAAAAAATGTGGCTCCCGCCTCCATTTTTTTCTTAACACGCTCAAGTTCCACTTTAAAATTAACCCTTCCCTGATTAATTGCTCCACCATATATAACCGGTTTCCCGGCAAACTGTTCCTGATTCATATCACTTATTATATTCATAAGTCCAACTGAATCGAAGTTAAACACACTCTTTACAGACGCTCTTACAACTGATGGTATGGGATCACCGGTAATAACGAGAAAATTATTAATGTCATTTATATGTGCTCCCAAAAGCTGTGAACGCATTGCTATAGCATTCTTGTCACGACAGCATATGTGAGGCATAACACACATCCCCGTTTCTCTTGAAACCTTTTCCGCCATAAGTATTGAATCTGCACGTGTTCTTCCTGATGGTGAATCCGGAAATGTAAGCACATCAACTCCGCTTTCCTTCATCAAAAAAGCAGCATCCATAATCTTCTCATCATCAATTCCAAGCGGAGGAGCAAGTTCTACAGCAATCAGTTTTCTTCCTTCTTTTCCTTTATAGAAAGAAACATCATTTGCAGTTTTCTTTTCTGTTATCTCTTCTTCTATGGAAGCATTTTTCTTATGAACAACATCAGCAGTTTTTAAAACCATCTGTCTTATATATTCAGGTGTTGTTCCACAACAGCCGCCAATAATATCAGCTCCATCCTCAGCCAGATTACGCATGATCTGTGAAAAATATTCTGCATTGTTATCATCAAATACCATTCGACCGCTTACAACCTGTGGATATCCTGCATTTGGAAGCACCGCAAAATACTTGTCGTTCCTGTTAATAAGGCTCTGCACAAGCTTCTTCATATGTCCCGGACCAACTCCGCAGTTAAATCCACATGCATCAATATATGAATTTTTCCCAGCTTCTTCAATCAGCTTTCTTGCACTAAAGCCTGCACTGCTATAACCAAACTGATTGATTGCAAACTGAGTTATAACAAATCCGTTTTCTCCTGCATTTTCAATTGCTTTATCAATAAATCCCAGTTCTGGAAATGTTTCAAAAACAAATATATCAACGCCACATTCCTTAAAAACATTAACTATATCAACATACTCTTTTTCAATATGCTCTTTTTCATTCATATTTTCACCAGGAATAGGACCAATATCAGCTGCTACAAGCACATCGGTCCCCTTTACAGCTTCCCTTGCCATGTCAACGGCATTTTTAATATTATTTCTTACCTCATCAAATCCCGCTCCAAGACACACGGTATTACTTGCAAATGTATTAGTTCTGATAATCTTAGCACCAGCTTCAATATATTCTTTATGAATTGCCAGTACTCTGTCTGAAGCCTGTAAATTTGCCAGCTCAGGCAGGCTGCCAGTATCATACTTCTTAGCATAGTATGTTCCAAACGCACCATCTGCCACCAGTATTTCACTCTTTAATCTGTCATATAATATTCCTGCTGTTCCTGTATACTTCATGCCCAGTCCCCTTATCTTTTAACATTCAACTTAAAAAAGGAGCCACCTTATATAAGTGACTCCAAAATTGTATCATTATTAAGTTTAATTTGCACTAAAAATTAAAGGAAAATATACTTCAATATGAACAGCAATGCAAGCACGTACATAAGTGGAGTAATCTTCTTAGCCTTTCCAGCAACAAGATTAACAATAACATACGAAATAACACCAACTGCAATACCTTCTGAAATGCTGTACATAAGCGGCATACAGATAAGGCAGAGGTAAGCTGGTATACTCTCTGTTAAATCATTAAAATCAATTTCAACAACCGCACTAACCATAAGGAATCCTACAAAAATAAGTGCCGGAGCTGTTGCAAATCCAGGAATTGTAGTAAATACAGGTGCAAATATAATTGCAATAAGGAATAAGAAACCTGTTACAACTGAAGAAAGTCCTGTTCTTCCGCCTTCTGCAACACCTGATGAGCTCTCAACAAATGTTGTTGTTGTAGAAGTACCAAGGATGGCTCCTGCACTTGTTGCGATAGCATCAGCTAAAAGAGCCTGCTTAATTCTAGGAAGTCTTCCGTTCTCATCAAGCATTTTAGCCTTATTGGCAACACCGATAAGTGTTCCAAGTGTATCAAACATGTCAACAAAAAGGAATGAGCACATAATAACAATAAAATCTAATATATTAATATTAAGACCCTTAAGGTTAAAGCACTGTCCAAATGTCAGGCTGATAGCTGTGATATCAAAGCTTCTCCATGAAGGAATAAGTGAATAGAATCCTGCTGCGGCATCAACCTTATAAAGTCCTGTAAGCTGGCAGATAATACCAAGTACCCATGTCGCAACGATACCGATAAGGATAGAACCCTTAACATGCTTTACATAAAGAATAGCAATGATAAATGTACCGATAACAGCAAGTAAAGCACCAATTCCTACTGTGTTAAAATCTGTTCTGAAATTAACAACTGTAACCTTAGTTGATGTGCTTGCAACAACAAGATTAGCACCCTGAAGTCCGATAAATGCTACAAAAAGACCGATACCTACTGATACGCCCTTCTTTAATGTTGTAGGGATTGCATTAAATATAGCTTCACGAACATTAGTAAGTGAAAGCACAATGAATACAAGACCTTCTACAAATACAGCAAAAAGTGCTACCTTCCAGCTATATCCCATGCTTCCACATACTGTATATGCGAAGTAAGCGTTAAGTCCAAGTCCTGGAGCAAGCGCAAAAGGATAATTAGCAAGGAATGCCATTGCAAAACAACCTATAGCAGACGCAATTGCAGTTGCCATAAGAATTGCATTAGAATCCATTCCTGATGCTGACAGGATAGATGGATTAACAGCCAGAATATAAGCCATTGTCATGAATGTTGTAATTCCGGCTACAACCTCAGTTCTTACACTGGTGTTGTTTTCCTTAAGTTTGAACAATTTGTCCATTTCAACCTCCATAATTTTATAAATATTAAAAATACTTAATAATATTAACATATTCTTCTCAATTTTACGACAACTTTTTTATTAGACATATATCTTTTCTAATAAAATCCCCCACTAAAAGGGGGAAGCACATTCAATAGCAAAATAGTACTATAGCATTGTACTTTAGTTACACACCTGTGAATTGGACGTGAACACAGGTTTTGGGATACATCCATTTATGAAAAACATGAATAAAGCCATATATGCAGTTGGGAGACCTGCATATATGGCTTTATTTTATTTCTTATCTACTAATTCTGTTGTACAGAAAGGACATCTTGTTGCCTTAACAGATATCTTGCTGAAGCAATATGGACAATCCTTTGTAGTTGGAGCCGGTTCTTCTTTCTTCTTACCTAAGCTCATCATCTTGTTCATTGCTTTAACTAAAAGAAACAGAACAAATGCCATAATAAGGAAGTTAATAACTGCTGTTATGAATGAACCATAATCAAACACAACTCCTCTTATTGTAAATGTACCACCAACAGTAACGCCTTCTCCATTAGTGCCACCTGTAACCACTGCAATAAGCGGATTAATAAAACTGCTTGTAAGTGCTGTTACAATGCTCTGAAATGCAGCACCGATAATAACACCGACTGCCAGATTCATAACATTTCCTTTCAAAGCAAATTCTTTAAATTCGTGAATGAATTTTTTCATTGTGTTTTCCTCCCGTATATTATTGATTAATCTTTGGAACAATTATAATGTCTTTAATTTTCCCCTTATATCCTCTACCGTTTCAACAATATAATCTGCTCCTGCTATCTCAAGCTCCTGTTCTTCTGCAAAACCGTATCTTACTCCCATAGAATCAATTCCAGAAGCTTTAGCACCTAATATATCGTCTTTTCTGTCGCCAATCATAATAGACTGTGACTTTGTTTCTGACAAACTGCCAGTGTCCGCAAGTCCGGCAGCAGCAAGCCTTACAAACACTTCATCAATAACCTGGTTCTTATGTCTGCGTTCTCCACCTTCTAATTCACTTCCAACAGCAACATCAAAATACTTATCAACATTAAAATACTCTAATATTCTCGGAACATATATTTCAGGCTTACATGTAGCAAGTGCAATTATATATCCATCACTCTTTAATCCTTCAAGCATATCTGCTATCCCGTCAAAAAGAACATTTTCATATATTCCCTTGTCAGAATATCTTTCACGGTAATAATCAACTGCCTTTAGTGCTTTTTCTTTGTCAAATCCATAAAATTTTTCAAAGCTTTCATCAAGAGGAGGACCTATGAATCTTCGAAGCATCGCCTGGTCATTTTCTTCTATTCCAAGTTTCTTAAGTGCATGCTGCACACTTTTGGTAATTCCCTCGCTTGAATCTGTAATTGTTCCATCAAGGTCAAATAATATATATCTCTTAGTCATGTTTTCTCCATTATTATATTAATTCACTGTAACTTCTGATATTGTAATCGGCTATCCGACAAATATCCGGCCAGTCATCAGCTGAAGCCTCATCATATACAGCCACAACAGTAAAGCCACCGCTCTTGGCTCCCTGTGCAGCCGATAATACATCTTCAAACACAATACATTCATTCACACTGCACCCTGCTTTGCCGGCTGCTTTCATATATACATCCGGGAATTTCTTTCCTCTCGGCACTTCATTTGTCTGTGTAAATGCATCAAAGAAACCATATATTCCGTTACGTCTTAAGCATGGCTCAAAAAGTGCCCTGTCTGATGATGTTGCCGAAACAATCTTAAGACCATTATTACGCATTTGTTCTATAAAAGTTTTCGCATACGGCTTTAACACCACCTTGTCAGTGTATGCCTTACATGCTGCATCATACCATTCTTTCATGATTTCTTCTGTAGATTCCGGCAGATTATACTTTTCCTTAGTATATACCGAACCGGATTCAAATGTATGTGTCTTAATCTCCTGCATATATTCCTTAGATACAGGAATTCCTCTTCTGCCCAGAAAATCCATGTCGACCTTAGCCCATACCTGTGTTGAATCAAGTATAGTTCCGTCAAGGTCGAATATGATACACCGGCAGTTACTAAGATCTAACATGGATAACTCCTCCAGATTTATGTACTACTTATATGAAAATCTCTTCTTTACATTAACACTGTATTCATCAGTATATTTCTTGATATATTCAGAATATTTCTGGTTAAGAAGTGTTGACTTGATTGCGTCATCATCTGAACCATCATATGATCTGCTTATGTAATATACAATATAGAAACATGTATTATCATCATCTTCAATAACTGTAAGGTCGCCCTCTTTTCTGTCTGAAGAAGCAATCCAGTCTGCACATGCTTCCTCAATATTGCTCTTCTTAGTTTCTGTAACTAAGGAAGCTGCATCATCCGCATAAGTATCATCGCCTGCTTCTGCAAATTTCCTGCACTGGTTAATAAAATCAAGTTCACTGCTTACGCCTGACGCAAAAGAATTAGCTGTTTCTTTAGCATTTGCCATATCTGACGAATCTGAACTTTCAGCCTTAACTTTAAACATTCTATATTCAAACTTATCATATGTATCCTTATTGTCCTCGTAATATGCACTCACTTCTGAATCTGATGCCGCAAGAGTTTCTGTTAACTTCTCCTGATATGCTGTACTCTTAAGATAATCTTTTAAGAATTCCTTAACTCTCTTTTCTGTAGCTCTCTTACCAAACATCTGCTTAAGATAATCTGAATATGATGTATCAGCTTTATTAGCCGCATCCTTAAGCTTACCTATAAACTCATCATAATCTGCATCTTCATTATCATATGTAAATCCGTTAGCATCTGCATCCTCTAATAAAGCTTTAGTCTCTTTAATAGTTGATACTGCAGAATTAGCAAAGAAATCATACCATGTATAATCAGTTGAATATTCCTGGCTCTTATCTGACTGGCTTGTCTTATATCCCATATAAGATGAATAATAATCACCATATGTCATAGAACCATATAAAGTTGTGTTAAGACTGTTAGTCTTAGCTATGCCGTAATAAAAATCAAACTCAATCTGGCTTATCTTATCATTATCCACTTCAATATAATCTTTATAAATACTGTTCAGCTTAATGCCGGTTGCTGTTCCACTTCCAAGTATTATGCATGCAAGAACTGCTATACACACCCATTTGGTAATATATCTTCTCTTAGCTTCTTTTCTTTCTTCTTCTTTTCTTTTCTGCATCTTACGGTCGTATTTAGTAACAACCTTCTCTGATGCTGCATTATTGTTTGCCATAATGTCCTCCCTATTCATATCCATTAATTTCTTTAATTCTGTCTAACTGCTTCATCCACTCATGTGAACTTGCATCACTTGGCATTCTTAAATCACCTCTTGGTGATACTGCAACTGAACCAACCTTAGGTCCGTCAGGCAGACACGAGCGCTTAAACTGCTGCGCAAAGAATCTCCATGTGAACGTTCTTAGCCACTTATAGATAGTCTTATCATCATATTCTCCTGCAAATGCGTACTTTGCAATTCTGAATATCTTCTCAGGCTCTGCACCGAATCTTAACATATGATACATGAAAAAATCATGCAGCTCATATGGTCCTACTAAATCCTCAGTCTTCTGTGCAATAGTGCCATCTTCCTTAGGAGGAAGAAGTTCAGGACTAACCGGAGTATCAAGCACATCATTAAGAACTGCCGACAAATCCTCATTGCCACAGGTATCAGCATAGAATTGCACAAGATGTCTTACAAGTGTCTTAGGTACTGATGCATTAACTCCATACATAGACATATGGTCGCCATTGTATGTTGCCCATCCAAGTGCCAGTTCTGACATATCGCCTGTTCCAATCACCATGCCGTTAGTCTGGTTGGCAATATCCATAAGTATCTGTGTTCTCTCTCTTGCCTGACCATTCTCGTAAGTCACATTGTGATTATTCTCATCATGTCCGATATCTTCAAAATGCTGTCTTACAGCCTTCATGATATTGATTTCACGGAGTGAACAGCCAAGTTGCTTAGTAAGCTTGACAGCATTGTTATATGTTCTGTCTGTTGTGCCAAAACAAGGCATTGTAATACAATGAATTCCGCTTCTGTCAAAGCCGCACAGGTCAAATGCCCTTACAGTCACAAGAAGTGCCAGTGTCGAATCAAGACCTCCTGATATTCCGATAACTGCATTCTTGCAGTTAGTATGCTCAAGTCTTTTCTTAAGTCCATATGACTGGATATTCAGAATCTCCTCACATCTTGAATCTCTTTCCTTCTTATCAGAAGGTACAAAAGGAGCTTTATCAAAATATCTTATAAGCTCTAGTTCTTTATTGATAAGATTCTGTGCCTGCACCTCTGTATATGTGCTGTTCTCATCAACTGCATATGTACTCATTCTTCTTCGCTCAGAGCATATTCTCTCTACATCAATATCAGCATATACAGACTCATCAGCAAATTTATGTGCTTCTGCAAGAACTGTACCATTCTCACATATAAGATTATGTGCTGAGAATACAATATCCTGAGTGGATTCTCCGCCTCCTGCACTTGAGTACACATATCCACATACAAGTCTTGCAGACTGTCCAGAAACAAGCTGTTTTCTGTAAGTGTCCTTGCCGATTGTCTCATTGCTTGCAGATGCATTAACAATAATTGTTGCACCATTCATTGCATGCTTTATGCTTGGTGGCTGTGGTGTCCACAAATCCTCGCATATCTCAACGCCAATCTTAACTTTTCTGTTATTATCAAATGTAAATAATAATTCACTTCCAAAGGGAACCCCTTCACCATCAACATCCACATATACACATTCATTAAATCCAGGTGTAAACTGTCTTCTTTCATAGAATTCCCCATAATTAGGAAGATACATTTTAGGAACCATGCCAAGAATACATCCATTCATAATACCTGCAACAACATTGTACAGTTTTCCGTTCATTTCATACGGAAGTCCGACAAAGCTTATCATCCCTGATGTTGTTTCAGAATATTTCTTAATATCCACAAGTCCATGAATAGCCGCATTAAGAAGTCTGTCATGTAAGAATAAATCATTACACGTATAACCTGTAATGCACATTTCTGGAAAAACAGCTATTGCAGTATCCTTCTTATGAGCCTCACTCATAAGCGACTTGATATTCTCTATATTATACTCACAGTCAGCCACTTTAATCTTCGGTGTCATGGCTGCTGCTCTTATATATCCGTCTTTCAATTTGCCCTCTCTTTCAATATATGTCTTTTCGTCAAACATTAAAATTATATCAGACTGGGTATTTATTTACAATAAAGGTCACAAAAAAGTCACTTTTGATTATATTGTCCATAAACAAGTGTTACACCGTTTTCCTGCTCTTCAGGTTCATTGCACCCTGTCAGTGATGATATCATGCTTATAATAACCACCAAAGCCAATAATCTTGCTGTCAGCTTTTTCTTTATTCCATCTTCTAACATAAAAAGACCTCCACTTATTCATAAATCTATTATGAACCAGTGGAGGTTTTATTATACTTTAAATGTGCTTATTCAATTACGGCTGCACTAACCTTTATTACTCTGTGTCCAGCTAAGAGCTTATTCTCAATCTTGTAGAATGCAACTACCTTAAGAGGCTTGCCATCTTTAGCAACAAACTCCTGTACATAGCTTACATATCTCTTATCTATGAACTTTTCTCTTAACTCTGTTATTACTTCCTCATACTCAACGCTTGGTACGAACTGCTTAAATACAATCCCCGCCTCAAAATCATCTTCTGTGTATCCAAGAAGCTCTTTGAATCCATCATCAATATCAATAATCTTACCGCTTCTCATCTCCATAGAAAACTGTGTAAAAGGAATTGCTTTCATTACTTCTGCCATAATTATTCTCCTTATCCGTGAAAACTACTTAGAAAGTGTTGCAAGACGCTCAGTTACCTGCTCAAGCATCTGTGTATATTTTATCAGCTTTGCCTTCTCTTCGTCAATCTTTGCATGCGGAGCTTTTGATGTGAACTTCTCGTTGTTAAGCATTCCGTTACATCTCTTGATTTCTCCCTGTAATCTGCCTTCCTCTTTCTTAAGTCTCTCGATTTCCTTGTCGATATCAACCAGCTCTGCAAAAGGAATATAGATAACAGCATCCGGTATAACTGTTGAAACTGCATCCTCTGGTATTCCAGCCTTATCAGCCTGAACCTTAACCTCGCTTGCATATGCAAGTGTTCCAAAGAAGCCAAGTGAATTGTTAAATATGTTCTTAACATCTTCGCTTGCTGTAACAACATATACAAGTGCCTTACGGCTAGGTGCAACATTCATATCTGCACGTAAGTTTCTTATATTGCGGACAGCTTCCTTGATTGTCTCAATAGCCTTCTCCTCTGCTGCGAAATTATCAGCTTCATCATATACAGGCCATGAAGAAATCATGATTGACTCTTCCTCATCCTGAATATTACAGAATATTTCTTCTGTAATGAATGGCATATATGGGTGAAGCAGCTTAAGTGCATCTATAAGAACAGTCTTTAATGTCCAGATAGCTGCTGTCTTTGTCTCGTCTGCATCATTGTAAAGTCTTGGCTTAACCATCTCAATATACCAGTCACAGAATTCTTCCCAGATGAAATCATTAAGCTTGGCAACAGCGATACCAAGTTCGTATTTTTCCATGTTATCTGTAACTTCTTTGATAAGTCCATTCATCTTAGAAAGAATCCACTTATCAGCATCAGTTAAGTTAGCAGGTCTTTCATCTGTAGCTTTAATCTTGTTATCAGGGTCATTCATCATAATAAATCTTGAAGCATTCCATACCTTATTGGCAAAGTTACGGCTTGCCTCAACTCTTGACCAGTAGAAACGCATATCGTTACCAGGCGCATTTCCAGTGATAAGAGTATATCTTAATGCATCTGCACCGTATTTATCAATAACCTCAAGCGGATCAATACCGTTTCCTAATGACTTACTCATCTTTCTTCCCTGATCATCTCTTACAAGACCGTGGAATAATACCTTGCCAAATGGCTTCCTGCCCATATGCTCATAGCCTGAGAATATCATTCTGATTACCCAGAAGAATATAATATCATATCCTGTTACAAGCACATCTGTAGGATAGAAGTAGTCAAGTTCAGGTGTCTTATCTGGCCAGCCAAGTGTTGAGAATGGCCATAATGCTGATGAGAACCATGTATCAAGTGTATCTGGATCCTGTTCAACATTAGTGCTTCCACACTTAGGGCATGTGCGTACCTTATCTCTTGAAACAGTCATTTCTCCACAATCCTTGCAGTAGTATGCAGGAATTCTGTGTCCCCACCAAAGCTGTCTTGAAATACACCAGTCTCTGATATTGTCTGTCCAGTTATAATATGTCTTATCCATAGAAGCAGGGATAAGTTCAATATCACCATTCTTAACGCCTTCAACAGCAGGCTTGATAAGCTCGTCCATCTTAACGAACCACTGCTGCTTAATCATTGGCTCAACAGTTGTCTTACATCTGTCATGAGTACCAACATTGTGTGTATGGTCTTCAACTCTTACTAAAAGTCCAAGTGCATCAAGGTCAGCTACCATAGCCTTTCTTGCTTCATATCTGTCCATGCCTGCATACTTGCCGCCAAGATTATTAATTGTAGCATCATCATTTAAAATGTTAATCTCTGGTAAATTATGTCTCTTACCAACCTCAAAATCGTTAGGGTCATGTGCTGGAGTAATCTTAACTACACCTGTACCAAATTCCTTATCAACATAAGGGTCTGCAATAATAGGTATTGTTCTGTCTGTAAGTGGAAGTTCAACTTCCTTTCCAACAAGGTCTGTGTATCTTTCATCATCTGGATTAACAGCTAAAGCTGAATCTCCAAGTAATGTCTCTGGTCTTGTTGTTGCAATCTCAACATATCTTCCCGGCTCTCCAACTACAGGATAGTTGATATGCCAGAAATGTCCTGCCTGCTCCTCATGCTCAACCTCTGCATCTGATATAGAAGTATTACATACCGGACACCAGTTAACAATTCTTGAGCCCTTGTATATAAGTCCTTTCTCATAGAGCTTGATAAATACTTCCTGAACAGCCTTAGAACAGCCTTCATCCATAGTGAATCTCTCTCTGTCCCAGTCACATGATGAACCAATCTTCTTTAACTGGCTTGTGATAGTTCCACCATATTCCTTCTTCCATTCCCATGTTCTCTTTAAGAAGCCCTCTCTTCCAAGCTCATGCTTGTCAATTCCTTCTTCCTTAAGAGCATTAGTAACCTTAACCTCAGTTGAGATTGAAGCATGGTCAGTTCCAGGAATCCAGAGAGCTTCATAGCCCTGCATTCTCTTGAATCTGATGATAATATCCTGCATAGTGTTATCAAGCGCATGACCCATATGCAGCTTACCTGTAATATTAGGTGGTGGCATAACAATAGTAAATGGTTTCTTATCTCTGTTTACTTCTGCATGAAAATACTTCTTTTCAAGCCACTTGTGATATAATCTGTCTTCGATTTCAGACGGATTATAATTCTTTTCCAATTCCTTGCTCATTATTAATCTCCTTTTCACCGATATTCCAGAGCTGCGCTCTGTCATTGTCGCGGCGCTCCTCGAGAACCCATACAAAATTCTCAGTTCGTGCAAGCACGACTGCGAACTTTCCATGACTTCTCTCATCGCTGTTCGCGCAAAAAAGCCCTTTGCAGGGCATATACTCTGCAAAGGGCGTAAATAAACTTATTAACGCGGTACCACCTTTGTTTAATTATCTTGTGATAATCCTCATTACTCCTTAACGCGGAATACGTCACAGCCTACTTAAATCAACAGTTCAGCCATGCGGCTCCAAAGCTACTTTCCATATCATTATTACCTGAACCATCTTCCAGCCAGTGAACGGTTCTCTCTGTCGGATAAGGATATGTACTCCTCTTTTTCAATGCCTTTAAATATAAAATTCTTTTCTATCTTAATATCTGACAGAAAAAAATGCAAGCATTTTATTCAGGAACTTCAATCTGCTTAATATTAAATTCATTGCCCTGAATAAGATATGTGTGCTTACTGCCACAATTCGGACAGACTTTGGCATATTTCACAGTCTCATAAGTTTCCCCACAATCCTCGCAGTAAGTTATACCCGGGATTATCTCGACTTCCATCTCACAGTCCTTTACAAGTTCTTCTTTCTTGCAAGCCCACTTCCAGCAGTCTGTAAGATATTCTTCTACAACTCCTGATACTTCGCCAAGCTCAATTGTAACTTTAGATATGCTTGAAACATCATTATCTGAAGCTACTGCTTTGAGGTCATCTATTATGTGAAATACTACGCCTAATTCATGCATACATTTTAGTCCTTTTTCTTTTTGAATTTAATCTTGATTGCCTGCTTTGCACCATATGGAAGAATGTATTTAAGCTTATCCTCACTTCTTCTCATTGTAGAACACTCTGGCAGGTCTCTCTGAAGATGTATAGCATCAAACTCACACTTTGTTGTACAGATACCACAGCCTACGCACTGGTTCTCATCAACGATTGTTGCACCACAGCCCAAGCATCTTGCAGTTTCTTTCTTAACCTGTTCCTCTGTGAATACACC
>OHBJ01001090.1_pt1 | contig 18491 bp, 13 predicted proteins | sample 1577241 | NCBI WGS metagenome assembly OHBJ01 (sample SAMEA3541594, study PRJEB24748) | human gut metagenome | biome: human gut; feature: human-associated habitat; material: faeces | place: China | collected 2012 | reverse complement strand
TGCCGAAAAATCTGACTACGCATCTTACGCACAAGCTTTATGCAGTGTTTCCCTAGGGATTACTTTCTGCCCAGTATGAAGTCCCAAGTCGGGTTCTTGCCTGCACCCTGCAGGGCAACGTAGTAGAGGATGTAGTACACGTCAGTGGAATCTACCGAACCGTCACCGTCAATATCGGCAGCGGCGATCTGGTCAGCGGTGAGATTGCTGGACATGCCTGCACCGCAGTATGCCACGTAGAGCATGGCTTCGAATACGTCGTTGGTGTCGAGCACGCCGTCGCCGGAAGCATCACCCTTTGCAGCTGCCGGAGTGGTTGTGGTAGTGGTTGCAGTCGTTGCGGTTGTTGCTGTGGTGGTGTTTGTGGTGTTGGTCGTCTGTTCGGTGGTGGATTTTGTCGTGGTCGTGGTAGTTGTCGTTGTGGTGGTGGTAGTGGTGGTTTCGGTTGTGGTTTCAGTGGTGGTTACGGTCTGGTCGGGAATGGGATCGTTGGGGTTCCAGTTGTAGTGAATGGTTGCGTTCAAGAATTCGTCATTACTACTGCCTACTCTCATATTATTCCAATCATCTTCAGAACCTGTATAATAAACATCTGTCAGTTTCTTGCAGTTTGAAAAAGTCCCATTTCCAACTATCGAAGTTTCTCTAGGCAATATTACATATTCTAAATTAGAGCAGTTAGAAAAAGTGGATTCATTTAAGGACGCAATATCGTCCGGAATTCTAATAGATTTTAGAGCATAACAGCCCCCGAAAGCTCTTTCTCCCATGCTGATCACATCATTGGGAATCGAAATTTGCTCTAAGCTTTCACAACCAGCAAAAGCCATTTGGTCTATGAGAACAACAGAATTTGGAATTGCCACACTAGTCAACTTTTTACAATCATAGAATGTTGATTCTGCTATTTCGGTTATTCCCTCTGGAAGAATTACTTCTTTTAATGCTTTACAAGAGAAAAATGCATATTGCCCGATTTTATTCATTTTTTTAGACAATGTCACTTCTTCTAAACTAGTACAATTAGAAAAAGCACTATTTTCTAAAGAAGTAACACTATCCGGAATCACCAAAGAAGTTAAAGAAGAACAACCAGAAAACACACTATGTCCCATATCTGTCAAACCACTAGGTAAAGACAGTTGTTTCAATCCCACACAATCTTTAAATGCACAATAGCCAATAGTAGTTACGGATTCTGGGAGTGTAATATTTGTTAAACTACTGCACTTGTAAAATGCGGAATCTGGAATTTCAATTAAGTTATCAGAAAGTGTAATTTCCTTTAATTCAGTACATTCTGAAAATACAGATTCTCCCAATGTCTTTACACTGTTTGGCAAAGTCACACTTCTTAAATGCACACAATCCGAAAAAGCACTTTCCCCAATAGAAGTTACGCTGTCTGGTATCGTCACTTTCAACAATTTTGATTCTTTTACATATTGTATTGTTGAAAACGCATATTGTCCAATTGTTGTAACCGGTTTTCCTTCAATTTCTGCTGGAATTGTAACTGATGTCATATCTGTATCATACCCTGTAATGGATATTTCTGTAGACGCTGGGCCGATGCAGGAATGGTGCGAGGGCGACGGTGTGATCTGGCATGGCGTGTCCTGGACGCCCAGTATTGGTCGAAGCCCAAACTCGCGCACCGAGAAAGAATCTTTGTTGTGGCAGATTTTACAGGACAGCGTGCCGCAGAGATATTATTTAACACCCGGTCAATGCACACGGATTCTCGGCTTTGCAGCGCGAGTGGGCTGTCCGCCGCCGAAGATCGTAGAGATGCTTCTTTTGAAGCAGGGCGGCAGATACCCGTTATCCTGCCATTTTACGGATTCAAAATGCGCGGAGCAGCCGCAAACCGAAATCGGCAGCAATTCATCCGAAGTTTCGGAAAGCGGACAGATGTGTTTCCAACTATTCTAGCGTCCGAGCAGACCGCATTTGCGTATTACTATGAGGACGATCCGCTTGTCGGCTGTATCCGTTATCCGACCGAAGCGGAAAGTGAACGCCTGATGGGGCTGCCCGCAGACTGGACAAAGTATGGCGCAGACGGTGAGGAAATCCGAAGCTCCAGCCGCTATGCCGCGATTGGAAATTCCATCGCGCTGCCCTGTGCAGAGTATATTATGGCTGGCATCGCAGAAGCATTGCAGAAATAGGTCTCACGGTGAGACGTATTTCTGCAATGCCTGCTTTTACAAAGCCAATTTCAAAATTCAACATTAAATGCGTCTCACCATGAGACGCATTTCGGAGGTGAATACCATTCCAGACATTCGAGAACGAAACGACCGGCCAAAGGACAAGCAGCCAAAACATCAAGTCACATCCACCGTCCAACGCCAGATGGTGCAGAAATTTGTAAAAGAGTTGAGCGACAGCGCGAAGCAGCCTGACCGCTCGGACAGCGCGGAACGCACGGCGACCGAACAGGTGGAAACGACCGTCCGCGAAATCGTCCATGAAGCTGTCCAACTGCCGCGTCGTGCGATCCAGCACCCAGCCCGCAGAGAATCCGCAGATTCTTCCGCAGATATACAGCCAAAGCAGTCTGACCAGTCACACCATGCACCGGAACCTCCGCGGCAGCGTGCAGATGCCCCACGGACCCGACCAGAACCGCAACATCCGCAAAGCGCATCGGCAGCCGTACCGCAAGAGCAGACCCGACGCGCCTATGTTCAGCAAGCTGCAAAGAAGTTCACAACAGCTCCGCCAATCATACCAGAGCAGTCACAACCGCAGTACCCCACAGTGAGTGCACCATTGGCAGAAAATGCGCCGCGCACGCGCACGGATGATTTACGCACTCGGCCAAAACCAAAACAGCCGCAAAGCATACCGACATCCACACCACAGGAGCAAGGGAGATGCGCGTATGTGCGGCAGGCAAAGAAATCCCGCGCAGAAAAAACGTCTGCGCTGGATCATCTGCATACGGAGCAGCCGGAAATCCGGCTTGCGGATAGTGCTCCGCAGAAAGAAATTCCGGCGATTCGTGAAAAGCCGGATGCGCCGGAAATGCGCGGTCAGGTACAATCCGAAGCCGCACAAGAAAAACCATCCGCTGTTCGTCATGTAAAGCAGCCGGGCGCATGGACACCACGCAGCTCGGCGGCTCCAGTTATGCGCGGCAAAGAGCAGTCTATTCGTGAGCGGCCAGCTGTCACACAGGCGCACGATTTACCGCCCGTTCCGCAGGAGCAGGCACGGCAAGCCTTTATAGAAAAACAAGCGCAGTTCTCTCAAAATCCATCCATCGAATCGATCTATTCATCCGAACCGGCTGCCCCCATTCCACCGCAGCTGCCTGTTTCGGATGCACCTGCAACCACGCCGAAGCGCCAGCCGGTCACGGTCGGCAGCAGCAAATCGACCCCACCTGTCCAGCAGTCGGCACCGACGCAAGCTCCATCGACAGAGCAGCTGCCCGCCATCCGTGAAAAGCCGAAACCAAACGCCGCACCGAGGGAACGGCCCCCGCGCGGCGTTAATATCCGGACGCGAGATACAGAGCAAATCAGCGCACCAAAGGCACAGTCAAAAACGTCTGCATCGAAAACCGCGACAAAACGCGCACGGAAAGCAGCCACACAGGACGCACAGAGAAAGATGCTTAAAAAGAGCAACAACTGCGCGGCCAGAGCAGCCGCCGCAGCCGCGAAAAAGCTGGCCGAAGCCGCGGCAAAGGCCGTCAAGGAGCTGATAAGCGCACTCGCCAGTCTGGGCGGCGGCACGGCGCTTTTTGTTGTGTTTTCCATCGTCATTGTCGCAGGCGCATTTCTGGCTTCTCCGCTCGGCATCCTCTTTGCGGACGAGCAGGAAAGCGACGATACCGTTCCTCTGGCAACCGCCATTGCAGAAATTCAGGGCGAATATCATGCCGAGCTGGAACGCCTGCAAAACGGGGATTTTGCGTCCATCCAGATTGTCGGGCAAGCTCCAGACTGGCGTGAGGTCGTAGCCGTATTTGCATCCAAAACGGCAGGCGCGGAGGACGGCATGGACGTTTTCACGCTGGATGCAGAGCGCGTCGCGCTGCTTCGGCAAGTCTTTTGGGATATGTGCAAGATCACGACAGTAACGCAGACCGTTGATGTGGACGACAGCCACACAGGAATTGCACTGACCATCACGATCACGGCCAAAACCGCCGAGCAAATGCGCCTGATCTATGCTTTTACGAAATATCAAAACGACGCGCTGGATATTCTGCTTGAAAACCTCGGCAGCCTGAATATTCCGATGGGTTCGCTGACCATTTCACAGGAGGATGCAATCGAACTGCTTGAAAATCTCCCGGATGATCTTGACCCGGCACGAAAGGCCGTCGTGGAAACGGCGGTGCAGCTTGTCGGGCGCGTGTCGTACTTCTGGGGCGGCAAGAGTTTGACGCTCGGCTGGGACGACCGCTGGGGCGTTCCAACGGAGGTCACAGCCGCAGGCAGCGGCTCCACTGGTACGATACGTCCGTTCGGACTGGATTGCAGCGGATTTGTCGATTGGACATTCTACAACGCGACGAACGGCAGCTACTATCCGGGGCGCGGCGGTGGTGCGGCAACGCAGCACAGCTATTGCACCAACATCTCATGGAACGACGCACAGCCGGGCGATCTGGTGTTCTATCCGGACGATTCTCATGTCGGCATCGTCGGCGGAAAGGACGCAGACGGCAACCTGTTAATCGTCCATTGCAGCGGCGGCGCAAACGGTGTTGTTATCACCGGCTCGGCAGGCTTCACGGTTGTTGCAAGGCCGGACTGCTTTGCAGACTAATACATATAAAGGTCATGGACACGCTATGTCCATGACCTGCTTTTTTTGCGTCCCAAATTGGGACAGATTGTTTGTCGAGTATTCGTTTCAGCGGCGAAGCAAACTACATCATACATATCATAATGTAGAATCCTGACGAAATGCGTATCACGGTGAGATTTATTGTTTCCGCATGATTCGATCCGGGAAAACGGAGGCATCTATCAAGTCTGCGGGATCAATGTCAAGCGCGTCGGCAAGATTGAAAAACACATCCAGCGAAAAACTCTTTGCCACGCCCGGCGCTTCAATGGCGCTGATAAGGGAGCGGCTGATTTCTGCCTTTTCTGCAAGCTGCTCCTGCGACATTCCGCGCATTTTGCGGAGCGCAGCGATAGCAATGCCAAGATGAATAAACCGGTCGTGATTTTTGAACGTAACTTCTTTGCCCATACACGGACACCTCCTGCGTATAAGCAAATTATACGGGTTCCGTGAAAATCTTTCTGTCTGAAATGGTGCCGTATTGATTTAATCTGTAAGTAATACTATAATGTTCAAAAGCAAAACAGCTTATACGAGCGTATTTGCACACAGCTTGCAGAGAGAAAGAAAGCGGGTCTCGGAATAGAAGCATCAAATAGCCATGCAACTTTTGGACATAATCCCATGCGCTTTGCATGGGGATTTGATGAAGAAGCCGACGAGTGCAGGGAAGCAATGCGTCCGTAAGCACATTGCTGCTTCCGGATGATATGATGGTATATCCGAAAAAAGCTGTTTCTGGTCTGCCGAAAAACGCCTATGTGCTGACGGGTAAAACGGACAAGCCAATGGAGCTGCGGACCTATCAGTATTATTTTGAATCCATCCTGCGTCGATGTGGTATCCGAAAGCGGAGCTATCACACGCTCCGGCACAGCTTAAAAAGAGAACTTCAATACCCAGCACGGGTATTGAAGTTCTCATACAAAAAGCTGGTTTGTATTATTGTCTGCGTTATACCCACAAGAGAGTGCTTTGTGTGGGAGGATCACTTGGCCGAGTCAGCAGTGTATAGAACTTTCCATGTGTCAATCCGATGCTCATGGATCGCTGCGGTCATTTCAGGCAGCTCATCAAGAGAGCAGGTATGTGAGATCAGGTCTGTGCAGTCGAACGCACCGCTATCCATTTGATCTACTGTATATCGCCATTCGTTGATCGGCAGATTGCTATAGTGTGAATTCCAAATCGCGTGGATCGTTGCCTCTTTGCGCAAAAGCTGACTGTGGCAGGCCTTTGTAATTGTGGTATCGGCAGCAGGATTGCCAAGCAATGTGATTGTTCCGAATGGACGGATGCAGGTGATTGCCTGATTCAGCGCAGAGCCATAGCCCGTACCTTCAATCGCAATATCCGCAAGTCGACCTCTAAATGTCTGCCGAACAACCTCTTCCAGCGGCTGTGTCCGAGAATTGACTGCATCAAAGCCGCACTTTTTGCAGAACTCGACCTTTGCGTCAACAACATCCGAGAATAAGACCTTCGCTGCACCGGCCAGCTTCGCCCACCGGCCTGCCATAATGCCGATCGGCCCTGCACCGAAAATCAACACATTTGCGCCGAAGTAGACGCTGCTTTTCCGGACAGCGTGTTGCGCAACGCAAGCCGGTTCAGCCATGGCGAGCATTGTCATCGGCGTATCCGCATTGTGGGATTCGACGAAGTTCCATGCGCTAGGCACAAGGCAGTATTCGGCAAAGCCGCCGTCTCTGCGCGAACCCATGTAATCATAGTCTTCGCACATAGCATAATTACCGGACAGGCAGCTATCACAGCGGCGGCAGGGAATCAGCGGAAAGAACGCGCCGCGCTTTCCAACCAAGGTCGGATCCGCATCAGCTCCAACCGCAACGACTGTACCGGAGAACTCGTGACCAATCGTCAACGGATATTTTTGCTTACTGGTGCCGCTGACATAAATGCGCGGAATATCAGAACCGCATACGCCGCAGGCCCCGATGCGAACAAGCAGTTCTGCGCCATTCGGGGTTGGGACCGGGACGGTATCTACGCGAAAATCACCGATGGCATGCAGCCGAGCGGCTTTCATAAAATTGTCATTCATTTAACAAACATCTCCCTCTATTGAATGGCCGCCTGAAGGGTCGCAATGTTTTCAGAAAGCGGGGCTGCAGGCGAGAAAACACTTGACGATCCTGCAACAAAGATATTGGCTCCAGCCGCGCGCATCCGCTTGGCATTCTCGAAGCTGACGTTGCCGTCAACCTCAAGATCGACATTCGAAAATCCGCGCTCATCCAGATAAGCTCGTGCCTGCGTGATCTTTTCCAACATGGACGGAAGCAGCTTCTGCCCAGCAAAACCGGGATTGACAGTCATAAGAAGAACTCCATCAATGTCCTCCAGAACATAATCCAAAACAGACAGCGGCGTTGCCGGGTTCAGGGCAAGCATGGGCTTTCCGCCAAGCTCACGAATTCGAGCAAGGACGCGCGGAATATGCGGGGTGCTTTCCCAATGCACAGAAACGTATTCACCCGGCTGAATCTGGAACCAGTCCAGCTTGTTATCCGGGCGTGTGATCATCAGGTGCAGATCCAAAGGAATCCGCGTCATTGCGCGCAGGCGGCGGCAAAAGTCTGTCCCGAGTGTATAGTTTGGTACGAATTCTCCGTCCATAACGTCAATATGCAGATATCCAATTCCATTTTTTTCGAAGGCTTCAATGACAGATGTCATTTCTGAAAAGTCGACGCACATCATGGACGGCGCGATTAAACCTTGTTTCATATATTCAGCTCCTCTCACATCACTTTTCTTTTGGTATATCATGCCGCCCATTATTTGGTCAACAGGTGTAGAAATATTGGAGGAGAACTTGGAAAACGCTAAAAGGAACACAAGCAAAATGAGCAGAATCACGCAACAACGCGCGTAATCCTGCTCACATTTGAAATAGCAATGTTACACTCTATACACTCAGTAAATCAACTTGTCACCCAGAAGCTCGACATAGCCGGGATAGGCTGGACAGCAATCCGTAATGATATAGTCAATCTCGGATATGGAAAACGAGTTGAAGAAAAAGAGCTTTCCAATTTTTGTGCTATCACACAACAAAATACGGAGCTTGGAATTGCGGTAAAAAACACGTTTAACGGCGACATTATCATCGCTGAGTTCCATCGCCCCCTGTTCAACCGTGAATCCTGCGCAGGAGAAGAAAAAAACATCTGCATTCATGTTCTCAATACACTTGATCGCAAGGTTGCCAGTTAATTCATCCCATGGTGAACGAAGATACCCACCAGTTGAAAGTATCGATAACTTGTCGGTACTTTGCATATTTGAAAGAATCGCTACACCATTTGTCGCAATTTTGACATCCGGATAGTCTGACAATCTAGTAGCTAAAATTGAAGCAGTCGAGCTGGAATCAAAGAAGTATGTACTGGAAGGCTTCAAAAATTGCGACGCAAGCTCTGCAATCCGCTGTTTCTCGGCAAGCTGCTGCGTACGCCGGAGACTCGCCGGCGTGTCAAATGTGCTGCCGGCAGTTAATACGGCGCCTCCATGAATGCGCTTTACAAAGCCTTGCGCTTCCAGTTCTGAAAGATCACGGCGTATTGTACTCGAACTGGCATATAGTATATCTGTTAATTCTTGTACAGTAACTGTGTTCTTCTGTTCTAGGTACGAAATAATCTGGCGATGACGTTCATTGCTGAGCATTTCGCGCATTCCTCCTATGTGATGATTGATTTTGACGTTTTTTGCTCATCGCAGGCAATGATAGGATAACACATATCAATCTAATTGTCAATTTGGCCCGTAATATTGACGAATGCGGGCGTAAGTTATATAAAATAAACTATGAAGAATGCCCAATGACCACACACGCCGTGAAAATCTTTCAGCGTGTTATGGCGCTGCGGGTTTCCTGTGTGCATAAACGTGCAAAGCAGATTGCGTATTTACTCGTTTTTGCTTGGGAGCACAAATGTAGAGAAAGAAACAATTACTTTGGAGGGATAACATGAGCGTCAGTATTAACATCAAAGATGCTGTCAAGCGATATGGTAACAACACCATTATTCCGGATCTGTCTTTGACGATTCGCGAGGGCGAGTTTTTTACGCTGCTTGGGCCGTCTGGCTGCGGAAAGACTACGTTACTGCGAATGATCGCCGGTTTCAACAGTATTGAAGGAGGTACGTTTGCCTTCGATGACAAGGTTATTAACGACCTTGACCCGGCAAAGCGAAACATCGGCATGGTCTTTCAGAACTATGCGATTTTTCCGCATTTGACTGTTCGCAAGAATGTCGAATTTGGTCTTAAAAACCGCAAAGTTCCAGCGAATGAAATTAAGTCCCGCTGTGACGAATTTATGAAATTGGTGCATGTTGATGAATATGCCGACCGTATGCCAGACCGGCTGTCCGGCGGTCAGCAGCAGCGTGTAGCCTTGGCGCGCGCCCTCGTCATCAAGCCAGATGTGCTTTTGATGGATGAGCCGCTTTCAAACCTCGACGCAAAACTGCGCGTGGAAATGCGGAGCATCATTAAGAAAATTCAGAATGATGTTGGCATTACTACGGTGTATGTAACGCACGACCAAGAAGAGGCAATGGCCGTCTCGGACCGGATTGCAGTTATGAATCAGGGCGTGATTCAGCATATCGGTACACCGAAGGATATTTATCAGCGCCCGACAAACGCATTTGTCGCAACATTTATTGGCCGAACCAATATGCTGAAGGGGCATCTGCTGATGCAGGACGGACAATGCACGCTCCGTTTTGCGAGCGGCTATTGCGTACCGTTGAAAAACGTACAGAAACAGTTCCAGCATGAACAGGATGTTTTGATTTCTGTACGACCGGAAGAATTCATTGTTTGTCCTGAAAATGAACACGGTATCAAGGCCAGTGTGACGGACAATATCTTCCTTGGCTTGAACACGCACTATAATTTGGCTCTTTCGAGCGGCGAGGATGTTGACACGATTCAGGAATCGTCGATCGACTCCATCATTCCAAAGGGCGCAAAGGTATCCTTGCAGATCAAAACGGATAAGATCAATGTCTTTACCGCGGATGGTTCACAGAACATCCTCACCGGTGTGCGTGATGATAACAGGGGGAGCGGCGTATGAATCCCCGAAGAAGAAAATTTGAGATTTGGAGCATCATCTCGATCCTCCTGTTTTTAGCGTTCCTGCTTTTCTTCATCTACCCGATTTGTACTTTGCTGAAGCAGGCGTTCACCACGGAGGATGCAGGCTTCACGCTGGACAATTTCGTCAAGTTCTTCAGCAAGCCCTATTACTACAACACCATTCTGAACAGCTTTAAGGTTTCTATCGCCGTTGCATTGGTGTCGCTGGCACTGGGCATTCTGATGTCCTACTTCTACTCGTTCTATCGACTGAAAGGCGCAAAATTCATCCTCATCTCCAGCATTCTGTGCTGCATGTCGGCACCGTTTATTGGTGCATACGCATGGATTCTGCTTCTCGGTCGTTCGGGTGCGCTGACCACATTGCTGAAAAGCATCGGTATTAAAGTGGGAAGCATTTACGGCTTCGGCGGCATTTTGCTGGTTCAGGCAACAAAGCTCTATCCGCTTGTCATGATTTATATGAACGGTATGTTCTCAAATCTTGATAACAGCTTGATGGAGGCGTCCGCAAATTTGGGCTGCAGCGGTGTAAAACGGTTCTTGTCCGTGATTCTTCGCTTGTCCATGCCCACGATTCTGGCCGCAGCACTTCTTGTCTTCATGCGTGCGTTTGCTGATTTTGGTACGCCGCTGTTGATTGGCGAAGGCTACCGTACGTTCACGGTTGAAATCTACAAACAGTTCTTGAGTGAGACAGGCTCGGACTATGGCTTCGCCGCAGCGATCAGCGTAATCGCGATTATTCTGACCGCAGCAATTTTCCTGTTGCAGAAGTATGCGACGAAAAAATTCAGCTTCACAATGAACGCACTGCATCCCGTTGAAAAACGTGATCCGAAGGGCTTTGGCGGCGTGATGATGCACGTGTTCTGCTATCTGGTCATCGCTGTTTCGATGCTTCCGCAGTTGTACATCATCTACGTTTCTTTCCGCAACTCGAAAATGGGCGTGTTTCAGAGCGGATATTCGCTGGATAACTATCGTTCGGCCATCAACAACCTGCTGCTCCGTGCAACAGGCAATACCGTCATCATCGGCGTTGTGGCACTCGCCGCGATTATCTTGCTGGCCGTCATGATCTCCTATCTTGTCGTGCGCCGTTCCAATCCGTTGAATCATGCGATCGACACGATCTCGATGCTGCCGTATATCATGCCGGGTTCTGTTATTGCAATCGCGCTCGTAATCGGCTTCGGCAGAAAGCCCCTGGTTCTGACTGGTACGCTCGCCATCATGATTATTGCTGTGATTATTCGCCGTCTGCCCTATACCACGCGCTCGGCTACGGCCACGCTGATTCAGATTCCGATTACCATTGAAGAGGCTGCCATCAGCCTTGGCGCTTCGAAGATGAAAACCTTCTTCCGCGTCACTGTTCCGATGATGTCCAGCGGCATTGTCTCCGGCGCGATCCTGAGCTGGGTTTCCATTGTAACAGAAGTCTCCAGCGCCGCAATTCTCTATAACAGTAAATCTGTCACACTGACAGTCGGCACATACGCGGCGGTCAACCGCGGCAACCTCGGCGAAGCTGCTGCATTCGCCGCTGTGACGACTGTGCTGACCACCATCTCGCTGCTGATCTATCTGCGTGTCAACCGCGGTAAGCAGCTGGAGCTGTAATGGTAGCTGCATCGTAAAGATGTTCTACAAGTATAAAAATAAAAAAGGAGAACAAATGATGAAAAAGATCTTAGCGCTGATTCTTGCAGCCCTGATGCTCTTCAGCTTAGTTGCATGCGCGGCCAAGCCCGCTGAGGAGCCGAGCCAGACACAGGACGAGACGCCCGCTGCCCAGCCCGCGGAATCCACTGACGAAGCGACCCCCGAGGAACCCGAGACGGAAGAACCTGCTGAGACCACGGAAGCCGATCTGTCCGGCACTGTGACGATCTACAGCACCCAGACAGATGTTGACCACGAGGTATTCCTTCAGGTCTTCAACGCACACTATCCCAACGTTAAGGTTGAATTTATCAGCGGTTCCATTGGCGAACTGATTGCTCGTGTCGATGCAGAAAAAGAAAACCCGCAGGGCGACATCATCTTTGGCGGTCTGACGCAGACGGACGGCGACCAGTACCTGAATCTTCTTCAGGAGTACACGCCGAAGTATGCTGACGAGTGCGGCGTAGAGTCCAACGGCTACTACACCTATTTCACCTATCAGTACGTATGCCTGCTGAAGAACACCGCCCTGCTCGAAGAGCTTGGCGTTGATGTCAATGGCTATGCTGACCTGCTGCAGCCGGAACTGAAGGGCCAGATCATGCAGGCCGACCCGTCCGCTTCCTCCTCCGCATGGCGTCAGCTGCAGACGATGCTCTATCTCATGGGCGACGATTTCGGCGATGAGAAGGCATGGGATTATCAGCAGAAGCTGATGGAGAACTGCGACGGCGTTATCACTACCAGCTCCTCCACCTGCTACAAGAGCGTTTACAACGGCGAATATGCTGTTGGTCTTACCTATGACAACGGCGCGATCGGCCTGCTGATGAGCGGTGCTGAAGGCGTCGAGATTGTATGGCCGGAAGAAGGCAACACGGTCTGTGCGTTTGCTTCTGCTATGATCAAGAACTGCCCGCATCCCGAACTGGCTGCTGCCGTCCTCGATACGCTGTCCTCTGCTGAGTTCCAGCTTGCCCGTGAAAAGGTCAGCGGCTCCCGCGGCTCCAACACCACCTATGTCAACGACGAAAGCTACTTCCCGGCTGACATTGATGACGGTGTTGTCCCGATGGACTTCGATATGCTCGTCGAGCAAAAGTCTGCTCTGCTTGAGAAGTGGTCTGATATGTGGGCCACTGTCAACGGCTAACTTGTAAAGTATATTTTATCCGACTTGATATTCAAGAGGCGGTGTGCGTCCGCGCACACCGCCTTTTGCAATCTTGAGACAGCACAAAACGCGAAGATTGTAGCGCATCTATAAAAATTTCTAATTCAGAAGGGAGTCCATTTATGAAACATATTGCAAGACAACTTCTATGCCTCCTTCTAGCTGTGTGTCTGTGCGCGGGTATGATCTGCGTGACAACTGCGGCATCTACGGAAGAGCTGCCTCCCGTGGGTTCGCTTGCCCGCAAAGTAGTGGACAACTGCGAATACACGCTCGACCTTGGCAGTTGGTCAACTGTGGCATCCGAGGGCGGCGCAGGCCATCTGCAGGGCATTTGCACAGATGATGAAGGGAACTATCTTTACGCCTCCTTCACCAATATGCTCGTCAAGGTAGATATGCACACCGGTAGAATCGCCGGCACCGTGACCGGCTTGGCCGCCGGTTCGATTTCGAGCGGTGCGCATATCGGTGACATTTGCTATTACGATGGCAAGATTTATGGTTCTCTGGAATACAAGGCATCGGAGCGTTGGTATATCTGCGTGTTCGACGGTGCCAAGATCACTGAAATGGATATGCCATATACCACCCCCGGCGTCATGTATGGACTGTATGTCCCGCAGGTTGGTGACGATTTCAAGAATGAGCTGACGGCGGGCGAACACAGAAATAGTGCGACTTCCATGGGGCATCGCTATGGTACAGGCGGTATCGACGGGATTACCTTCGGAACGCTCCCCGGTCGTGGTTATGACATGAACGGCGACGGAACGGTCGATCAGTCTACTGGCGATAAGCGATACATGATTGTGACCTATGGTCCCTATGGTAACGCACAACGTTATGACAATGAAAACTTTGTATTTCTGGTATATGACCCCGATAATATCACCAGTAATAATCTGCTTCCTTTTACAGAAAACCTGCTGAAGCAGGACTACACCGAAAATCAAAAGCTATTCTACGAGCATAAGCTCTTCTGCTATGCCGGAAATCAGACCTACGGTGTGCAGCAGCTCGAATATGACGAGGAAACCGGCGACCTGTGGCTGGAATGCTACAATCGTCCCAGCGGCTCAGAATTCCCGGGCACAAGCCGCTATGTCATTGACGGTTCTGTCCCGCTCTACATGGACACAGTTGAAGTCGGTCAGAGCGTTACCGGCGATGCAGCTGGTTTTGTTTCCCAAGCAGAAGCAAAGGCCACAGCAGCTTGCTACACCGACTATGAAGATGCTGACAGCGACGGTGACAAAACCGAGCAGGAAACCGGTTGGCACATGACGCTCAAATGCCTTTGCGGCAGCGGCAAGACTTTGCAGAATGACCATACTGCTCAGACCTACGGCAAGACAGGCAAGGCCTGCAAGATCTGCGGCAAAGGCTCTCAATTCTCCACCGGCCTGCGCTCGCTCGGGAATGACTATTTCTATGGCGCAACAAGTGGAAGCAAGGTGGTTAACGGGAAAACTTATCAATGGGGCACGGCCTCTTTGTACAGGCTAAACCGAGACACCTACACCTTCGAGAAGCTGACCGAGCCTGCACGTCTCCTGATGAGCTACACCATGGATGCAGCCGACACCTATGAAAAAGACGGCAAGGTTTATCTGAAGGACGCCAGCGGCAACGGTCATGACGCCCTCGTAGAAGGTACTTATGCAGCCATCGGTCAGGGCGGCAAGGAAAACACGGCGCTTGGCTTCTGTGGAGATCAGTATGGCTCCGTGCTCGACCGCGTAGCTGTTACCGCGGAAGGCATGAAATACATCAACGATGCAGTCGAAGATACCTATTCCTATAGCTTCTGGCTGAAAAATGACGTCGAGATGGATCGCTTTACGCCCATCATCGGCATGTATCGTGACGAGACGCTGCAAAAGGGCCTCTACGATGCCGTTTTTGAATGGCGTTATCGCACCGCCCCGGCAGTGATTTCCCATGTCAACACTGGATCTCCGGTATATGAAACATTTGCTGACGGCAAGAGCTATATTACAAAGCCCGGTACGGGCGGCGGTGACGGCAGCACGTATGTCCTTGGATATTCGCCTGCGCCTGAGAAAGCAGGCATTGGCAAGTGGACGCACTGGGTCGTGGTCAAGAGCGGCAGCAATGTCGTGACCTATCAGAACGGTGTGCAGGTGAATTCTGCAAACCGCGCGAACAACACCAAGGACGACATCCTCAGCGCCTTTGAGATCGGCGGCTACATCAACCGCAACTGGATCGACAGCAACGTCCGTACTCGTCTGACCGGTCTGGTAGACGATGTGCGCATCTACGCCGGCGGCTTGACCCAGAGTGAGGTCACGAAGCTCTATAATGGCGGCGCGGCAGAGAGCGCCGAAACCGGTACGGGTGCGGTTGCTGCAAGCAGCGAGCGAACCTTCGGCAGCTATACCGGCGAGACGCTCGCAGAACAGGAAGACCCCATCGTTTATCTGAAGATGGACGAGACCGGAACGGTCAAGGATTACAGCGGCAACGACATCCATGCAGAGACGAGCGCCTATGTTTCTGCGGCTGCAAACAAGGAAAATCAGGCCGACAGATCGCTTTACTTCGATGGCCGCAGCCACGTCAAGCAGACCAAGCTCTCGCTCTCCAAAGATAACACCGCGTGGCTTTCTGCACAGCTCAACGCCACGAAGAAGCTGACGATCAGCTTTTGGATGAACGCCGCGTTTGAAAACAGCCACAGAATGTCCATCCTTGGCATTTATGACAAGCAGGGGCGTCCGATGGGCACATTTGAAACACGCGGCATTCTCGGACAGGATCGCCGCATGGATGGAAAGTTTGCGATTGCTTTCACCGCTGCAAAACCTTATAGCGGCAGCGGCGTGATCGATGAGAAGACCTATGAGCAGCTTGCAATCACGGACACTACGACCTATACGATTCCAACGGACGGCAATTACATGCATTACGGTGACAAGCAGATCGGCCAATGGTATCATGTTGTCGGTGAGCTGGACGGCACAGCGAATACATTGAGTCTCTATCTCGATGGTCAGCTGGTGCAGCAAGTCAGCATCGCCGCAGATACCCTGGGCGAGATTGGCTACTTCCAAGTCGGTCAGCCCGCCGGACGTTGGTATCAGTATGAAAATGCTGCAAATACGGGTGAAAATCAAACGTCTACAAGCGGTCGTCAGGGCTGGGCGATGCGTGACGGTTTTGTCGGAACCATCGACGAGATCAAGATTTTCAATCGGATCCTGAGCGCAGATGAAGTTTCCGCTCTTTACAGCACCTCTGTTGAGGGCCATACGCTGACGCACGTCGAGGCCAAGGATGCCACCTGCGCTGCAGAAGGCAACATCGAATATTGGATGTGCACGGATGAGGGCTGCGGCAAGTGGTTCTCTGACGCCGAAGGCAAGACCGTGATTGAGGATCATGACAGCGTCAAGACAGCGATCGATGTAGCCAAGCATGGTCAGAACCTGAGCAAAATCAACGCTGTTGAAGCCACCTGCACGGCAGACGGCGTACAGGCATACTGGACTTGCTCTGCATGCAATAAAAATTTCTCCGATTCCAAGGGCAAAAATGTAATTGAAGATCTCGAAACATGGAAAACCGGAGACGGCAAGATCTCCAGCACCGGTCATAAATGGTCGACTGAATAGAGCAAAGATGAGGCAACTCACTGGCACGAATGCTCCGTCTGCAATGCGAAGAACGACGAAGCAGTCCATACGCCTGACCGCGAAGCCCCGACGGAAACCAACGCGAAAAAGTGTGCAGTCTGCGATTATACGATCGAAGCAGAGCTTGGCCACCAGCATGTAAACCATCTGACGCCGGTTGCGGAAAAGACCGCGACCTGCAAAGAGGATGGCAACATCGCATACTGGCGCTGCGAGTGCGGCAGCCTGTTCAAGGATGCAGGCGCGACCATTTCGGTCACTGCAGAGCAGGTCGTCACAAAGGATTCAAACAACCACGTGGGCGGCACGGAGATTCGTGACGCGAAAGACGCAACCTACACCGAGGAAGGTTACACGGGCGACACCTACTGCCTCGGCTGCGGCAACAAGATCGCAGAAGGTCATGCCATTCCGAAGCTGACACCCGCCCCGGCTCCGGTCCTCCCAGTCATCCCGAGCAAACCTGCGCAGCTCCCGTTCAACCCGAACGCTGGCAGCAACGTGAGCAAGTTCCCGTTCGCCGATGTTCCGTCCGATAGCTGGTACTATTCGAGCGTCAAGGCCGCTTGGGAGAACGGTCTGATTGACGGCGTGACAGCCAATGAGTTCAAGCCGAACGCGACGCTGACGGTCGCGCAGACCATCAAGCTGGCTGCTGCGCTCCATCAGCTCGACCGCACCGGCGAAGTCAGCCTGACGAACGGCGGCAGCAACTGGTATGAAAATTATGTCAACTATGCGGTGACGAACGGTATCATCGAAAAGGAATACGCGAACTACACCCAGGCGCAGATGAACGCGCCGGTCACACGCGGCGAATTTGTCCACATCTTCCACGGCGCGGAAGAGGCCTACAAGGCCATCAACACTGTGGCGGATAACGCAATTCCCGACGTGAAGGCGACCGACAAGTTCGCGGCTGAGATCTACGAGTTCTATCGCGCGGGCATCCTGACGGGTTCCGATGCGAAGGGTACGTTCTATTCCGCGAGCACCATCAAGCGCAGCGAGGTTGCGACCATCATGCTCAGAATGTTTGAAACCTCCGCGAGAAAAAGTATTTCCCTGAGCTAAATACGCTCCACATTCTGCGGCGGCAGCCAGACAGTCCAATCTGGCTGTCGCCGTTCCGTTTTTCATATTTCTTTTATAAGCGAAAAAGTTCTCAAGAGAAAGCACCGCTCCTCTCGTATAACAGGAGAGGAGCGGTGCTTTTTGCTATTTTCAAGCCGCATAACCATCGCAGACCATAGGCTGTATTTCTGATCGAGCAGATGATACATCCACACCGATTTGACCGTCAAAGTTTGTCCAAGTGGGTCAAAGTTTGGCAGAAAACCTGAAAAGTGCGAAAAAATGTATTATGATTAGATCAGCTCGAACGGGAAAGGAATGTATAACATGAAGGATGTTCAGAACGCTATATACTCCATCGTCGAGACGCGCGGAAAAGAATGTTATTGCATTTTATGTCATGCGATTGACATTGCAATCGAACACCAGCCGAATATGCCGCAGATGCAGTATATCTGCGATGAGGTTTGCAAACGTACAAAAAAACGGACAGCCGCAGCTGTTTCCAAAGCGCTGAACCGTGCGACAAAGGATATTTGGCAAAACGGAAGACGAGATATGCTGCGCTGCTACTGGATTGAAGAAGCGCCAACCGCAAAAGAACTGATCTGTCTGATTTCAGCAAAACTTTGGGCTGACCAGCAAAACGAAGCATAAACTTTCTATCTGCAACTGTGTGTTTTGATTTCGTATGTTTTACTCCCGCATGTAACGTGCAGCAAATTTTTCAATCGCAGGTGTCCTGTCCAGTCTACGAGACAGGCATCTGTAGCGACCTTAATTTGTCCTGAATCGGGACGCATTGACTGTCTAAAATTGTCCCAACTTGGGCCACAATCTTTGATTGCCATTCTGGAAAAGCGCATTGTTATGAATACGCTTTTGCGGGCTGACAATCCCGCTGACAACTGAATAGGGTCAACAGATACGTTTTGTATGTGCGAGCCTAT
>OHBJ01001087.1_pt1 | contig 18496 bp, 18 predicted proteins | sample 1577241 | NCBI WGS metagenome assembly OHBJ01 (sample SAMEA3541594, study PRJEB24748) | human gut metagenome | biome: human gut; feature: human-associated habitat; material: faeces | place: China | collected 2012 | reverse complement strand
CAAATTCCCAAGAAAGTTTATGCGTCGGCGGGCTGGCTGCCTTTGCGGCCGGGCATCTCGTACCGGCCCAGGCGCCGCAAGCTGGGCAGCACTTCTCCGGCCAGCCACTTCTGGAAGGGCAGGGCACGGGGCTTGTCGCTGCGGGCCACGAAAAAGTAGAGGCCGGGTTCGGACAGCGTGAGCATATTCTGCTCTCCGCCAAGGGTGTGCATCCGTTGCACCCCCTTCCATTCTCTAGGCACGGCCTGCAATGCTCTGGATGGGTTATAGTCTCCAGCATAGCCCAAGGTCTTGAGAACATCCTTGGCCACGAACCACGGTTCTCCAGCGGCATCCAGATGCACGCGCAGGGGCTGGCCTTCAAATTCAAACAGCGGCAGGGCGGCATCAGTCATGGCGTACCTCCGTTGTGCTGGCGCTTTCTGGCGTGTCCACAGCGTCGCTCAAGCGCTGCACGCAGGCCAGCAGGCTTTCCAGCATGGCGTCCAGATCGGCCGTCTTGCGTTCCAGGGCTTCCACACGCTGTTCCAAAGGGTTAGGCATGGCGCACCTCTCCGGCTGTGGGCATGGCCACCAGCTGGCAGCCGCAGCCCAGGGCGTGCAGTACATCCGCATTGCATCGGGCCAGCCGGTCGCGCTGGGCTTCCAGCCGTGCGGCGCATTCATCCAGCAGCTCGGCGGCGGCTTCTCGTTCCAGCGCATCCTCGCGGGAGACATAATCGGCCACCAGCCGCAAACGGGCAGGCAGGACGCGCAGCAATTCGCCAAGATCGCTGAAATCGCGGAACGTGTTCATAGCAAACCTCTTTGATTGGGGATTTTTGCGCGGAACAAAAACGGGAGCGAGGCAACGCTCCCCGGCCACTGAGAGGCCGCCGGTCCTTGCGGATACCGGACGTTGCTTCGCTCCCGCGCAAAAAAGGCGAAGCAACGCTCCCCGGCTCAAAGAAGGCCGCCAGTCCTCACGGATACTGGACGTTGCTCCGCCAATAGATAACCGGCACCACAGGCCGAAGACCTGCCGGTGCGGATGGTGACAGAAACAAAAAAGACCGCACTTTTCGCCGTGTGGGGCACGGCAAAGGCGACGGTGACGCCTTCTTTGATTTGGGGAATTTCAGTGTGCCCGGATGGCCGCCAAAGGTCAAGGGGGCTTGCCAAGGGGGGAGGGAACGGCTAGAAAAAAGAAGGCGGCAGGTGCGCGAACACCCGCCGCCGTGGGCACATCCCCCGCGATTAACTGGATCGCAAGTTTTGGCCCGGTAAGAGTTGCACCTCCTACCGGGCTACTTGCGTCTTAGAGGTTCAACAGGCGAATCACCAAGGCCGCAAGGACGGCGGCCACAAAGGCAGCCAGCACGTCCCGGAGGAAGTGTTTCATGGGAGTACCCTCCTTTAGGAGGATGCGCCCGCCGATGGCCTAGCACAGATGCCTAACAGGCCGCAATCTCCCGCCGGTTGTGGCCCTCAATTATGATGAGACGCCCCGCAGAAAGTTTCCTTCCTGCGGGGCGTTTTCCGTTGTGGGGGAATCTTGTTTCACCCGGAAATAAATGCTACTATAGTTGTTAAACTATGCTTTGCCCGGCATATAGCAAAAGGAGCAAACAGACATGAACGGTTATTCCCTGTTTTTTGTAGTGATATTCTGTGGTTGTGCTGTCTGGAGCCTTGCCGGGCTGGTATTTCCCAAGGTGCTCGTGGTGGCACCTCCTGAGCGGAGAACGCGGGGCTATGCCTTTTTCTTCCCTTTGGCTGCTGCGGTTTTCTTTTTTGGGCTTGCTCTGTTCTGTGACCCTAAGGTTCAGGCCGCCGGTGTCTCTCTTATCTTGTTTGGCGGTATCCCGGCCATGCTGTTATGGCGAAAAATGCACCAGCCGCTCCGCCCTTGCGAGCTGCTGGCAGCAGCAAAAACAGACAGAGAGCCTGCAAGGCCGTCCAGCGACGCCCCTGTGGAAACGGACTGTCCTTTCTGCGCGGGTAGGCAGGAAAAAGAGGGCTACGGCTCTTTTGAAAATAATTACTCCAAGAAACCAGGAAGCTTTGGACAAGGCGCTGGATACGACGTCGTGCGGCAAGGCTGCCCTGGACAGACTGGATGCCTTGGTGGAAGCGGCCCCTCTTGCAGATCATGAGCTGCTGACAGAGGCTATTGAGGAGTGCTTTTTCCAGCAGTGTGAGTCCAAGCATCCCGTGGCTGTGGTGCGCCTGTTCGACAAGATGCACCAGGAGCATCCCTGCATGGCGTTCGCCCTGCGGCATGGGGGGCTTGATGAAATGGTCTCCGCCTTCTGCGAAAGCCTCAGCAATCCCCTGCCGGAAAAGAGACGTGCCAAAACCATCGTGGGGCTTTTGCAATCGGATCACCCGCTGGTCAAGGGCGCCCTGGCATCTTCTGCGGCTGATATCGCCGACTGGCTGGACGGGGAGTGCGAGGAACTCTGGCCAGACTGGGAGGCCGGTACCCACAATAATATGCCGCCTGAAGCCCTGATTTCGGAGCTCGTGGCTTGCCTTGCCGGAGAAAAGAACCCGGAGGCTATTGCCGAGGACGCTTTGCCTGAGGCTGGCATGCAGATGCGCCTCCCCAGTGAGAGCCGCAGGGGCATTTTTTATGATGTGGATCTTGCGGCCATGACCTGTACTTGTCCAGATTGGCAAACACGGCGCAGTGCCCAGCCTGTGGATTCTCCGGCGCGTTACTGCAAGCATCTGTTAAAAGGCCTCGCCTTGTATCCTTCTGCATTTCCGCCTGCATTGGAGGATATGCGTCTTTTGCTGGAGGCTTTTCAGGCTGACCACAGGGGGATGCTCTGCCCATCTTCGGAATATTCGGTATTTTACGGGACTCACAAAGGAATCCCCTACGCCTTGGGATGGCAGCATGACTCGGAGTGGGGAAATGTGTTTTTGCCCGGCATGCGCTATGGCTACAGCTTTGAACAGCAACGCTGGTCTTACGGGCAAGAGCCGGACGATGCTGATTTCTGGAGAGCAGAACTGGCTCGTTTGATGGGCGAAAAATAGCTGGAGATGACCTATGAGTATTGTTGAAGAAATAGAGTTTGATAATTTTGAAGATTTTTATAATGCGATGGGGCCAGAAGGAAACTTGCGTCTTAAATTAAAAGGTTTTGTATTTCGTGGACAATCTAATAGTGAATATAAATTGCTTCCTTCTGTTTTGAGATATAGTAAATATGATAATAAGTTAAATGTATATAATTTGTTGATGATGACAAAATTAAATCTTTTTTCATGCTTCAAAAGTGCTAACGAAGAGGCAACCCAAGTTCTTTTAGAATGTGCATTACTCTCTTCTTTTTATAGAATAGCAAATTATAGTGGCCTTCATGTTCCAAATATTGACTATTTTATATTTTCAGCTGATGAAACTTTTCTCCTTGAAAAAATGAAGAAGAGAGATTTTTGTTGGATACATAATAATCTTGTCGAACTCGCAGCCTTAGCTCAGCATTATGGAGTGCCTACAAGACTATTAGATTGGTCATTTGATGAATATATTGCATTATATTTTGCTGTGCAAGGTGCCTGTGCACATATCCATGAGCATGGTGATTTAAATCGTAAATTTGATTTATGGGCAATAAATTATAGATTCTTCCGTGAGCAGAAAATAATCCCATTAAAATTTATTGTCCCATCTTATAGTAATAATAGATATTTATGTGCTCAAAAAGGTGTTCTGTCATATTTTGAAATAAAATTTAATGATATATTTATACAAAAAAAGAATAAGCTTGTGAGTTGTGAAAGGAATGTTCGGCCTATGGATGATATTTTAGAGACTTATAAAGATATGATATCAGGAAAAGTATTATATAGAATTACATTTCCTTATACATGTGCCAAACAAGCTTTTTCGTTTTTGAATAAAATGGGATATAATGCATCACGAATTTTCCCTGGCTATCGAGGGGTTGTTTTGGAGATGAAAGAGAAAAAATATATTTATGGATAAATGCCATGCTTGCTTCGTAGTCGATGAGCTCGGTGATTATAGAAAAAGCAACTCTCACTCCACCTCCGCCAGAGCCATATAGCGGGCATAGTCGTAGCCCTGCGGATTGATGACCAGAGCACGGTGCAAGCTCATCTGGCCAGCAGGGGAGCCAGATGATGACGGGTGCTGACCTGCGTCACAGGTCTGGTCAGCTGGTGAGTCAAATAGTCCTCTACCAATTGCCGCACGGTCAGGGCCGCGCGACGTCGTTTGATTGCAGCTATAAAGCCTCCTTGCAGGAGGCCTATAGCAGCCTGCCCTCCAGCTCCGCCATGAGGGCAAGGGCCTCTTTTCTGCACATGGGCGGTCCCTCGTGTCCGGAGAGACGTATCCACCAGCGGTTTTTATTGCAGTGGGCGGCACTGAGCGTGCCGCCTTGGCTGGCGGTCAGGCCACGGCATACGCCGGGGCCCTTCACGATAGACAATCCCACACCGCTACCTCCGTATTCTCTGGTTCTTGCCTTATCCACCTTGTAGAACTTCTCCCAGATATGGTGGATAGAGTCCTCCGGGATCGGTTTGCCTGTATTGAATACAGATACCCGTACTTTGCCGTCCTTTTGTTCCATTTTCACTTCGATGATCTTATCATCTTCACAATGATTGACCGCATTGGAGAAAAAGTTCATGAACACTTCTTCTATTTTAAATTCATCCGCCCATGCATAGATCGGCGGATACTCTTCCATCCGCACAGTGATCTCATGCTGTTTTGTCAGAATTGCCGCTGACTGGATATAATTTTTCACCAGCGCCGTAAGGTCGAACCGCTCCATGGCCACCACATCATTACCAAATTCCAGCTGGTTCAGGGTCAGAAGCTTTTTCACCATGTTGTTCATCTTCGCTGCTTCGTCCACGATGACATCACAATAGAACTGCCTGCTCTCGGGATCGTCATTGATCTCCTCCTGCAGCCCTTCCGCATAACCCTGAATCAGCGCAATGGGCGTCTTGAGTTCGTGGGATACATTGGCCAGAAATTCCTTGCGCATTTCGTCAATGGCTTCTTTTTTCTCCACGTCCCGTTGCAATTCATTGTTCGCTGTCTTCAGTTCCGAAATGGTTTTCTCCAGGGAATCGGACAACTTATTGATATTCTCTCCCAACAGATCGATCTCATTATGTGCCTTCCCCTGATATTTTGCCTCAAAATCCAGCTGTACCATCCGTTTCGAAATATTATTCAGTTCCAGGATCGGCTTGGTCACACTTCTGGAGACGAACCAGATAATAATACCACCCGCCATTGCTCCCAGACATCCTGCAAGGGCATAGAAGCGGTTGGCGATCTTTGCACTCTCCTGAATACCTCGAAAAAGAAACGCATAATAGAAATTTCGGGCAAAATGCGCATTTGTATAAATGTAAAAAGCATCCGTTCTTAGCTGAAAAGCTTAGCACGGACTTCCTTTTTCGTTCTGATTGTTGGATTTTCATTCACGTTTACACAAAGCTTCTGCTTGGATTTCTTTATTAGTTCAAAGAGTTCGATTCCAAATTAGGCCCCATAGTAATACACAGTTCCATAACATCCGTACGAATTCTAAGAACAGCATATTCAAGCGGTCCAAGATTGCATCTTGCGATTCTTCTACTGTTTAGCAAGGGTACACCCGGATTGATATGGAGAATCTGCGCATCCACCAAATCCGCGGATACGGCAGAAATATATTCGGAACATCCCTGATACTGAATATTATAATGCTGAACCAAAAACGGGTATAAATCCCAAAATTGCTCTGTCCAACGGTCGAGATTCGGGAAAAAGTCCATTCTCAGATAGTTGTTCAAAAACATCAGTGGATTATCTCCACTGTAAAAAATGCGTTGGATCCGGTATACCATTGTTCCCACCGGGATTTCAAGAACTTGAGAAATGGTCTCATCTGACGCAACCGAATCAATATACATTCCCCGAGCGGTCATTTGTTCTGGATTGGGAATATTTACGTGACGAATTGAAAGAACGTCTTCGAAATGATGCAATCTGGAATACTCGAATGCATCTGTCGGATAGATGCTCTTCAAAACGATGGTCCCATGCCCCTGTTTTACTTTAACATATCCTTCTTCAGCCAACTGCGCGATCGCACGTCGCACTGTTGTACGGCTAACGCCGTATATCTTCTCCAATTCCGGCTCTGCGGGAAGAAGAGACCCGATTGGATATGTATTATCCTTTAAGGCCTGAAGAATTTGTTTGTAGACTCTCTGATACGCGAGCATCAAACATCACCTCGAGCACAATCAAACATTATTTTTTATTATCATATCATGTTCTGTTGAAAAGGTCAATGCATCCGATGCAAAGAATGCATAGTGTCACTTTGCACAAGTATTTTCTCGCTTTTTGATTACATTTTCCAATTGATTACGCATAAAATAATGTTAAAATATAATTGTGATGTTTAAGTGATGTTTAAGTGACGATATCCGAGGTGCTGATTGTGTTGCTGATTGGAGAATACACTGAATTCCCGGCTTGGTTGCCTGCTGATCCCGGATCCGGTATTGCACTGTTCAACAGTACTGAAGGCGCTGAGCCATTTGCGAACACTGTTCTTTCCGTACATAATCCGTCTTTTCTTTGCGCAGACGGATATGGTGGATTTTATGCTTTGGACGAGGGTCCTCAGGGGCTATTAACACATTTTATTCCAGACGGCAAAAGTTTTTATTTTGCTGAACAAGTAGCATTTGAAGCGCAAGGCAGCTGCCATCTTTGTGTTTCGCCAGAACATAAAATCTACATTTCAAATTATGACTCTGGTACACTCACCGTTGTATCAGATAACAACGGTCATTTGGAAGTTATTCAAACATTGTATTTTCATGGGGGTGGACCGGTAAAATCCCGGCAAAGCGCTTCTCACATTCACTCTTGCCGATTATCGCCCAACGGACGGGAACTATTTGCCGCAGATCTTGGAGGCGACCGTCTATATCGGTTTGACATTCAAAAGGACGGGCGTCTGAACAAGCATATCGAACAGCCATATATCCAATTACCTGGCGGCAGTGGGCCCCGTCACATGGATTTTCATCCAAATTCCAGATTCATGTACATCAGCGCCGAACTGAGTAATCAAATTTTCACGCTTTGTTTTAATGAAAACGGCGTTGCTTCAGTTGTTTCTTGTACAAGCACTACTGAGTGCAAGGGTTCCACGATCCTTACTGCACATCTTCAGGTATCCGAACAGTACAACATGTTGTACACATGTGTCCGCGGAACCGATGAAATCGCATGGTATTCACTTGGTGCCGACGGTTCGGAGCTTACGTTCTGCGGACGCTGTTCGAGCGGCGGCCGATTTCCGCGGTATTTTCTTCTTGATGAATCTTCTTCACAGCTGTTTATCGCCAATCAGCTCGGCGGAGGTGTGAGTATCTTCACTGTGGGAAGGGATGGCACCGTACAATTTCCCGCCAGAGTTAAGTTGGAAGCACCTGGAGCAGCAGCAATTATACTCATGTGAGTAATCTAACCGCAAATAAATTAAGCAAAGGAGTTGTGACAATTCGTGAACAAAATTGCAATTGTAACAGGAGCCAGCCAAGGAATCGGGCGCGGAATCGCGCTAAAATTGGCAAAGGAAGGATACGATATTGCTTTTTCCTTTTTCTCTGCGACTCAGAGCGCTGAGGAACTCTGTGCTGAAATTCAAAGTACCACAGCGCAGCGCTGTGCAATGTATTGTGTGGATATGCGCAAAGATGGTGCTGGAGCCAAATTTGTCAATCAGGTTTCCGAAGAAATGGGAGTTCCTTGCGTTCTTGTGAACAATGCCGGGCGCACTCGTATGGAAAGTATTCTGGATATAACTCCGGAAACTGTAGATGAACTGATCAATCTCGACTTGAAAAATTATTTGTTCTGTATGCAGGCTGCTGCCACTCAGATGGTTCGTGCGAAAATCTCCGGTAGCATTATTAATATTACATCTACTCGTGCGGAACGTGCATATCCTTGTGACGCAGTATACGGCGGAGTTAAGGCTGCGTTGAATCGAGCTTCTCAGTCAGCGGCACTGGATCTTGCCCCTTATGGCATCCGCGTTAACTGCGTAGCGCCTGGAGCCATTGCAGTGCGCAGTAAAGAATATCTTCAGAAGCTGAGTATTATCCCTGTGGACTTTTGGGACGAACTTGGCACGCGTATTCCTCTAGGACGTTCAGGAACTCCTGAAGATATTGCAAATGCTGTCGCATTTCTGGCGTCCGACCAAGCCTCTTACATTACAGGAGAAATCCTGCGTGTGGATGGCGGCCTGATTCTTCCCGGTATGCCGGAACAGAGCGGTCATTCCTGGGGAGCAACAAAAAAGGAGAATCAGTGAAACATGAGCATTGAAATTCGTGATGTCCGGGCAATCTGCACGGCCCCGGAAGGAATCAATCTTGTTGCCGTTAAGATCGAGACAAATGAGCCTGAACTTTATGGAGTCGGATGTGCGACATTTGCACATCGATATTCAGCCGTAGTGACGGTCATCAATGATTATCTAAGACCGTTTCTAATCGGAAAAGATCCGTCGAATATTGAAGATATCTGGCAATCTGTGATGGGCATGAGTTACTGGCGCAACGGGCCGGTCTTGAACAACGCATTGTCCGGCGTTGATATGGCATTGTGGGATATCAAAGGGAAGATGGCGGGAATGCCGTTATACCAGCTGTTCGGTGGGAAGTGCCGCGCTGCTATTCCGTGCTATACACACGCCGAAGGCGATTCCGTCGATGTCGTACTGGAACGCGTTGCAGCCCTGAAGGAACTCGGATATCGGAAAATCCGCGTTCAGGTCGGGGGATATGGCGGAAAAAATCCCTCTCTGCATCGCCCCGAGAACTCTCCCCCGGGAGCTTACTTTGACCCCAAATCCTATATTCGAAACGTACTTAATCTGATGGAAATATTGCATGTAAAATACGCCGGAGAGCTGGAGTTCTGTCATGACACACATGAGCGGCTCTCGCCTATCGATGCATTGAACTTTGCCAAAGAGCTTGAACCATACCATCTTCTTTTCCTAGAAGACGCTTTACCTCCGGAACAGTCGGACTGGTTCCGCATTTTACGCCAGCAGTGTGCAACACCACTGGCAATGGGGGAATTATTCAACAATCCTCAGGAATGGAAACACCTTGTCCAAGAGCATCTGATTGATTATATTCGGATCCATGTCAGTCAAATAGGAGGTATCACGCCCGCTCGAAAAGTAATCGCATTTTGTGATGCTTATGGCGTTAGAACCGCCTGGCACGGCCCGGTCGACATGACACCGATCGGGCACGCAGTTAATGCACATCTTGACATCTCTTGTCCAAATCTTGGCGTTCAAGAGTGGACTGATGGCCTGTCTGGGCTTTATCCAACTCTCAACGGAAGGCTTATGCAGGAAATCTTCCCAGGAATGCCCGAACGGCGTGACGGATATCTGTACTTGAGCGATAAACCCGGAATTGGTGTGGATATCAACGAAGAACTGGCGGCCCGCTATCCGTGTAAAAACACCGGCATATCATGGAACTGGATGCTGGCACGTCTTCCGGACGGAACTGCCGTTCGGCCCTAACACAAGATTTTTAATCCACGGGAGGTAATAACGTATGCCTAAATTCAATCCACATCCTCTTTTTCCTGAAAATCCTCTATATGAGATTCACAGTGAAGCCGAGATTCCTCATTCAGATCGTTATGAACTTTGGTGTGATGGCCGCCGACAGACCGTATATCACACAGATTCTTTTGACTATGCCGTTGTAGTTCGGAAGAATTCTGAACATTTTCCGGTTGAGATCCATGTCTCCACTGCATTTAAAGATGTGGTTATTCGCCCGTTATCTGTTGGCGTTTCTTTCGAGCGTGAAGAAGATGTTATCCGCTTTACCTTACCCGGTCCTGTCAAAATAAGTGTGGAATTGGACGGCAATCTGAAGACGCCGCTTTTCATTTTGACTACGAACTATGTAGCGCCTCCGGATCCGGCACCCGCTTACTTCTTTCGAAAAGGCCATGTGTATAACATTGGATCATTAGAGCTGAAAAGCGGAGAATGCGCCTATCTGGAAGAAGGAAGTATTGTGTGCGGACGGATTTTCTCCTACAAAGCGGATTGCGTTTCTGTGCTCGGGAACGGTATACTATACGGCTCTGTATGGCATAAACCAGACGAAAATGGGGGACGCCTGATGGCAGCCTTTACCCTGGGCGATGATATCCGCATCCAAGGCATCACTATTGTAGACAGCGGCGTTTGGAACCTTGTCCCCGGTGCATGCAGGAATGTTTCCATTTGCGACGTCAACATTTTGTCCCGCTTGGTTACAGGTGACGGAATTGATATCGTTGGGTGTGAAAACGTAACGATCGAGAATTGTTTTATCCGAGCATGTGACGACTGCATTTGCATTAAGGCCTGTCCGCTTCCCAGTCCGGCGGCTTGCTGCAATGTGAAGAATGTACATGTACACGGCTGTACGCTTTGGAACGCCGAACCTGGTAACGCGTTGGAGATCGGCTACGAATTACGTTGCAACGAAGTCTCTGATATTGTTTTTTTCGACTGTGACATCATTCATTGCGAATATGAGGGGAATCAATCCGGAGGTGTTTTGACGATACACAATGCGGATCGCGCTAATGTTCACAATATTCTGTATGAAAATATTCGAATCGAAGATGCCCAGGAAAAATTGGTGGATATTAAAATTCTTGATTCCAAATATTCGCTTGACCGTGTTCGCGGCGACGTACAGGATGTAACTTTCCGCAACATCACCGTGGGGGGCAGTATTTTCCCGGTTTCGATCATCCGAGGCTTTGAAATGCATAACGAAATGCATCGTCCGCGCCATATTCGCTTTGAAAATGTTGTTGTTCATGGTGCTCTGATGCACAGCGCCAACGAAATGCGAATGGTAGTTGAACTGGCTCATGAGCTGGAATTCGAAGGAAAAACAACTCTGAAACAACCTGAGTATTGAGAGGTTTGAGATGAAAGGGAAATTCGTAGCATCTGCCCGTCATCTCGGGCGGAGCATCTGGAAAAATCGCGCCTGCTATAGTCTGATGCTTCCCGGCATCATCTGGTTCATTCTCTTCGCATATGGGCCGATGTCCGGTTTGTTGCTTGCATTCAAAACATATAGCGCACGCGGTGGAATTTGGGGCAGCCCTTGGTGCGGGTTTGAAAACTTTGCTTATGTATTTAAAGATGCGGCTTTTTTCCGTTCAGTCTGGACAACCTTGACAATTAATATCGGCCGCCTTCTTTTTCAGTTTCCGGTCCCCATTATCCTTGCACTTCTGATCAATGAGTGCAAGTGGAAACGGTTCAATAAAATTGCTCAAACAATTTTTACATTTCCATATTTTCTGTCCTGGGTCATTGTAGCAAGCATTGTAACAAATGTTCTGTCTCTCGATGGAATGGTAAATAGTCTTCTGGCCATGCTAAACCTCGATAAGACTAATTTTCTGGGAAACAGCACACTGTTTATACCGTTGCTTTATCTGACAGAGAGTTGGAAGTCTGCTGGTTGGAGTGCAATCATTTATCTCGCTGCACTGTCTGGAATTGACGTGGATCAATATGAAGCCGCCGAATTGGACGGAGCCAACCGATGGCAAACTCTTATTCGAGTGACTCTCCCTAATTTGAAACCGACAATTCTTGTTATGCTGGTTCTTTCCATTGGAAATCTGATGACGGGAGGATTCGACCAGATTTTCAATCTATCAAATCCGGCCGTAGAAGACATCTGCGAGATTCTGGATATGTACATTTATCGCATTACTTTTGGTTCCGTTCCCGATTTTGGCTTTTCCATGGCAATTAGCTTGTTCCGTTCTGTGGTCAACTGCATTTTCCTGATTGCTGCCGATCGCAGTGCAAAGAAATTGGGCGGAAGTGGCCTGTTCGGCTAAAAAAGGAGGGATGATACTATGAGAAATCGAAAAGCTACCACGGCAGATTTTTTGATTGCCGGATTTCTGTTTCTCCTTATTTTGGCGGTAGTTGTGCCGTTCATTAATACGATTGCGATCTCGTTTTCTACGCAGAGGGAATATCTCAATACGCCGCTTCTTTTGATACCGCGTGAACCTACACTGAACAATTATATCAATCTTCTTGGAGATGAGCGCATTTCCATCGGCTATCTGACATCTCTCAAAATTCTGCTTCTGGGACTCCCGATCAACTTGTTTCTGACAGTCTCACTTGCGTACGGCACAAGCCGAAAAAGTTACCCAGGCAAGCGGCTTATTTTGGGAGCTATTCTGTTCACAATGCTGTTTAATGGCGGCATTCTTCCCTTGTACCTGCAAATGCGCGAACTTCATCTAACTAATACAATTTGGTCTGTCATATTGGCGAGCGGCATCAATGTATTTTATTTTGTGCTTGCACGTAATTATTTCTGTTCGTTGCCGGAAGCACTGATTGAATCCGCGCAACTGGACGGAGCAGGTGAATGGAGAATTCTTTTCTCCATTATTCTTCCAATTTCCAAACCGATTCTTGCAACAATTACATTGTTCTATATGGTTGACCGGTGGAACGAGTGGTACAATGCGCTGATTTTCATTCATGACAATAGTATTGTTCCGCTTCAGGTAGCTCTGCGTTCCATTGTGATGGAATCCAATATTTCAAGCAACACCAGCTCCGCACAAGCAGCTGTGCGAAACTTCGATATGGGAATCAAGATGGGAGCGGTCATGTTGACCTCTTTGCCCATCATGTGCGTATTTCCCTTCTTGCAGAAACATTTTGCAAAAGGCGTCATGGTCGGAGCGATCAAGGCGTAAAAATGAAACCAATTGAAAAGGAGAGATCAATATGAAAAAGTTCAAACGGTTGGGTACACTTTTTCTCTGCGCTACTCTCATTTTGAGTTTTGCAGCCTGCGGGAAAAGTGGTTCTGAAACCACAAATTTAACTACTTCATCCGCATCGGATGGCACCTATGACGAACATCTTACTCTGAGTTGGCTCCAGGCGGGAATCAAATCCGGTGCAGACTATTCTGCAGACGATTGGGGCCGTTTCTGGTTGGATAAGTTCAATGTGGATTTAGATATTATCGCTGTTACAATGGATACTTCCGATTGGGATGAGCGTTTGCGCATCTGGATTAACTCCGGCGATATGCCCGATGTTGCTAATGCTCAGTTTGAATTTGGTGAGTTAGCAAACTATGCTAATCAAGAGGCCATTTACCGTCTGCCTGATGACTGGAAAGAGCGGTGGCCTAATGTTGCTAAGACGCAGGAAAACGTCCCTGCTGCCGCTATGGCCGAGGAACAACTCGGCGGTACTTACTTTCTGTATCGCCCGGTTTTCTCTCTTAATCGTCCTAGTGAACGTCTTAGCTATCACGCCCTGATCTATTTGCGCAAAGATTGGATGGAAGCTTGCGGTCTGGAACTGAAAGATACCTATACTCCGGACGAACTAAAAGAAATTGCCAAAACATTCCTGGAAGAAGATCCTGGCAATGTAGGCGATAATCTGGTAGGTATGAGTATTCGGCCCTATGATATGGTAAAGCTGTATCCCACAACCACATTCTCCGAAGCATGCAATATCGGAGATGGTTACTACAAGGATGAAAACGGCCAGTTCCAGTGGGCACCTGCTGACACTCGCACATTGGATGCATTGAAAAAGTATCAGGAACTTTACCAGGAAGGTATTCTCGATCCTGAGTTCTATAGCTATACACGTTATCAGGGTGCTCAGAAATTTTACGTTCAGGGAACATCCGGTCTGACCCTGGAAGACGGTCACGCAATCATGATTACCTATATCCGAAATGGTCTTGCTGAGCAGGGGCTGGATCCGGACGAAGTACTCCACCTCGCACAGCTCGTGGGCGATGATGGTATGTATCATTATCGTGAAGACTCCAACTATTGGGGACAAGTTATGTTCAGTCCGACAATCAGCCAGGAAAAGTTCGAACGCGCAATGGATATTCTGGACTACACCTGCACAGAGGAAGGACAGAACTTCATGAATATGGGCTTTGAAGGAATCGATTGGGAGCTCGATGAAAGTGGAAATTACGTTTCTCTGCTTGATCCTTCCATCCAGGGAAGTGCGACAAGTGTGCTTGGCGGTAAGTACCCTTCTAAGGAATCCTCTTTTGGCGGGTTGATTTTAACAGATGACTTTAGTCTGGTAAGCCCTAACTATAGTTATGAAATTCAGAATACCGTACGTGATTTCTACAAACTTCGCGAAGAATTAAGTGACAAAACAACGCTTCTGCCTAGAGAATACGAATATGAGTTTTTGAGTTCACGCGAAAAATCGCAGGCAACAATGGATTTGGGCGATGAGTATGCAAAACTTATCCTCAAGGACGGGGAGCTTGAAGACAACTGGAACACCTGGGTTGAAGAAAAGATGGCCGTTGTGCAGCCAGTTTTGGACCAACTTAACAAATAAATAAGTGCCGACCTCAGCTCATTTTCAGAGTTGCCAACGACTATTTTACTTTAGTTTGCGGTAATCTGAGTTCCGATTGCCGCAAACGTTTTAGCATCAATTTGCGCATTTCCACAGCAAAAAATCCGGACTGAACATTGATGGTTTCAGTCCGGATTTTTGCTTGTATTGGAATCTGATTTTGTCACATCTCTGTACGGGGTATCACGGACGACGTTTACGAACACCCGGTAGATCTGCTAACAGAGGTCAAGCCACATTTCTAGATGTTAATTGTTAACCTCTTTCTGCTGAAGATACCATTTTTACCAACCACTGAATTTGTGCTGAAGCGGTGCGGCGAACAGGGAGGCGGGCGTGCATACGCTTCGTTACACGTTTGCGACGCGGCTAGCTGAGCAGAACTTTACAGAAGATTCTGGGACATCCATCTTTGGTGTCCACCATGCGCTATTCCCGCACGCTGGAAGGTCAGAAAGACAAAGCAGTCGATGTGTTGGACGCCGAAAAAACAAACGGTTGCACGCAGACAGCAAAAAACTTCACGAGCCCAAACAACAAAAAAGCCGAAAAGCATCAAACTTCTCGGCTGGTGGCATGTCTTAACAAAAAAGATATTTTAGAAAAATTCTCTACCAACTGAGCGAAACTAGTGCATATTCCTCAAGAAGCATGTCTATTACTTATTCATTTTCTGTGGGAGGTCGTTGGTCGTGACCGCAGAACGTTGATAAACTAAATCCAACAATGATAAGGTAACTTGAACCAGCAATTTCTATCACAACAAACAAGGTGACCGAATTCGGCCACCTTGTTTGTGCGTACTTCTAAATTTTGCATATCAGGTTGAAGGAGTCCAGCCAGAAAGGTCTTTTTGAAGCAGAATGTCATCCAGTGCCGAAAGGTTGATTTGATAGTATTTGGCTTTCCCCTTTTTCTGACAGAGGACCAATTCCGGCCGAAGCTGAAGAATCATTTTGCTCACTTTGTAATAGCTAGTACCGTATTGCTCAATCAGTTCGCCTGTTGAGATTCCTTTTTCACTGAACAGCGCCGCTTGAATCAGATAGCTATAGAGTGAAAAGATGCTATTATTACTTTGAACTTCAGGAAAACTAAGGATCAGCTTTTCGTATTTTTCCCAGCTGATTCGTTTCTGTTCCAAAGAGATCTGCAAATCCTTCAACGATTTTTCAATCATCTGAAGCATTATGAGCAAAAAAGGCGTTAGATCCCCCAGATTATGAGAATCATTGCAAGTTTGGAATGCTTTGTAATACGCATTTATATCCTCTTTGATCGTCTCAGAAATCCGATAGGAGAGTAGGGGTTCCAGAATTTCAGACAAATAATAGCTGAGAATGAAGCGTCCCATCCGCCCATTCCCGTCATAGAAAGGATGAATATACTCAAACAGATAATGGAAAATACAGATGCGAAACAACATATCTACACTGTCATCATGAAGAAAGGACAGTGCTTCGTCCATTGCGTCTATGATTTTTCTCTCAGGAGTCACCCCCGTGTGTATAATTTTATTGGCTCCGCTATAAACGGATGTTGATCCTTTTCTGAAAATCTTTCCGTCGGGTGCATGGTGAGCATCTTCCGCAATCACTTCATCCAGAAACATTTCATCGTAAAGAGCCCGAATGTCTTTGCAGCTTGCCAATGCGATCGAATCTTTTGTTATGAGTTTGAGATATTTGTTGACCAGACCGACAAACCGCTGCTGTTTGCCCTTCTCCTGAGATTGTTTGCTCAAAATCTCCAGCGCATCGTCGATTTCCTTTCGACTGCTGTGCACGCCCTCGATTTTATTTGTCAATACAATTTCGTCGATCAAGCATTTCCGAGAATATTGCCTCAAAGCAACGCCGGGCAACTTCATGCTGAGCAGCGTCACCTTTTTATCCAACGTAGAGATGTGGTAAGCCAAGGACATTACATCTGCATTCTGCAAAAAGAACATAGGATTTTTGGCAACAGAGAAATTTATATGAACCGACTCTGTGCTAACAAAACGGTTCTTATAGATTTGAGTATAGTTTTGAGGGTCGCTGTAATACAGTTTCGCAAGAGATTTATATGCCATAAATCCAATCCCTCCTTTTTATTTTAATTAATAATAGAGTATATCATAAACAATTCAAAAAAACAACCATTTTTTGAATTGAATTTACAGATAAGTTTCGTTTCAGGAAAACTACCTTCACTTTTTGAATGGAAAAATGTTTTTTCTTTGTGGTTGATTGTAAAATCAAGTTGGACAGATAAAAGAAATCCATAGTGATTTGCCCGGTGGTAGAATGGAGTTGAAAAGACAACATTCACCAAAGGAGAGCAATCACTATGGCCTGCCCTAAGTATAGCACAGAAATGGCGGAACGCAAGAAGGGACAGCACTTGCGAATGGAAGAGCGCGGAGCCATCAAAGCGCTGGAAAAGCAGGGGCTGGGAGTACGAGCCATCGCAAGAGCGATAGGATGTGCCCCGACCACCGTGACGAACGAACTGCGGCGAGGCACGCCCGCCCGAAAGAGTACACGAGGGCGGACCCCAAGCTATTCGCCCAGGCAGGGGGAAGCAGTTTATGCAGCGAACCGAGCGAACTGTCACAGGCCGACCCAAACAGAGAAATGCAGCAACTTTATCGAATGGGTGGGCACACAAATCCGGGAACACAAATGGTCACTGGATGCTTGTTGCGGGTACGCGAAACTGCATGACCTGTTTGAAGCGACAGAAATGGTCTGTACGCGAACTCTCTACAATATGGTGTGGCGTGGAGACGTGTCCATTAAACCCACAGAATTGCCTGAAGCATTGAAACGAAAGGCAACAAAGCATCGTGAAATGGCGAACAAACGGCACTACGGCGCGAGTATTTCGACCCGTCCGGAAATTGCTTGTCTTCGTCTTGAAGAAGGACACTGGGAGGGCGATACCGTGGTCGGTAAGCGCGCCGGACAAGAATCAGTGGTGTTTTCCCTACTGGAAAAGAAGACAGAAACCTACCTGGCGTTCCGTATTCCCGGCAAGACCAGCGAAGCTGTGATGGGTCTCATGACCGCGCTGCACGATGAATACTGCGAAAACTTCTCCCGTATCTTTAAGACCATTACAGTCGACAATGGCAGCGAGTTTGCCGACTTCGCTCAAGTGGAACAATGGGGAACCAAAGCTTTCTTTGCTCATCCCTACACATCTTGGGAGCGCCCGCAAAACGAACGGCACAACGGCCTGTTCCGCGCTTTTGTTCCGAAGGGAGCCTCCATTGAGGCTTTCTCCGACGAAGATATTCTTTCCGCCGCTGACGAACTGAATGGACGCCCTCGCAAGAAACTCGGATATCGCACTCCTGAAGAGCTATTCGATGCCTTTCTCGATGCTGTATTCGCTGCGTGACTTTTGAAAATTTTCCGGGCACGGCTCCGGCCTACGGCCTCCGCCGTGCCCGGGCGCCCGCTCCTCTCTATCTTCCGGCAGTGTCCAACTTGTTCTTGCAATTTGCGGTTTTTTCTTTGTGAACGAAAAGCATACAATTCATTATTGCTCTTCACATAAAAAAATATGCGACACCAGAATCAATGTATTCCTTTTTCTCATTACTTCATCACTGATATAATGGCGTTGATTCCAACAAAATGATAGGAGGCGTAAATTCAATGTGGAAAAATGCATGACCCATGGATGTTGTCCAAAAATGTCGTACTGAGCATCGGGCAGGAAAATTGATCTCGGAAATCATGGACTAATACCTTGTTCCCCGAAGCATTTTCTCTTTGCCAGCTTTGAATTGCCCAACTGGAAACGCTTGCGAAGACCGGTTTTGATGATTTTGCTTTTATTCATTAGGTATAACTTCCTTAAAAAGGAATCATATAGGCATATAGACCATTAAAACTCTTATGGATAAAGCAAAAAGCCGCAGGAAATCCCGCGGCTTTTCAACATTGAAACTCCTGTTGCTGCAGCTGCCCGGGAGAAGAGTGTAATTGCCGGCA
>OHBJ01001082.1_pt1 | contig 18519 bp, 16 predicted proteins | sample 1577241 | NCBI WGS metagenome assembly OHBJ01 (sample SAMEA3541594, study PRJEB24748) | human gut metagenome | biome: human gut; feature: human-associated habitat; material: faeces | place: China | collected 2012 | reverse complement strand
CCGGTGGCGGAGGTTCAGGGTGGAGTCGAGGAGACGCGGGGCGAGGCGTGTCTGCGGTTTGGCGTAGCGGCGCACGGCAGCGGGCATGACGTCGAGGTAGCGTTTGTATTCGCGGGCGCGCGCTATCTCTGCGTTGAGTAGGCCACGGGCGTGCTCGCGGAGCTTTTCGCGGTTAAGACGTTTGCCCAGTTCAAGATAGATTTTGGAGAGAATCAGCGCTTCGCTGTACGGTTCGCCGTGCTCGGTTCGCGTGGCATACGGCACCGCCTCGGGCGGGAAGATGCGCTCGCTCAGTTGCGCCAGTTCGAGAGCCTTCCGCGTTCCTTCCGGTGTGTTGAAACGCAATTGCGCCTCGGCGGTGCGCAGCATCAGCAGGCGGTATTGGTACACGAAAATGCGACCGGGAGGATCCACGTAACTGCCGGCTACGCCTGTGGGTAAGCGCCGCAGTTTCAGCAGTGCCTGTGTGTCGAAGGCGGTGCTGTCGGCCGTGCCGCAGAGGCGGTAATTGAAGAGTTCGCGGCGCACCAGCGAGTCAAGGGTAAAGAGGCCGTTTGAGCGCGCCGAAGTGTTCCACACTATCGGACGTTCGGGGTTAGAGGCCAGTATGTCGAGCGTCAGCAACTGGTTGATACGCAGGTAGGAATGGCCCCCGGAGGCTTTGCGCAGGTCTATGGTGATGGAGTCCTTCATCCCATAAGGAAGAAGTCGCACTCGGTCAACGGATAGCGACGGGCGTTTCACACTGTCGGGCGTGGTCTCGAAAAGGCGCTTAAGCACTTCCCGTGCATCCGCCGTTCCCACGCCGAGATACACTATCTCGTATGGTTCGAGCGATGCCTCGTTGAGTTTCTCCTTCGGGATGGAAAGGCGAACAGGTCTGGCACCGTCGGTCTCGGTGGCGAGTTGCGGCGCCAGCCATGTGGTGCCCAGATACGCAAGGTTGACGGTACGAACATCGCGGCGCACACCCTCTACTTCTTGGAGGTACCACAGCGGGAAGGTATAGTTATCGCCGTTGACGAAGAGAATGGCGTCTTTCGGCAAATTTTCGAGCATGGGGATGGAGAGTTCGCGTGTCAGGCGGCGACCGTCGCGGTTATGGTCGGGGAAGTTTTCCACGGCCATCAGCACGGGTACGGCGGTAGCGAACATTACGCCGATAACGGCCAGTGTGCGGCGCCATTTCCCTCCCGTCTGCCAGCGGAGCAACGCCTGTTCGGCAAGAGCCGCGGCGCCGCAGCCTGTCCACAGCGCGAAGGCATAGAAAGACCCCACGAAGGAATAATCGCGCTCGCGCGGCTGTCCCGGAGTCTGGTTCAGGTACACCACTATGGCCACGCCTGTGAGGATGAAGAGCAGCATCACCATGGCGAACTGCCGCTTGCCGCGCCGCCCGCGGTTGAGCTGGAACGCCATGCCGAAGCATCCCAGCAACAGCGGCAGGAACCAATAGACGTGGTGTCCGGGATTGCCGCCGCCGATGTCGCGAGGCATCGGTTCAGGACTGGAATAGATAAGGCCGTCCACCGGTCCGATTCCGGTTATGAAATTGCCGGCGTCAGGCTCCCCCTGTGCGTAAATGTCGTTCTGCCGCCCCACGAAGTTCCACATCAGGTAGCGCAGGTACATGTACGACACCTGGTATCCGCCGAGCATCGCGAAGTTCTGGAAATAAGTGGGCTTCGGGAGTTTCTCTCGCGTGCGTTTCCCGGTTTCCGGGTCGAGGCGCCCCACGGCGTTGCCGAGCGAGTCTACGGCATAGCTTACCTCCACACTGTCCATGGTTTCGGGCGTCATGCCGGTCCATCCACCGTATGCGTCTATGTCGGCGCCTGAGTAGATGCGCGGCAGCCACATATCGAGTTCGGGCGGATAACGCAGCGTGCCGCGGTCGGACAGCGGAACGTATTTCACCTCCCCACACTGTGTCAACGGCATATAACGGCGGGGTGCGGGGTCGCGGTAAAACTCTGTGTATGAAACTTTAAGCTTGCCGGTAAGAGTATCGCGCTTGACATCTTCCCGCATCAGCGGCTTAGAATATGGCGTTCGGCCGCGCAGCAGCGGATTTTCACCGTATTGGTCGCGCTCTATATAGGAGCGGAGTGCGAAGATATTGTCGGGCGACCCCTGGTTCATGGGCGGATTGGCGGCACCGCGAATCATAATGATGGCGTAGCTGCAATACCCTAAAAAGAGGAACAGCACGCCGAAGATGGTTATGTTCAGCCCCGCCATATTGAGCCGGCGGCGCCAAATAATACCGGCGGCGCCGAGCAAGAATGCGAGCGCGATGCCGATCCATATTTCCCCGCCGAACGAGAGCACGCCACTGAGGAAAAGCGCCACGGCTCCAATAGCGATCACAGCGGTTCGGTGACGGCCCCGGGCGCCGAGCAGTGCGGCGGTCAGCAATAACGCCACGGTGAGCGACACGTAGAAAATCAGTCCGCTGTGCAACGGCAATCCGAGGCGGTTTACGGCTACGAGTTCGAACTCCGCGCCGAGGTTCAGCACCCCCGGCATCATGGCGAAGAGCACCGCCGCTATGACGATGAGCGAGGCCACCATGCAGGCGGTTAGCACGCCGCGCCGCAGATTGCGGTTTTCGTAAAAGACTATCACCAGTGCGAAGGCCGGAAGCACCAGCAGGTTGAGTTGATGCACTCCTATCGAGAGGCCGGTGACGTAGGCCGCAAGCACCAGATACCGGGATGAATGGGGTTCATGCCGCTTCTCTCCCCACACGAAGGCGAGCCACAGTGACAGCGCCGTCAGCAACGCCGAAAAGGCGTAGACTTCCGCCTCCGTGGCGGAGAACCAGAAGGTGTCTGAAACAGCAAAAACCGTCGCCCCGATTATGGAGCCGAAGAGTATCGTGAAGGCTCGTCGCAGCGGCATACGGTGTCCGTGTTCCGGCTCGTTGGCGGCATAGTCGTCGCGCCACGCCGTGAGGCGCCGCAGCATGATGAAGAGCGTCAGGAATAGCAGCGATACCGCTCCGGCCGAGCAGACGCCGCTCATAAGGTTGACGGCCAAGGCTGCTTTCTCCACCGGCGCCAGCATAGTGAAGAAGTGCGCCGTCAGCATCCATATCGGGTTGCCGGGAGGATGCCCCGGTTCGAGGCGGACGGCCGACGCCACATATTCCGGACAATCCCAGAATGAGACAGTAGGCTCGGCGGTAAAGGCGTAGAGCAGGAAGGTGAGCAGTCCCAGCGTCCAGGCCGTGATGTTGCGTATGCGCAGCAGACGGTGTGTCTCCAGTGTCTTTTCCTCAAGCATCATTTATCTTCATATATAAAACTTTCGGGCGGGAAGAGCGAAGCTGCGCAGGGGCCGAAGGAGCGGCGGTGGAGCGGCGTGAGTCCGAGGCGCGACAGCGCTTCGAGATGCTCCTTGGTGGGGTAGCCCATGTTGCGTTCCCAGCCGTAGCCGGGATATTGCTGTGCTACGGCGAGCATGAACTCGTCGCGGTGTGTTTTGGCCAGGACAGAGGCCGCAGCTATGGCCATATATTTTCCGTCTCCACCTACCACGGTGGTGTGCGGAATGCCGGGATGCGGCGAAAACTTGTTGCCGTCCACCAGGATATGCTCAGGCTTAACCGATAAGGCGTCTACGGCACGGTGCATCCCCTCGATGGAGGCACGCAGTATGTTGATGCGGTCTATCTCGTCGGCCGGTACCATCACCACGGCCCAAGCCAGCGCGTTTTTCTCGATGAAAGGACGCAGGCACTCCCGCTGCCGGGCGGTGAGCTTCTTGCTGTCATTGAGTTTCGGGCAGTCGAAATCGGGAGGCAGAATCACGGCGGCACACGCCACCGGGCCGCACAGGCAGCCGCGGCCGGCCTCATCGCATCCCGCCTCCACAAGTCCCGGATTCAACGATGACGCAAGCATGGCTACTATTATTTGTTGCGTGAGATGATGTATTCGAATATGTCGCGGAAGGAGCGGCGCGCCCGGGTGTCGGGATACTGCTCCAGAATGTGGTCGGCCTTCTGCTGCAGGGCGCGCATCGTGGCGAAGGCGTAGTCTATGCCGTCGTGCTCTTTCGCAAACTCTATGAGGCGCGTTATGTCCGGCGCGTCAAGTTCCTGTTTATCCAGAAGAGCTACCATTTCGGCGCGCTCTGCTGCGGGAGCCGTCGCCAGGGCGTGGAGCAGCGGTAGCGTCACCTTACCTTCTCGCAGGTCGTTGCCCGTCGGCTTCCCTATCTCCGGGGAGTCGAAGTAGTCGAAGATGTCATCCTTTATCTGGAAGCAGAGTCCCAGCAGGCGGGCATATTCTATGAGCGGGCGAGCCTCTTGGGGGCTGGCTCCAGCGGCGTCGGCCCCTATGCGCACGCAGTTGAGGAACAGAGATGCCGTCTTCTTCTCAATCATGGAGAAGTAGCTGGCCTCCGTGAGGTCGTGGTCGCGCACGTTGCAGATTTGGTCAATCTCCCCCATGGAGAGTTCGCAGCCGAGCTGCGAGATGGCATCGATGATGTCGATATGGCCGGTGCTGATGGCCACTTTCAGGGCGTTGGACACGAAGTAATCCCCTACCAGCACCGCGATACGGTTTCCCCAGCGGCTATTGATGGTGGGATGGCCGCGTCGCATGTCGGTCTCGTCCACCACGTCATCGTGTATCAGCGAGGCGTTGTGCAGCATCTCCAGTGCCGCGGCGCCGTCGATGACCTTACGGTTCACCTCTCCGAACATTTGCGCGCTCAACAGCACAAGGATTGGACGTATCTGTTTCCCCTTCACTCGCAGGTACGACGTCACCACCCCGTTCATCAGCTCGTTGGGGGTGCGCAGCGTAGCCGCTATTATATCGTTGATGCGCCCAAGCTCTTCCGAGAGGCGCTTATGGATGGTTTCTAATGATGTCATATCTCAAATCAAGCACAAAATTAATAATATTTTTCGCAATTTGAGCTATTGTGTGCCGCAAATTTGTTAACTTTACAGAAATTTTTGTGCCCATGGATTCCAAACGACTATTCCTTCTGGACGCTTACGCGCTGATTTTCAGGGCTTATTATGCCCTGATACGTATGCCGCGCATTTCGTCGAAAGGTTTCAACACTTCTGCCATCTTCGGTTTCGTGAACACACTCGAGGAGATTATCCGCAAGGAGAATCCCACACACATGGCCGTCTGCTTCGACCCGCCCGGCCCCACTTTCCGTCACGAGGCCGATGCCAAATACAAGGCCGAACGTGCGCAGACGCCCGAAGATATCAAGCTTTCAATCCCCTACATCAAGCGCATCATCGAGGCTTACCGCATCCCCATAGTGGAAATCCCCGGCTTCGAGGCCGATGACGTAATAGGCACCCTCGCTACACGCGCCGCCGCGAAGGGATATACCACCTACATGATGACCCCCGACAAGGACTTCGGCCAGCTCGTGGGACCATCGGTGCTGCAATACAAGCCTTCCTACCGCGGGCAGGACTTCGAGTTGCGCGGCGAACGCGAAGTGTGCGAGCGATACGGAATCCAATATACCTCGCAAGTGATTGACCTGCTGGCGCTTATGGGCGACAAGATAGACAACATTCCCGGCTGCCCCGGCGTCGGGGAAAAGACCGCCGTGAAGCTTATAGCCGATTTCGGCAATGTGGAGAACCTGCTGGAGCACACCTCCGAGCTGAAGGGCGCTCTCAAGAAGAAGGTGGAGGAAAACGCCGGGCAGATACGCTTCTCCAAGTTCCTGGCCACTATTCGCACCGACGTACCCATCGACATCGACGCCGCCTCCCTGCGCGTGGAGGAACCGGATCGCGACGCTCTCTTCGAGGTGTTTCGCGAGCTGGAGTTCAAGACGCTTGAGACGCGCGTGGCTCGCCGCCTTGACGCCGCCGGAGGCAAAACGGACGAGCCGAAAGGCCCCGTACAGCCGTCGCTCTTCGACTCCCTGGAGGTGGCTCCCGCCGCGCCGCAGATTACCGATGCCGAGCGCACGGAGGTGAAGACTGTCGCCTCCTCCCAGGACGCCGACACGCTGGCACGACACCTCGCCGACGCCGAGCAGGCCGCCTTCGCGGCCGTCACGGAGGGTGACTCTGACATGGACTGCCGCCTCCTCGGAGTGGGCATAGCGCTCCCATCGGGTGAAAACTGGTATGTCCCTGCCTCGCAGAAGGAGGGTATGGCGCAGGTGCTTGACGCGTGGGCACGACCCGACCTCGAAAAGATTACCGCTGACGCCAAGCGGGATTATGTGGTGGCGCGGCGACTCCGCAACGATGAGGAAGTGCCCTTAGTAAACTATTACGACGTGTCTCTGGCGCACTACCTCCTGCAACCCGAGACGCGCCACACGCTACCGGCGCTTGCTGAAACACTGCTTCACCGCCGCGTGGAGCTGAACGCCGGTGCCGGCGATGCCGCGGCATGTGCCCGCGCCCTGCTCGACATGACGCCCGGCCTGCGCGCCGACATCGAGAAGGAGAATCTGCTGCCGCTGCTGCGCAACATCGAGTTGCCGCTCGCTGCCGTGCTGGCCGATATGGAACTCGCCGGAGTGCGAATAGACGTCGAAGCCCTCGACAAGGCCGCCGACGACATGCGTCGCCGCATCGCCGACCTCGAAACGGAAATCTACTCCCTCGCCGGGATGGAGTTCAACATCGGCTCACCCTCTAAAGTCGGGGAGGTGCTCTTTGACGTTCTCCACCTCGACGACAAGGCCAAAAAGACCAAGAGCGGCAAGTATTCTACCTCCGAAGAGGTGCTCGCCAAGCTGGCGCCGAAGCATCCCGTTGTCAATAAGATACTGATGCACCGCTCGCTGCGCAAGTTGCTCAATACCTACCTCACGGCGCTCCCTACAGCCATCAACACTATCACCGGCCGTGTTCATACCACTTACAACCAGACGGTTACGGCCACCGGTCGACTGTCATCGTCGAACCCCAACCTGCAGAATATCCCGGTGCGCGACGAGGAGGGACGCGACATCCGCCGCGCTTTCATCCCCTCGGAGGGCAACCTCTTCCTCTCCGCCGACTATTCGCAGATAGAACTGCGCCTCGTGGCTGACTTCGCCGGCGAGGAGACGATGATAGATGCCTTCCGCAACGACAGCGACATTCACGCCATCACCGCCGCGAAAATATATCACGAAGACCTCGAAAAGGTGACCGCCGACCAGCGGCGCCACGCCAAGACGGCCAACTTCGGCATCCTCTATGGCATATCTGCCTTCGGTCTTTCGCAACGCCTCGGCATACCGCGAGCCGAAGCCAAGAATCTCATCGACGGATACTTCGACACCTTCCCGAAGGTACGCTTATATATGTCGCAGGCCGTGGAGCGAGCCCGCGAGGAAGGGATAGTGCGCACTCGCATGGGTCGGCGCCGCATGCTCCCCGACATCAACAGCCGCAACCCGACGGTGCGCGGCTACGCCGAACGCAACGCCATCAACGCCCCCATTCAGGGCACAGCCGCCGACATCATCAAGAAAGCGATGGTCGACATCGCCGCCGAGCTGCGCCGCCGCGGACTCAAAACCAAGATGATAATGCAGGTACACGATGAGCTCAACTTCGATGTTCCGCCCGGCGAGGTGGCCGAAGTGCAGGAACTCGTGGCGCGCCTCATGCAGAATGCATTCGATGGCGCCGTGCCACTAACCGCCTCCGTAGGCGTGGCCGACAACTGGCTCGATGCCCACTGACCTATATCCCCTATGTCAAAGATAGTTTACGCCCTCGTTTACCTCGTTTCGCTGCTGCCGATGCGTGTCCTGTACCTGCTTGCCGACGTGTTGGCGGGACTCATGCATACCGTGATTCGTTACCGTCGCCGGGTTACCCGCGACAACCTCACGCAGTGTTTCCCCGAAATGCCGCTGAAGGAAATACGCCGCACCGAACGCCGCTTCTACCGTTTCCTGGCCGACTATTTCGTGGAGACGTTGAAACTCGCCTCTATGTCGGAAAAGGAGATGCGCCGGCGTATGCAGTTCGAGGGACTTGACGAGGTGAACGCCGACCTGCGCGCGGGGCGTTGCGTCTCGCTTTTCCTGGGACACTACGGCAATTGGGAGTGGGTGTCCTCCATGCCGCTGCATTTGTGGCGAGGGGCGCATCCCTGCCAGATTTACCACCACTTGCACAACCGCACCGCCGCCTACATCTTCGAGAAACTTCGCACGCGCTTCGGCGCCACCAACATACCGATGGAGGATACTCTGACGGCCATCGGCCACGATTGGCGCGACGGCGTGCCCAACATCTGCGGCTACATCGCCGACCAGTCGCCCAAATATACGTCGCTGCACCACTTCGTGGACTTTTTGGGCCGTGAAACCGCCGTGCTCACCGGCACGGAACGCATCTCGCGTCTCGTCCATGCCTCGGTCTATTACTGCGAGATGACTCGTCCGCGCCGCGGTCGGTACGTCTGCCGTTTCATCAAGATGACCGACGATGCCTCGGCGCTCCCAAAATTCGCGCTGACCGACGACTACTGGCGCCGTCTCGAGGCGCAGATACGCCTCGAACCCTGCTTCTGGCTATGGAGCCACCGCCGCTGGAAGCACACTGCCGCCCGCTTCCGTGAGCTATATCCCGACGATTGGACCCGCCGCCTCTCCCGCCTCTGAACAATCACTAATTTCATATTCAGACCGTGGTATGCCATTTAGTACCGTGGAGCCAAGAGAGCGAAGGTCTACGCAATGCGGGTAAATTAGGTTCTTCGGCAATTTACAGTGATTAATATTTATGAAGTGTAATCTCCTTTATTTCTGTAAATATACAAAGAAGAAGCCGGCGCTCGGGCGCCGGCTTCTCGGGGGCCTTTGTTTATTGGTTGTACGGTATTGCCGCAGTCGGCGACACCTTTTGATTTAGGGGCAGGTGAGTGTTACTCGAAGTTTTTGCGGATGGCGGCGGCTATCTGCTTCATCTTTTCGGCGTCGGGATTGTCGATTTTATGCTTGAAGTCCATGTCACCTTCGTGCTTGAGGGGGACGAGGTGGATGTGGGCGTGGGGCACTTCGAGTCCGAGTACCGTCACCCCGACCTTGCGGCAAGGAAGCGCTTCCTTGATGGCACGGGCCACGCGTTTGGCGAAGAGGGTCATCTCTGCCAGTTCCTCGTCGTCGATGTCGAAGATGTAATCCGTTTCCTTTTTAGGCACCACCAGGGTGTGGCCCCAATTGACGGGGTTGATGTCGAGGAAAGCGAAGAACTTGTCGTTTTCGGCTATCTTGTAGCAGGGGATTTCGCCGTTGATTATGCGTGAGAAAATGGTCATCAGATTTCGATTTTAATGATTTCGAAATTAATGATGCCGGCGGGTGCCTTGACAGCTACCTTGTCGCCTACGCGGTGTCCGAGCAGTCCCTGGGCTATGGGGGTGTTGGAGGCGAGTTTGTGCTCGCGGAGGTTGCCTTCGCTTTCGGTGACGATGGTGTAGGTCATCTCCATTCCGTTGCCCAGGTTTTTGATTGTGACGGTGTTGAGCAGCTGTACCTCTTCTGTGTTGAGCTTTGAGGCGTCGATGATGCGTGCGTTGGCGATAAGGTCTTTGATTTTAGCGATTTTCATTTCGAGCATGCCCTGTGCTTCTTTGGCGGCGTCATACTCGGCGTTTTCGGAAAGGTCGCCTTTGTCGCGGGCCTCTGCAATAGCGGCCTTGATGGCGGGACGCTGTGCTTCGAGGGCCGACAGCTCGGCCATCTTCTTGTCGTACCCTTCTTGTGTGAGATAGGTTGCCATATTCTTTATGCGGTTTTTGTTTATTACAAAATTAATTTCCCCCGGCTGACGGTTGGTTCGGCCGGGAGAGGATAAAATCTCTGTGTGCGGCGCACGGCGGTTGCCGTGTCGGCGCGCATTGTTCATGATGCAAAGTTAGCACCTTTTTTCTTTACCGCCAAATTTTATCTGTTATTTTGCAATTTTAAAACGTTAGGAGGCTGAAATGTTAAATACGGGAGAAGGAGGGGCGCCTCCGTGTCGGCGGGAATGGCTAACTTTGCGGCAAAAAAAAGATGGAAAATATGGAACGATATGCAGAAAACTTTTCGGTGTGGGCAGAGGAGTGTGTCAAGGTTATAGACAAGGAGAGCGGCCGCGAGGTGCCGTTCCGTCTTAACGCGCCTCAGCGTCGCGTGGCAGGGTTGATGGAGCAGCAGCGGCGGGCCGGACGCCCGATACGCGTCATCCTGCTGAAGGCGCGGCAGTGGGGCGGCTCCACGCTGGTGCAGGTGTACATGGCGTGGATGCAACTGGTGGTGCGCCGTGGCTGGAACTCGGTGACGTGCGCGCACGTTAAGGATGCCGCCGGCTCTATACGCGGCATGTACAACAGACTGTTGCGCTGTTATCCGCCGGAGTTGAAACCCGGCAAACCGAAGGACTGGGAACTGGTGCCTTACGAGAAATCGGCGTCGGTCGGCTATGTGGCGTCGCGCGATTGCCAGGTGGCCATCGCCACGGCGCTGTCGCCCAATGCCGTTCGCGGCTCCAACTTCGCCATGGCGCATCTCAGTGAGGTGGCGTTCTGGGGCGACGGCGATGCCGGGACGGCCGAGGAGATAGTGCGAACGGTCTGCGGCTCGGTGCTCCGTTGTCCCGACTCGGTGATAGTGATGGAGTCGACGGCCAACGGCAAGGAGAATTATTTCTACGAGGAGTGGAAGCGCGCCGTCAACGGCGAGAGCGACAAGTTGGCGGTCTTCGTGCCGTGGCACGAGATAGAGCTTTACCGCCGACCTGTAACTCGCGCCGAGACGGGACGGCTTCTGGCCTCGCTCGATGATTACGAACGAGCTCTTCTGGAGCAGGGAGTGGAGCTGGAATCGGTGGCGTGGTACCACGACAAGCGCAAAGAGTACCAGAGCCACGAGGCGATGATGGCGGAGTTCCCGAGCACGGCGGAGGAGGCTTTCCGCACCAGCTGCACGCCGGTGTTTGCTCCGGAGACGGTGCCTGTGGCGGAAGCGGAGGATGTTAAGGCGCATCTTGCGGTGTTCGTCCCCGGCGAGGGGAAGCGGCTACATGTGTTGGCGGAGTTCGCCCTCCGTCCGCGGCTTGTGGCCGTGAACGAAATGGAGGTGGCAATGCCTCTTGGCGAGGCCGTGAAGCTGGCCGCATGTAGGCAGCGTGCCACGGGGCTACCGATAATGGTAGTGGAAAACGCAGCGTCTGAGGAACGGACGCACGCGCGCTGGTGCTCGGCGGCGCTCGCCGAGGCCGGGGCGAGCCTTGTCTTCGACGAGGAGGACCGTCCCTGGTTCGCCCCTGACGCGCATGTGCTTTCGGAATGGATAGACATCCTCAATGCTCTGCTTCGCGACGGCGAGGTGGGGGAGAAAGAGGATGTGCGCAGCCTCTACGCCGGATTCCGTTTCACTGCGCCGTGGCTTTCGCCGCGCATCGTGGCGCGCCTCGCAGCCGCTTCCTACCGCCGCTCGGGAGGCTGTGCCAGCGACTACGATTCACTGCTCTGAAAAATAAAGAAAGACAGGCTGTCTACTATTCTTAGACGGCCTGTCTCATTACTTTATATATCGTATGTTTGCTTACTCGGTGATGGCTTCGGCGTAGGCCGTATCGGCGGCTATGGCGGCTTTAAGTTCTTCGAGGTTGCGGAATTTGCGTTCGTCACGCAACCGTTGTAACAGTCTTAGGGTAAGTGTCTTTCCGTAAAGATCGCCGCTGTAGCCTATAATGTGCGCTTCCACACTGAGGTCGTTGCCGTCGTCGACTGTCGGCCGACATCCTATATTGATGACTGCGCGACGCACGCTTCCTCCGGGCAACTCGGCATCGGCGGCATAAACGCCCGGTGCCGGCAGTAGCTTGCAGGGGGCGACGGAGAGGTTGGCTGTGGGAAACCCGATTCGCCGTCCCAGTTGCTTGCCGGGGAGCACGAGTCCGTGGATGGCGTATGGTCGGCCGAGCATGGCGGCGGCTTCGGGCAGAAGTCCTCCGGCCACGGTGCGGCGTATGTGCGAGGAGCTGATGCCTTCAAGCACCGGCGGGTCCACCCACTGTAGGCCGAGGTCGTCGGCTATTGACCGGAGTTGCCCGCGGGTGAGGGTGCGTCCGTCGGAGCCGAAGGTGTTGTCATACCCTACGACAATGGCGCGGGCGCCGTACTCGTGGCGGAGACGTTCGAGCCACTGTCGCGCCGTCAGCGAGCAGAGGGCTCGGTCGAACCGCCGCATCTCGCTGCACACCGGCAGCAGTGCGAGTGCTTCCTCCTTTTCCTCCGGAGTCATCAGCAGTTTCGGGGCACGCGTTGGCGCCACTACGTCGAGGGGGTGGTTGGCGAAGGTGATGAGCAACGGAGAGAGGGATAGGCGGACGGCTGTCTCTTCGAGCGTGGCTATGACTTCGCGGTGGCCACGGTGAAGGCCGTCGAAGGTGCCTACGGTTACGACAGTCGGGGCGTTGACGATGGTTGGGTCGGGGAGAGTCATTTCAGCAATGAGGCGTAGTGAAGCATATCGTCGGCCGGCGTGTAGCCCACGCGCACGGCGTTGAGGCCCCGGCGGCGCGCTCCCTCCACGTTGGCGGGGGAGTCGTCGAAGAGCAAAGTTTCTTCTGGTCGCAGTGCGTAGCGGTTCATCAAGCGGTTGAGAATCAGAGGGTCGGGCTTGCAGGCTCCCTCCTCGAAGGAGGTCACTATGCCGTCGAAGTAGTCGCGGATGGTTTTTCCGTCGGCGCGGAAATTGCTCTCTATCCAGCTATGAAACATCAGCGGGTTGGTGTTGCTGATGGCATAGAGGCGGTATCCTCGGTCGCGAAGCGCTTCGAGGGTCCGCAGGCGCTCTACTGGGAGCCCTGCGAGGAAGCCGTTGAAGGAGTCTTGAATTTCGAGGTCCGAGGGGATGGCGTGGCCGTTTCCGGCTATCATTGCACGCACGCGGTCGAGAAATTGCGGGGCGGTCATGCGGCCGGTCTCGAGGTCCAGGAAGACGCCGCTCTGTTTATAGGGGTCGAGTAGCTCATCGGCCTGCTCGAGCCCGATGGACTGCAGGCGCCGCACCGACTCGTCGCGGTCAAGGTCGATGATGACACCGCCGAGGTCGAAAACCAAATTCCGTATGTTTGAAAAATCCATATTCTAAAAAAGTGTGGTGCCGGAGGTTGTTGACCGGCGTAGCGATGGGTTTTTTAAGTGCCGATTGGCGTCGTGAAGGCAATTCCCGGCTAAACGGCGCGCAAATTTAGCAATATTTCGCGAAACAGGCAAACACCGGGGTTGCTGAGATAGGACCTTCGGCTTCGGGAGGAGTTATATATTATATATAAGGTGTGAACTTCGTAGAAATTTTAAGAGTTATTATTAAAATTAACAGTTGAGTGTTAAAATTGAAGGAATAGGGGAAGTAGACTTGAAGATTTAACGGATTTTATATTGGCAGACGGAAAAATGGGGTTAACTTTGCGCTGTTTTTGATAGCAAACATTGTTTTATTATTTTAATCAACAGCAGAAAAATGAAAAAAATCGCACTTTCACTCGCAGTGATCGCTACCCTCGCAATGGTATCTTGCGGCAACAAAGCTAAAACAGAAGACACAGCAGCTGCTGACACAACAGCAACTGAGATGGTTGACACAACTGCCGCTGACACAACAGCTGCAACTGACAGCCCCGCCGCTGAAGTAGCTCCCGCCGCTGAGGCCGCTCCCGCTGCTGACGCTAAGGCTACCGACGACAAAGCCGCTAAGACTGAAGAGCCCGCTAAGGCTGACAGCGCCAAGAAGTAAGCAATCCTAAAGCGAGTAACAATCGTTACGAAATAATCGGTGTATTTTCTCCGGAAAATAGCACCGATTTTTTGTAGTACGCTATGAGCCATGATACGGCTCCAGATTATTATGGAAATGGAAGGATTTGAAGGAACAGACTGGGCCCAGGGCCTGGACATGGCGGTCACTATTTGCGACTGCGAGGGAAAAATACTGTATATGAACCAGCGGTCGCGCGAGACATTTGCCAAACATGGCGACATCATCGGGCACTCCTTATTCGACTATCATCCGGAGCATGCCGCCGCAAAAATCCGCGAGATGCTTGCCAACGGAACGTCTAACTCTTATACGATAGAGAAAAACGGCCAAAAGAAGATTATCCACCAGACTCCCTGGCGCCGCAATGGCGAAGTGGCCGGCTTAGTGGAGTTTTCGATAGTGCTCCCCGCCGAGATGCCGCACTACGTCCGCTCTGCCAAGTAAAGTGGATACGCCGCACGCTCCCGGCGATAGGTCCAATAGGGAGGCAGGTGCTTTGTCAAACGGCGAAATAGGCCGGATAGACCCAATAAGCACCAATAGGTGCAGGCGGCGCTTGCCAAAGACGAAAAGGCTATGTAAAACAAAATCCGGAACCCGTCGCGGGCACCGGATTTTTAGCTTATGAAAAAAACAAATTCTTTTCGGGTTCAGGCAATTGGATTGCCCTTTTATCGTCGTAGCGATGGCGCCATAGATGGCGCGGCCGCTGTTGTGTCTTACTTCTTCACCATCGAGTCGATTCCTTTGGTGATGTTGCCGAAGATGTCATCGACGTTGCCCTGACCGTCCACCGAGAGGTAGAGGCCAAGTTCGGCGTAATAGTCTTTCAGAGGTTTTGTTGACTCGCGGTACACTTCAAGGCGTCGAGTGATGGTCTCGAGGTTATCGTCGGTGCGGCCCGTTTCGCGGCCGCGCTGCAGCATGCGTTTAATGAGTTCATCCTCTCCAACTTCGAGGCCGATGACGCCGTCGATTTTGGCGCCGCGTTTCTTGAGTAGTTTTTCGAGGGCCTCGGCCTGCGCGATGGTGCGGGGGAAACCGTCGAAAACCACGCCGTTCTTGCCTTCGGCTTTCTCTTCAAGCACATTGTCAAGGATTTCAATCATAACGGCATCGGGGATAAGCTGGCCTTTGCTGATATACTTGTCGGCAAGGCGTCCGAGGTCGGTGTGGCGGGCTATATGGTCGCGCAGCACGTCGCCGGTGGAGATGTGGTATAGGCCGTATTTGTCAATGATTTTGGCGCTTTGGGTGCCCTTTCCGCTGCCCGGTGCGCCGAATAATACCAGATTCATCATAACAGTCAGTTTTTGTGTTTTGGGTGGATTTGCCGAGCCGTGCTGTAGGGGCGGTGTCGGCCTTTTATGGTATGAAATTTAAGGTTCGTCTACTACGTAAATATCTTTGAGATTGCGCACTTTGCCGTCCAGATCCAGACCATAGCCGATGATGAATTTCGGGTCGATTTCAAAAGCCACATAATCTGGCTGGAATCCAGTCTTGGTGCTTTGCGGTTTGTGGAGCAGTGTGGCGAAGCTAATCGAAGCGGGGTTGCGTTTCTTCAGGTCCTCGACCATGTGCTGCGCAGTCAGGCCCGTGTCTACGATGTCTTCGATGATAACCACATCTTTCCCTTCGATGTCTTCGGTCAGGCCCATCAGTTCCTTTACCTTGCCGGTAGATTGCGTGCCGGAGTAGGAGGAATAGCGAATAAAATTGATGGTGGAGTCGTTGATTCCGAGCTCGCGGAATAGGTCGGCCGCAAAGATGAAAGCTCCGTTGAGCACGCAGAGGAACACGGGCTGTTTTCCCTTCAGGTCGCGGCGCATTTCGGCGGCGAGCTCCGCAACGCGCTCAGCTATCTGGCGCTGCGTAATGAAAGGCTTGAAAGAGAGACCGTTAACGGTAATTATATTCTCCATAATAGTCGATGTTAATCTTAAAGGGCAGGCTCCGAGAGCGAGAGAAAGGGGCCGTGCGGGCAATCGGCGCTTCCGGATGAGCGCTTCTTATGGCAAAATTACTAAATTGCCGCGTCATAGACAAATTTTTCTCAGAAATGCTGCAAATTTTATTGCGATACCCCGCCCCGCATCACCGCTCTCCATCGCCGATGCTTGTCCCGTTGTTCGTGATTGATGGTATATTGTTATTATACACATAGATATTATATTATAATAGACGAGTAAATATGTTGATTAAGTTAAATAGAGTTAAATTACGAAAATTTGTTATGTTACATAACATTGTTTTCAAAAATAAGTATTAACTTTGCAGTGAGTTTTTCATGGTATTAGATTTTAAGGTTAACAGGAAGATTGGTTGTCGAGACGACAATCAATTTTTTTTATGCCCAAAAGTAAATGGGGAAACATCAGCAAAACCTGCGGGATAACCGGAATAAGGATGGTGGTTTCCTAACCTTTTGAAAAGATGCTTAAATAAAGGCCGGGCGTGGCTCGCGGCACGCCCGGCTATGGGTAAGACTTATGGCAAAATTAATTGGAAATGCGTGGATTATTTTGTCGGGGAAGAGGTAGATGCAGTGTTTCCTGAGGCGTGTAGCGCGTCGGAGTCCGGCGCCTCTCCTTCCGGAACGTAGATTACGTCGCCGTTTTCGAGTTGATAGGCCACACCTACTCGTTTACCCCGGTTTCGGGAGGAGGCGGAATTGTCTTCGGAGGAGGGTGTATAGCGGTTGATTTTCTCGCCCTCTTTGGTGATTATCTCCATGTCCTCTTTGCCCGGGTTTTTCACCATTGTGAAGTCTTCCTGCGAGAACATTTCGGTCATGTTATAGCGGCTCACGAGGGCCACCATCAGCGCTACGGCGAAGACCATAGCCACGTCGAAGAGGTTGCTGACCACGCTCATTGGGTCGGTTTCTTCACTCCGGCGTAGAAGGGAACGGCGGCGTCTCATGCGGCTTGTCGGTTAGAGAGTTTAACTACATCGGCGAGGTATTCGAGCATCGTCAGGTTCTTGACGGCCCAGCGTTCCTTTACCTGCTGCGTGAGGAAACCTATGGCGCTGACCACCAGTCCGACGACGGTGGTAGCGAAGGCCACCTGCATGTTGTAGGCCATGGAGGCGATGTCGCCCGAGGCGAGGCCCACCAGCGCCGGTCCCATAGGAATAAGCGTGCCCATTAACCCCAATATTGGTCCCATTTTGGTGAGCACTTTCGAAGTGGCCACGTTCTTGTCTGCATCGAGTTCATATTCGGCCAAGAGGAGCTCTGCTTTGCTCTCATCAGTACCTTCGGCTATGATTTTCCGCGCGTAAGCGCCCATGACGGAGGTGCTTTTCTCCGGCAACGAGGAGGCGAAGGCGGGGAGCGTTTCGGGCGTAAGGTCCTTGATTTTGTCGTTGAGGGCGCCGTCGGTTTTCTTCTGACCGAGGTATTGGCCGAAGAAGGCACCGATGAGGATGAGGGCTCGTATGAAGAAGAAAATCAGAAGTACTATGACGGGAACGAGCAACCCGGTGGAGATCCAGTAAAGGATATTTGAAATTACGTTCATATTTTAGTTATCTTTTTGGCGGTTGAGAATTTATGACAGAAGATTCCGGCGGAGGCACCGGCGGCGAGAAGCGCAATGACGGCCGCAAGGGCAGTCCATTCCACATTGTTTGACCCAGTGGCGGCCGTGCGGCCGTTGACGGTGGCCACGATGCCGAGGCCGGCGATGATAAGGTTGAGCATGAAGATGAGTTCGATGCGGAAGTCCTCCTCGGGGAGGAGCCATTTCAGACCGGAGGCCAGCAAGGGCGCGAGTACCAGCACTATGACGGCCGAAGCCTGTCCTATCAATGAGAAGTCGGTGCCCGGCAGTGAGAATACCAGTTCGGTAAGCGCGGCGAAGAGCACCGGAAAAACCAGTATTCCCGGAAAATAGCGGCAGACGGCGAGAGCCCACTGTTCCGTGCGGCGTAGCGGCGAGGTCAACGCCTTTGCGGCGAGGATGCAGAAGCAGAGCTGGAAGGCGATGTCTACGGTGAGTAGAATTGAGATGTCGAGCATCAGGTCTGGTTGCCCGAGCCAGTCGGAGATTTGCGTTTTCGACTGGCCGGTGGCCGCATCATAGGTCGCGAAGAGGAAGAGGGCGGCCGCGGCGCCCACCGCTATCCTTCCGTAGCGCCGCAGGGTGGTCAGCTTCAGCAGAAAACTGAAACTGACCAACAGCATGATAATCACTACTACTATTTCCATGTCATGCTATGTTTTTCTTGCGGCGGCGCCGTATGAGGATTATCAGTGCCACGAGGGCCACTGCCACTACTGCAGCCACGATGATGCCGTTGATATGGTTGGTGGCGGTCTGGGAGGCGTTCATCTCCTCGCGTTTCATCACCATGCCGTCATTGGCGCCGGCGGTGTTCTCGGCGCGGACCTCAGCCACCTCTTTGTTGTATTCGGAAGCGGTCTGCCCGTCTACCTTGGAGGATATGAAGTCGCGGAGTTTGGCGTTGTCGCATACGAACCCGGTGCATGCGGCGCCGGCTTCTTTGACACTTTCTGTGTGGAGTCTGGCCAGTTCGCGGAGTTGTACGGGTGATGCGTGCCACATTCCCTTGCGGGCGGTCTCCATCATCACTGCCGTCATCTCCTGCACGGCGGCGGGATTGACGTCCTTGAAATGCTCGCGTACGCCCAGGCGGTTTTTGTCGGCTACGTATGTGTCGTAGATGTCGTTCCAAAGCTCGTCATCTATGACGTCGGGCTTCATCACGTTCCAGCCGTAG
>OHBJ01001075.1_pt1 | contig 18622 bp, 23 predicted proteins | sample 1577241 | NCBI WGS metagenome assembly OHBJ01 (sample SAMEA3541594, study PRJEB24748) | human gut metagenome | biome: human gut; feature: human-associated habitat; material: faeces | place: China | collected 2012 | reverse complement strand
ACGGCACAATAACGCAATTCAAATGTAAAAATAATTTTGAACACCTACTTAAATTGAAATACTTTGTCAATTACTTTTGCGAAAAACCTTAACAATTTCTTTTTTGTGTCAGTAAAATTATTCTTATGTTTCACTTATTAGTTATATTATATTATTTTGAAAAAATATCAGACTAAAGTTTGGAATTTTAAAAAAAGAATCTCTATATTTGCCACTATCTAATATAACAAGAAAAAGCATTTAGAATAATAAAGTTAAAATCATTAAAACCGAGGAAGGCCGGCCTAAGATGAATTTTCCGAGGTTTGCAACTATTGTTAACTCAAACCAGTACATAGTTAGGAGATAATAATTAAAACCCACTCAATGCCTAAGTAGCAAACGAGTATAGGTTAGCATACAAATGCAGAAACTGATTCGTGAAGTTCTATAATGATATCGGCCAAACGATTAAACACACAAATGGCAAAATAGATCGGTTGGACAAGAACGGTAGATAGAAACAAGGCGGATAGTTTTATTGCCATCTCCAATAAAAAAAATAAAGCAGAAGGCTATTGATGAAAGATTTCGGAAAGCCCCAAACAGTGACAATATAATATATTGAGCCCCCTTCTATGGAAATAAATGAAGAAGAATGCCTGATTATTCCAGAATGGGATTCGATGGTGGAAAACGATTTATGCAAATCGTATATGCCAGTCAATTCAATTTTGGGATTTGAAGGTTTTAGGGTGGTATCTTTGGAAGCAGGCGAAGTGTTATCTGATTGCATAGGCAATGCCGTTCATTTGCTATTTATGGTTGAAGGTTCGGCAAAGGTGGATAAGAACGGAGTACCCGGTTATTTGGAAAGTTTGGATATGTGTTTAATTTCATTCAACGAGGATTGCCGGATTATATGCGACCGCAAATGCAAATTGCTGCATTTTTCATTTTATTCGCTGCCCGATGTGATTTATACTTATCTCCGCAATTTAAGCGAAGAGTATCCACCGACGCACTTTTATCCGAATGATTATTTGGAACAGAACCATTTAATTCGGACTTACGTACAGAGTATCATAGCCGCATTGAAAAGTAATAACAGCATGCTGTTAATCAATCGATACCAGAAACTGAAAGTATACGAATTGTTTCATTTGCTTTTCAGTTTGTACGACAAATCCAGTTTGGTCAATTTTTTTGCCAAGTTACTGGATTGCAAAACAGACTTCCGTGAGTTTTTATTTCAAAATTGCGATCGGGTAAAGTCTGTCAACGAATTGATACAGCTTTCCGGCTTAAGCCGAACCAAGTTCTATCGTTGTTTTAACCGCGAGATGGGCATTTCGGTTCATCGCTGGATACAGCTTCAAAAAGCACGTGCCATACGTGATGCCGCTTCCGAGCCGGAAATGACCGTAAATGATTTGCGCGCGCGATTCGATTTCATATCCCCCGGAAATTTTGTCCGCTACTGTCGCAATTACTTCGGTTGCACCCCCTCGCAGCTCATACGGCGCTGCAACATGGGCAAGCCCGTTCCCATTGTAGGGTAAAGGCTGTTCAGTGGGGGTATATGAAGTATGAGTTCCACCCGCCTCAAAAACAAAAGGCAAGTAGGCCCCTTCATTTGAAAAGGGTCCTTGCCGCCTTTTCAAATTCCATGTTGAACACTTAAGCAAAATCTTGAATTTCATAAAAGTTCAGACGACTTCACAGAGAGAAAATGGGCAAAGCCCCAACAGTTGATAACGAGATACCGGCTCTGCTGGTGCGAACGAGATAAAAGTAGGAAGATATGAAAAAAATAGTTCTCGGTATTCTCCTTGCCTTTTGCTGGTGTACTGGCACTGTAAATGCGCAGGATATAGCAGCCAAAACCAATTTGCTGTATTGGTCGACAACAACACCCAACTTAGGCTTAGAATTTGGGGTGGGTAAACGTGCAACTCTGAACCTTACAGGAGCTTATAACCCTTGGACACTGAACAAGGATAAAAACAAAAAAATACGTCACTGGCAGGTTATGCCGGAATTTCGCTATTGGCTTTGTGAACGCTTTAATGGTCATTTCTTTGGCTTGCACAGCGGCTATGCCTTTTATAACATTAGCGGTGTGAGGGTGCTTTTTCAAGACAAATCGACCAAGCAACATCGCTATCAGGGTTGGGCTACGGGAGCCGGTATTACCTATGGCTATTCGTGGCTTTTGGGCAAACGATGGAACCTCGAAGCTACCGTAGGTTTAGGCTATATTTATTCGAAATACGATAAGTACGAATGCGCCACCTGTGGCAAGTTCAAGGGTAATCGGGACAAACATTACTTCGGTCCGACGAAAGTGGGTATTTCCCTGATATACATAATCAAATAATACTGAAATGGCTATGAAACGCATATACCCCCTATTATTGTTGATGCTGGCATGCAGCCCTGTCGGATTATATGCCGAGAACGAAACAGGTTATCTTTCGTCAATCGATATTCGTCAGGGAAATGTACTAAAGCAGAATCGCACAGTCGCACTGAAAATGTCAGTGGATTTGAGCAAGGCACGAATTCGTACACAGCACACGGTGGCACTGACGCCTGTACTCGTGTCGGCCGACGGAACTCGCGAAGTGGCCTTTCCGCCCATTGTGATTGATGGTAAAACCCGCCACAAGGTTTACTTGCGCGCACAACGTCTTGAAAGCGTTGACCTTCCTCCTTTTAATAATGATGAGGCACAGGTTATCATACGTCAGAGCCGAAAAAACCAACAATACGACTATGAGGCTAACGTGCCTTATGAGCGGTGGATGCTCAACGGACGCATTGAAATGCGCGAAGAAGTGCATGGTTGCACGAATTGCGGCAAGGGACAGTCTGAAAAAGACTTGATGACAGATGTGTTGCCAGCTTATACGCCCAATTATCGTCTGGGGGCCATTGCTCCGGAACCCGAACCGGTGAAGGTGCGCGCCGAAACGCGTTCGGCACGTTTGCAGTTCCGCGTAAACAGTTACAACATACGTACTGACTTCAGGAATAACCGCGCAGAACTCGATTCGGTAATGAGTTCTATCAACCTGGTGGTGAGCAATCCTGACATCAAGATTACCGATATCTACATCACCGGTTATGCTTCGCCTGAAGCCAGTATTCCCTATAACTATACGTTGTCGAAAAATCGTGCTCAGGCATTGGCGCAGTACATCACGCATCACGATGCGATTTCGGCTGAAATGCTCCACGTTGATTCGAAAGGCGAGGATTGGGATGGATTTGTGCAGGCACTGGCCGATTTTCCGAAGCTGAAAGGGCGCGATAAGATTTATGAAATCATTGAGCGTTATCCCGACGATCACGACCTTTGCGAACAACAAATCAAGAAGCAGGCGGGCACTGACACTTACACCCGATTGCTCAACGAAGTGTATCCGCGCTTGCGCCGTACGGATTACCGCATAGAGTATAACGTGCGCAACTTCAACTTGGAAGAAGCACGCCGCATGGTCAATGAGCGACCTGATTTGCTGAGTTTGTCGGAAATGTATAAGGTGGCTGGTTCGTACGAAAAGGGTTCGGCTGACTATCATAAGGTGATGGCTACCGCCGTCCGCTACTTCCCGAATTCGCCTGCTGCACTCAACGACAATGCCCTCAATGCCATAGAGCAAAAGGACTATGCTACTGCGGTGAGGCTGCTCGAAAAATCGTCTGTCACGAACCAAAATGCTGAACTGCTGAGTACACTCGGTGTGGCATACGCCGGGGTGGGTGAGTATCAAAAAGCTGAGGCTGCTTTCCGTCGTGCATCGGACATGGGTTCGACGAATGCCAAACACAACCTTGAGGAGGTGACGAAGGTGATTGATCAGTTATACGGGCATGAAAACGAAGTGAGCAAAGGGTTGAGAGGGTGAAAGTGGTTGAAATGGCTGAATATCAATAGGTTTAAGTGTTAGGGTGGAAATGGGGTGTTTGAAACGAAACGTGCAAAAGGTTGAATTGGCTTTAATTCGGGTTGAATTTTGGAGCGTGTGCGTTTAATGGGTGTTTAATCCCGGTTTAATCCCCTTTTAATTGGCTTTAATATTGAGCGGCTGCATGGCTGGTTTATTCCGGCTGTGTGGCCGCTTTTCTTGTGTGCGTGGTAGGAATGTACCAGAATGGGGCAAAAGGCGTGAAATAAGCGTGTTTACGGCTGTTTTGGGGCAATATTACCTCAAGCAGGCAGAATGGGGCAGGGTAGAGGGGTAGCAGTACATGCGAACGAGTGATCCAATGAGCAGGGCGGGTGTTTACAGGTGTTTAATGGGGTATTAAATGGCTGTTTGGTTCGGTCCGTTTTGAATGTTTAAATATGGGTAGGGGAGTGATCGGAATTTTGTACGTTTCGTTTTTTTTGAGGGGTTGGATGGTCAGTTGGATAGTCATTTGGGTAGTCGTAGCGATATACATTCAAACCCCTTTAAGGACAGAAATTTTAAAAAAATCGGCATTTTTCGGGCGATTCGATACCCTTTAATGCCTAAACACACCCCTTTAAAATATGGGTTGAAAATCGTTTAAGTTGTTGATAATCACTATTAAACGTATTAAATGAGAGAAAAACGCATGAAAAATAATATAAATGCCCTGTTTAGAGGATTCAGGGCATGTATTACGGGGGTACAAGTGTGAACGCAGGAGCATACCCTCCTACCCTGCATTTGCAGTACCTCCAATGTTGGCATCGCCAGCAGTTTTCCCCAATCTTTGCTCAAGGTGTTTTATTCGTTCTTTTAACTGTCCTATTTCTTCGGCTTGGTTGATTACTGTTTCAAGTAGCTGGTTATTGGGTATTTCTTCCACTGTTTTGGTTTCTGTAAATGAGCTTTTCCCACGTCCCAATACTAACCAATCAATATTTATTTGTTCACAAATTGAAAACACAAGATTGTAATCTATCGTATTTCTTGTTTTCCAATTTGAAAGGGTTGTTTTTTTTATTCCTAATGTATTAGCCAATTCAACATCTGTGGTGATGTTTAGTACCTGTTTTAATCTCTCTAATATTTCACTTGAAGAAAAAGTTTTCATTTTGTGGATTATTTAGCGTTTAAAATTTTGTAGTCCACAAAATGTGTACTATCTTTGCAACGTGTTACTGACATAACAGTCCCCAAAAGTACAAAAAAAACATTGTATGGGCAAGTAATATACAGACTAATAAGTAAAAGGACATGAAACGATATTATTTCGAATTACTGGATGAACAGAATAATGATTTAGGGGCATTTATTCCAGACGGAAGCCATAAATCAACAGCAATAAACCGCGCAAAAGCGTGGATGCGTGAAAATGGAATATTAGAAGCCATATTGTCAGTAAACAGTATGATAACGGACAATATTCTGGATTTGATTTCAATAACATTAAAGTAAAAGGATATGGACGAAATTAAAGAATGGAAAGTTGATAATTATCGCTCTAAAGTGTGCGGCTATTTGATGTTGCAAAATATACCGTTTTCTTTTTCCGAAGAGTCGGGTTTGGTATTTACTGCCCCCAGCTTCTTTGTGGAAAAAATGGTGTACAGTCTCAAAGTGTCTTATGGCTGTGCAAAAATCAAGATTATAGATATAACCCAATAATGTAAAAGGATATGAAAACAACCTCAAAACGTTACGTAGATGTAACCAATGCAGCAAAAACCAAGTTGGCGAAGCTGTTCAAGTGTACTGAAACCTTTGTGTATATGGCACTGACCTACCGCAAAAACTCGGATAAAGCGCGTAAGATTCGTTATGTTGCTATTCGTGACTATCAGGGTAAGCCGATGCACCACTGCCCGGAATGCGAAACCCTGCACAATACCACCAAGGACGGACGCAGCGTCATGGTTCAGAATTTCGACAACGGCGTGCAGCTGATTGTAGACAAAGGTAATGGTAATGTGGACCTGTTCAACCGTAAAGGCGAACGGGTCAACCATTGGGATAATGTGGATTTTCCGACACTCTCTAAAATACAAATAGAGGCGGAGGCTATGTAATGGAGGGCAAGTATGGAAGTAGTAAACGGAAAAATATGTATCAGCTATGCGGAACTTACAGGGCGTATTATAACGACTGCTAACCTTAACAATCTGGTAAGACGCGGTCGTGTGGTGCAAGCCCAAAAGGGAGGTAACGGACGTGCTGCCCTTTACGAAGTTGACAGCTTCCCTCTGAAATGGCGCACGGAGATATACAAGCGCAATCCAGATTTGCAGGAACAGGCAGACAGTAAGGAGTTTTTAGACACCATACAGCCGGACGGTAAGGCATTGGACTATTACCAAGGCTATACGCTGGCAGACGGCCGAAAATTGCCCGATGATAAGGTTCTGGAGTATGCCAATAATTGCGCTGTAATGAATGCTTTCCGCCGTTGTATCGAGGACTGCCAGAGCAAACGCAACAGAGCCGGAAAGAAACGCCCGCCCCTGGGTGAGTTCTGGCGCAAGGCTGCCAATTCGCTTGAATACCTTGCCGACCGCTTCCCAAACTCATTGCCACGCAGTGCCAGACGCTTACAAATGAAGTTCAGCGAATACCTGGAGCAAGGTTATGACTGCTTTATTTCCGGCAAGTTCCTGAACGGCAACGCCGGCAAGGTAGTGGATGAGTTCCAGCGCAGTTATATGTCGGCTTTGGTTTGCCACCCCAACAACTTACCTGATACTAAGATTGCAGGGCTTTACAATGCCATGGCAGAACAACAGGAATGGGAACCAATCACCGCCGCGACTGTTGGCGTATGGCGTGAGAAATTGGGCGCAGTGGTAACAGCCGGACGCTTGGGAGTGTCGAACTTCCGCAACCATGTAACCATGCAGGTGAAGCGAAGACGACCGAGTACGCCGTTCCTGATGTGGTCGCTTGACGGTTGGACGGTAGAACTTCTTTACCAGTCCACCAAGACCGATAAAAAGGGCCACAGCGTAACGACCTACACCAACCGCCTGACCATGGTTGTGGTTCTGGATGTGTTCAACGATTACCCTATAGGTTATGCCGTAGGTTCGCATGAGTGCCCGGAACTGATAAAGGCAGCATTACGAAACGCCGCGATCCACAGCCGGGAACTCATGGGCGAAATGCTCAGAGCTTACCAGATTCAAAGCGACCGTTACGCAATAAAGACCATGCACGACCTTTACGCCGTCATGGGCGGCAAGGTGACACCGGCACAGGCACACAACGCCAAGTCAAAACCTGTAGAGCCTTACTTCAACCACTTGAATATGACTTACTGCCTTCTGTGCAACAACTGGTCGGGATTCGGTATCACTTCAAACCCGAAGCGACAGCCAAACAGTGACGCACTGAACCGGAAACGCCACAGTTTCCCCGATGAAGCCGGAGTAAGGGCACAGATAGATGAAATGATGCGGCTTGAAAGGAAGTTGAAATGTGAGGCCTACCTTCAAGGTGCCGCCAAACTGAAAGACGAACACCGCCTGCCGTTGAGCCGTGAAACCTACCTGCTGAACTACGGAGCGGAAACAGGCTTTAAAAATGTGCTGGAGGGTTGCGGGTTGCGCCCCACCATTTTGGGGGTTAAAAGGGATTACGATTGTTTCGACCTGACATTCCGCGACCACGCTTCTGAACGCTGGACGGTGAAGTATGACCCTGACGACCTCAGCCAAGTGCTTGCAGTAAATACAGACGGCAGCCGCCGTTACATGTTGGAAGAAAAATACGTGCAGCCTATGGCACTGGCAGACCGCCAGCCGGGCGATGCGGAACAGTTGGCAAGGATCCGAGAGTATAACAAGCAACTGGAAACAGCTAAAGCCCAGCAAATGGCCATAGACCTGGAACGAACTGAGCAGCTTATCCACGGAACGCCGGCACTGCGCGGAAGTGTTGAAGACCGCCTCCTGCTGACGGACAGCCGGGGACAGCACAAGAACAACCGAAGCCTCAAACGTCTGGCAGCCGCTGAAATTGAAGCCATAGAGGTGGAAACAGTGGAAATGCCGATAAGCCAAGGAGCCAACCGGACAGACGCGGCCGAATACAGCGCCAACGATTACTCGATATTCTAAAACATTGATTTAACAGATACTTAAATACTATTTAAATATGATGCAAAAGGACCAAAAACAACAGATTTGCGACCAGCTGCGCGCATATTGCGACCAAAAAGGTAGCCAGAACAAAGCAGCCAACAGCATGAACGGCGTAAGCTCTGCCACTATCAGCAAAATACTTGCCGGCTCATGGGAAACAATCAGCGACGAAATGTGGCGCACAGTAGCCGCCCAGACCGGTGGAAAGGTAGAGGGTTGGCAGGTGGTCAGTACACAAGCCTACGATCGTATGACCTTCACCCTGACCAATGCCCAGGCTGATGCCCTGGTGCTTGCCGTTACCGGTGAGGCAGGGAGTGGCAAAACGGAAGCCATTAAGAACTATGCAGCCGGACACGCCAACGCCTACCACCTGACCTGTTCGGAATATTGGAACCGCCGCACTTTCATGCACAAACTGCTCAAGTGCATGGGCGTGGGTGTCAGCGGTACCACGGTGGGCGAAATGATGGACGATATAGTGGACACGCTCAAACGCAAGGACGCGCCCCTTATTGTACTGGATGAAGCCGACAAACTGACTGACCAGGTGCTTTATTTCTTTATCAGTCTGTATAATCAGCTGGAGGGACATTGCGGCATTATCCTGACTGCTACCAGTTACCTGCAAAAGCGTATTGAACGCGGTGTGCGCCTGAACCGTAAAGGCTATGCAGAGATATACAGCCGTATCGGCCGCAAGTTCGTAAAACTGCCTTTGCTCAACAGCGAGGATATAGCCGCCGTATGCGTTGCCAACGGTCTGAATGATAGCAAAGGTATTAACAGAATTATAAACGAAAGTGAGGGCGACCTACGCCGCGTTAAACGTAGTGTATGGGCGACTTTGAAAGGAGGTGAGAAATGAAAACGAAAGTATTACTAAAGAAATTTTGTTTGGTCGTGGCCTTGGTTCTTGCGGTCGTTGCCTGGGTGGCTGTTTACCTGCTTTACCTGCCTTTCGGAATTGCCCGCGCGTTTATAGACATAGACGGCTTTAAAGAGTTTTGGGAGTGTCTGGATGATTGCTTCCACAGTATGAAAATTTGGTTTTTGAAAGGATGGGCAAAATGAGTTACAAGATAAGCCTCGGGCTGGAAGCCACCAAGGTACCCGATTTTATGGCTTTGTGGCTTGAAAAGGATCTGCCGGTGGATATTGTTGCAAAGCAAGGCACCTACAAAGGAAAGCGAATAATAGAAGTGATAATAACAGGCACTGGCTTATATGATATAGACCGTAAAGAAAAAGCATTTAATAAGGTTATGCGTAGCACCGGTTTCCTTGAAATAATGGAAATAGAGTCAATACAAATAAAAAATTAAATGATATGAGCAGAGCAATAAGTAACATGAATGTGCTTGCGGCACAGTTTGAGGTGGCCGATTTTGACGGGCCATATTTGGCCAGTTTCGGCCGCCCCGAACTGCGCGGTTCCTGGTTTATCTGGGGCGGAAGTGGCAGCGGTAAAACCACTTTTACCCTGATGCTCTGCAAATACCTTTCTAAGTTCAAGCGTACGGCTTATGATTCGCTCGAACAGGGTTTGAGCCTGTCCCTTCAAAAAGCCTGGGAGCGTGTAGGTATGGCCGAAGCCGGTAATAACATTGTGCTACTTAACAAAGAGGAATTACCGGAACTGCGTACACGTTTGGCAAAGCGTAAAAGCCCCGACATAATCGTAATAGACAGCATCCAGTATCTGGATAAATTCTATAAAGACCAGTACAAGAAATTAAAAAATGACTTTCCGGATAAACTGTTCATCTTCATAGGTCAGGAAAAGACCGGTAACGGTGAACCTGCCGGAACAATGGGGGTACACATTCGGTATGATGCAGATATAAAAATCCATGTAGAGGGTTTCAAGGCTTTTTTTACTACCCGTTACGAGGATTCAGACAAAGGCGAGGGCGGCGCAGACTTCATAATTTGGCAGGAGGGTGCAGACGCATATTGGTTAAATCAAATCAAGAAATAAAGACTATGGGAGAAAATAAAACAATGGACCAGATCCACCGTGGATTGCTTAAGAAGTTCCACACCCTTTGCGGTGTGCTTCACATGACAGAGGACCAGAAAAAGGACCTTTTGTCGAGTTGGGGCGTGGAAAGCAGCCGCGACCTGGACCAACACCAACTAATAGACATTTGCGCGAAGTTAAGCGAAATGGTCAATAAGAAACAAGGCAGAGCCACGCTTGACCAGTTGCGCAAACGAGTGATAGCGGCGATAGGCAGTTGGTTACGTTCCACCTATCAAAGCCAAGGAATAAATAAAATCAAGGGCATAGCCTGCCGGGCTACCGGTTACGACGACTTCAACAAGATACCGAGGGAGCGACTTTATAACCTGATAGCGACCTTCAACAACAAGGTAAAGGATTCGCAGTCGGTTGACAGTCTGACCAATGCCATGCTGATGCAGTCGATAATGGGTGGTTCAAAGGGCGAAGCCTGATAAGTTAAACCATAAAAATAACGACGATGAGCTGGATTACAGAAAGCAACAGGCAGAAACATTTCAAGTATGCCATTTTGTGCGGCTTTGTAGGCACATTTCTGTTTGCCCTTGGCGTTGCCATGGGGCTGGAGTATAAAGATTATGCCTATGGCAATAAATGGGTCTGGCTGGACATAGCCGCCACCCTTTTAGGCGGATTGGTCGGTCAACTGTTACAGGTGCTGCTCCTGTTCTTAATTTATTGGTGCTGATATGGTAATAATGAATGAAGCAAAGCAGGTTATTAAAGAAATGACCTGCTCAATGGAAAACGAAGAATATATCGAGTAATGCGTGAATTGTCAGACTGGGCGGGTTCACAGGCCGATATGGCGGAATTTGTTCCCGACTATGAACCGGAGGACGATTAAACGGTATTTAATAACTGATTAAAAACAGATAAAATGGAAAAAGTAGAAATGACAGCGGAAGAACGCAGAGAATTTGAAGCGTTCCGCGCAGAGAAAAAGAAAAAAGAAGCCGCAGAGCGTCGCAAACAACAGCGTGCCACCTACCAGCAAATGGTCGATGACGAACTGGCACAGGCAGTCCCGGAACTTCGCAGATTAAGCCAGGACATACGCACCGTAAAAGATGCGGTTTTCGGTAATTTCCAGACCGTGTTACAGATGAAAGAGGAGGTCGTAGGATTCAAGGAAGACGGGCAGTTCAGCCACACATTTACCAATAGTGAAAGCACCTTGCGTCTTACTTTGGGTGTCAATACGGTGGACGGCTGGTCTGATATGGCAGAGACAGGCATCGCAATGGTACGCAAGTATATTGAAAGCCTTGCGACAGATGAAAAGACCAAAACCCTTGTAAATACCGTGCTTAGGCTGTTGAGCAAGGACAAACAAGGCAACCTCAATGCAAGCCGTGTGCTCCAGTTGGCAAAAATGGCGGAAGAAAGTAAGGATGAGCAGTTCATTGAGGGCGTTAAAATCATTCAGGAAAGTTACATGCCCACTGAAACACGCCGTTATATCAGGGCGCAATATCGTGATGAAACAACCGCCAACGGCTGGCGAAACATTCCGCTTGGGATAACTGACGTTGATTTGATAGAAACGGAGCCGGAACCTGCCAAACCGGAGGCTGAGGTATAAAAAAAGGGAGGTGTAAGTTCATTTGCTTTGCCCGAAAGCCCACGACCAGACACCGCCCGATGTAAAAGGACGGTGCAAAGGTAGTAAAATTCGGGCAAATGGCAATGAAAAAAAGGTTTAAAAGCACTGTGGCGCGTGCGCAGAAAATTAAGGAAATCACAGCCTTACATTATGAAGCCGGGAACCAGGCAAGATGTTACAGGGCAGTTTGGCGGCATTGGATAGAGCCCGAATTTCGGATCTGTTACCGCACCTACCTGAATTATTTAGGCATTTTGGAAGAAGAAGCAGAGAAAGCCCGGCAATTTGAGTTACCCCTCTTTCCGGAGTAATTGAAATAACACCCCTGACAGCGTAAAAAAACTGTCGGGGGTGTATTATATTACTTTGGTGATGAAATAGCCACAGAGGCTACAGAAACGGGCTTAAATGGTCTCATGGCGGTGCAGTCTTGTGCAGACGTTACCAACCGCTCCACATTTTCCACGAGTTCGGCATGGTTGTGGTTTGTTGCTGATGTTGTGAGCTGGAAGCCTGCGAAGCCTTCCCCACGCAGTCCCTGCATTTTTGCGTTAATGCTGTTTATGAGGTCGAACACCGCCAAAGCTTCGGCCATTCGCGGGTCATGACTTCCGTGTGTAGGAATGGAACGGGTGACAATATGGAGGCGAACAGCAATATCCCCGCGGCGTGCCCCTGCATTTTGCTGGTGCCAGCCGATTTGCTCAAATTCTACGAAAACGGCCGGCATATCAAAGGCAGAGCCGCCATTGAGGAGGTTTACCTGGTCGTTCCACAGGTCCACATAGCGAACTGTATTTTTTGAAATGTCGGCTTTTGGCTTGTTAGGGTCAGCCGGGCATAATGCGTTTGCAATGGCTAAAAAAATGGCTTTTCTCATTTCTTTAAAAAATTGGTTAGTGACAAATTATATTTTTTCAGGTTGTCCTCAATCACGTTTCGGATTAGGCGCTGGGTTTCCGGACCGTCCCCGATAAACTGACGTTTGGGCATGGTGAATTTTCGCGTATGGGCGCGGACCGTGTAGGTTTTCCCTTTCCGGCTTCTTCGGGTGTGGGATTTTACCGGCTTCCTGCCTGTACCGCCTTCGTTGTGAATTTTCGCGTATGCGAGTGCAGACGAAAAGCGGACGCCGTTACCCTCTACACGTCCCTGAGTGGAGCGGCGCATGGCACCGGTCACAATCAAGAGCGAACCCCTGGGGTAATCGTGTGCTCGTGGCTTCCATTTCTCTGTAAAAAAAGCCTTCCGCTCAAAGTTGCGGTCGAACTCATCGGATAGCTCCACCCGCATGTCGTTAAGAATGTCGTTTTTTAATTCGTTGGCACTGAGCATTTACTTTGTTTTTAATGATTGATTTTCAAAATAAAAATTGTAATTTTGTGGCATTATGAAAATACCATCAAAAGTCAAACAAGCGGCGCAGTATCTTATTGATATGTACGGCGACCATGTAGAGCACCTTGGACAGTATCAGGGTGCCGAGGCTTTTTATTACCATTTCCCTGACGATGTGGACGCTGGCTTCCCCACTGTTTACCTGTTGAAAGGTGACGAGTTGACCGAAGTTTCGGATTTTTTTGCACTTGAAATAATCGAGTCATTTATCGAAGATTTCGGCGAAATCGGTATTGAATAATTTGTCGTCCACTCTCAAAATTCCGCGTGTGCTGATTGGCTTTGTCGCCCCACTGTTACATAATTCATCAATAGAACGCAGAGCCCCCAATTCCGCTTCATAATGTTGTGGCTCTATATATTTCAGGGAGCCGTCCGGGAACTTTTGCAGAATCGTAGCATGACCACCACCACCTTTCCAACCAATAGTAACGATATAAACTCCTGGTTCCTTACATGTTTCTTTGAAAAATTCCGCATAGCGTTTTGGACTCATTTGTTTGTACTTCTTAGAGTTCATCCAATCACAATATAGGGTCGGTACCGCTGGTGTGTTGTCGGTATTTTTCCATGCTTCAAAAGAGTGCTGGCGTGATAAGTAATCCATTTTAGTACCTGGGGTCTTACCTTTAGCCGTAACATTAAAGCCCATTAAACGGAGAGCATAAGCCGGGGCACATGTTTGGCAGTTTATACCAAACCTCTTGTGCTTTGTTGCATCATACTTTGGGTTTCGGGAATAATGAACTCCTGCCTTATCCACATAAGAGCCTTTGGGATCGCGGATAAATTCAGGCACATGGTTTGGGTTGGCAGACTGTTTGTCCGCTTCTTCTACGGTCATAGGTTTACCCTTGGTAATTCCTAGAGCGTTTTCCAGTTCCAAATTATGCTCTGCAATAGCTTTTTTTTCTTCGTCAGTCAAATTGTCCGGAAGTTCGGCCACCATTTCAGCAATTCGCTTTTCTTTTTTCTGTTCGTCGCTTAGTCCCTCAATTATCTTTTTAACCTCTGTAGGCGCTTTATAATATGGGTGCTTAGGCGGGAACAGAGCCAGTTCCTTACCCGGATTGAACCGGAAAATCTGCTGTTTTGCCGTTTCGGTGCAATTATCACCCCGTTTCATGGATAATTCAGAGTCAGAAAGCGGATATTTCCCTTTTCTGACCTGCACGGCTGTACAGCGACAGTTCCACCCATTCGGCGGCAGGTATTTGCCCCAAAACGGGTCGGACAGCGGCAGGGTCGTACCGTTCAGAATGGCGTGATCCTCACGCACGCGGTCATCTTCGGCCGTTCTGTACTGTAGGTCGTATTTGTCGCCGTCAGCTTCAAACCGGTGCCAGCGTGCAGCCATGAGGGAAGCGCCGACCGCGTGGTTATATTCCGCGTACAGGTAGTTATGATTATACCGGTTGTTAACCTTTACCGCATCCTGGTGGAACGCTTCAAAGGACTTTATGTTTCCTTTCTCATCGAGCAGGGAGAGCCCCACTTCGCGGAGAGAGTGAAACGCCTTGAAGCCGGAGAAAATAAAGGCGTTGTTTTCGAGCGCATATCTGACCGTTTCCGAAACTTCATGCGGAAGCCCTGAACTGATACCCGTTACCAACTGTTTTAATGTTTCACTGATAAGCCGGCGAGCTTCGGGGGTATTCATTTGGGCATTATCGAATCCACCGGCATGATAAACCATGTCGGCAGCGTCAAAAAATGCCGTATCGTCGAAATCTGGGCGTTTGTCGCCTTCCGCAAGTTGCAGGAGGTCTCCGCTATACAAGTCGCCCAAAGCGCGGTTAAACGCAAGATAAGAGCCCCGCAGCCCGGCATCAGGGGCGGGGCTTAGTCGAAAAAACGGTCCGGCTGTGTTTTCGCTTCGCGTGCCCCGGAAATCTGCACGCCGTATTTATCCGTGAAATATTCCGGTGGAATTTCGTAATACTCCAGGAGCAGGCGTTCAATTTCGCGCTGTTCGGCAGGCGTGTAACTGGCCGCGTTGTTCCATTGGAAACGCAACCCCTGGACCGGGAAGCCGTGGCGAACCATGAGCGGCAGCAGTCGTCCGTTAACCACGTTGGCCACCATGGCCGCGTCGCTTTCGGTGACACGCTCAAAAATTTCAAGATGCACCTCCGACTGTGAAAGAGAAGAACCCGAATCAATGGTCATGGTCTGCATCAAAATAGCCTTTGACAATTCCGAGTTACAGCGATCCACACGTTTGTCATATACGTTGTAAGCATCACCCCTGCTTGTCTCTTTAATTTCAATGTCGGTTCCTTCCGGGAACAGACCCCAGAAAGCCGTACCCATGGTTTCGAGTGCATTTTCCACCCTTCTGCGTTCTTCTTCGTCAGGACTGGACGTGTGAGCCACACGCATAGGCAAACCGAAAATTTCGCCGAAGAGGTCCCAGAACGCCAGCATATTTTTTTTGCTGATGCAGGACGGGCAGCATTTCAGGAGCAGACCGAGGTCGCGGCCCTTACCAACCGGAATGACCCAGTTTGCAAAGTCCCCCTCCACATAGGAAATACCGCCGCGCCAGTCGTCGCCCGGTGATTTGACCACGACCCCATATTCGGGTACAACGTGTTTGCGGGGCACGAGTTCGACCCCGTCATAACGCATAATGCCGTTTTCATCGTTAACAATATCGCCCAGCTGTATAAGCGTGGGCCCCCAGAAGCGTGAGTCCAGGGCAAGATCCATAAAATCGGAAAACCATTCCTGTTGCAGCAGTTCGGTGGCTTCTGCGTTTTCCTTGCCGTCCTGACCTACCAGACGGAAGTCCTTTTGCAGCGTTTTTCCTTTGCGCTGGCCGATACAGCCGGACAGGTGAGCGTCCAACACGGCATCTCCGTAAATGTCATAAAGCCGGCTACGGTTCGGGTTTTCGTAGTCTATAGCCATCTGGTGAGCGTTGCGCCAGTCCGCTATATCTTTTTTTGTAAGCGAGTCGGATTGCTGGAGCAGTTGTGCCGTCAGCTTCAAACCTTTTCTGCTTGAAGCTTTCCGAGCCAGGGTCATTATTTCCGACCGTGTGGGGCGGTCGAACCAGTCACGTATATTTGATATTAAATTAGCCATTATTTCTATTTTAAGTTAAGCGTAAATTTCCTTTCGCATCGAGGCGGAGCCTGTCAGGTGCCGACAGCCTTAAACGCGGTGCAACAACGGTAAGGGTAACGGTCTTGTAATACTTCGTGCTGCCGGTGGGTATCACATGCACCCTTGCGGTTCCCGGGTCCCTTGGGATAATGTGCCCGTCCGGTTCAATGTAGGCCGCCGTTCCGTCCGTTTGGTAAATGATGTTTTGCAGGGCAGAATATGGCAGCACCTTAGCCTCGATATAACGTGGCACAGGGTTGCCGATAGTTACAGGTGCCGGGGCTTCAACACGCAGCCCGGAGGGAACAGGCATCGCCACCAGTTCCGCACGGTCTGCCACTTCTTCCAGTTTAAGGCGTGTTTGTTCCGTCAATGCCTGTTCAGCCTGTGCATTCACGGCAGCCGTCTGGGCGTTCTGTGTCGCCACCTTTGCCCCGGCAGTTGCCGAGTTCGCTTTCTGCGTCGCCGTATTGCAGTCTGCTACCGCCTTGCCGGAAACCCTTTCGAGTTCCAGGGCACTATCCAAAACATCCCCGCTGGCTTTATTCGCCTTATCTGCGGCCGTATTGGCACGCTTGGCGGCTTCGGTAGCCGGTTGCTTGAGCATTTCTATTTGTGCGGCCGTGAAGTCCTTAAAAGTGAACGGGTCCCCCTTTTCCCCTTTCAGTTTCTGCAACTGTTCAGGGGTGAAGTCCTCATAAGTGAACGGCAGCCCCCGCGTGTAGGCTGCGAGCGCATCACATTCCACCACGCCGTCCGTGTCGGTGGCAAGGTGCCAAAGGTTAACGCTGATTTTTTCCGGGTAATAGACACTTTGCAGCCCGTCCGGCATAAGGTCGTTAACGAGCTTGAGGTGCAGTTCCCGGCACAAATCACCTTCACAAAGTCCGTGGTCTTTGAAAATGACCAACAATGCGTCCCCGTCCGGTGTGCAGTTGCTGTAAATGCCGCCGGTGCGTGAAGCCGTGAAAATATGCCCGTGCCTGGTGCGGTATTCAATGCAGAAGTCCACATCAGGCGGCAAAGCGACAATATCCCCGGAAGCATTGCGGAAGCGTTCACGGAGGATAAAGTCGCTTTTATAGTTGATATGTCGGATCTGTTCCATTATGTAAATCTTAAATTTCCGTTAGCATCGAGGCGGAGACCGTCAGAGGCGCAAAGCCTGAGACGTGGCGGAACCACTTCAATGGTCAAAGTGCGGTAAATGCCGGTGTTTCCGGTAGCCACCGCGTAAATGCGTGCCGTTCCTTCTTCCATGGGAACAATTTCCCCGTCTGGTGTCACCCTTGCCGCCGAATTGTCGGCATAAAAGAAAATCGAACCCAGCCCGAAGCGCGGGAACAGTTCCGCTTTGATTTTCGGCAGCATGGTGTTTGTAACCGTGACAGAGCCCGGGCACTGTTTAACATCAATACGGATCGGGGTGGCCAGGTTCTGCGAGGACAGCGAAGCCACCAGCGACTCCACCAGGGCGCGGGCAGCTTCCGACTTCTGGAGTTCCGCGGCGGCTTTTGCCACGGCATCATCCACCCCGGCCAAACGGGTGTCAATATCCTGCTGAATTTCCGGGATATTCGTTTCAATGAACAAAGCGAGCGCATCGCGCACATTACCGCAGTGTTCCACCAATTCAAAGAATAGTGACCCCACCTGCTGTGCTGTCACCGTCTTGGCTGCCACTGCGTCGCGAATGGCAACGGCACGCGCCAAACATCACAACAAGCAAAGCAATCGTCTCAATCACAAAAAAAAGATAAACGACGCCCAACTGCGCGTCAGCACATTCAACGGCGACTCTTTTTTAATCGTCACCAACAATCCCACCCACAGCACCGCGAAAACGGCAACGCCAATACCAACTGAAATAATGCCAAGATTCGCCGCATTCGCCAATGCCGACGACTCTCCGTACACCACATATGTCGCATACCAAAAATCAATTTTCAGAATGCGCAGGCCGGCAATGAGTTGCTCCGCCGCCAAGCCAATCACAAAAACCGCGCCCCACAAGCGCCGATGGGCGTCAACAACCAGCAGACCAAGGCCGGAAACGGCAATCAGCGTCACCGTCCAGGCAACAAACGCGGCGCCGCGCGGCTCAAGCGCGCTCAAATTATCAAGCAGCCACTGCGTATCGTTCACCGCAATCGCACGCCCCCACCAATACGGCACCACAATGGCCGCAATCACCAGCAGCGCATAAGCCAGCCACAATGCAGGATGCGAGCGCTTACGCTCAATATCGGCCAGCGACAGCGTCGATTCGGGAATGGACGCCACCGGATGCTTGGAAACATCGTTATGTTTGGAAACATCGTTGGGCATGGGCGAAACACCATCGGACCGCGTATCGATTTCAGCCTGCACCTCCCCGCTCGCCTGCTGGTCGACCGGCTGTTTCTCC
>OHBJ01001061.1_pt1 | contig 18748 bp, 18 predicted proteins | sample 1577241 | NCBI WGS metagenome assembly OHBJ01 (sample SAMEA3541594, study PRJEB24748) | human gut metagenome | biome: human gut; feature: human-associated habitat; material: faeces | place: China | collected 2012 | reverse complement strand
ACAGCCTCTGCCCTCTTCACCGTCTACCTCATTTTCACGATTGCTGCCGCCGCGGGTCACGGCGTCCGCGGGGACGCTCGGCGCGTTCCACGTAGCCCTCGGGCTTCGGTGTAAGCACGCGCATCGAGAGGCGGAACTTGCCCGTCTTCTTGTCAATCTCGATGAGTTTGACGCGCACCTTGTCGCCCTCCTTGAGGCCGGAAGCCTCCATGTTGTCGAGGCGGTCCCAGGAGATTTCGGAGATGTGGAGCAGACCGTCGCGGCCGGGCATGAACTCTACGAAAGCACCGAAGTCGAGGATGGAGCGCACCGTGCCTTCGTAAACCTCGCCCTCTTCGGGCTGTGCGGTGATGGCCTTGATGCGGCGCAGGGCGGCTTCGATGCCCTCTTTGTCCTTGGAGGCTATTTCAACGTGGCCGATGCCGGTCTTCTCGTCTTCTTCGATGGAGATGGTGGTGCCGGTTTCTTCCTGGATGCCCTGGATTACCTTGCCTTGCGGGCCGATTACGGCGCCAATCATCTCTTTCGGTATCTCGATGGTGACCAGGCGCGGTACGTGAGGCTTGTAGTCTTCGCGTGCCTCGGGTATTGTCTCCTTGATGATGCCGAGGATGTGCATGCGTCCCTGGCGTGCCTGTTCGAGGGCCTGCTCGAGGACGTCATACGACAGGCCGTCGCACTTGATGTCCATCTGTGTGGCGGTGATGCCCTTCTCGGTGCCGGTCACCTTGAAGTCCATGTCGCCGAGGTGGTCTTCGTCGCCGAGAATGTCTGAGAGCACTGCATACTTGACGTTGCCTTCGTCGGAGATGAGGCCCATGGCCACACCGGCCACGGGGCGTTTCATCTTGACGCCGGCGTCGAGCAGAGCCAGCGTGCCGCCGCATACGGTGGCCATCGACGAGGAACCGTTAGACTCCAGAATGTCGCTGACGATGCGGCAGGTATATGGGAAACCGTCGGGGAACATGCGCTTCAGTGCTCGGTGAGCCAGGTTTCCGTGGCCAATCTCACGACGGCCTACGCCGCGCTGCGGGCGTGCCTCGCCGGTGGAGAAGGGCGGGAAGTTGTAGTGGAGCAGGAAACGCTCCTTGCTCTGGTTGAGCACGTCGTCGATTATCTTCTCGTCGAGGGTGGTACCCAGCGTGCAGGTAACGAGCGCCTGTGTTTCGCCGCGGGTGAAGATGGCGGCTCCGTGGGGGCCGGGGAGGTAGTCTACCTCACACCAGATGGGGCGTATCTCGGTGGTCTTGCGGCCGTCGAGGCGGATTCCCTCGTCGAGCACGCAGCGGCGCATTGCCTCTTTCTCTACGTCGTGGTAGTAGCGTTTCACCATGGCTTCTCGCTGCTCCGGGGTGTATTTTTCAAGCTGCTCCTCGGTCATTTCGGGGAGGGCGTCGATGTATTCCTGGCGTATGGCCTCGAAGCTCTCGTTGCGCCAGTGCTTGTCGGCGCTCCCGGCGCGGGCGATGGCGTAAGCCTTGTCGTAGCATTTTGCGCGGACGTCGGCACGCAGTTCGTCGTCGTTTATCTCGTGGTCGTATTCTCGTTTCGTTTCCTTGCCGGCCTCTTTCATTAGTTCCATCTGGGCCTGGCAGTGTTTCTTGATTTCGGCATGGGCCACCTTGAGGGCTTCGAGCAGGTCGGCTTCGGAGACTTCGTCCATTTCGCCTTCCACCATCATGATGTTGTCGTAGGTAGCGCCCACCATCAGCTCGATGTCGGCGCGTTCCATCTGGTCGAACGTTGGGTTGATGACCCACTCTCCGTCCACTCGGGCCACGCGCACCTCGGAGATGGGACCGTTGAAGGGGATGTCGCTGCAAGTGAGCGCTGCCGAAGCGGCAATGCCGGCCAGTGCGTCGGGAGCGTCGTTCTCGTCAGCCGAATATAGTGTCACGTTGACGAAAGTGTCTGCGTGGTAGTTGTCCGGGAATAGGGGACGGAGCACGCGGTCAACGAGTCGTGAAGTCAATATTTCATAGTCAGAGGCGCGGCCTTCGCGCTTGAGGAAACCGCCGGGATAGCGGCCTATGGAGGCATATTTCTCCTTGTATTCAACTGTCAGGGGCATGAAGTCGACGCCTTCGCCGGCTTCCTTTGCAGAACAAACTGTGGCGAGCAACATCGTGTTGCCCATTCTTACTTCTACCGCTCCATCAGCCTGCTTGGCAAGCTTGCCTGTGGCGATGGTGATTTCGCGTCCATCGGGGAGGCTGATGGTTTTCTTAATTTCTTTAAACATAAATCTTTATTGTTTTCTTCGCTAAACGTTCCGAAGGGACAGCCGTAGCGTCGTGGCCGCACCTTGTTTCGGCCCGCAAAGCGCTCTCGGCGGGCCGGCTGTTTTCGTAATTCTTAAAATTCTCCGCAAAGATACTGCTTTTAACCCCCGGTTGCAAATTTTTTTACATTATTTTGACCGCAACTCAGCGCCGGAACCTGTTTTTAGATACTTATAACAATTTTTAATTTCGATGTGCAAATTTATGGCACCGGAACGCGCTAACTTTGCATCGTAAAACAAAACAACGAAACAAAACGGAGGACAAGATTATGAACAAACGACCTATGATGAAATACGGCGACCGCATTTACGCACGCCTGTCGCTTAACGGACAGAAGATACTCGAATTCATGATAGAGCGTGTCTCCGGCTTCACGGAGCTGCTGGGCGAGCTGCGTGCGCACACGCGTCGCTACCGCGGGCTATGCCGCCTGTATGTGCGCAACCTGTCGCGCGGCTGGAGCATGGAACGCCCCCTGATGCTGTATCCGGAGACGTACCCGACGCCCGGGGGTGCCATGCGCGAGCGACTCTTCGACGCCGCTCCGGCGGCTCCTGCCCCCGCCCGCACCATAATGCCCTGGGACACCCACTGAGCCGCACCGGCTCCGCTTTCTCCCGATTAATCATTTTAAATCGAGATTAATCCCGGGAATCCCGAGAAACGAGAGAAGCTCGAGACCCCGCGGGGCTCGGCGGCAAGTTGCATATAGCGGCAAGCGGCAGGAGGGGACTCCGCCGCTTGCTGTGTAGGTTGGGATGTGGTGTGTCTTGGCTTTAGAAGAGAATCTGGAAGCGGGCCTGGAAGCCGTTGAAGTCGGTGCATAGCGGGGCGCCGTTGAAGGTGTGCGTGTAGGTGTAGTTGAGGCGCGCCGTCATGTATTTGTTGATGTAGTAGTTGAGCGTGGCGGAGAGGGAGTTGGCGTCGCCGCCGTAGATGCCGCGTATCTCGTGGTCTTTGATCCATGCCACTCCTGCTTTGCTGTCCGACAGTTTCGTGTAATTATAGAGGAGCACCAGCTCGAAGGTGCCTTTGCCCGGCTCGGCTATGCGGGCGTCTTTGGCCGAGTATTTGTAGTCGCCGCCGGAGAGCAGGCCGCGTAGCATGCCGTAGGCGCCCATACCGGTGAAGTTGTGAAGGTCGTGGCGCATGTTCACGCGGTTGAAGTAATACTGCGCCTCGAAGGCTACGGGACCGTAGGCCATCATCAGTTCGGGGGTGAATTTCCACTGGTTCATAGCGTTGCCCATCTCGGCGTTGACGGCTGACACTTTGTCGACCGATGTTGGGAAGTTGGAACCCATGGAGAAGACGTTGTGTCGCCCCTCGCCGTCGTTCTGAGGGGTGAGGAACCCGCCGGAGATGCCGACCTGGAAGATGCGTCCCGGCTCGGTAGTAGGGCGGTAGACGAGGCGTGTAAGGAAGCCGTAGCCCTGATGGTTGGTCTGGTTGGGAGTGAGGATGATGGACTGCGGCTCTACGTGGGCCGACGCCGAGGCGAAGAACTGTTTTTCGCTGTGTATGAACTCGATGCCGAGGTGGCGGTCGGCCATGAATGAGGAGTTGACTATGGGGTCGTCGAAGCAGGGTTTCCACGACGAGCTGTAGGCCGTCATAAGGCCGTACTGGTGGATGAAGGAGCCGCCGAGCAGCGAGTTCTCGTCATCGAAATTATACTGCACATAGATGTCCTTGAGGCCCACCTTGCCGTAGGCGTAACCGACATCGATACGGGCGTCCCATTTCCCGTAAGTGGCTTTGAGGCCGAGACGCACGTCGGGGACTCCGACGCCGTCCTTGAATGCATCCTTGTCGGGGGAGGCGTAGAGGGCGCCGTCCATGAGCACGCGGCCCATCGGGGTCACTGTGAGTTTGTCTTCGCCCTGCGCGGCAGTCGCAAGACCCGTCAGGGCCAATACACTTAGAATTAGTTGCTTTGTCATTGTCTTGTTCTTCAGGGTGTTAAAGAGTAGGAGGAATGGTTATGTCAGGTTTATATTTTAGAAGCGATTTGTGCGGGATCTGTCACGCGGTCCACGAGCTCGCCGGCGGCGTTGAAGATGAAAGCCACGGGAATCTGGCCCACATTGTATTTTCCGAGGATTTCAGACTGCGTGCCGTTTTCGTCGAAGACGTTGACCCAGGGTAGGTTCTGGGCGGCGCGCCGCCAGTCGTAGCGGTCGGCATCGTAGCTTACCATATAGATGTTGGCGCGGTCGGCCAGCGCCTGGAGTTTCACGTTGTAGTCGGGGGCGAATTTCGCCGTCATGGAGGTAAAGACGAGTATCGCGGGTTTCCCTTTGCCTACTACTTCGGAAAGGGTGCGGTCACGTCCCTCGACGTCGGGCAGCGTAATGTCGAAAAACTCTATCTGCTGAGCTTTCAGCACGGTCTTCTTACCCTTTGCCTTGGCGGCGTTGCGCTGCGCTTCGAGGGCGATGTTTTTCAGCATGGCGGCGCGCGGGTCATCGGGGTGGTACTGCTCGTAGGCGGTGGCCACGGCGGCGAAGTATTTCATGTCGTCGGGGTTCTTGGGGTCGTAGAGCGGTTTGCCGTCGCGGGTTTTGGTCAGCACGTAGTAGCTGACGATATTGCCACGGCCCGGGGCGATGATTTCAGCGAAAACTTTCTTCTTGAAAGCGGCGAGTGTGGCCTCATCCGCTGTGGAGGGGAGGGCGGCGAGTTGCGTCTCGAAGGAAGAGAGCGAGCGCGCATTGGGGGAGCCGTCGAGAGTGTATCCCCGGGCATCGGCATGGAGAGTGATGTTCTCGGTGGAGTCTACCGGAAAGTAGAAATAGTTGTCGCCGGAGCGGAGGCGGAAGATTTCCGGAGCGCCGGGGGCCGGGACGCTGAGGGAGAAACGGCCGCTGCCGTCGGTGCGGGTGGAGTCCATCGCCAGCCATGTGCCAGAGGAGGTTGCCTTTTCGATGACGAGCGACTGACCGTCGGCGCCCTGCACGTCGCCGTCGATTTTAAACTTCTTCTCGCTACAGGAGGCGAGTGTCACTATAATGAGGAGTGCCACTAAAGTGGCCGCTAATTTGCCGAAATGTTTCATGCCGCAAAATTAGCAATAAAAATGTGAAACGCCAAATCTGACCCAAATAACCGGTAGTTGGATTTCTTACTTAACGCGACTTGTGGTGGGTTTTGTAGGTGCGGGGATAAAAATACCGGGCCTTAACCATCGTAGGATAAGGCCCGGAATGTTGTTTTTAGAGGTGATTATTTCTTTTTGCCTTTGGTTTGTTTTTCGGGAACGAAACCGCGGAGGCGGAGCAGGGCGTTGGCGTCGGGTTTGTGGCCGCGGAAGCGAACGAAGAGCACGGTCGGGTCTTCGGTGTCACCGCTTTCGAGGATGTTCTTCTTGAAGGAAGCGGCGGTCTTGGGGTCGAAGATGCCTTTCTCCTTGAAGAGTTCCCAGGCGTCGGCTTCGAGTACTTGTGCCCAAAGATAGGTGTAGTAGCCGGCGGCGTAGCCATCGTCGCCGAAGATGTGCTTGAAGTAGGGGGAGCGGTAGCGGAAGGTGATTTCCTCGGGCATGCCGATGCTGTCGGCCACCTGGCGTTCGAAGGCCATCACGTCCACATTCTCGCCGTTGTTCTTACCCCAGGCCATGTCGAGCAGGGCTGCGCCGGCAAGCTCGGTGGTGACGAAGCCCTGGTTGAAGGTAGAGGCGGCGGAGAGTTTTTCGATGAGTTCGTCGGGAATTACTTCGCCGGTCTTATAGTGTTTGGCATAGTGTTTCAGCACTTCGGGGGAAGTGGCCCAATGCTCGTGGATTTGAGAGCTCATTTCCACATAGTCGCGATCCACGTTTGTACCGGCAATCGACTTGTAGGGAGCGCGGCTGAGCATACCCTGGAGGGCATGCCCGAACTCGTGGAAGGTGGTTTCTACCTCATCGAGGGTGAGCAGGGCAGGTCCATCGCCTACGGGACGCGTAAAGTTTCCGACGTTATATACGATGGGGCGTTTCTGCTGGCCGTTTTCATAGAGGCCGGCGCTCTGCATCTGTTCCATCCATGCGCCCTGTCGTTTGGTGGCACGGGGGAAGAAGTCGGTCATGAAGACGGAGATGTGTTCGCCCGTCTTGGCGTCCTTTACGTCATAGACGGTGACTTCGTCCATATATTTGGGGGCGTCGGGTATCTCCTCGAACTTGATGCCGTAGAGTTTTTCGGCAGTCCAGAAGAGGCCGTCGAGCACGTTGGGCAGTGCAAAGTAGGGGCGTATGTCGCTTTCTGAGATGTTGAACTTCTGTGCTTTTACCTTGTCGGCGTAATAGTAGTAGTCCCAGGGGGCGATTTTGAAGTTGCCGCCGTGGCTGTCCACGTATGCCTGCATGTCGCGCACCTCCTCCTTGGAGCGGGCGACGGCCGGGGTGAACACCTGCATGAGCAGGTTCTCGGCGTTCTCGGGGGTCTGGGCCATTACTCGCGAGGTCATCATCTGGGCGAAGTTGTCGAAGCCCATGATGTGGGCTTTCTCGTTGCGGAGCTTGACTATTTTCTCGATAACGGGGAGGTTTGAGTTTGTTCCGGTCGAGGCCAGGGAGGTGTATCCCTTGTACATGGCTTCGCGGAGGCCGCGGTTGTCGGCATACTGGAGTACGGGTAGACGCGAGGGGGCGTGGAGGGTGAAGACGTAGAGGCCGTCGAGTCCGCGGTCTTTGGCCTCCTGGGCAGCCTGGGCGATGGAGGATTCGGGAAGGCCGGCGAGGTCGGCCTTGTCGTAAACCACAATGTTGAAGGCGTTGGTGGCGTTCAGCAGGTTGCGGTTATATTGGATGAATAGTTTTGAGAGCTCGTCGTTGACTTTTATTAGTTGAGCCTTCTTGTCGGCGGGGAGAGCTGCACCCTGTTCGGCGAACTGGCGGTAGTATTTTTCTACCACACGCTTCTGCACCGGGGTGAGTTTCAGTTTGTTGCGGTTGTCATAGACCTGCTTTATGCGGGCGAAGAGGGCATCGTTGAGGTTGATGTCGTTCTGCGCCTGGTTGAGCAGTGGAATAGCCTCGTCAGCCATTGCGGTGAAGGCGTCGTCAGCCATTGCGCCGTCATAGTGGTAGAAGACGGCGGCCACGCGCTCCAGGATGGGAGAGGCGTTCTCGAGCGGGAGGATTGTGTTGTCGAAGTCGGGCACCGCGCGGTTGCGCACTATGTTGTCGATGGTCTGTTTTTGTTCCGCGATACCGGCTTTGATGGCCGGGATGAAGTCCGAAATCTGGATTTGCTCGAAGGGCGGAATCTCATACTTGGTGGTGTATGGCTGCAGGAACGGGTTGGTGTGGTTTTGCGCCATAATGGGTGGTGTTTGTGCGGCGAAGAGCAGTGTCATTGCCGCGGCGGTTAGCAATTTTTTCTTCATATATTATGGTTTTTAACTGGTTGAGTTTTCATGCAGGTCAAGGCGAGGAGAGGGCGAAACGGGCGAGCACCGGGTAGTGGTCGGACGAGTCTATGTAGCCCTTGCTGGTGGAGAGGGAACGCAGGCCGCCGACGGGGCGGTAGAACACCTGGTCAATGTGGAAATAGAGGTTGAAGAGGTTGTATGTCACCATCATTCCCAGACCGGTCTGCGTGTAAGCGTCCAGGAGGTCTTCGCCGCGCACTGTGCGGTAGGTCCAGGAGGCGGGGACGTCGTTGAAGTCGCCGCATAGGAGGAGCGGCCCGGAGGTTTTCTCTATCTGGAGGCGCAAGGCGTCGGCATCTTCGGCGCGCTCGCGGTATGCGGCCTTGAGTTTGCCGTAGACAGAACCTTTGAACTCCGCCACGCTTCGGCGGGCAGAGCGCGGCCCGCGTACGCTCGAAATCACCTGCCGCTCTTCGCGGCTGAGCATATAGGAGGCCAAGTGCACGGTTATGAGAGTGACGTCGCGGCCGTGGATGCGCGCCGTGAAGCGGCTCCAGCGGCGCGGCCACGCCGTTTCGCGCTCGTCGCGTTCCTCCTCCTTCAGGGGGAAGCGCGAGAAGATGGTCTGGTCAGTGTATCTGGCGTGGGCTATGTAGGGGTATCGGGCGTAAAGCGAGTCGAGCAGCGACTGCGGTATGGCGGGAAGCATCTCGTCTTTCATCCCCATGAGTTCCTGCGTGCAGACCACGTCTGCGCCTGAGTTGACGATGTAGCGCAAGGTGCGGTGAGTGCTCTGGTTGCGATGGCGCACATCGTGGCCGTGCGCTATGTTGAAGGTCAGCACGGTGAAGGTCTTTTCGCCGGGTTCCGGTTCGGAGGAGGAGCCCAAAGGGAAGTTGGTGAACAGGGCGGCTGAGCCGAGTAGCAGGGAGCTTCCGCAGATGGCGGCCGTTATCCAGCGGCGTCCGATGAGCCACGCCAGCGCCACAACGAGTGTGGTTAGGGCAAGGTAGGGGTATACCAGCGCCAGGATGGAGGGGAAGGCCCAGATGCGCGGGTCTATATGGCCTCCGAAAGCAGCCGTTAGCGTCAGCGCCGCGAGGGCCAGCGACGCCACGCGGAGCACGGTTCTAAATATGCCGGAAACTACTATCATAGCTTGTTGATGTCTATGCGAGTGGAGAGTGATTTCAGTTCGTCGCGCTCGGCTCGGGAGAGGGATTCGTAGCCGGAGACGCGAATTTTGTCAAGGAGCTGGTCGAGGCGTATGCGCGCCGAAATTTCGGGGGCGATTCTGGGTGTGTGCATACGTCGGCCGGCGGCGTTGCGCCCCTCTTGCCGCGAGGATTTTTCAGGAGCGGAGCGGAGCGGTTTGGCTTTGGTGCGGCGCTGCCGGTAAAGGGAGGAGAGGCCGAAGACGGCGCCGGTGACGAGGCCGCCGAGGTGTGCCATCTGTCCGCCGCTGTTGCCTCCGCCGAGTCCCAGGAAAGCCAGCGCCACGCAGACGGCCGCTATCCATATCAGCTTAATCTCTCCTATGAAGAGGAGGTTGATTTTCTGCGAAGGACGCGTCAGCGCGGTAGCCGCCATCAGGCACATCACCGAAGCCGACGCTCCCACGAGTGTGCCGCGCGGAATCCATCCCATGCCTCCTGCCAGCAGGTACATGGCGGCGCCGGCAAGGCCGCCCGTAATGTATAGCGTCAGCAGTCGCCGTCTGCTGAGCCACGGGTCGAAAAGCCGGCCGAACCACCAGAGCCACAGCATGTTGCAGACCAGGTGCAGCAGCTCGAAGTGCGTGAACATGTAAGTGAAAGCGGTCCATGGCCTGAGCAGCGCCGCCTCGGGCAGTGAGGGGAGCGGCAGTATCCGGTCAAAGATATTCACCGAACAGAGGCGCAACAGCCAATAGAGCAGGAAGATGACTGTGTTGACAGTCACCAGCCAGACGGTGGTGTCGCCGCGCCTCAAGTCGGTCCTTATGCGTTGAGATATGTTCACTGTCAGCGTATTGTTATGTTGCTAAAAGAAACGGCGTTGCAGCGTCCCTTTATGTTTCCAGTAGAGCAGCATAGGCAGGGCGAAGAGCATACCGCCGAGGTGTGCGAAGTGTGCTACGGAAGTCTGCATTCCCCCCACGCCGAGGAAGAATTCCAGCACGGCATATCCCAGGACCATCCATTTGGCCTTTATAGGCACAGGGATGAAGAAGAAATAGAGCGGCATGTTTGGGAAGACGAAAGCGAAACCGAGCAGAATGCCGAAGATGGCACCCGAAGCGCCGATGGTGATGAGCTGCGACTTGTAATCGGCCATGAACTGCATCACGTTGGGAACTTTTGCGGCGATGGCCTGCTCCACGTATTCGGGCGAAACGTTGTTGACGGCCGCCAACTGCGTCACGAAGTCATGCTGCCAGCAGAGCGCCCACACGACTTCCTGCACCAGGGCGGCGCCGATGCCGCAAACCATATAATATATGAGGAAGCGCTTCTGCCCCCATACCTGCTCCATCAGACGTCCGAACATCCATAATGCAAACATGTTGAAGAGGATGTGTATTACGTTGTTGGGGTCGTGCACGAACATGTAAGTGAGAGGCTGCACCGGGTTGAAATCCGATGATCCAGCGTAGTTCAGGCCGAGATGCGTCACAAGGAAGTTGGCGAAGTGTTCCATTCGCGCTCCCGAGAAGGAGCACACCTCGATGACGAGCCATATCAGCACGTTTATGATAAGCAAGTGTCGCGTCACCGGCGGGATGGACGAGAGGAATCCGGAGCGTTGGTATTGAGTCATATATCTGCGTTTCTAAGTCAAAAATGTAGACGGTGCGGTATTGCGCGTCTCCCTTCCGTCTATAAACGGAGAGGAGCGGCCAAATCTTGCATGGCCGGGAGATGATAGCGCAAAAATAGCAATAAATCCGCACATACGCAAATAAGAACAAACAACGGCCCCGAAATTCTTTATCGCGTCGGCGGGAAAGAGGCGCGGAAACGCCGCGGACGCTCTCGGACACCGTCTCGTCCGTCGTCTAAATCGGACTGATTCGAGACTAATCGAGATAAACCGGGATTAATCATGAATAATCACGATTAGTCGCGAGATTTCGCGCTTGGAGTGGCCGCGCCGGGGCAGTTTTCTTCGGCGATCAGGCGGAGGCGCGGTCGGGTGAGGCGGTAGATTGTCCAGTCGTCCATCGGGATGGCGCCGAGGGACCGGTAGAAGTCGATGCTGCTGCGGTTCCAGTCGAGGCATACCCATTCCATGCGGCCGCAACCGGATCGGTAGGCTTCGGCGGCAAGGTGGAAGAGCGTGGCTTTTCCGATGCCGCGGCCACGGTGCTCCGGCAATACGAAGAAGTCTTCGAGATAAAGCCCTGCACGTCCGGTGAAGGTGGAGAAGTTGTAGAAATAGAGGGCGAAACCTACGGGGTGTCCGTCGATTTCGGGAAACAACACGTTGGCGGTGTGGCGGCGGAATATCCACTCGGTAAGAATCTCTTCGGTGGCTTCGACTTCCGGGAGGAGATGCTCGTATTCGGCGAGTTTCTTGATGAAGTGGAGAATCAGGGCTGAGTCCTGTGCGGTGGCCTGACGGAAGGTGAGGCCGGGTATTTTTTTAGTCATGGTGTCGGTTATACAATCATGGTATTATTGACCGGTACAAAGTTACTACAAAAGGTATTAACAGTCAAAGGAAAAACAGTGGAAAGATGCTGAAACGAGAAAAAACGGGACTTTTGAATCGTTAAAAATATTTAAATAGAGAGAAAATTATGTAAAAAAGCGGGAATTGTAGTAAAAAAGTTTGTTAGCAGTTTAAAATATAGTATATTTGCATTTCAAATAACATATTAAACGATAAAGTCATGAATAAAACAGATTTGGTAAACGAAATCGCCGCCAAAGCCGGCCTGAACAAAGTGTCAGCGAAAGCAGCCCTCGATGCATGTCTCGAATCCATCGAGCAGGCTCTCGCAAATGATAATAAGGTTCAACTCATCGGCTTCGGAACATTCCAGGTCGTAGAGAAGGAAGCCCGTTCTGGCATCAATCCTCGTACCAAAGAAAAGATTGAAATCCCGGCCCGCAAGGTTGTGAAATTCAAACCCGCATCCGAGCTCGCCAAATAAATAACGACGAACCCCATACGATAGCTTCACGGCAACCCGAGGAACACACGCACTTTCGCTCACAGACCGTTGCCCCGAAAGGGTCAACGGCCCGTGCGTGTCAGTATGTTTGTTCTCCGGTTGTATTTTATGCCGGATATTCCATAAGATGTGTTTCACGGCCGATGCGCCTCTGAGGTTATGTTCCGGCAATACTGTAGAGGAATATTGCTCCGGCCCGGATTGGGACATTAATTCTTCGGCTCACGCAGCTCCGTGGAGTCCTGATATCGCGCTTCGGCGGACTCGCCATGGAGCCTCCCTACGAGATTAATCCCTATTCTACTTAATTCACGACTTTAATAACCACTTGAACAACAAATGACTATCGAACAAATCATCGCACAGGGCGTCGCCGACGCCGTAAAAGCTCTCTATAACGCCGAGGCGGATTCCTCTAAGATTATCCCCTCGGCTACGAAAAAGGAGTTCGAAGGAAACCTCACCGTCATGGTGTTCCCCTTCCTGAAAGCCTCGCACAAGGCACCCGAAGCCACGGCCAACGAGATAGGAGAGTGGTTGGTGGCGAACGTTCCCGCCATCGACCGCTTCAACGCTGTGAAGGGTTTCCTTAACCTATCGATATCGGCCGCCTTCTGGCGTGGCGTGCTGGCCGACATCGCCGCCGACGAGAAGTTCGGCTTCCGCGAAGCCACCACGGAGTCGCCTCTGGTGATGGTGGAATATTCCTCGCCAAACACCAACAAACCGCTCCATCTGGGCCACGTGCGCAACAACCTGCTCGGCTACTCTCTGGCACAGATTCTCAAGGCCAACGGCAACCGAGTGGTGAAGACAAACATCGTCAACGACCGCGGTGTGCACATCTGCAAGTCCATGATAGCCTGGCAGAAATGGGGCAACGGAGAAACGCCCGAATCGTCGGGCATGAAGGGCGACCATCTCATCGGCAAGTATTATGTAGAGTTCGACAAGCACTATAAAGCGGAGATAGCCGGGCTCGTGGAGCAGGGCATCCCCGAAGAGGAGGCCAAGGAGAAATCGCCGCTGATGCAGGAAACCCGCGAGATGCTACGCAAGTGGGAAGCGGGCGACAAGGAGGTGCGTGCTCTCTGGACCAAGATGAACCGGTGGGTTTACGACGGCTTCGACGTCACCTACCGCCGCATGGGCGTCGACTTCGATAAAATCTATTATGAATCCGACACTTACCTTGAAGGGAAGGAGCTGGTGATGAAAGGCCTCGAAAAGGGTATCATGTACCGCAAGGAAGACGGCTCGGTGTGGGCCGATCTTACCGCCGAGGGACTCGACCACAAGCTGTTGCTGCGTGCCGATGGCACATCGGTCTACATGACACAGGACATAGGCACCGCAAAGCTGCGTTACCGCGACTTCCCCATCGACAAGATGATATATGTGGTCGGCAACGAGCAGAACTACCACTTCCAGGTGCTATCGCTGCTCCTCGACAAGCTGGACTTCAAGTGGGGCAAGGACCTCACGCACTTCTCCTACGGTATGGTGGAACTCCCCGAAGGGAAGATGAAGTCGCGCGAAGGCACCGTTGTGGATGCTGACGACCTGATGGACGAAATGGTGAAGCAGGCCTCCGAAGCCTCGGCAGATCGTTACGCCGACATTTCGGAAGAGGAGCGCGCCGAAATCTCGCGCATCGTGGGTCTCGGTGCCCTCAAGTACTTCCTGCTGAAGGTAGATCCGCGCAGAAACATGATGTTCAACCCCAAGGAGAGCATCGATTTCAACGGCAACACGGGCCCATTCCTGCAATACACTTACGCTCGCATCCGCTCGCTGCTGCGCAAGGCGGGCGAAATCGGCGACTTCACCGAGGCAGTGCCGGGCGAGAAGGAATCGTCGCTCATCCAGCGTGTGGCAGACTTCCCCGCCGTGGTGCGCGAAGCAGGACGGCAGTATTCTCCGGCGCTCATCGCCAATTACTGCTACGACCTGGCCAAGATGTTCAACCAGTTCTACCACGATTGCCCGGTACTGAAGGAGGAGAACGCCGCCAACCGCGCCATGCGCCTGCAGCTCTCGGACGTAGTGGCACGCACGTTGCGCAGGGCCGCGTCGCTGCTCGGCATCGAAATGCCCGAACGCATGTAATCACCGGCGTAAAACCATTCTTCACAAAGTAAAATAAACCAAACGATTAACCGTTTGTCTTAATAAAAGGCAACACCAAAACTAAACATCAAAAAATTATGGATTATTATCAGAACCAAACCCCGCCGCCTTACAATCCTCAGTCATACGACCAGATGCAAAAGGCAGCCCAAGTGCAAACCAACTCAGTGCTGAAACGTGTGTACGTGCGCATGTTCATCGGCCTCCTCATATCGGCGTTCTGCGCTCTCGGAGTGGCCTCCTCGCCGGCAGCCATCTCCTTCTTGTTCGGTAACTCCTTCGTTTACTGGGGCATGTTCATCGCCATGCTGGTGATGGCCTTCGTGATACCGGCAAGGATGGAAAAGATGTCCACCGGTACCATCCTGGTGCTCTTCTGCATTTTCTGCGCCTTGATGGGATGCTCGCTCGCCTCGGTCTTCATGATTTACACCGCCACCAGCATTACTGCCACGTTCTTCATGGCTGCCGGAACTTTCGGAGCCATGTCGGTGTACGGATACTTCACCAAGACCAACCTTGACAAGATGGGTTCCATCTTCATCATGGCCCTCTTCGGACTCTTCATCGCGATGATAGTCAACATCTTCCTGAAGAGTTCCGGCCTTGAATGGGTAATCTCCATCATCGGTGTTCTTCTGTTTGTAGGTCTCACCGCCTGGGACACGCAGCAAGTGAAACGTCTGGCTCAGGCCAACCTTAGCCCCGAGCTGACCGACAAACTGGCTACGATGGGAGCCCTGAACCTCTATCTCGACTTCATAAACCTCTTCCTCTTCCTGCTTCGCATCTTCGGCGGCGGCCGCGACTAATCCGTCCCCTGAGTTTCATAAAGAGAGGGTGTATCAGTTCTCAGACCGATACACCCTCTTTGGTTTGTTTAAACACGTTGAATTTAGTCCTATATCCTTGGTGTCTGAAAACGCAAAATGTTTGTGGACGCGCGGCGGTCCGGAGTGTAGTTTTTGCTCAAGTTATTCTTCGGAATCGGGGACGGACGCAGGTGAGTAGGCTCGGTGCGGGCGGAGCGTTATGGTGGCGCCGTGGAGCGATGGGAAGGTAATGACCAGGTTGCCGTCCTGAAAGATGGCTGTGGCCAGCGGGTCGGCGTTGCGGCCGTCGGCGCACAGCCAGCGTGCGGTATAGACGTCGTCGGCACGCGGAGTGAGGTGGCATTTCTCCATGCCGCGTTTCCAACGACCGGCGTTGACGCGCGCTCCTTCCATATAGCGGAGCGAGAACTCGCCGCCGGGTAACGGCACCACGGCCACGATGTAAGCTCCACCGTTGACTATGAAGTTGTTATCGACGGTGAATCCGGCCTGTGCCCAATATCCGGCGCGGCTGTCAGAGCTGTATAATATCCGTTCGCTTATCTCCTCGACCGGCATCCGCGCCGGCTCCTCCGGTGTGTCGCGCGTCAGCGCGAAATTATGTAAAGCGAACTCCGCTCCGCCGTCGGGCACGATGGCGAGGCGCACGGGCGTGTATCCGGCGGGAAGGTGTGTTGTCAGTCCGTCGGCGGTTTTGTCGGACCCGGCTTCAATACGCAATTTGTCGCCTTCGCGCCTGAGTGCCAGGCGGTTACGTTTCTTGTTCTTGCCGGTCTTGAATGATACAGGTTCAGCTCCCGGCGTGGTGACGGTGAGTAGCGTTTCGGCCGAGCGCGCGTCGCCGACGGGAAGTTCGGTGACTTTATAGCCCCACTCTACGGTAAAGTGCTGACCATTTGCATCTTCAAGGATGAGCCTGAAACCGGGCATCACCGCATTGCGGCGCTTCCCGTCGGCATCGCGGTAGCGGTAATCGCGGTCGGGAGTGTCTCGCAGGTTGTCGAAAATCAGCGAAAGGGTGAAGTCGTCGTAGCCGGAGTAGATTGGCAGCGACGGGTAGGGTTGCCCAACGGTGTCGGCTCGCAGTATTAAGGGGACTTCGTGAGGAAAACCGGGGAAGAGGAAGCCGCGCGCACGGTTGAAGTAGATGCCTTCGCCGCGTGAGGTCGCTGCAAAAACAAGCAGGAGGAGCGAAAGGAGAGGTGTGATGCGTTTCATTGGACGAAGGCGATGACGGAGTTGACTATGCCGACGGCTGCGAAGATGAGGATTATGGCGCCTATAATCCTGTTAATCAGCCACATGGAACGTATATTGAAGTGCGCCCGCACCTTGTTGACAAACCATGTGACGAGCCACCACCATCCCAGTGCTCCGGCGAAGATGCAGAGATATCCCGGCACGTAGTGGTAGAATCGCATCTCCGGTAGCAGGAAGTTGAAGCGTGCGAAGAGGCCGATTATCAGGAAGAGAATCAGCGGGTTGGAGACGGTGAAGAGGAATCCGGTCAGTATGTTGCGTTTCACCGAAGCTGCCCCGGCTTTCGGTTTGGTGAGCCGCTTCGACGGGTTGGACTTGAACAGGTAGATGCCGAAGGCGATGAGCACCGCCGAGCCCACGAGTTGTATTACGTTTTGGTTTTTTTCGATGAACTCCTGGATGAAGGAGAGTCCGAAACCGGTTAGCAGACAGTAAAGAAGGTCGGAAAGCGCGGCGCCGATACCGGTGTAGAGGCCAGCTTTACGTCCTTTCTCGAGGGTGCGCTGAATACAAAGCATCCCCACCGGCCCCATCGGTGCCGAAACGAGTATGCCGATGGCTACTCCTCGCCAAAGTACGTATAACAGATTCTCCATCTTTCCTAATTCCTAATGTTTGAATAGCACCGTGTTGGACAATTCAAAAAAAGCGCGGTGCGGTATTACCTGCTCACGATGTCATAGCCGCCGGCGGCTGTAGGGATGCAGGTATAGCGCTTCATGCCGTACTTCTTCTCGGTGGCGGGACCCGAAACCGGCGCGCCGCCGGCCATCACTACGTCGTAGTGCGACCCGCATACGGGGCAGACGGCGTCAAACCGTTCCCCGTCTATTATCACCCTGACGTCGCTCTTGCGCTCCACGGGGCATGCCAGGTCGTAGGCCAGCGGCACCTGCGTGTCAGCGGTGAAAGGGTCCATTCCGCCGATGAGCAGTACGCCGCCGAATCCGGTATAAGTCTGCTCCGTGAAGGGGAAGTTTGACGGCTCGCGCAGTTGCCGTATGAAGTAGCGGTACTGGCCGAATCCCGTCACTCCGTAGGTGTTCCAAAGCCCTGTGTTAGAGAGGCGTATGGTTACGGGTAGGGGCGGTATGCGGTCGTCGTCCACGCTGTCGCAGGCGCCGAGTGCGATGCTCAGCGTCACAGCGACGGCGGGTAATATCTTTGCCGAGCGGCGCATCAGTCGAGGCGTGACATTTGACGCATCAGCTCGCCGAACTGGTCCACCATCTTCTGGAGCGGGCCGTTGACCATCGGTTTGAGCATCATCGGGATGTCTATTTCGAGCACCACCTGAGCGTCGCAGTGAGCATCGTCGACGGGTGTAATCTTGAAGTCGAGCTTCAGGGGCACGGGAGTGCCTTCGCCGGTGAAGCGCACCAGAGAGGGGCATTCGCGCTCGGAGATGCGCAGCGATATGGAGCCCACAGGGCCGCCGGGAAGCGTTATCGAGTCGGGGGTAAGCTCTATCTGTTCAAGTTGTTTGCGCTGGTTTTCGTCTATCTTGTCGGCGGGGAGATTGGCGATTACGTTTTTCAGGTTCTCGGGATTGGAGAAACGCTCGTAAGCCTTCTCTGCCGAACAATCCAGTTGGGTCTTGCTGCTTTTATATGTAGCCATAATATGTCGGTTAAATGTCGGGAACCCCGGATGTCGGGATTCCTGACAATAAAACTTTTGAACCTTGTAAAAGGTTTGTCAGAGAATTTTCTGTTCGCGGGGCGTCCAGGCGCCGGGGTCTTTGCGCCATTCCTTCAGCGTTTCGAGGTCGTCCTGGTGTATGTAGTCGGTGTGGAGCGCGGCTTCGAGCATCGCAGAATAGTTGGAGAGCGGGATGAGCGTGACGTTGGCGTCGCGGAAACGCTTCACGGAGATGGGGAACTCGTAAGTGAAAATAGCGGTCATGCCCACCACTTCGCAACCGGCGTTGCGGATGCACCGTGCTATTGGCCATCACGGTTTCGGTCAGATAGGCCAGATGATGGGACCTGTTTCGGGCTATGTGCTGATGTCCGAAGGGCTTCCGACTATTTATATCATGGGCGATTGCAAATGGGAAGAATGTACTCTTGCTACCGTGGAAAAGTATCGTCCTAATTATATTGTGGTGAACAGTGGCGGTGCGGTATTCCCCGAATTCTCTAAGACGGACGGTTGTATCATCCCCAATGAACAGGAAGTAATGGCGATGCTTGACACACTCCCCCCACACATCAAGCTGATTACCGTACACATGGATGCCATCGATCATTGCCAGACCACCCGTGCCATCCTTCGCAACGAAGCTCGCCATCACGGGACGGATATGAGCCGACTGATTATACCGGAAGACGGAGAAAGCATAACACTTAAATAACTGTATAAACAATCATTTCAAAATATTAGAAAGATGAAAAAGATTAGGAAAATAGGGGTAGAACAGAATTTCGCCGCGATCAGTGTCGGTAAGTTGAATGAACTGAATGAATACGAACTTCAGCTTGGCCCGGATGTGAAAATTCCCGGAAAAGTATTCTGCAGCACCGCTCTCGGAACTACGGGAAGCGAGTTTTCTTTCCAGTCATTCGCCCCGGGTACAGAAACCGGATTTCTGCATAGTCACAAGAGTCATGAGGAACTTTATTTTTTCCTCTCCGGTAAAGGTGAATTTCAAGTAGACGGAACAGTGTTCCCAGTGGAAGTCCTCGGGTTCCTCTGCAAGACCTGCGGACTCGAAGGTGCAC
>OHBJ01001057.1_pt1 | contig 18766 bp, 21 predicted proteins | sample 1577241 | NCBI WGS metagenome assembly OHBJ01 (sample SAMEA3541594, study PRJEB24748) | human gut metagenome | biome: human gut; feature: human-associated habitat; material: faeces | place: China | collected 2012 | reverse complement strand
CTGGGCAACGCCATCCGGGAGGGCGTCGCCGTGGCCATCGCCGGAGCGCCGAACGTCGGCAAATCGACGCTGCTCAACCGACTTCTGAACGAGGAGCGGGCCATGGTCTCGGAGATCGCCGGAACCACGCGCGACGTGATCGAGGAGTGCGCCAACATCGGCGGCGTGCTTTTCCGGTTCCTCGACACGGCCGGCATCCGCCCGACCGACGACCGGCTCGAACAAATGGGCATCCAGCGCACGATGTCGAGCATCGAACGGGCGCGGATCGTCATTCATATGGTCGACGCCTCGACGCTCACGGGTCCAGTTCCCGCCCCGGATTTTCCGCTCCGTCCCGGGCAGAAACTCCTGACCGTCGTCAACAAGACCGACAAGGCTCCGGCCGCATGGCGGCTTCCCGAAGGCGTTGTCGGCATTTCTGCCAAACACGGCGAGGGTATCGACGCCCTGTGCGACGCCCTGCGGGAGTCCGTCGACACCGAAGCGCTCTATCACGGCGATCCGGTCGTCTCGAACAGCCGCCATTACGAAGCGCTTTCGGCGGCCCGCGAAGCACTCGGCCAAGCCCTCGACGGTCTCGCCCACGGCCTTCCGACCGACCTTTTGAGCGAAGAAATCCGCCAGGTCATCACCCACCTCGGCGCCATCACGGGCCGCGGCGCCATCGCCCCCGACGAAATCCTGCAAAACATCTTTTCGAAATTCTGCATCGGCAAATGACGGCTTGTAAACAACCGTAACCAATCATAACCATTTAGAATAAAGTCGCTGTATATCAGCGACTTTTCTGTTTTAGCACTTTCCAATCCGTATTTGGAAGTAACGGTTTTTATCCATATTTTTCTATCATATTTCTACCGCGACAGAAATTCACGGTTAGCCCGAATGTCACAGTGACGCATTAGTTGACGTGTGTTGACAGTGGTTTACATGTATTGACAAAAATCGGGAGAAATAAGGCGAAATTATCCCCAATGTAAAGGAGGAAAATATGGAAGTAAGAAAGATTTGCCAATGGTGTGGAAAACCATTCATAGCTCAAAAAACAACGACCTGTTATTGTAGCCACCAGTGTTCCAATCTTGGCTACAAGGAGCGCATCCGGGAACGTAAGCGACAGTTGAAACGGTCGCAAGAATTATTGCAACCTCGACAAGCCGCCGAGGGACAGGATTTCTTCTCTTTTGCCCAAGCAGCAAAACTGATGGGCGTAACTCGGCAATACATATATAAATTGGTAAAGGAATCGAAACTTCGGGCTTCACGCATCAGCGGCAAGAAGTCGCTCATCCGCCGTGCGGACATCGAACTGATGATGAAAACCAAACCTTATGAACGTATAATGCCCAAAGAAGATTTCGGCATCACCGAGTATTATACCGCTGAAGAAATTGCAGAGAAATATAAGGTCAACGCCAAATGGGTGTGGACTTATACACGGCAGCACAAAGTTCCGAAGGTACGAATTCGCCAGTTCAACTATTACAGCAAGAAACATATCGATGCCGCCTTTGCCAAATACGAAGTGGATTCCGACCTGACCGAATGGTACACGCCCGAAGAAATTCAGGAAAAGTACGGCATGACACGTGTCGCCATCCGTTCGCAGGTGTATCGGAACAACATTCCATCCAAGAAGGAGCATGGGCAGATATTCTACTCAAAGCTCCACTTCGACCTCTCGAAGAGTTCCGAGCAGGAGAGCAAGGCGGAATACTACACCGTCAAGGAGGCGATGGAGAAATTCAAGCTCTCTCGTGATTCGGTTTACGGTATTCTGCAATTCCATCAGATCAACCGTGAGAAGAACGGACGGTTCGTCAGATTCCTGAAAGTGGAGTTTGACCGGGTAATGGGTGTCCGCAAATAGTCTAATTTATGACTATCCGTAAATTATTCAAAAATTAATCCCTGCTGTAGGTAATCTGCATGATTACATTATAGAGTTTCGCCGACGAATTAATAATAACCATAAAAATATAACATTATGCATGAATGCAAGACCGTGACATTAAGGACACGTCCGCTAAAAGGCAGGATGATGTCTTTCTATCTGGATTATTATCCGGGGTATCGAGACAAAGAGACAATGAAAGTTATCCGTCATGAATCGCTTGGTATTTATATCTATGCCAATCCGAGAAACAAACGTGAACAGAATTTCAACGAGGTAATGACCGAGAAAGCCGAAGCCATCCGTTGCCGCAGGTTCGAGTCGGTAGTCAATGAACGGTATGACTTCTTTGACAAGTACAAACTCAAGGCAGACTTTCTGGAGTATTATCGCAAGCAGCTCCGTAAGCATGACCAGAAATGGGAGTTTGTCTATCTGCATTTCAGTAACTTCGTACATGATAAATGCACTTTTGAAGAGATTGACATCGACCTCTGTAACAAGTTTCGGGAATATCTGCTGAGTGCCAAGAAGCTAAGGCGTAACGGACGTATCACACGGAACTCCGCATCAGGATACTGGTCTACTTTCAGAGGTTTCCTGAAAATACTCTATCGTAATGGGATGATAAAGACCAATGTCAATGATTTCTTGGAAAAGATAGAGACAGAAGATGTAATGAAAGAGGCCCTGTCAGTTGAGGAATTGTACAAATTGGCTGAGACACCTTGCAAGAAACCTATTCTGAAAACGGCATCGCTGTTTTCCTGTATGACCAGCTTGCGCATCAGTGACATTCTCTCGCTATGTTGGGAAGACATCGTGGACTATTCTGCCGGTGGGAAATGCGTACACATCATTACGCAAAAGAACAAGGCGGAAGACATCATTCCCATCAGTGAAGAAGCTTTGGGATTGATTGGCTATAATTCTGAAAAGAAGGGTTTGGTATTCAAGGGGCTTATGCGCAGTTGGACGCAAATACCGATGAAAGAATGGATTCGTTCTGCCGGAATTACCAAGAACATAACATTTCACTCGTATCGTAGAACATTTGCGACGCTACAAGCAGCTGCCGGGACGGACATCCGCACCATACAGAGCATCATGGCGCACAAGAGTATCACCACCACTCAAAGGTATATCAAAGTCGTGGATGTCAACAAACGTGAAGCCAGCAAGAAAATCACCCTGACACGGCAAGACTGACAGCTGCTTTGTCCTCGATTTCTGCGGTCAGAGTATGATTTTTCACCTAAAATCATACTCTGACAGTGATATTTAGCATGATACGTGGTAACTATCAGTCTCTTTATTGCAACTATCTGGAATATCGATTATATCTTTAGCGCGAAACGATTCCAAATACTTGCAGACCATGACGAATAAAAAACAAATTCAGACTAAAAAGATAAGTTTTATCCTCGCACTGTCCGTTATCATTTATGCGGCCATAGATACTTATCTTTGCCTTTGCCATGACATCAATATCATGCGTATAACGACTCCAGTCATCCTTGGACTGGTAATAGCTATCATATTGTGCGGACTCCTGCACAAATTTTTCTATAACTGGCTGACAAAAAATCCTATCAACTTCTCTTTGGGCGAACCATATACCCCTATTGTAAAATCAGAGAACGCCATAGAATCTACGGATGCTACTGAAACACTGCCCATCGAGCAACCGATGGATTTGCCTGAACAGGAGTGTCCTCCATCTCAACAGTCGAATCAAGATACTGTAAACTCTGATTGTCCGCAAGATTCTCATTTGAATAAATATGATTCCATATTGGTGGAACTCAAAAAGAAAGAGACTGAAAGGCAAGCGGAAATCATGGATGCGATTCGGGAATATGTAACCGTCAAGACTGCCCCCTATCTCTCCAAAGAGGATATTGCCACCCTCATTTCCAATATAGAGTATATGGCTTACGATCAACCTGAGTCATATAAACCGATTCGTTCCAATATAGACAATCCGCTGAGGTCGCCGGGACTTCGCCATTTGGCATGGAATGTCGGTGAACGCTTGGGAGTACCCTTGGCGAAAAGAGCCGTTTTTATCAAAGAATCATTTCCATACGAACTCGTAAACGCGACCCTTGAATATCTTAAACTTAATTTACGGGATAATGTTCCAAGCCAGATTCCCATTGATGTACCAGATAAAGGCGACTATCGCTTCCATTTAGATGTAGATAATGATGACTCGCAATAAAAAAAGTATGCAGACGAAATAATTAATCCGGTCTGTATTGTTCTGCAAGGTTTCATTGAGTTGGTTCGCAGCATGTTAAACGATTAAAAGAATCATAATATGGAAAAAGACCAACTGACATTCAACGACCTGCCGACTGTGGTAGGCGAACTATGCGACAGAATCGCAAGTATGGAAAACCTGCTTACGGAGAAACTTTCCAAGCAGTACGAAACCAAAGAGAACACGCACGTCCCCATGACCGTACAGGAGGCTTGCAACTATCTTAAAATGCCGTTGTCGACCTTTTATTACAAGGTCAAGAAGGACGATATTCCGGTTATAAAACAAGGAAAGCATCTCTACATCTATCGTGACGAACTGGATAGATGGCTGGAATCTTCCCGGAAGAATCCGGCTCCGCAAAGTTTCGAGGACGAGAATGAGTCCTTGCTCGCCTCCCATCGCCGTAAACCGAACCCTAAAAACTGGTAGCGATGGAAAAGACAGACACTATTATTCTTTCTCCTGAAGAATTGGCCGCTTATATGGCGGAGTCAACAATAAGCGTAACAAGTACATACGAACACTCCCCGGTGGTTCTGATGGTGGACGATACTGTTATCGGAACATTGGGAAACTTCAGTGCTTCCATCGGAAAAGCCAAAAGCAAGAAAACTTTCAACGTTTCAGCCATTGTCGCATCGGCGTTGAATAACAGCACCGTACTTCATTACCGGTCTACATTTCCCGAAAATAAGCGGAAGATTCTATACATAGACACAGAGCAGGGGCGGTATCATTGCCAGCAGGTATTGAAGCGCATCTTACGTTTGGCCGACTTGCCGGAATACAAGAATCCGGATAATCTGATTATGCTGGCTCTGCGCAAGTTTTCCCCTAAACTACGTCTGGCGATAGTCGAACAGGCCATTGGCACAATACCGGATTTGGGATTGGTCATCATAGATGGCATTCGTGATTTCCTTTACGACATCAATTCCTCCAGTGAATCCACCGACATCATCTCCAAATTCATGCAGTGGACGGATGACAGGCAAATCCATATCCATACCGTCTTGCATCAGAACAAGAATGATGAGCATGCCCGTGGTCACATCGGCACGGAACTCAATAACAAAGCGGAAACCATCATGCAGGTCGAAGTGGACAAAGAGGACAAGACTGTAAGCGTGGTCGAAGCCGTCCATATCCGTGACCGTGAGTTTGAACCTTTCGCCTTCCGCATAAACGAGGAAGCCATGCCCGAACCGGTAGAGTCCTATCTGCCCAAAGAGAAGAAGACCGGACGACCAACCAAAGGACCGTTCGATCCGGACAAGGAGATTCCAAAGAATGTACATCGTCCAGCATTGGATGCCGTTTTTGCCAATGGCAACATCAGCAATTACGATGATTATATAGAACGCTTGAAAGAGGGTTACGGATTGCAGGGTATAAAACTCGGTTATAACAAGGCGGTAAAGGTCGCAACATTGCTAAGCGACAAACAAATGGTTATAAAAGAAGGGAAAGATTATGCCTTCAATCCAGAATACCATTATTGAGTTCAACTTTACTTTATTGTCGGTTCCCAACGGCGCGATGACGCTGCGGGCCAAGATCGACCTGACCAGCGGAAACTTCAACATGCGCGACCCCGTCATCTACCGCATCAACCACATGAGCCACCACCGGCAGGGCGATAAGTGGTGCATCTACCCCATGTACGACTTCGCCCACCCCATCCAGGACGCGCTGGAGGGCATCACCCACAGCCTGTGCTCCCTGGAGTTTGAGGCCCACCGGCCTCTGTATAACTGGGTCATCGAGCACTGCGAGCTGCCGGCCCGTCCCCGCCAGATCGAGTTCGCCCGTCTGGGCATCGACCACACGGTGATGTCCAAGCGGAAGCTGCGCAAGCTGGTGGAGGAGAACTATGTGTCCGGCTGGGATGATCCCCGTATGCCTACCCTGTGCGGCCTGCGCCGCCGGGGCTACACCGCCGCCGCCATCCGCAGCTTCTGCGAGCGCATCGGCGTGGCCAAGTCCCCCAACACCATTGAATACGGCTTCCTGGAGCACTGCCTGCGGGAGGATCTGAACGCCCACGCGGAGCGCACCATGGCGGTGCTGCACCCGGTGAAGCTGACGGTCACCAACTATCCTGAGGGCAAGAGCGAGACGTTCACCGTGGAGAACAACCCCACCGATCCCGCGCAGGGCACCCACGAGATCACCTTCTCCCGCCACCTGTGGATCGAGGAGGAGGACTTCATGGAGGTGCCGGTGCCCAAGTACAAGCGGCTGACCCCCGGCGGCTTCGAGTGCCGGCTGAAGGGCGCGTATCTGGTCACCTGCACCGGCTGCGTCAAGGACGAGAGCGGCCGCGTGGTGGAGGTGCTGTGCGAGTACGATCCCCACTCCAGCGGCGGCGATCCCGCCGACGGGCGCAAGGTCAAGGGCGCGACGCTCCACTGGGTGGATGCCGCCAACTGCATGGACGCCGAGGTGCGCCTGTACGACAACCTGTTCTCCGACGAGCAGCCCGACGGCCCTGACAAGGACTTCCTGACCTGTCTGAACCCGGAGAGCCTGACGGTGCTCACCGGCTGCAAGGTGGAGCCGGAGATGCGCAAGGTGGCGGCGGAGTTCGACAAAAAGGAGAACCGCACCGGCGTCAACGCGCCTACGTTCCAGTTCATGCGGATGGGCTATTTCTGCCTGGACAACCGGGACAGCTCGGCGGAGCATCTGGTGTTCAACCGCAGCGTATCCCTGAAGGACAGCTTCAAGAAGTAAAGAGAAAGCAAGGCGGGCGTGCCGAAAGGCGCGCCCGCCACAGCTTGTCAAAAAAGTCCGTTCGGACTTTTTTGACAAGCTGTGGCAAAATCGCAAAATAAACAGACGTTTCAAACTCGTGGGCTATTGTATATAATATGGTAATTTTACAATAGTCCACTATATGAGCAAACAGTTGAAATGTCATGCCTGACATGATATAATGCCATGGCGCGAATGGAGGTCTTTACATGGACACCATCAAATGCGAGCTGTTTTTGGCGGCGGTAGACCGCGGCAGCCTGACCGCAGCCGGCGAAGCCTTTGGCTACGGCTACACCAAGGATTACCCGGTGGAGCGTATGATGCGGGATGCCAAGATCACGGAAATTTACGAGGGCACGTCCGAGGTGCAGCGTATTGTGATCTCCGCCAACATGGGTCTGTAAGAGGAGGGAATAGACAATGAAGATTCTGGTTACCGTAAAGCAAGTTCCCGACACCAGCGGCAAGGTCGCTGTCAATCCCGATGGTACTCTGGATCGTGCGTCCATGGGCATCTCCGGCGCCATCCAGCACAAGGCCGGTATGCAGGATTCCGAGTGCATCATCGCCGTGAACAAGAACGACACCGCTCCCATCTTCGAGGTGGCTGACTACGGTATCGTCGGCGATCTGTTCAAGGTCGTTCCCGAACTGATCGAGTCCATCAAGGCTGCTAAGGCCGCGAAGTAACTCTTTTTCCTGATACCCAGCAAAGACCTCCGCCGTACAGGCGGAGGTCTTTGCTTATATCGGAGCGGGCGTCAACCGTTCCATTTTTCCGAAAACGGCGGAGTGCAAACAGCCTGCCGGAACGCCTGACGTAGAGATAGATATTTACTGTCTGCGGGATAGCATTTACTGCCTTGACGCAAGGGCGGTTTTTCGGTATACTGTCCCAAACGGGAGGAGGGATTTCATGGGCTTTGTGGCGTTGATCGGACTGTACTTCGTGCCGCTGCTGTGCCTGTTGTGTGCGGCGTGGTCCTACGTCCGCTACAAAAACGAGCACGAGGACAAGGAAATGGCGGAGAAGGACCACAAGCGGGTGCGCGTCCTGCTGATCGCAGCGGCGGTATCGCTGGTGGTATTTCTGGCGCTGAAATTCATGTTCCCTGTGACATAAGCGAAAAAGGCTCTGACCAAGCGGTCAGAGCCTTTTTTGTTCACGATTGTCCCTGTGGAGGAACGCGTTTTTTCCTGCTTATGCCTGCACCGGACGGCTTCTGCCGCGCGGCGGCATTCAGAACTCGGGATAGCCGTCCTTCAGGGACTCGTCGTACACGGCGCGGTCACCGCCGATGAACTTGGGCCGCACCCGCGCCGCCAGCAGGATGGCATCGCCGATGTGATCCTGGGCCAGACGCACCGGTACCGCCACTTTTTTCAGGTGCATGCCGATCAGCGTGCCGCCGATGTCCAGACCGGCGTCGGCCCTGATCTCCTCCAGCGCCACGGGATGCCGGAACGCCTGGTACGCGGCGGTGGCAAAGGAGCTGCCCGCCTTGGGCTGGGGCACCACGTTGACAATTTCGGCGTTGGGCACGGCCTCGTGCTCCACGATGATGGCGCGGTTCAGATGCTCACAGCACTGGGCGGCGATATAGACGCCCATGGGCCCGAACACGCTGCTCAGCCCCTCAAAGATGGCGGCGGCGATCTCCGGCGTGGACCAGCTGCCCACCTTTTTGCCCACTACCTCGCTGGTGCTGCATCCTATCACCACGATCTGGCCCTTATGGAGCCGGGCCGCCTCGGCCAGCTGGGCTGCCGCATTGGCCGCCTCCTGCCGCACCTGTTCATGCAGACCCTTCTGCTCCAGCTCATGCACAATACCTGCCATAAAAAACACCCCGTTCATATACAAATTAAAAGAGATATGGCGAGCCGAAAAACCGGCTCGCCATACAGTATATCACACGCTGACCTTTTCTTCAAGATGGGTACGGCGGGCCACCTGCAGCAGCAGGAAGCCGGCGATGAGACCCACGGCACCCTGCACCAGATTGCCGGGGACGCTGGCCGCAGCGCCGATGCCCTTACCCAGCAGCAGTGCGGCGTAGCCGAAGTAGCCGGCCACCATGATGATCTCACTGACGAGACCACTGACCAGAGCACCCACGGAGCTCTTGCCGAGGGCCTTGAAGATCAGGGCGCCCACCAGCGCCATCAGACCCTTGATGATCAGGGTGCCGGGGGCGTAGTGGCCGTAGCCCAGCAGCAGGTCCGCCAGCATGGAACCGATACCGCCGGCCGCACCGCCCCACCAGGGACCCAGCAGCCACCCGCTCAGCAGCACGAAGCAGTCGCCCAGGTTCACGTAGCCGTTCATGGGGGAGGGGATCTGCACCACCATCGTAGCCACGCAGGCCAGTGCCGCCAGCACGGCGGCCATTACCATCGTTCTGATTTTCTTGTCGGACATGGTCTTGCACCTCACAAAATTTGTTCCGCGCCGGACCAAAAAGTCCTTGCAATCGCGGTATAGCTGTATTATAGTGGGAACTGGTATTATTAAAATATCCATTTTGATTTTTCTTGTTAATACCAGATGGAGGATGATATGCTGACCTATCCACTGACAAAGACCGGCGGCGTCAGTCTGTACGAGCAGCTGTACCGCCGCATCAAGGATGATATTCTCACCGGGCGGCTGGCGGCGGGGGAGAAGCTGCCGTCCAAGCGGGCGCTGGCGGCCCATCTGGAGGTCAGTGTCATCACGGTGAAAAATGCCTATGAGCAGCTGATAGCCGAGGGGTACATCTACGGCATGGAGAAGCGGGGGTACTACGTCAGCCCTGTCCAGCGTCCGCTGGCGGCCCAGCGGGCCGCAGCGCCCGCCGCAGCGCCTGTGCCGCAGAACTGGGAGATGGACCTGGTGACCAACTCCATCGCAGCGGAGGACTTTCCCTTCACCGTCTGGGCGCGGCTGATGCGCCAGACCATCTTAGAGGAGGGCACCGGCCTGCTCCACGCCATGCCGCCCCAGGGCGCACCGGAGCTGCGCACCGCCATCGCCGCCTATCTCCGGCAGTTTCGGGGTATGGCGGTGGACGCGGAGCAGATCATCATCGGCGCCGGTACGGAGCAGCTGTACAGCATGCTGGTGCAGCTGCTGGGCCGCGGGAAGCGCTACGCCGCCGAGGACCCAGGGTACAGCAAGATCATCCGCATCTATCGCAGCAATCAGGCGGAGGTGGTGTCCATCCCGCTGGACAGCGCGGGGCTGTCGGTGACGGCATTGGAACGCGCCCACGCTGATGTGGTACACATCTCGCCCAGCCACCACTATCCCACGGGTATTGTCATGCCCATCGCCCGCCGTCAGGAGCTGCTGCACTGGGCGGAGCAGGGGACGGACCGATACATTCTGGAGGACGACTACGACAGCGAGTTCCGCTTTGTAGGCCGCCCCATCCCCACATTGTTCTCCGTGGACGAGGGTGGGCGCGTTGTCTATCTGAACACATTTTCCAAGACCATCGCGCCGTCCATCCGCATCAGCTATATGGTGCTGCCGCAGCGGCTGCTCCCTGCCTTTCGGGAGAAGCTGGGGTTCTATTCCAGCACCGTCTCCGGTTTCGAGCAGTACACGCTGGCTCGCTTTATGGCGGAGGGGTACTACGAAAAGCACTTGAACCGCATGCGCAAGCGCTATCACCAGAAGCGGGATGCGGTGATCGCCTGCATCCGCGGCGGCCCGCTGGCCCCGCGGGCCCGTATCACCGAGGAGGACGCGGGACTGCACTTCCTGATGACGTTGGATACGTCCCTGTCCGACACGGCGCTGCGCCGCATGGCGGAGCAGCGAGGGCTGCGTCTGGCTATGCTGTCGGAGTATTACAGCGATCACGACGCCGCGCCGCCCCATGTGCTGGTGGTGAACTACTCCGGCGTGGAACTGGAAAAACTGCCCCGGGCGCTGGCGCGTCTGGCGGAGATATTGGAGGAACATGACCATGAATGATGAACTGACCCGCAGCGACATACAGAAGATGCAGGAGGAGATCGACTACCGCGTGCAGGTGCTGCGTCCCAAGCTGATCGAGGACGTGCAGACGGCGAGGGCCTTCGGCGACCTCAGCGAGAATTTCGAGTACAAATGCGCCAAGCAGGACAAAAACCGCAACGACGCCCGCATCCGCTATCTCCAGCGGATGATCAGGACCGCCCACGTCATTGAGGACCGCTCCTCTGCCGACACGGCGGGGTTGTACGACACGGTGGAGATTTTTATGGAGAACCTGGGAAGGAGCCGGAAGATCCAGCTGGTCACCACCCTGCGGCAGGACGCCCTGAAGGGCCTTATCAGCAAGGAATCGCCGGTGGGCCGCGCCGTCATGGGTGCGAAGGTGGGCGACCGCGTCCATGTGGACATGGGCGGCGGCAAGGGCTATTACGTCCGCATCGACGGCATCGAGAAGGGGAAGGACGACGGCTCCATCCCCATCGGCAGCTTCTGAAAAAGAGACGGGACGCATCGCGTCCCGTCTCTTTTTACAGCAGCTCATCAAAGGATCGGATGTACCGGTCGCATACGGCCCGCATTTCCGGCTCTGTACCGGCGAAGAAGGGGTCGAACACGCCCACGGCGCGCATACCGGCAGCGCGGGCCCCGCGGCATGCCTCCACCGAGTCGTCGTACAGCGTGCAGTCCTCCGGCTTTACGCGCATCATCTCTGCCGCCAGGCGCCACAGCTGGGGATCTTTTTTCTCTCGGTGCAGCTCCTGGGCAAAGATGATGCGTTCAAAATACGGCGTCAGGCCCAGGTGGTCCAGCGCGGTGCGGCAGTGTACCGGCACGGCGCTGGTGACCACGATCATGCGTTCTCCGGCGGAGCGCAGCTTTTCCAGATATTCCCGCACGCCGGGCTTTACCGGTACAGACGTGCCGTACAGATCGCCGGCCATGTCCATCCACTCCGCCATGATGGCCTCCTCTGACTCCGGAAGATGGCAGAACTCCTTGGTGAACCTGGCGGCCAGCGGGAAGATGGTGTGGGCTACGCCCTCGTAGTATTCTTTGGTGTAGGGCAGGCCCCGCTTGGCCAGGAACGCGGTGTCCACATCCTTCCAGATGCCGTTGGAGTCGATGAGGGTGCCGTCCATGTCGAAAATCTGCATATGCGTCTCCTTTTTCGGGATAGGTCTGTAAAGTTTTCTGTCCAATGGTATCATAGCACAGGGCGGGCCCGCGTGTAAATGGGCGGGCTGCCGAAATTCCGGCGAAAAGGGCGGGGACGGCCCTTTCTGTCTACGATATGGACAAACGGGGAAAACTGTGGTACAATACCCCGTATTATGGGCGGCTGTGCCCAGAGGAGGAGAGCGGTATGGGGAAACTCATCGTATTTGAGGGGACGGACGGTTCCGGCAAGGCCACCCAGTCGGCGCTGCTATGTCAGGAGCTGGAAAAACGGGGCATCGCGTTCCGCAAGCTGGAATTTCCCCGCTATCAGGAGGAGTCCTCCGCGCTGATCCGGCTGTATCTGGGCGGCGCTTTCGGCAGCGACCCCGACGATGTCAACGCCTACGCCGCGTCCGCGTTTTACTCCGTGGACCGCTACGCCTCCTATAAGCAGGACTGGGGCGGGTTCTATGAAGCCGGCGGGCTGCTGATCGCGGACCGCTACACCACCAGCAACGCCGTCCACCAGACCGGCAAGCTGCCGCCGGAGAAGCGGGACGCCTTCCTGGACTGGCTGTTCGACTTCGAGTACCATCTGCTGGGGCTGCCGGAGCCTACCCGCGTGCTGTATCTGGACATGCCCGTCGAGGCCACGGAGCAGATGATGCGCCTGCGGGAGGAGGCTACCCATACCAAGGCCGATATTCACGAGAAGGACGAGGCGTACCTCCGCCGCTGCCGCGAAAACGCCGCCTATGTGGTGGCACGGTGCGGCTGGACGCGGATCGACTGCGCAAAGGATGGCGCGCCCCGCTTGATCAATGACATTCACCGCGAAGTGATGGCGTGTGTGGCCGACCTCATCGGCTGACCCGCCGGAAAGGAGATTTTTCTATGTCCAATTATGACAGACGCGACAGACAGGACGAGACGGCCATGTGGGACGCCGGTGAGGTCCGTCGTCAGGAGTCCGCCCAGCAGCAGCGCCGCGGCGATGAAAAGCGCCGCAGTGCCCGCCGCCGCACCGGCACCGCCATCTATCTGGTGTGCGTGGTGCTGGGCTCGTGCCTGCTGGCAGGTATCGGCTGGCTGATGATCAACGACCTGTGCTCCCTGAACAAGGCCCCTGTGGAGGTGGAGATCACCGTGGACGAGGGCGATAGCGTGTCCGATGTGGCCAAAAAGCTGAAGGATGCGGGACTGGTGAATTCCAAGGGCTTTTTCCAGCTGGCCAGCGGCTTCCTGCATTACAGCCGCTACGTGGAGCCCGGCACCTATAAGCTCAACAGCGACATGGATTTCCGCGCCCTCATTGTGAACATGCACGACTGGGAGCAGGACTCCATGGACGCGCAGGGACTGGTGCAGGTCACCATCCCCGAGGGCTACACCGTCCGGCAGATCATCGACCTGCTGGCGGAGAAGGGCGTGGCCACCAAGGCTGAGCTGGAGGACGCCTGCGCGAACTTTGATTTCGAGAACTACTCCTTCCTGTCCTCCGACACGCTGGGCAGCATCGACCGCATGGAGGGCTTCCTGTTCCCCACCACCTACACCTTCGACAAGAACAAGACGGCGGTGTTTGCGGTAGATACCATGCTGACCATGTTCAAGAACGAGATCAGCCAGCAGATGCTGGAGGATATCAAGAATTCTCCCTACGACCTGAAGCAGATCATTACCATGGCCTCCATCATCGAGAAGGAGTCCATTGGCGATGATACCGAGCGCAAGAATATCAGCTCCGTCATCCACAACCGTCTGGAACGGCCCAATAGTGAGAAGGGCGGCCGCCTGCTGCAGCTGTGCTCCTCCATCAACTATATCATGGTCCACGATGGCATCAGCAAGTTCGATACCACCATCGAGAGTCCCTACAACACCTATATCCACGAGGGGCTGACCCCGGGACCCATCTGCAATCCGGGCCTCAGCGCCATCAAGGCCGCCATCTACCCGGCGGATACGGACTATTACTTCTTCGCGCTGGGCACCGATGACAAGAGCCACTTCTTCACCGACTACAACGAGCATCTCCGCTTCATCAACAGTACGGAGTACCAGCCCATCTACTCCTGATGCGGAAGCCGGAGCTGCTGTCCCCCGCAGGGGACTGGGAAAAACTGCGGATGGCCGTGCTCTATGGCGCGGACGCCGTCTATCTGGCGGGCACGTCCTTCGGCATGCGCTCCTTTGCGGGCAACTTCTCCGATGAGGAGCTGCCCCGAGCGGTGCGCTTCGCCCATGAGCACGGCGTGAAGGTCCACGCTACGGTAAACACCATGCCCCGCTGGGACGAGGCGGAGCAGCTGCCCGCCCATCTGGAAAAGCTGGATGCGGCGGGGGTGGACGCCCTGATCCTGGCGGATCTGGGGGCATTCACGCTGGCGGGGAAGTACGCACCCCGCTGTCAGCGCCACATCAGCACCCAGCAGTCCGTCGCCAACCACGTCTGCGCGCAGGCGTGGTACGATCTGGGCGCGTCCCGCGTGGTGCTGGCCCGGGAGGTGAGCCTGACGGAGATCGCCGCCATCCGGCAGCGGGTCTCTCCACAGCTGGAGCTGGAGGCGTTCTGCCACGGCGCCATGTGTGTCAGCTACTCGGGCCGGTGCCTGCTGAGCAACTATATGACCGGCCGCGACTCCAATCGGGGCGAGTGCGCCCAGCCCTGCCGCTATCAGTACGCGCTGATGGAGGAGAAGCGCCCAGGGGAGTATTTCCCTGTGTTCGAGGATGAAAAGGGCACCTACATCATGAACAGCCGCGACATGTGCATGATCGACCATCTGGAGGATCTCATGGCTGCGGGTGTGGACTGCCTGAAGATCGAGGGCCGCGCCAAGTCGGCGTACTACGCCGCCATCGTCACCGGCGCGTACCGCCACTGTCTGGACGCTGCGGCCGCCGGAGAGCCGCTGGACCCCGTCTGGCGGGACGAGGTGGAGCACATCAGCCACCGCCACTACTCCACCGGGTTCTTCTACGGTCAGCCCGGGCAGTATTACGAGGATGCCCGCTACCTGCGGGACTGGCAGATCTGCGCCGTGGTGACGGACTGCACGCCGGACGGCGTAGCTACCATGAGTCTGCGCAACAAGTTTGCCGCCGGTGACACGGTGGAGATCGTGGGGCCGGACACCAAACCCTTTACCATCACCGTCCCCGCCATGCGCGGGCCGGAGGGGGAGGTGCTGCTGGAGCCGAAAACACCACAGATGACATTCACCATGGAGCTGCCGCAGGCCGTGCCGCCTATGAGCTTTATCCGCCATGCGGTAGAGCTGAGCGGGAAATAACGTACATAAAAAGGACGTCTGCCCACGGGCAGACGTCCTTTTTAACGTATTCACATATTGGAGGAGGGCTGGGCCGCGGTATCCGCGCCCGCATCCTCCGGAATGGAGGCGGCCTCCTCGTGACGCCGCTCGCATACCGCCAGAAAATATCCCCATGCCACCAGCGGCAGCACCGCCAGCGAGCCTCTGGTGAACCACCACTTCACCGCGCAGAACGCCCACGACGCGCCGACGTGGAAGCAACCCAGCGTGGCCAGATAGAACCACATCTTCCGCAGGTGCGCCCGATCGTGGTCGCACAGGTACTCCGCCAGCGCCAGCGAGGACTGCTTGGTGTTATTGGTAGAGAAGATGGTGGAACTGTAAAAGCCCCGTGCGCCGGCGAAGCTGCTCCACTGGATGCTCATGGCGAAAAAAATAGGGTAGAGTGCGATCACCGTGTTCAGCTGCGGCGGCAGGAGGACCACCACCACCGCCGTTACCGCCGTGACGATGGGAGAGAGGCGGTGCATATCCGCGCCGCACCAATGGGGCAGCAGCACCGTCAGCATGGTACCCAGCACGTAGAGTGCCAGTGCGCCCAGATGCAGCAGCATGTCCGGCAGCTGCCACCGCAGCAGGTCGATGACCATCTCCAGGAGGTTCATGGTCTGGGCGTTGCCCATGACGCCGCTGTGTACCAGCACGGCATATGCGCCGAAGAAGCCGCCCACCGTGCAGAACGCCAAATGGCGGTAAAAGTCAATGTGGTCGTTTTCCGACAGCCTTTTCATAAAAACGCCGCCTTTCTTGCAAATATTCCGGCTCTCCAGTATACCAGACGGCGCAGGAAAGACAAGGGCGAAATCGCATAAATCGAAAAAATCCGCGGATTTCCTGTTGACAACGGCGCGGTACGTGGTACAATAACAGCATCTTTGATGACAAAGGCGATGACGAAGAAGAAACGCCGCGGCCGCCGCCAAGCGAGACGGGGAGGGTGAGAGCCCGTCGGGACCGGCGCAGCGTGGAGCCGCTTCTGAGCCTGCCGCGATGAGCGGCACGCTTCGTCCCCGTTACCGGACGGCTGAGAGGGCGGGTTTTCCGCCGAATCAGGGTGGTACCGTGAAGCAGCGCTTCGCCCCTGTGTGTACGCAGGGCGCGGGGCGCATTTATTTTTTCCGGAGGTGGTCAGCTTATGGGATACCACGTGGTGGACATGTCCGCCGATCCCCGCTGCGGCCAGTTTGCATATTTCCGCCGTATGACATTTCCCTTCGCCGGTATCACGGCAGAGGTGGACATCACGGACCTGATGGCCGCACGGAACGGACGCCCCTTCTTTTTGAGTATGCTGTACGCCGTGACCCGCGCCGTCAACGCCGTGCCCCAGCTGCGCCGCCGCATCACGGAGGACGGTGCCGTGGTGGAGTACGACTGGTGCGCCCCGTCCTACACTGCCATGAAGCCCGACGGCGTCTACGTCTACTGCACGGTGGAGGGCGACCTGCCCTACGACGAGTTCGTGCGGCTGGGCCAGAGCCGCCAGCGGGAGGTGTTGGAGCGCGGTACCCTGACGGAGGACGGCGACGTACGGGGCATGATCTTCGTGTCCAGCGTCCCGTGGCTCCACTACACCCAGCTCCAGCATCCGGCGGAGAGCCCCGACGACAGCAATCCCCGCATCGGCTGGGGCAAGTACGTTACCGTCAACGGCCGCACCACGCTGCCGGTGTCCCTGTTCGTCAACCACGCGCTGGCCGACGGCCTCCACATCGCCAGATTTTTCCAGGGGCTGGAGACGGAGCTGACCGCCCTGTGCGCACAATGGAAAGCAGAACAAATAAATTTATAATATAAAAGGAGACGAAAAAGATGAGCCATCCCTATCGCGGCCTGAACGAGCTGCGGGAGCTGTTCCTGAAGTTCTTTGAGACCAAAGGCCACCTGCGCCTGCCCAGCTTTTCGCTGGTACCCCAGAACGACAAATCCATCCTGCTGATCAACGCCGGCATGACCCCCATGAAGCCCTGGTTCAAGGGCGAGGAGGAGCCGCCCCGCCGCCGCGTCTGCACCTGTCAGAAGTGCATCCGTACCGGCGACATTGAGAACGTGGGCAAGACCGCCCGCCCGTCCGCAGAGCCTACCTCCAGCAGCTTTTCAGCCTGCTGATGAGATATGTTTCCGCTTTCAAACAAACGAAGTACAACTGCCTTATAGGGCATTGCAAACATATCCATAAGCATGGTTTTGCCAAATCTTCGAGGTCTTGTAAATAAAAGTACAGAACTACCATCTTCAGCAAAGACAGATCTTAGATAAGAAGTCTTATCTACATAGTATTTATTTTGAGTTATTACTTCAGAAAAAGTATCTTCACCTGTTGGTAACAACTTGTATTTCTTAGTGTCTGTCATTTGCTTTCCTAAATATCAGCAAGAGTTTGATTAACTAGATGATTGTCTTTGCATCTGTAATCAATTATATAGTATCTTTATTTTATTATCTTTATTACATCTCAAATAACAAAAAAAGCAGAACCTCTTTTAAGAGATCCTGCCTTTTCTATTATTTATCAAGATTGCTTGATATTAGAATGCTGGAACTACAGCACCCTGATATTTATCAAGAATGAATTTCTTGATTTCAGGAGATCTTAAAGCTTTAACTAGAGCCTGAACACCAGCTGATTTAGCAGTCTTTGAATTAGCAACTACAATATTTACATATGGAGAATCGGACTTTTCAATAAATAAAGCATCTTTTAATGGATTCAAGCTGGCACCGATTGCATAGTTGGTATTGATGATTGAAATATCGGTATCATCTAAAGAACGTGGTAACTGAGGTGCTTCTAATTCTTTGAAGTTTAAGTTCTTCTTGTTATCTTTAATATCTAAAGGAGTTGAAGTTACACTCTTTGGATCTTCAAGAGTAATTAAACCAGCTGACTGTAAAAGCAATAAAGCACGACCACCATTGGTTGGATCATTAGGAATTGCAACTGTTGCGCCATCTTTTAGATCCTTTAAGTCTTTGATCTTTCTTGAGTAAACGCCCATTGGTTCAATATGGATACCACCGACATTGACTAAGTCTGAGCCACGCTCCTTAACAAAAGACTCTAAGTATGGTAGATGTTGGAAGAAATTACAATCTAGCTGTCCATCTGCAACTGCTAAATTTGGCTGAACATAATCATTGAATTCTGTAATTTTTAGATCAAAACCTTCTTTTGCAAGAATTGGCTTTACAACCTCAAGGATCTCTACATGTGGAACTGGAGTTGCACCAATAGTAATGGTTTCTTTTGCCTGAGCTGTGAATGATACAGATGCAACTGTTAATGTGGCTAAAAATAAAAGTGACTTAATCTTATTCATTATATTAGTCTCCGTAAAATGATTTTTACCTGATTTGTTTCGTTGGTAATAATATGC
>OHBJ01001052.1_pt1 | contig 18802 bp, 17 predicted proteins | sample 1577241 | NCBI WGS metagenome assembly OHBJ01 (sample SAMEA3541594, study PRJEB24748) | human gut metagenome | biome: human gut; feature: human-associated habitat; material: faeces | place: China | collected 2012 | reverse complement strand
TGAGGATTTTTATCCTGTGCTATCGGGAAAATAGGCAAGTGATATGGGGTAGTTATTTCGAAAACGATGTACTAGAAAGGAGCCGGAAAGACACGATGAAAAACAAAGCAATACACGGTGGAGATATCTACCGGAATCAGGTCCGGCTTGATTTCTCGGTCAATGTAAATCCGCTTGGAATGCCGGACGGAGTCGAAGAGGCGTTGCATGAGGCGGTCAGCAGTGTGCAGGAATATCCGGATATGGAGGCGTTGGCACTGAAGGAAAGCCTTGCAGAGAAGCTTGCTGTTCCGGAAGAGAAGCTGCTTTTCGGAAACGGAGCTTCGGAGCTTCTGATGGCGGTTGTGCATGCCCTGCATCCAACGAAAATTATGATCCCCTCGCCTTCCTTTTATGGTTATCAGCATGCGGCGAAAGCAGCAGGAAGCAAAGTGATTCCACTTATGCTAAAGGAAGAGAACGGGTTTTTATTAACAGAGGAATTATTTACTGTTTTGGAACAGGAAAGACCGGAGCTTCTTATTCTGGCAAATCCCAACAATCCGACCGGAGTGCTTACTTCGAAGGAGTATCTGAAACAGCTTTTGGAAAAATGCAGGAAAACAAATACCTTTCTGTTACTGGATGAATGCTTTATTGAATTCTGTGAAGGGCAGGATTCCATGCTTTCTGAAATTGGAAAAGAGGACCGGCTGCTTTTGCTGCGGGCCTTTACGAAAAGTTTCGCTATTCCGGGAGTACGGCTTGGCTATCTGGTTGGCAGCACAGAAGAGCTGCTTATAAGGATCCGGGAGCAGCTTCCGGAGTGGAATCTGTCGGTTTTTGCCCAAAAGGCAGGACAGGCATGCCTTTCTTCGGGAAACGAAGCTTACCTTACAGAGACCGTCCGCTATGTGAAAAAGGAGCGGCAGCTTCTTACAGAGGAACTACAACAAATGGGGATCCGGATATTCCAGGGAGAAGCGAACTTTCTTTTGTTTTACTGTGAGGAAAATCTGTATGAGAAATTGCTGCGGCGGGGAATTCTGATCCGTGACTGCTCGAATTTTGAAGGACTGTCCCAGGGGTATTATCGCATTGCCGTGAAGCGTCATGAAGAAAATCTGCAATTACTGGAAGCAATAAAGGAGTGTTTAAAACCGTGATTGAACATTTATTACCGGAACAGATTGAACAAAGAAGCTTTGAGATCATCGATGGGGAGCTTAAGAAGCGCGGAATTGTGCTGCCCAAAGAGCAGGAAATGATTACGAAAAGAGTCATTCATACGACCGCAGACTTTGAATATACGGATACCCTGACCTTTTCGGAGGGAGCAGTAGGGATTGCCAGGGAGCTTCTGAAGAAAGGAGCCGATATTGTAACGGATACGAATATGGCGCTCTCCGGAATTAATAAGAGGTCACTGGCCGGACTGGGTGGAGAGGTACATTGCTATATGGCAGATGAAACCGTTGCAAAACTTGCCAGGGAGCGCGGAACAACGCGCGCGGCTGTCAGCATGGAAATAGCAGCGAAGATTCAAAAGCCGGTGATCTTTGCCGTAGGAAATGCACCGACAGCGCTCATTCAGATCTATGAAATGATGCAGGGCAGTGACTGGCGTCCGGCGTTTGTGATCGGTGTTCCGGTCGGATTCGTGAATGTGGAAGCGGCCAAGGAGCTCATTTTGCAGACCGATGTTCCTTTTATTATTAACCGGGGCAGAAAGGGCGGCAGCAATGTAGCCGCAGCAATCTGCAACGCATTGATCTATGAACTCACAAGAAACAGATCATGAAAGGATTGGCTGAATTGTTGCTATATAATAAAGGATTCATATAGGTTGAAATATGGTTGACAGATGACAGAAACAAACCAAGGTATAGAGGATAGATTAAGGACAAAGAGATGAGATACGGTTTTACGACAGGAAGCTGTGCCGCAGCCGCTGCCAAGGCGGCTGCCTATATGCTTCTTTCCGGAATGGAAAAAACAGAAATCACGATCGAAACGCCCAAAGGAATTCCTTACACCGCACAGATTACCGATATTCAGAGGAAAGAGTGTGCCGTTACCTGTGCAGTCATAAAGGATGGCGGGGACGATCCCGATGTCACAACCGGTTCCCGGATTGTTGCCAGGGTAACGCTTCCGGAAGAACAACCGGATTCCGGCGAAAAAAGGACACAGGCAGAGGTTCTTATTGACGGTGGAACGGGCGTCGGGAGAGTGACAAAGCCGGGACTCGACCAGCCGGTAGGAAATGCTGCGATTAATCATGTGCCGCGGGAGATGATTACGAAGGAAGTACTGGAGGTATGCCATCTCCTGGATTATCAGGGAATCCTGCAGGTCGAGATTTCCGTGCCGGGAGGAGAGGAGCTTGCACAGCAGACCTTTAATCCCCGCCTTGGCATTGTCGGCGGTATTTCCATTCTGGGAACCAGTGGAATTGTAGAGCCGATGAGCAATCAGGCAATATTGGATACCATCCGTGTCGAGCTCAACCAGCGGAAAGCACAAGGGTATGATTATGTGGCGGTTTCTCCCGGAAATTATGGACTGGATTATATGAAAAAGGTCTATCACTATGACCTTAACCGGAGTGTAAAATGCAGTAACTTTATCGGACAGGCGATTGACATGGCGGTGGAGCTTGGCTTTCAGAGGATGCTTCTTACCGGCCATATCGGAAAGCTGATTAAGGTAGCGGGCGGCATCATGAACACCCATTCCAGGGAAGGGGACTGCCGGATGGAGCTGCTGACTGCTTTTGCGGTAAAGATTGGCGTAGAGCTTCCGGTGGCACAGCAGATTTTAACCTGTGTCACAACCGAAGAAGCTGTAAGAATCCTCGATTCATGCGGCAAAAGAGCACCGGTCATGGAGGCAGCAATGGAGCGGATTTTTTATTATTTGAATAAGCGTGCCGGGGGAAAGATGCAGGTCGAATGTCTCATGTACGCGAACGAATTCGGAGAACTGGCAAAGAGTGAGGGAGTGGAAGAATGGTTTACTTTGTTGGCGCAGGAACAGGAGCAGCAGATTTAATTACGGTACGGGGCATGCATCTTTTGGAAAAAGCAGATGTGATTATCTATGCAGGTTCTCTTGTGAATCCGGAGCTTTTACAATATGCAAAAAAGAATTGTGAAATTCATAACAGTGCCAGGCTGACGCTTCCGGAGGTCCTTGCGATTATGGAAGAGGCAGAAAAAGATGGAAAAATGATTGTACGGCTGCATACCGGGGATCCCAGCATTTACGGGGCAGTGCGGGAACAGATGGATGCACTGGAGGAAAAGGGAATTGCCTATGAGAGCTGTCCGGGCGTAAGTGCCTGCTTCGGGGCGGCAGCATCGTTGAATCTCGAATATACCCTGCCGGATATTTCCCAGACACTGATTATTACCCGGATGGAAGGAAGGACAGGCGTGCCGGAAAAGGAACAGATCGAAGGGCTTGCCACGCATCAGGCCTCCATGGCGATTTACTTAAGTGCCGGAATGCTGGAAGAACTAAGCAGGCGATTGATAAAAGGCGGATACCGGAGAGAGACACCGGCAGCCCTTGTCTATAAGGCAACCTGGCCGGAAGAGCAGGCTTATGTCTGCACGGTGGAAACCTTACCGGCTGTTGCAAAGGAGCATGGAATCTATAAGACAGCACTGGTGCTTGTCGGGGATGCAATCGCGCATCAGCATTACCGGAAGTCCAGACTCTATGCGCCGGATTTTTCGACGGAATTCCGGAAAGCAAAGGAAACACAAGAATGAAGGTAAGTATTATCAGCTTTACGCTAAAAGGAATCGAACTGTCCTTAAAAATAAAAAAGGCATTTTCAGGGGAGACAGAGGAGGATCTCTGCCTTTATACGAAGTGTTCCCATGCGGAAAAGAGTTTGACAGAAAGAAAACTTACAGAAAAGAATCTTGCAGAAAAGGACCTTGTAGAAAGCGGACTCTCTTATGTGGAACAGCCGCTTACGGAATGGACCGGTGAGCAGATGAAGAAGCGCAGAAGCCTTCTTTTTATCGGAGCCTGTGGAATAGCGGTCCGGGCCATCGCTCCGTTTCTTACGGATAAATTAAATGATGTGCCGGTGCTTGTAATGGATGAACAGGGACGCTTTGTGATTCCCGTTCTGGCAGGGCATGTGGGAGGAGCCAACGAACTGGCGGTTTCCCTTGCAGAGCGCATGGGAAGTACCCCGGTCATTACAACGGCAACCGACTTGAATCATTGCTTTGCGGTCGATCTGTTTGCCAGACGGAATGCACTGCACATCGTAAATAAGGATGGTATTGCCAAGGTGTCTTCCCGCATTCTGGCAGGAGAAGAAGTGACGATGGCAGTGGAAGAAGGGCATTTGCAAGAAGGAGAAGCGGGGAGCACGGGAGGAAGAAAGGTTCCGAGAGAAGGTAATGTTCCGGAAGGGATCCGGATTGTTCCCTGTTCAGCAGAATTACATACAGATGTCCCGGTTATGCCGACAGAAGTTTCAGAAGATGTTCCGGCTGTGTCGGCAGAATCAACTGAAGATGCTCCGGCTGTGTCGGTAGAATCAACTACAGATGCTCCGGTCGCTTTTACAGAATTGTCTGCCGAGATTCCTGACATTACAGAGGCTCCTGTCGATGTTTTAGTAGCCCCGGCATCGTATGGAAAGGGACGTCTTCTTACCCTGCGTCCGAAGGAGTATGTCATCGGAATCGGCTGTAAGAGGGGAAAGGCGGCAGAGCAGATCGACCATTTTGTGCACAGAGTTCTTAAGGAAAGCGGCATTTCCATGGAGCAGGTGGCAGCTTTCGCCTCGGTTGACCGGAAAAAGGACGAGGAAGGAATTCTCTGGATGAGCAGCCATTATGGAATTCCCTTTGTCACCTATTCCGCGGAAGAACTACAGCAGGTGGAAGGAACTTTCCATGCATCGGAGTTCGTGAAAAGTCAGGTGGGTGTTGATAATGTCTGTGAACGGGCAGCCTTACGGTTTAGCGGTCCGGATGGAATACTCATCACGGGAAAGCAGGCAGAGGATGGAATTACAGCAGCGATTGTAAAACGAAGATGGAGCGTGTCTTTTGATGAAAAATAGAATTTATATCGTAGGAATGGGCCCGGGAAAAGAAGAAATGATGACAGGAGAGGCTCTTAAGGCGCTGGAGGAAGCTGATGTCATTGTCGGCTATCCGGTTTATATCAATCTGCTTGGTGGACGGTTCAGGGAAAAGGAGCTGCTGTCAACACCGATGCGGCAGGAGGAAGAACGCTGCCGGATGTGCTTTGAAAAGGCGGCTGAAGGAAAGCAGGTGGCATTGATCTGCAGCGGGGATGCCGGTGTCTATGGGCTCGCTTCCTTAATGTATGAGATTGGAAAAGGTTATGAGGACATGGAGCTTATTGTGGTTCCGGGAATTACCGCAGCCTGCAGTGGGGCAGCGGTGCTGGGAGCACCACTCAACCACGATTTTTGTGTCATCAGTTTAAGTGACCTGTTGACGCCGTGGGATAAGATTGAAAAAAGGCTCCGGGCAGCAGCCATGGGAGATTTTGCCATTGCCATTTATAATCCGTCCAGTCATAAACGGAAGGATTATCTGAAACGGGCCTGCGATATACTTTTGGAAATACTGGAAGAGGACCGCGCCTGCGGTTATGTGGAGAATATCGGCAGGGAAGGAACGAAAGCGGTTGTCTGTAAGTTAAAGGAGCTGCGGAATGCACAGGTGAACATGTTCACAACCGTGTTTATCGGAAATGCAGGATCGGAAATCATCAATGGAAAACTGATTACGAAGCGGGGGTATCAAGTTGAAAGAAATACTAATCTTTGCAGGGACAACGGAGGGCAGAGCCTTATCTGAGGCTCTGACAGATGCCGGAATCGCGCATACCGTGTGTGTGGCAACGGAATATGGAGAAATCGTGTTAAAGGAGAATCCTCTTGTGAGCATCCACCGGGGCAGAATGGATCAGGAAGAAATCCGGCATTTTGTTGAAAAAGGAAATTTCCTTGCTGTGGTAGATGCGACCCACCCGTATGCCACGGTGGTAACGCAGAATATCAAAGCGGCGATGAAAGATTTGTCCATTCCTTATCTGCGGTTAAAAAGAGAGCGGGAGGAAGGAAGAATCGAAGGCGTCCGCTATTTTGAAGATCACGAAGCCTGTGCGGAAGCTTTGTGCCAGACCGTGGGCAATATTCTTCTTACAACAGGAAGCAAGGATCTGTTCCGGTACTGCGCGCATGAGAAGTTGAAGGAGCGTCTCTATGTCAGGGTGCTTCCGGGCATCGAGAGCATTCAGCTTTGTATGGAGCAGGGAATTGCCGGAAAGCAGATTCTGGCGCTGCAGGGACCGTTTACCGAGCAGATGAATGAAGCCATGCTGCGGCAATATGACATTCAGTGTCTTGTGACGAAGCAAAGCGGAAGAACAGGTGGCTTTCTGGAAAAGCTAAAGGCAGCAGAACGTATCAATATCCCGGTTTATGTGGTTGGAACGATGGCTGAGGAAGAGGGAGCTTCCTTTGAAGAAGTGGTGACAAAGCTTGAAAAGCTCAGCGGAAAGCCGATTCGTAAAGAAATCCGTTTTGAAATTACGCTGGCAGGAGTCGGTATGGGGAATCCAAAGAGCCTTACCGTAGAAGTGAAGGAAGCGATTGAGCATGCGGATGTTCTGCTTGGAGCAAAGCGTATGATTGCGCCATACGAACCCCGGATCGAGAAGAAACCGTATTATATGGCAAAGCAGATTCTGCCGTATCTGAAGGAGCTTTCGAAGAAGGAATATGACCGGAATCCGTGCCGGGTGGTGATTCTTTTCTCCGGGGATACGGGATTTTACAGTGGCTGCAAAGCCATGTATGAAGCACTGACTACCGAAATAGAAAAGGGAGTTTTGCAGGCAGACGTTTCGATCCGGCCCGGAATTTCTTCGATTGCCTGTCTGGCGTCCTGCATCGGAGAGCGTTATGAGGATGCGCTGCTTGTCAGCATGCATGGAAAAGAGGTGCCGGATCTTGCACAAAAAATCCGGGCGAATGAGAAGGTGTTTCTATTAATGTCCGGGGCTTCGGATCTGCAGGCATTAGGAGAGCTGCTGATCCGGGAAGGACTTATGGATTGCGTTGTAACGGCAGGATTCCAGTTGTCCTATCCGGAGCAGGAGATCCGGACACTGACGCCACAGGAGTGCCTCGGCAGTCACAAGAAGGGACTGTACTCCTGCTTTATTTTGAATCCGGCTCCTGATAAGGCGATCTTAACGCCTTACCGCGGGGATGAGGCATTTATCCGGGATAAGGTTCCCATGACCAAGGCAGAAATCCGTGAAATCAGCATTTGTAAGCAGCAGCTGTCCGAAGGAGCGGTAGTGTATGATGTGGGAAGCGGAACCGGCTCTGTAGCGGTGGAAATGGCTGGGCTTTCGGGCACGATTGCGGTTTATGCCATCGAGCAGAAGGAAGAAGCTGTATCCCTTATCGAACGGAATAAGGAGCAGTTCGGACTTCCCAATCTTCATGTGGTGAAAGGAAAGGCTCCGGAAGCCTTAGAGACTCTTCCTGTCCCGACCCATGCATTTATCGGGGGAAGCAGTGGGCAGCTTAGAGAAATTCTGGATTGCCTTTATAAAAAGAACCCACAGATGCGGATTGTGTTAAATGCCATCAGCTTAGAGACTATTTCAGAGCTGAAAGAGATCCTGACACAGTTCCGGGTAACAGAGGAAGAGGTCGTGCAGGTGCAGGTAAACCGCATGAAACCGGTTGGTTCCTATCACCTGATGCAGGCAGAAAATCCGGTGTGGATCTGTTCGTTTCGATTTTGGAAAAAAGGAGAAGTGTATGAAGCTTGACCGAGTGATGATCGCAGCACCCAAAAGCGGAAGCGGCAAAACAACCATTACCTGTGCGTTGTTGCAGAGCCTTAAGGAGCAGGGAATTCCGGTTGTTTCTTATAAGTGCGGGCCGGACTATATTGATCCGATGTTTCATAAGGAGGTGCTGGGAGTACCTTCTAAGAATCTTGATACCTTTTTTACCGGGGAGGAAGAGACACGTGTCTTATTAAAGGCGGGCAGAACGGAAGGGGAGCTTGCGCTTCTCGAAGGCGTGATGGGATTGTATGACGGACTTGGCGGCATCCGGGAAGAAGGCTCGTCCTATCATCTTGCCAAGGTGACCGGGACACCGATTGTACTTGTGGTGGATGCGAAAGGAATGGGAAAATCTGTCCTTGCGCTGATTGCCGGATTCCTGCAATATGATACGGAGAAGCTGATCCGCGGCGTGATTTTAAACCGGATATCGGGGGCATATTTCCAGACGATCAAACCATTGATTGAAAAGGAACTTTCTGTTTCGGCTGTAGGTTATGTTCCGGATCAGAAGCATCTGGAACTGAAAAGCAGACATCTTGGACTGGTGCTTCCTAAGGAGCAGGAAGAGGTACAGGAACAGATCCGGGATTTTGCAGCAGAATTACAGAAAACGGTTTCCATAGAGAAAATCCGGGAGATTGCAGCAGAGGCGGTGGAACTGCCGGAGACTTCAAAGAGAAATTCAGATTCTTCATATGGTTCCGCAGAATTCGTGAAAGATTCCGTAATTGAGTCGACCTATGATATGGAAGTGGAGGTAGAAGTAGAAGGAATCACTGACACCGACGCTCCGATCATTGCTGTCGCATGGGATGAAGCCTTCTGCTTCTATTATGAGGATAACCTGCGGCTGTTGGAGGAACATGGGGCAAGGCTTCGTTACTTTTCACCACTTCACGATTCCCTGCTGCCGGAAGGCTGCGATGGCATACTGCTTGGTGGCGGCTATCCGGAGCTTCATTTACAGGAACTGGAGCAGAATATGTCGATAAGAAATGAGATCCGGGCTGCCATGGAACAGAATATTCCCTGCGTGGCAGAGTGCGGTGGATTTATGTATCTGCATGAAGCAATTGAGGATCAGGAGGGACAGCAATACCGGATGGCAGGAGTTCTTCCCGGCATTTGCATAAACAAAGGAAAACTGGTAAGATTTGGGTATATCGAGCTGCAGGAAAAAAAGCCTTCATTTCTGCCGGAAGGAACGAAGATCCGCGGACATGAGTTCCATTATTATGACAGCTCGGATAATGGAGAGGATTGCATGGCAGTGAAACCGGTGACCGGAAAGAGTTATCCCTGCGTCATTGAAACACAGAACCGGTTTCTCGGGTTTCCCCATTTGTATTATCCGTCCAATCCCGGTTTTGCGGAGAACTTTGTAGAAAAGGCACGGGACTTTCGGAACAGAAATCAAAATAGGAATCAAAACAGGAATCGGGACAGGAAGAGGTAACGTTATGGAGAATTCCTATCGCTTTTTTGAAAATAAAGACTGTAAATATTTCCCTTGTCATCAGGGCTTAACGGACTTTAACTGTCTGTTCTGTTACTGTCCGATGTATCAGCTGCCGGCATGTCCCGGGAATCCTTCCTATCTGGAAAAGAATGGAAAAACCATCAAGGTATGTACGAACTGTACCTTTCCTCATCAGCCGGAAAACTACGACAAGGTGATCGCGGTATTGAAGCATCAGCTTTGATCAGAAAATCAGGTATAGAAGTATTACATGAAAACTTTTTAAGGAGCAGGCAGACACATGACCCTTCAACAGTTGCATTACGCCATTACGATTGCAGAGGCAGGATCCTTAAACAAGGCCGCCGAAGCGCTTTATATTTCCCAGCCATCGCTCACAAGCGCCATGCAGGAGCTGGAAAAGGAACTGGGCATTTCGATCTTTGTAAGAAGCGGGCGGGGTGTTTCCCTGACGCAGGACGGATCGGAATTTCTTCTCTATGCAAGAGAGGTGTATGGACAGTATGAAACGCTGCTTGATAAATATGGAAAGAGCGGAAAGCGGAAGAAAAAATTCGGGGTTTCCACACAGCATTATTCCTTTGCAGTCAAAGCTTTCGTGGAACTGGTGCAGCAGTTTGATACACTGAAATACGAATTTGCAATCCGGGAAACCATGACAAAGGATGTGATCCTGGATGTGGCGAATATGCGCAGCGAGATCGGAATTCTTTATTTTAACGATTTTAACCGGGCAGTACTGACGAAGATTCTTAAGAGCAATAATCTGGAATTTCACCACCTGATTGACTGTAAGGCCTATGTGTATCTCTGGTCGGGACATCCTTTGGCGAAAAAGAAATCCATCCGGTTCGAAGAACTGAAGGATTATCCGTGCCTGTCCTTTGAACAGGGTGAGGCAAGCTCCTTTTACTATGCGGAGGAGATTTTAAGCACCAAGGAATATACACGGACGATCAAGGCCAATGACCGGGCAACGATGCTCAATCTGATGATCGGATTAAACGGTTACACGCTTTGTTCCGGAATCATCTGTGAGGAGTTGAATGGCGATGACTATCTGGCAATTCCCTTTGAGGAGGATTCAGTGGAAGAAAACAGTGGTATGGAAATCGGTTATATTACGAGGCAGAATACCATACTAAGCTCCATTGGAAAATTGTATATTGATGAGATACGGAAATATCTTGGAATTATCGAGCTATAGATTCAGTCTATAGCTCGTTATATTTTACCCGTATTAGCGCGGAGAAAGAAGATATGATAGTCTTAGTGACATGAAAGAGAGGTAATGAGATGATTCGGTTAGAGAACGTCAGTAAGACTTTTACAGATTCCAATAAAGAAGTTCATGCAGTGAATAACGTAAGCCTTACCATCAACGATGGAGATATCTTTGGTATTATCGGATTTTCGGGAGCAGGAAAATCGACACTGGTCCGATGTATCAATCTTCTGGAAAAGCCGACGGAAGGAAAGGTTTTCGTGGACGATGCAGAGATTACGGCACTGTCTGGAAAAGAACTCCGCAAGGCACGTAAGAAGATCGGTATGATCTTCCAGCATTTCAATCTGATGCCATCCCGGACCATCTTCGGAAATGTTGCTTATCCCTTGCGCGGCAGCGGGCTTTCCAAAGAGGAGATTAAGGAAAAGGTACATCACCTGCTTGAGCTTGTCGGAATTTCCGAAAAGGAAAACGCTTTTCCGAGCCAGCTGTCCGGAGGACAGAAGCAGAGAGTGGCGATCGCGAGAGCGCTTGCCAATGACCCGAACATTCTTCTTTGTGATGAGGCAACCTCGGCACTTGATCCGCAGACGACCAAATCCATTTTAAAGCTGTTGCAGCAGCTTAATCAGACACTTGGCATTACCGTTGTGGTGATTACACATGAGATGGCGGTGGTCAAGGAGATCTGTAACCGGGTAGCAGTCATGGATCATGGAGATGTGGTTGAGGAAGGAGAAGTCTTCCATGTGTTTGCTTCCCCGAAGGAGCCTTTAACCAGAAGCTTTATTAAAACGACATCGAATCTTCAGAAGATTGAAGAGCTGATTGAAGCCGATTCTCCGGTTGTCGCAACGAAGAAGGGAGAGCTGATTGTCCGGCTTACCTATGTAGAGAAAAATACATCTGAGCCACTGATTTCAACGGTGACACAGAAGTTTGGAATTATCTTAAATATTGTATTTGCCGATGTGGAAATTGTGCAGAACGCACCGATCGGCGGAACTGTAGCCATTGTAAGCGGGGAGGGCAGCAGGATCGATGAAGCATTGCAATATCTGAGAGATAAAAATGTAGGAGTGGAGGTGATTAAGGATGACCGGGTTCTTCAATAGAATCATACCGAATGTGATGGATAAGCTGCCGGACTTTTTTGAAGCTATCCGCGATACACTGATTATGGTGGGATGGTCCGGAATCATTGCCTTTGTACTGGGGCTGTTCCTGGGAATTGTCATTACGGTAACCAAACCGGGTGGAATTCTTGAAAACAAGGTGCTGTATCAGATTCTGGATAAGCTGATTAACTTTTTCCGGTCGATTCCCTTTATCATCCTGTTAACCTGGGTGATCCCGATTTCAAGAGCCATCATGGGAACCGCAATCAATGTGGAGGGTGCGATTGTTCCGCTGATTATGGGAACCGTACCGTTCTTTTCCAGACAGGTGGAAAGTGCACTGGCAGAAACCGATCATGGATTAATCGAAGCAGCCCTTTCCATGGGATCCGGACCGCTTGAAATCATCTTCCGCGTTTACTTACGGGAGAGCGTATCCGCCATCGCAAGAGGAACCACAATTACCGCAATCAGTCTGGTGGGATTAACCGCCATGGCAGGTGCCGTCGGATCCGGCGGACTTGGAGACTTCGCAATCCGGTACGGACATGACCGGAACATGACGGATGTAACCTGGGTAACGGTAATTACCGTATTTATCTTAGTCAGCATCATTCAGCTTCTTGGCAACCTGGTTGTCAAAAAGAGCAGACATTAAGGAGGCGTGAAGCATGGAAATACATACCAGAAAAATCGCGATTATCGGAGCGGGACATGTGGGATCCCATGCAGGGTATGCACTGCTTTCCCAGGGACTTGCAGAGGAAATCGTCTATATTGATATTGATGAAAAGAAAGCCAGGGCACAGGCTCTTGACCTGTATGATTCCACGGTGTATCTGCCAAAGAGAGCACTGGTTTACGCAGGAGATTACAGCGACATCAAGGATGCACAGCTTCTGATTGTGGCCGCAGGACCGCTGCCGGATATGAGTAAGGGGCAGACGCGGATGGATACCCTGCGTCAGACCATAGAAATCGTGAAGAACATTGCGGAGAACATCCGAATGTCGGGTTACACCGGCATTATTGTGAATATTTCCAATCCGGCAGATGTGGTGACCCATTATTTGCAGCATGTACTTGACTGGCCGTCAAATCAGATCTTTTCGACCAGCACAACCCTTGATTCTGCGAGACTTCGCAGGGCGCTTGCCGACAAAACCGGAATTGACCAGAAATCCATTTATGCATATGCATTGGGTGAGCATGGAGAGAGCCAGATGGTTCCCTGGTCTACGGTAAGCATCGCAGGAAAGCTGCTTTTCGAACTGATGAAGGAAGAACCGGAAACCTTCGGCAGCTTAAACCTAAAGGAAATTGCCGATGCGGGAAAAGCCGGAGGATGGATCATTCTCGGCGGGAAGGGTTCTACGGAATTCGGAATTGGAGCAACGATAGCAGAAGTAACACGGGCCATTTTCGGAGATGAGAACCGGGTATTACCGGTGTCCGTCCTTTTAAATGGTGAATATGGACAGACGGATGTCTATGCAAGTGTTCCGGCTGTGTTAAACCGGAACGGCGTTGCAGGGATTGTTGAACTTTCCTTGAATGAAGAAGAAAAGGAACAGTTTGCTGCATCCTGTAAGACCATGAGAGAAAATTATGAATTATCACTTACCTTATGAGATTAAAAATGTGTGTAAACAATAAAAAAGCATATTAAAAACCTGAAGGAGATTATTATGAAATTAAAGAGAATTTTAGCAGCTGTATTAACCCTTTCAACAGCAGTACTTGCCTTTACCGGATGCGGATCCGCAAAGACGGAAAGCAGTGCAGAGGTGACTACAGTAAAGATCGGCGTTGTCGGAAGTATTTATGAAGACTTGTGGAAGCCGGCGCAGGAAGCCTTAAAGGACGAAGGAATCAATCTCGAAATCGTACAGTTTTCCGATTATGTAACTCCGAACAATGCCTTAAACAGCGGAGAAATTGATTTGAATTCGTTCCAGCATCACATTTACCTCAATACAGAGCTGGAGCAGTATGGATATGCTATTGAACCGGTCGGATACACCTTCATTATTCCGCTGAACCTGTATTCCCACAAGGTATCGGATGTTTCCGGGATTAAAGACGGTGATGTGATTGCGATTCCCGATGATGTAACCAACGGCGGACGTGCGCTCAAGGTACTGGCAGCAGCGGGGCTTATTACCTTAAAGAGCGATGCAGGCTTTAACCCGACGGTAGATGACATCGAAAGCTACAAGGTCAATTTTGAAATTAAGGAACTGAAGGCAAACACCATTCCTTCCGTGCTGGATGATGTGACGGCAGCGATTGTGAACGGAAACTATGCACTTGATTTTGGTCTTAAGACGGAAGAAGCTATTTACAAAGACAGTGTGTTAGATGAAGAAGCTTACTGGAATCTCATTGCAGCACGTACCGCAGATCTTCAGGATCAGGCCAAACTGGATGCCTATAGAAAGGTCGTAAAGGCGTTCCAGTCTGAAGCAACCGAAAAGGTATTCAATGAAACCTTCGGCGGATATTTCATCAAGGTAGGCTGGGATCAGGATCTTTTAGCAGATAAATAGACAGGATGCATATGCATGGCAACAGAAAGCAATTTTGCATGGCTCTGAATAGTTACAAAAAGGAAAGAACATAATATGAAGAATTTATCAGGACGGACAGCACATTTTACCGATTCCGTGATACGACGGATGACCAGAATTTCAAACCAGTATGGGGCGGTGAATCTTTCCCAGGGCTTCCCGGACTTTGAACCGCCGAAGGAGATCCTTGACCGGCTTGCGGAGGTTTCCCATGAGGATTACCATCAGTATTCCATTACCTGGGGCGCACAGAATTTCCGCGAAGCGCTTGCAAGGAAGCAGTCAAAGCTTATGGGGAGAACCATTGATCCCAACGGAGAGATTGTTGTTACCTGCGGAAGCACGGAAGCGATGATGGCCGCTATGATGACGGTAGCGGATCCGGGAGATAAGGTCATTATCTTTTCTCCGTTTTATGAAAATTACGGAGCAGATACGATTCTGTCCGGAGCACAGCCGATTTATGTGCCGCTTTATCCGCCGGAATTTCATTTTAACCCGGAAGAGCTGGAAGCGGCCTTTCAGCAGAAGCCCAAGGCACTGATCCTGTGCAATCCGTCCAATCCCTGCGGTAAGGTGTTCACCTGTGAGGAACTGAAGCTGATTGCTGACCTTGCACAGAAGTACGATACTTATGTGATTACCGATGAGGTGTATGAGCATATTGTATATGAGCCCAATAAGCACATTTACTTTGCATCCCTGCCCGGTATGTGGGAGAGAACGATTTCCTGCAGCTCCCTTTCGAAGACCTATTCCATCACCGGTTGGCGGCTTGGATATATCATTGCACCTCCACACATCATTGATGTAGCCAAAAAGGTGCATGATTTCCTTACGGTAGGAGCTGCGGCACCCCTGCAGGAGGCGGCAGTTACGGGACTGCAGTTCCCGGACAGCTACTATCAGGAGCTGCAGCAGAAGTATACGGCGAAGCGGGATCTGTTTTTAAAGGGACTTAATGACATTGGAATTGCACATACCGTTCCCCAGGGGGCATATTATATTCTGCTTGACATTTCCGAGTTTGGCTATGAATCCGATCAGGTATTCTGTGAGGATCTGGCAAGACTTGTCGGTGTCGGGGCAGTACCGGGATCGAGCTTTTTCAGGGAACCGGTCAATCACCTCATCCGCCTGCACTTTGCAAAGAAGGACGAGACGCTTTATGAGGCTTTGAACCGCCTTGCCGATATCCGGAAGAAGATGCCATATCAAAAGTAAATGAATCATTTCAGATGATTCTTTCGTATGAATCGAATCAGATATAAGGCTTGTTACACGGATAGACACCTATGACTTATATAGTTATGGGTGTTCTTTTTTGTTGCCATGCATATGAGAAAGTGATCCGCCGGGTTATTTAATGAATCCATGCTGAAACAGGAATCGTCAATGCAGTAGAAAAGGGATTGCAGATATAATATGAAGAGGTATATACTGAGAAGAGATTAAAGCACACAGGGGACAAAAGCAGCCTTGTATGGCAATGCTCCAGGGCATATGAAATAACGGAGGAAACAGAAAATGATGAAGAAAGCATTCAAATTTGAAGTCAGGGATGAAAAGAAAATCCGTGTTATTGTGGATACGGATGCTGCATGTGAGGCAGATGACCCTTTTGCCATTGCGCATGCATTACTGAGTCCGAAACTGATTGTGGAAGGGATCACGGCAGAGCACTTTGCTAAAACGGATTCCGTACAAAGAAGCTTTGAAGAAATCAGGACAATTACAGAGGCAATGGGAATGAACGTTCCGGTCTTCCTGGGGGAGGAAGGAGCACTGGATGAACAGGCTTCCGGAAATTCCCAGGCGGTAGAATTTATCATTGAGCAGGCACTGAAAGAAGAAAATCACCCACTCTATATTCTTGCAATGGGCGCAATTACGAATGTGGCAGCTGCGTTCCGTAAATGTCCGGAAATCATAAAAAGGGTTACAGTTGTCTGGATTGGAACGCATGGAACCCGTTATGGAACAGTTCCCTTCCGGGAATTTAATGCAGGAAATGATGTGAAGGCAGCAAATGAAGTTCTGCAGAGTGGCGCCAGGATCTGGCTGATTCCATCTTATGTTTATACAACAATGCATATCGGACTTGCAGAGATCCAGAACCGGATTTATCCGTATGGGGAGATAGGGAGACATCTTTTTGAAAACATGGTTTCCTATAATATGACGGATGAGGCTGCATGGACACAGGGAGAAAGCTGGTCGCTTGGAGATTCTCCATCAGTAGCGGTAACGCTGAATCCGGAGTGTGGACATTATGAGGAGACAAAAGCACCATGGGTAGGGGAGGATACTTCCAGTGTACCCAGAGAGGACAGCCCGCTGATCCGGGTTTACTCAGATGTGGATTCCCGTTATGTGCTGGAGGATTTCATAAACAAACTTCAATTACAATATTCATAAACGCAATATTCATAAAAAAGAAGAGGCAGGAACAGATGTTGAAAAAGAACACTTGTTCCTGTCTTTGTTATTATGGTATACTACTCGCTGAAGATGAGAAAATAAAAACAGGGAGGTTTTAAATGGAAGACAAAATTTATATTGCAATTGATCTGAAATCCTTTTATGCCTCCGTGGAATGTAAGGAGCGGGGACTTGATCCGCTTACGACGAATCTTGTGGTGGCAGACCCCGGAAGGACGGAGAAGACGATCTGCCTTGCAGTATCGCCCTCGCTTAAGCGTTATGGCATCCCGGGAAGGGCGCGATTGTTTGAAGTGGTTCAGCGCATCCGGGAGGTCAACCGGGAACGGAAGAGGCATGCACCCGGAAGAACCTTTCATGGAGCATCTTCCAATGCCATAGCGCTTGCAGCGGATCCGGGACTTGAGGTATCCTATATCACGGCAGTTCCCAGAATGTCTTATTATATGAAATACAGCACGCAGATTTATGATATTTATCTGAAATATGTGGCACCGGAGGATGTACACGTCTATTCCGTGGACGAGGTATTTATTGATGCGACCGCATACTTAAAGACCTATCAGATGAGCGCCCGTGACCTGGCGCTGCGGATGATCCGGAATGTAATGGAGGAGACCGGTATCGTAGCAACGGCAGGAATCGGAACGAACCTGTACTTATGTAAGGTCGCAATGGATATTGTGGCAAAGAAGATTCCGGCAGACAAAGACGGTGTCCGGATTGCGCAGCTTGATGAGCGTTCTTATAGGGAGCAGCTTTGGAATCATGTACCGCTTACGGACTTTTGGAGGGTTGGCCCCGGGTATGCGAGGAAGCTCAATGAGAATGGACTGTATACCATGGGCGATGTGGCACGGTGTTCGGTTGGAAGGCCGAATGAATATTATAACGAAGCCCTGCTGTACCGGTTATTTGGAATCAATGCAGAGCTGTTAATTGATCATGCGTGGGGATGGGAGCCAACTACCATTGCGCAGATTAAGGCATATAAGCCGGAGAAGAACAGCGTGGGCTCCGGGCAGGTGCTGCAATGCGCTTACACAGTAGAAAAGGCGAAGCTCATCGTGAAGGAAATGACAGATCTGCTGGTGCTTGATCTGGTGGATAAGGGACTTGTCACCGACCAGATGGTGCTTACCATCGGCTATGATATTGACAATCTGACCGATCCGGCTATCCGGAATAAGTTCCATGGAGAGGTCACAACCGACCGTTATGGAAGAAAGGTGCCGAAGCATGCGCATGGAACAGCGAACCTGCCGGAATATACCTCTTCGACCAGAATGATTATGAAGTCGGTAGAGGATTTGTATGACCGGATTATCAATCCGGATCTGCTGGTACGCAGAATCTATGTTGTGGCTTCAAGAGTGATTCCGGAGGGAGAAGCGAAGGAAAAGGAAGTCTTTGAGCAGATGGATCTCTTTACCGATTATGAAGCACTTAAGAAGGAAAAGGAACAGGAACAGACGGAGCTTCAAAAGGAGAAACGGATCCAGCATGCGATTCTGGATCTTCAGAAGAAATTTGGTAAAAACGCGGTTCTGAAGGGAATGAATCTGGAAGAGGGAGCCATGACCAGGGAGAGAAATAAGCAGATCGGAGGTCATAAGGCATGAGCGAATATTATGAGGATAAACACCGGTATGACGATCTCATTGACCTGCCGCATCATCAGTCCACTGAGCGGGAGCATATGTCCCTTCATGACCGGGCAGCACAGTTTTCACCGTTTGCGGCGCTTACCGGTTACGATGCGGCGATTGAAGAAACGCAGAGACTTACCGATGAGGAGATCACCCTGGATGAGACTGCGGTAGCAAAGATCAATGAGCAGCTTTCCGAAATTGCACAGCATCTGTCCGAAAGATGGCAGGTAACCATTACTTACTTTCAGCCCGATGCAAGGAAGAGCGGAGGCGCTTATCTTACCGATACCGGCACGGTGAAGAAGATCGATGAAGTGGAGCATGTCGTCCGGATGGACAGTGGAATTGGAATTTCCATGGAGCGGATTGTTTCCATATCATATATTATAATAAGGTAACTATTCAGTACAGGTCGAAGCATTTACTGCCAAGACCGTAAGAAAATGATT
>OHBJ01001034.1_pt1 | contig 18957 bp, 17 predicted proteins | sample 1577241 | NCBI WGS metagenome assembly OHBJ01 (sample SAMEA3541594, study PRJEB24748) | human gut metagenome | biome: human gut; feature: human-associated habitat; material: faeces | place: China | collected 2012 | reverse complement strand
GCCGCAAGGTCATCGACTTGTGCGCGGAGCAGGATGTGTCGGTACTGGTCATCGGTAAGAATAAGGGCTGGAAGCAGGACGTGAGCCTCGGCCGCAAAGTCAACCAGAGTTTCGTGCAGCTGCCTTTCGCCCGCTTCATCCAGATGATCCAGTACAAGGCTGAGTCGATTGGCATGAAGGTCGTGCTGACTGAAGAAAGCTATACGAGTGGCACGTCGTTCTTGGATGGCGAGGCTCCGACCAAAGACCGCTATGACAAATCGCGCCGCGTTCATCGCGGCCTGTTCCAGGCAAACGATGGTCGGAAAATCAATGCCGACGTTAATGGTGCTTACCAGATCATGCGAAAAGTATTCCCGAATGTGAATGCAAACGGGATAGAGGGTGTAGCGTTACGCCCCGCTGTAGTAGCCCTTTCGATGAGCGCTCGCCGCAGCTCCGGCTGCGCTTGATGCGAGAAAGAGTGAACAGCGAAATTTATTAAAAATACGAATATTATTATTTGGTATTTATAATAAATATAACGTCATGCGAGCAAGAGAGATGCAAGATGAAGACCTCTTCCACCGCTTCGCGATTCCCCTTCCCCGTGTGCGGGGAAGGCTTTATGGGGTCCATGTCTTTGGGGCTTGACCGTTGCCGAAGAGATTCTGCATCGCTTGCGTATTCGTATATGTAGATTTAGGCGCATCAGTCGTTACGTTCGCTGATTTTCCGTTAAAGTAATATACATTATACGTGTCACCGGAGCGCTCAATTCGCACACCTGCCCAATTCCCTTTATCGGCATCATCGAGTTGAATTTGATTCGTTTTCAGGTTTGCTGCATCCCAGAGCGTTGTGAAGTATTTGTACCCTTTGCCATTGACATACACATCCCCGTCGGCACCTCCATTTACAGGTTGTTTGATTGTATCGTGCAATGCAGTCTGTAAATCGAGCTCTACCCAACCTCCGTTGCCCAGGACCACCTTGCCGGATGTTATTGCATTCTTGAGGCCCTGCTCCAGCTGGTTCTGGGCAAACCGCTGATGGCCGGCGGTCGTGTTATCCAACGCATAGGCAATGGTCTTGGAGATCTGGAAGTAGGCGTCGCTGACGGCTTCGGCCAGGCCGCCCTTGGCGAAGATGGCGGCGCCGATGCCGACGATGAAGGCTAGGATCAGGGCGTACTCGACGATGCCCTGAGCTTTCTGGTGCCATTCATGGAGATGGTTTGATTGTATTTCTTTCATCTATCTCACCTGCTTGAAAAGCAAAATGCTCTATGTTCTCACGCTCCATTATATGCGGTGCAGATGAAAAAAGCCAGCTAAAAATCGCTGGCTTTTTGTTATGAGAGAGAAGATTTGTGATTGTGGAATCAGAGACCGAGCAAGGCGTCGAGCTTGGCTTTGTCGAAGCTGACGACGAAGTCTTTGCCGTTGACGGTGGTGACGGGGACGATGAGGTCGCCGGAGATCTTGTAGCACTCGTCACGGTCGGCGTCGCTGAGCTCGATGTTGTGCTCTTCGTAGGCTACGCCTCTGGATTTGAGGTATTTCTTGACTTTGTCGCACCAGGGGCACTGGGTGATGGAATAGACTTTTACCATTTGGGATTCCTCCTATACATAGATGATGATTGCTAATTCGTGATGGGGACGGCTTATAGGGATTCGATGTACTTTTCGGCGAGAAGGGCGGCTGTGGTGCCGTCGGCGGCTGCTGTTGTCAGCTGGCGGATTTCCTTCTCGCGGACGTCGCCAGCGGCGAAGACGCCGGGGAGATTCGTGCGGCAGTCCTCGCCGGCGAGGATGCGGCCGCTCTCTGTCATCTTGACCTGGCCCTCGAAGAGGTGGGTGTTCGGCACGACGCCGATGTTGACGAAGATGGCGTCGACGGGCAGCTCGCGCTCCTCCCCTTTTGCCTTGTCGTAGATGGTGATGCTCGTCAGTTTGCCCTCGCCGTGGAGCGCCCGGACCTCAGTCTCGAGCAGGACTTTGACCTTCGGATTGGCGTAGAGCTTGTCCTGTGAGATCTTGTCGGCCCGCAGCGCGGAGCGATGAATCAGATAGAGCTCGCTCGCGTACTTCGTCAGGAAGTTCGCGGCGTCGACGGCTGCGTTGCCGCCGCCCATGACGGCGATGATCTTGCCCTGATACATGTGGCCGTCGCAGAGCTCGCAGTAGTGGACGCCGCGGCCGCTGTACTTCGGCTCTTCCTTGAGCGGCAGCTTGCGGCGCTCCATGCCGGAGGTGATGATGACGGCTTTCGCCTCGTAGATGTAGCTCTGGGTCTCGACGATCTTCGGCGTGCCCTTGAGGTCTACGCGCTCGATCATGTCGAACTCGTCGACTTCGGCGCCGGCATTCTCGGCCTGCTGCTGGACGGTCGCCATGAGGTCGCTGCCGCTGACGCTTGTGAAGCCCGGATAGTTCTCGATATCGACGGCGTTGGCAATCTGCCCGCCGACGATGGCATTCTCGAGCACGAGCGTCGAGAGGTTCGAGCGCCCCGCGTAGAGCGCCGCCGTGAGCCCGGCCATGCCCGCGCCGATGATGATGACATCTTTTGTCCTACGTTCCTTCGTCATAAAACCACTATCCTTCCATCTGTCATTCTATCGAAGTATTGCCGCCCGCTTGCGGCTCTCTTGCTTTCTGACTTCAGTATAGCAGAGAATCGTCCGGCGTTCTGTTACTGAGTTACATAGACAAAAAATAATGCATCTAAGGCATGCACATTTTCTCCCTCATACTCGTAGAATGGATTGACTTCGCCCCTCATTGTTCTATATAATAAAAAAGAGAGTGGGATTTCCCACTAAGCAGAAAGGGGGACATCATATGGATGCCACTGTTCATGTAGATTACATGGCACATCTGGATGCCAAGAAACGTTTGACAATACGTGGAGCGAAGTATTCGTATTACCAGGTCAAGGAGTATGACAATGGTTGTATTCTCCTAGAGCCTCGCGAACTGGTCAAACCCAAGCAGATATCCGCCAAGACTTTGAGAATGATGGATGATTCCATCAAGAATTTCCGCCAAGGGAAGGTCTCAAAGCCGATTGATCTGTCGGAGTTTTAATATGAAATTTTTGATTCGCCTTGGCGTTCCTGAGATGCTTGCGCTATGGGAAAAGCTTCGACAAGGGCATGCAGAGGGGACTCTGCCAAAACAAGAAGAGAAACTGTATCAGAAGTGGGGCAAAGCCATGAAACTTCTAGCGAACAATCCTGCTCATCCTAGTTTGCATACACATGAAATTGCGCCGTTGTCAAAACGCTATGGAATGAAAGTGTGGCAGTCGTACTTGGAAAATCGGAATAGTCGTGCCATGCGGATGTATTGGGTCTATGGCCCTGAACGCAGGGATATCACTATCATTGGCTTGGAACCGCATCCAGAAGATACGAAGAATAATGCATACGATAAAGTTACACTGTCAGATATCTAAGGTATTGTAAGACGGGGCTGTGACAAAATGTAAAATCATTTTATCACAGCCCTTTTTTCTCCATTTATCCGATAACTCCCCCACTCTTGACTTTTCCCCGCACATATACTATGATAAAAGTAACACGTAAATACATATCTGTTTACTATACTTTAAAGGAGTCTTTCTCATGCCTGCACCTCGTCTCGCCCCAGGCGACATCCCTCAGAAAGCCATGACCTACATCCTCCAAGGCCTGCGCACGATTCGCTACGGCGAGATTGTCCTCGTCGCCCAGGACGGCGTCCTCATGCAGGTCGAGTGGAGCGAGAAGCGCCGCCTCGACTGCTGGCAGGAGAGTGAAGACGGCGAGAACAGCTACACCGAGCGCGCCCTTGCCGACCTCGCCGCGCGCATCCGCAAGGACTTTGGCCTGCTCCAGTACGGCAAGCTCGTCCTCATCATCCGCAAGGGCCGCCTGCTGCAGCTCGAGCGCACCGAAAAACAGCGCTTCACCGGCCTCGACGGCGAAGGCATCTGATCATCGGATGCCTCGCCGCGGCTGGGAAGCGCTGCTTTTCTTTCTATATGGATTTACTTTTCTTCGTGTTTCTCCTTGCTGAGCCAGCGGGAGGCGCGGAGTTTTTTTATGGTCTCCATGCGGTCTTTGTAGATATCTTCGATGACGAGCTTGCAAATGACGATGAACGGCACTGCGAGGAACATGCCCGCGGCGCCGAGTACCTCGCCGCCAAGGATGATGCCGAGGATGATCGCGACCGGGTGCAGATTGAGCGACTTGCCGATGAGCGTCGGATAGACGGCATTGTGGTTGACCTGTGTCAGGACGAGGTAGAAGCCCGCCGTCTGGATGGCAATCCACGGATCCACCGTCGCCGTCAGCAGGATACCGAAGATGGAGGCGACCGTCGGGCCGAGCACCGGCACGAACTCGCTGATGCCCGATACCATCGCGAAGACCGAGGCGTAGGGCAGGCTGCGCGCCGTGTAGTAGAGGAAGACGACCGTCGCCGTCAGGCAGCAGATGACGAGCTGGCTGCAGATGTAGGTGCGCAGCGCCGAGAGGATGCGGTTGAAGAGCGCGAGCACGCGGCTGTAGTCGCGCGTCGGGAAGAGGCTCGCAAGGTAGATCTTGATGTCATCGCCGTCCTTGAGCAGGTAAAACGTGACAAAGAGGATGATGACCATGTCGATGAACTTGCTGAAGATCGAGAGCAAGACCGTCAGCGACGATTTGAGCGCATCGACGCTCGCCGCCTTGAGCTCGAGCCAGAACTGCTCAAACTCATCCGTCAGGTAGGCATTGTCGTGGATCAACGGCATCTGCTGCAATTTCTCCGTGATCTGCGGGAAGTCCGTCACGAAGCGCGTGAACGTCGGGATGAATGTGCTCGAGACGAGCAGCACGAGCCCGAGGCAGATCAGGAGGAAGGTGCCGAGCACGATGGCCGCCGCGAGCCCGCGGTTCAGATGGCACTCGAGCCGGTCGACGAGCGGCGTCAGGAGCAGCTGTAGAAGCAGCGAAATGAAGATGATGAACGCCAGCTGCGGCAAGAACCAGAACGTCGACAGCAGGACCGTGAACGTGACGCCCAAGAGGATGGACGTCCGGTAAGTCTTTAGATGCATGAGTTTCTCCTATGATAATCGAAAAATGATGACCAACTTGATTATACCACAGGGCCCGCTGAAGGGAAAGAAAAGGCCGCCTCCGTGGTGGTTGGCGTCACGGAGGCGGCGGTTGATGACTTGTGTGGACTTGTGATCGCGGTCTTTGGTTATTTGATGACCATGACCGGGATTGGGGATTCTTCGACGACTTTCTGGCTGACGCTGCCGATCAGGGCGCCTTTGAAGAGGCCGAGGCCGCGGCTGCCCATGATGATGAGGTCGCTATGCTCTTCGGCGGCGACGCGCATGATGGCTTTCGGGATGTTGCCGGTCTCGACGTGCTTGGATGCTTTGATGTCGTCTGGCAGTTTCTCCCAGATGCGGTCGAAGACGATGTGGCTTGGGATGTCTTTGTTGATGTTGCTGGCGACGTAGACGAAGTCGAGGTCGGCTTTGCATTTCTCGGCGAAGAAGATTGCTTCATCGACGGCTTTGCAGCCGTTGACGGAACCGTCGACTGGTACTAAGATTTTCTGGATTCTGCCCATATTAACCCCTCCTATACGAAGATGATGATTTTCTGATTATATGGAGTATTTCGTTCTCGGGTGGGGAAATTCCTTCTTTTTTGGCGCTGTTTTCTTGGGCTGCGAACATATTTTTTCTCTTGGGCGAAATATTTTTGAGGAAGGTGTTGACAACGGGGTGAATTCTTCGTATAATGTTTCTTGTGACTACGGGATGTGGCACAGTTTGGTAGCGCGCATCGTTCGGGACGATGAGGCCGCAGGTTCGAATCCTGTCATCCCGACCATTGAAATTACAAGTCGTCAGCTTTGGCTGGCGGCTTTTTTGTTTACGTCGTAAAAGCCAATAAAAAAGACACGGTTGTGGGCCGTGTCTTTTTTGCTATCTGGAGTTTATTTATTGGCCAGGCGTTCGAGGGCGCGGTGGGCGATGTCGTTACGGTGGAAGGCGTCTTTAAAAGTGATGGCATTGACGCCTTTGTAGGCTTTGTCGACGGCGGTACGGATATCGTCGGCTTTGGCGACGACGCCGAGGACGCGGCCGCCGTTGGTGACGATCTTGCCGTCTTTTTCGGCGGTGCCGGCGTGGAAGACGAGGGTGTCGAGGGCTTTTGCTTTGGCGAGGCCTTCGATCGGGTAGCCTTTTTTATAGGCTTTGGGGTAGCCGCCGGAGGCGATGACGACGCAGACGGCTGCGCCTTTGCTCCACTCGATGTGTTCTTCGTCGAGGTGGCCGTCGGTGCAGGCGAGCATGATGTCGACGAGGTCGCTCTCGAGTAGCGGCAGGACGACCTGGGTCTCGGGGTCGCCGAAGCGGGCGTTGAATTCGACGACTTTGGGGCCTTCTTTGGTAATCATGAGGCCGGCGTAGAGGCAGCCTTTATAGGGGCGGCCTTCTTTGGCCATGGCGGCGATGGTTGGCTTCAGGATGCGCTCGGTGGCGACTTTGACCATCTCGTCGGTCATGACGGGGGCTGGCGCGTAGGTGCCCATGCCGCCGGTGTTGGGGCCTTTGTCGCCGTCGTAGGCGCGCTTGTGGTCCTGGGAGCTGACCATCGGGTAGATGGTCTTGCCGTCGGTGAAGGCCAAGAGGGATGCCTCCTCGCCTTCCATGAATTCTTCGATGACGACGCGGCTGCCGGCTTTGCCGAAGGCGGCATCGTCCATGATCTCGTGGACGGCATCGAGGGCTTCTTCGAGGGTCATGGCGACGATGACACCTTTGCCAGCGGCGAGGCCGTCGGCTTTGATGACGATGGGGGCGCCCTCTTTCTTGATGTAGGCGCGGGCTTCGTCGGCGTCGGTGAAGACTTCGTACTTGGCGGTCGGGATGCCGTACTTCTTCATGAGGTTCTTGGAAAAGGACTTGGAGCCTTCGATCTCGGCGGCGAGCTTGCGCGGGCCGAAGGCTTTGATGCCGGCGGCGTTCATGGCGTCGACGACGCCGTTCGTCAGCGGGACTTCGGGGCCGACGACGACGAGGTCGATGGCTTTGTCCTCGGCAAGCTTGACGAGGGCTTCGTTATCGCAGATGTCGACGCCTCCGATGCACTCGGCGATATCGGCCATGCCGGGATTGCCGGGGACGGCGTAGAGCTTGGTGGCTTTTGGCGACTGGGCGAGTTTCCAGGCCAGGGTGTGCTCGCGGCCGCCGGAACCGATGACTAAGATGTTCATGCTACTTCCTCCAGTAAAACGCAAATGGCCCTCTCCCACCGGCGCGTGAAAAGTGCCTGCGGGGGAAGGCTCGTATTCTTATTTCTTGAGCTGCTCGGCGAGATAATCCTTGATCATCGTGTCGTAAGCAGCCGTGTGCGCGAAGGCTTCCTGTGCGAGCTCCATGCGCGTACGGTCGTCGACGCAGCCGTTCTTCGTGACCTGCTCGGCGATGGCGTCGTAGCGGGCCGGGTTCGTGACGATGGTGACGAACTTGAAGTTCTTGGCAGCGGCGCGGACCATGGCGGGGCCGCCGATGTCGATGTTCTCGATGGCTTCGGCGAGGGTGACGTTCGGCTTGGCAATGGTCTCTTTGAACGGATAGAGGTTGACGGCGACGAGGTCGATACCGGTGATGTGGTGCTCCTCCATCTCGCGGACGTGCTCGGGGTTGTCGCGGACGGCGAGGATGCCGCCGTGGATGTACGGGTTGAGGGTCTTGACGCGGCCGTCCATGATCTCAGGGAAACCGGTGACGTCGCTGACGTAGGTGACGGGGATGCCGGCCTCTTTGATGGCCTTCATCGTGCCGCCCGTGGAGACGATCTCGACGCCGGCTTCGTGGAGTTTGCGGGCGAAGTCGACGACGCCCTGTTTGTTCGATACGCTGATGAGCGCGCGTTTGATCTGCATGGTTTTGTACCTCTTTCTGTTTACATCGGGTAAGGGGCAGGGGCGAGTTTTTTCGGCTTCGGCGCTCAGCTAAATGGCCGACTAGGATATCGGTGCATTCTTAGCTGGTTCGCCGCCTGCCGCGGCGTTCTGACATCGCAGGGCCTAGCTGGATTCGGCTGTCGGCCAGCCCTGCGGGCAGGCGCTTCGCTTCTGCAGGCGAAAAATCTCACCCCTGCCTTAGTCTGTTCCTGCCGGGGTTTGTTTACATCGCGCAGGGGCAAGGGCGAGTTTTTTCGGCTTCGGCGCTCAGCTGAATGGCCTTCACGTCTCCTTTGCATGGCAAAGCGTCTTCGCCGCTTACCGCGGCGTTCTGACATCGGATTGCCTTGCTCGGTTTGCTTGTCGGCCAGCCCTGCGGGCGGTCGCTTCGCTTCTGCAGGCGAAAAATCTCGCCCCTGCCCTAGTTACTTTGGTCCCATTTAGTTCTTGGCGGGCAGGATGCGGACGTGGCGACCATCGACCTTCAAGCGGCCTTCGCAGTAGAGCTGGATGGCTTTTGGGTAGATGATGTGTTCCTGCTCTAGGACGCGGGCGCCGAGGGTTTCTTCGGTGTCGTCGTCGAGGACGGGGACGGCGGCTTGCAGGATGATGGGGCCGCTGTCGGTGCCTTCGTCGACGAAGTGGACGGTGCAGCCGCTGACTTTGACGCCGTAGGCGAGGACGTCGCGATGGGCGTGGGCGCCGGGGAAGCTCGGCAGCAGGGCCGGGTGGATGTTCATGATGCGGCCGGCGTAGTGGCGCACGAAGTACGGGGTCAGGATGCGCATGAAGCCGGCGAGGACGACGAGGGTGACGCCTGCTTCGTCGAGGGCCTTGATCAGGGCCTCTTCGAAGGGCTGGCGGCCGTCGAACTGCTTGCGGTCGATGCAGACGGCTTTGATGCCGGCTTTTTCGGCGCGCGTGAGGGCGTAGGCGTCGGGCTTGTCGGTCAGGACAAGGGCGATCGTCGCATCTACTTCACCGCGGCCGATGGCGTCGATGATGGACTGGAGGTCGGTGCCGCGGCCGGAGCACAGCACGCCTAATACTTGCTTACTCATCGAACACGCCGCCTTTGATCGTCACATCGTGGTTGCCGCGGACGACGCGGCCGATCTCGTAGACCGTCTCGTTCTCGGCCTCGAGGTGGGCCTTGATCTTGTCGGCTTCTTCGCGGCTCGCCATGATGACCATGCCGATGCCCATGTTGAAGGTGCGGTACATCTCATGCCAGTCGACGTTGCCCCACTGCTGCAGGAGGCGGAAAATCGTCGGCATCTGCCAGACGGAGCTGTCGATCTCGACGGCCATGTCTTCTGGCAGGGCGCGCGGGATGTTGTCGTAGAAGCCGCCGCCCGTGATGTGGACCATACCGTGGATGTCGAATTTCTCGATCAGCGGCAGGCAAGTCTTCGGGTAGAGGCGCGTCGGGGTCAGGAGCTCTTCGCCGATGGTCTTGCCGAGCTCGTCGATGTACTCGTCGCCCTTGAAGCCCTTGTGCTCGAAGCAGATCTTGCGCACGAGGGAATAGCCGTTCGAATGGACGCCGGAGGACGGCAGGCCGAGGAGCACATCGCCTTCTTTGACGCGCTCGCTCGTGATGACTTTCGACTTCTCGACGACGCCGACGGCGAAGCCGGCGATGTCGTACTCGCCGACCGGGTAGAAGCCGCTCATCTCAGCGGTCTCGCCGCCAATGAGGGCGCAGCCGGACTCTTTGCAGGCGTTCGCGACACCCTTGACGACGGATGCGACCTGCTCGGGGTCGAGCTTGCCGACGGCGAGGTAGTCGAGGAAGAAGAGCGGCTCAGCGCCCTGGACGAGGATATCGTTGACGCACATGGCAACGGCGTCCTGGCCGATCGTGTCGTGCTTGTCGAGCATGAAGGCCAGGCGCAGCTTCGTGCCGACGCCGTCGGTGCCGGAGACGAGCACCGGCTCCTTGTACTTGCCGGAATTCAGCGCAAAGAGACCGCCGAAGCCGCCGAGGTCACCGAGGACCTCCGGACGATACGTCGCCTTGACGCTGTCCTTGATGAGTTTGACGGAGTAGTTGCCAGCATCGATGTCGACGCCGGAATCCTTATAGGTAAGTTGTTCTGCCATTTTGCTATTCTGGTTCCTTTCCTATCAGATATCTGACAAAATCTCAAAATCCTGCGGCTGTCTTCAGCACTTGCGCTGCTCGAAGACGTACTTGCTGTTGCCGGCCGGCTTGGCGCCGTCCTCGATCGGGTAGGCGCTGTTGAAGCAGGCGTAGCACATGTCATCGGCCTTGAGGTTCGGCACGCATTTCTTGAGGCCTTCGATGCTCAGGAAGTGCAGGGAGTCGGCGCCAATGAACTCGCGGATCTCCTCGACGGATTTCGTCGCGGCGATGAGCTCCTTGCGCACGCTGGTATCGATGCCATAGAAGCAGGGATAGCCGATTGGCGGGCTGCTGATGCAGACGTGTACGGCCTTGGCACCGGCATTCCTCAGCATGCGGACGATCTTGCCGCTCGTCGTGCCGCGGACGATGGAGTCGTCGACCATGATGACCGACTTGCCCTCGACGACGGAGCGGATGGCGTTGAGCTTGAGCTTGACGGCCGTGTCGCGCTTCTTCTGCGTCGGCTGGATGAAGGTACGGCCGATGTAGCGGTTCTTGATGAGGCCCTCGACGAACGGGATGCCCGACTCATAGGCAAAGCCCGTCGCGGCCGTCGTGCCGGAGTCCGGCACGGAGATGACGATGTCGCCCTTGAAGCCCGACTCGCGCGCGAGCTCGCGGCCCATCTGGAAGCGCGCTTCGTGGACGCTCTGGCCGTCGATGACGGAATCCGGGCGCGCGAAGTAGATGTACTCGAAGATGCAGCCGGCCTTCTTCTCGTCCGTCGCGAACGGATACGACTTGAGGCCGTCCTTGTCGATGACGACCATCTCACCCGGCAGGACGTCGCGCACGAACTCTGCGCCGACGACGTCGAGGCCGCAGGTCTCCGACGAGAGGATCCAGCTGCCCTCCTCCGTCTTGCCGAGGCAGAGCGGACGGAAGCCCTGCGGATCGCGGGCGCCGATGAGCTTGTCCTCGGTCATGATCGTCAGGCAGTAGCAGCCCTTGACCATCTTGAGGCTCTCGATGATGCGTTCCTCGATTGTCTCCTTGTGGGAGCGCGCGATGAGGTTCACGATGACTTCCGAATCGATGGAGGTCTGGAAGATCGTGCCCTGCTGCTCGAGCTCATGGCGAATCTCGGCGGCATTCGTCAGGTTGCCGTTGTGGGCAAGCGCGATCTTGCCGCCCGCGTAGTTGACGAGCAGCGGCTGCGTGTTGGCGAGCAGGCTCGAGCCCGTCGTCGAATAGCGCACATGGCCGACGGCGATGCACTGATTCTCCATGTGCGGGACCTGATGGCGGAATACTTCGTTGACGAGGCCCATGCCGCGCGTCACATCCATCCAGGCGCCGTCCGTGATGGCGATGCCGGCGCTCTCCTGCCCGCGGTGCTGCAGGGCATAGAGGCCGAGGTACGTCAAGCCGGAGACATCTTCCGTATGGGAGTACACGCCGTAAACGCCGCATTCCTCTTTCCACTTCGGTTCTGGGTTGTAGCCATTATCATACATGGTTGTTCTGCTTCTTCCCTTTCTCTTTCTCTAATTGGTTTCTCTTCGCGGTGCGCGGCTCAGAGCTGAGCAGCGACGCGCGCGGCCTTCTTCTCGACGCCCGCGACCATCTCCTCGCGGTAGTCGGCGAGCTGTTTCTTGAGATCGTCATCGGCGATTGAGAACATCTCGACGGCGAAGATGGCGGCGTTCTTTGCGCCATTGATGGCCATCGTCGCGACCGGGATACCCGACGGCATCTGGACCGTCGAGAGCAGTGCGTCCATGCCGTTCAGCGAGGTCGCATTGATCGGCACGCCGATGACCGGCAGCGTCGTGTAGCTCGCGACGACACCGGCGAGGTGGGCCGCAGCGCCCGCGCCGATGATGAAGGCAGCGACGCCCTTCTCGGGGGCCGACTCCACAAACGTACGGACTTTCGCCGGCGTGCGGTGTGCCGAGGCGACCGTCACTTCCGAGGCAATGCCAAACTGTTTCAAGAGCTCGACGGCTGGCTTCAGGATGGGCCAGTCAGAGTCGCTTCCCATGATCACAGCTACTTTCTTGGCATTCATGGATATCATCTCCTATATACACTCAAGCAATCATTCATTCTCTACATCAATGATAACGGTAAAAAACTGGGCTGTCAACAAAAAACGGGACAGATGTCCTTGCGCAAAAGCAAAAGCCCCCGGATGAACCGGGAGCATGCAAACGAGTGAGCAGGGATCAGTCGAGGTCCTTGCCCGTGATCATCTTGTAAGCTTCGACGTACTTGGCAATCGTCTTGTCAATGACGTCCTGCGGCAGCTTGTAGTCGCTATCCGGGTTGGCCTTGAGCCAGTCGCGGACGAACTGCTTGTCGTAAGACGGCTGCGGCTTGCCGGCCTCGTAGCCCTCGAGCGGCCAGAAGCGGGAGCTGTCCGGCGTCAGGACCTCGTCGCCGAGGACGATGTTGCCGTCCTCATCGAGGCCGAACTCGAACTTCGTGTCGGCGATGATGATGCCGCGCGAGAGTGCGTACGCAGCGCACTTCTTGTAGATGGCAATCGTGTAGTCGCGCAGTTTCTCTGCGTATTCCATGCCGTGGCCGGGGAACTCCTTCTCGAAGACGGCAGCGCCCTGCTCGAGCGAGACGTTCTCATCGTGGTCACCGAGCTCTGCCTTCGTGCTCGGCGTGAAGATCGGCTCCGGCAGTTTCTGGGATTCCTTGAGGCCCTCCGGCAGTTTGATGCCGCAGACCGTGCCGTTCTCCTGATAGCTTGCCCAGCCGCTGCCCGTGATATAGCCGCGGACAATGCACTCCATCGGCAGCATCGTGAGCTTCTTGCACTTCATGCTGTTGCCGAGGAACTGCGGCTGACGGAAGAATTCCGGCATGTCGTTGTTGTCCACCGAGATCATGTGGTTCGGAATGATGTCCTTCGTGAAGTCGAACCAGAACTTCGACATCTGCGTCAGGACCTTGCCCTTCTTCGTGATCTGGTTCTTGAGGATATGGTCGAAAGCGGAGATGCGGTCCGTCGCAACCATGATGATGCTGTCGCCAGCATCGTATACCTCACGAACTTTTCCGGATTTGAACGGCTTGTACTCTTTCATTTGTTATCGTCTCCCGTCACAAACAGATAGATAGGATTTTTACACTTCCATCATAGCGGCAGATGGAAAAAATGTCAAGAAATGGGTCAGGTGTCCTTGCGCAAAACGAGCTAGGATTCGTGGCGTAGGGAGGGGGCATGTATTTCGGCTTCGTCGCTGACGCCACAACTTTCTTTCATCGAGCAACGAAGCGCCGGGGTGGTACCCTTCCGGTTTCGTCACTCCGTTAAATGAGCCGCATGAAACTGCTCGCAGCCCCATACTTCGCCGCCTGCCGCGGCGCTTTGACATCCGTAGCAAAGCAACTGTGCAGTGCGGCTCATCCCCAAGGGGCAATCACTCCGTTCCTGCAAGCGGAAGGGTACCACCCCGTCTTCCATCCTCTAAACCGAGATGCCCCCTCCCTCAGTTACGTTCTGCAAGCGAGCACGAAGACCGTCCAGTCGATGAGAGAGGCAAGGAACCCGACTGGGAGGAAAAAGAACGGTATGAGCTGAGGTCGGGGGGACATGTTTCGCCTGCAGGAGCGGCGCGGCTGCCCGCAGGGATGGCCCCTGATACTTCATGAGCTCAAGTCGCAATGTGAGAACGCCGCGGCAGGCGGCGAAGTTCCTTTGCTGCAAGCGCACCATAGGGGCCATTTTAGCAGAGCGACGAAGCCGAAACATGTCCCCCCGGCCCTTTGCCATCCTCTCTCGATTCCTCGAATCCAGCACTGGCAATCAAAAAGAGCCCGCCCCACTCCACCTGAAAGATGAAGTGAGAACGGACTCTGAAGAAAAAACGGACTGAGCTGAGGTCGGGGGGATATGTTCCGCCTGCAGGAGCGGCGCGGCTGCCCGAAGAAACGGACTGAGCTGAGGCCGGGGTGGTGTGTACCGCCTGCAGGAGCGCAGTAATTGCCCGCAGGGATGGGGCCCGAGAGGTGGCAGCCTCTATCGCCGTGTAAGGCGCCGCGGCAGGCGGCGAAGTGGCTTAGAAACATGCATCGGCATAGGCCCCATTTAACGGAGCGACGAAGCCGGGACATACCACCCCGGCCCCTTGCCAAACGCTACTCGCTTCAACGAATCCAGCACCGGTAATCAGCCCCTCATTCCCTCGCTGCTCTTTTCGGCCTCGTTTTCCTGCTTGGGCCCGCGCTCTTTTGCTACGGCGAGCATGAGCTTGATGCGGTTGAGCTGGTTGACTTCGGAGGAGCCGGCGTCACAGTCGATGGCGGTGAGGTTGGCGCCTGCGTAGCTCTCGCGCAGTTCGTGCATGACGCCTTTGCCGGTGATGTGGTTCGGCAGGCAGCCGAACGGCTGGAGGCAGATGACGTTGGGCACGCCTTCGTCGATGAGCTTGACCATCTCGCCGGTCAGGAACCAGCCCTCGCCGGCCATGTTGCCGAGGCTGACATGGCGCGAGGCGAGTTTGGCGGTCTCGTCGATCTTGTGCGGCGCGAGGAAGTGGCGGCTGTTCTTGAGCGCCTTGCGCATCGGCGCGCGGTAGAAGTTGATGATGTTGATGAACATGCGTCCGAAGAAGCTGTTCCTCTTCTTGCCGTCGAGCAGGCGATGCTTGACGATCGGATCGTAGGCCGAGTAGAGGAAGAAGTCGACGAAGTCCGGCATGACGACCTCCGCGCCCTCCTCCATCAGGACTTTCTCGATGTGGTTGTTCGCGACCGGATGGTACTTCGCGAGGATCTCGCCGACGATGCCGACTTTCGGCTTCCAGAGGGTTTCATCAATCGGGATGTTGTCGAATTCCTTGACGATCTGCTTGACCGTGCGCTGGAACTTGAAGTAGCCGCCGTCTTTCAATACGTCCTTGCAGGCTGCCATCCACTTGTCGAAGAGGCGCTGGGTCTCGCCCTTCTGGAGCTCGTACGGCATCATGCGGTTCTTGACATTCTGCAGGAGGTCGCCGAAGATGGCGGCCTTGATGGCGGCGACGAGCATCGGGCGCGTGAGGCGGAAGGAGTCCGTCTCCTCGGGCAGGCCGTGCACGGCGAAGACCGGCACCTGCGGGAAGCCCGCGTACTTGAGCGCCTGGCGCAGGACGCTCATGTAGTTCGTCGCGCGGCAGGCGCCGCAGGTCTGGAACATCGCGATGCTCGTGTGGTCGGGGTCATATTTGCCCGACTTGAGCGCGGCGATGAGCTGGCCGATGACGACGATCGACGGGTAGCACATGTCGTTGTTGACGTAGCGCAGGCCGAGGTCGATGGCCGCCTTGTCCGGCATCTCCGGCACGACGAGGTTGTAGCCGTAGTCGCGCATGACCGACTTGATGAGCTCGAAGTGGATTGGGGCCATCTGCGGCGCGAGGATCGTGTGCGTCTTCTTGCACTCGGCCGTGAAGTGCGGCCGCTCAATCGGCTTGACCTCCTGATACAGCACGGTCTTGCGGCGCGCGAGCGCGGCCATCAGCGAGCGCAGGCGGATGCGCGCGGCGCCGAGGTTCGAGACCTCGTCGAGCTTGATCATCGTGTAGATGCGGTTGTGCGACTCGAGGATGTCCTTGACCTGACCCGTCGTCAGTGCGTCGAGGCCGCAGCCAAACGAGCTGAACTGGATCAGCGTGAAGTTCGGATGCTCGGCGACGAACTGCGCCGCATGGTAGAGGCGCGCATGGTAGCTCCACTGGTTGACGATCTTGAGCTTCGCGGCCTTGACCGGCATGTGGTAGACGGCGTCCTCCGAGATGATCGGCAGATGATAGCTCTGGATCATCTCCGGGATGCCGTGGTTGATCTCCGGGTCGATGTGGTACGGACGGCCGACGAGCATGATGACCTGCTCGCCCGTCTTCTCCACGCGCTCGAGGATCTTCGCGCCGTAGTCGCGCACATCCTGACGGTACTGCGCGAGCTCGCGGTAGGACTCGTCGACTGCCTCGGCAATCTCTTCCTTCGTCAGGCCCTCATGAGCGCCGAGCTCCTCGTAGAGTCGCTCGGCCATGCGCTTCTCGTCGTTGATCGGCAGGAACGGCTGCAGGAAGTCGATGTGCTTCTCGCGCAGGATGTCCATGTTGCCGCGGATGTTCTCGGCGTACGAGGCGACGATTGGGCAGTTGTAGTGGTTCTCCGACGGGTGCTTGTCGTCGACCATGTTGTAGGGTTCGCACGGGTAGAAGATCTTCGTGACGCCCTTCTCGATGAGGTCCATGATGTGGCCGTGCGCGAGCTTGGCCGGATAGCAGAGCGAGTCAGACGGCACGGTCGCCATGCCCTTGAAGTACATCTTGGCACTCGACTTGCCCGAGAGCACGACGCGGTAGCCGAGCTTCGTGAAGAAGGTGAACCAGAACGGGTAGTCCTCGTACATGTTGAGCACGCGCGGCAGGCCGATCGTGCCGCGCGAGGGCTCCTCGAGCGGTTCGTAGTACTGGAAGAGGCGCTCGTACTTGTACTGGTAGATGTTCGGCGTGTCGGATTCTTTCTTCTGCCCGCCGATGCCGCGCTCACAGCGATTGCCCGTGAAGTACTTGCCGCCGTCCGGGAACTTCTGCATCGTGATCAGACACTTGTTGCCGCAGCCGCGGCAGCGGTAGGAGCTCGTCGCGACGGCGAAGTGGTCGAGCTCATCTGGCGTCAGCAGGCTCGACTGCTGCTTGCCCTCTTTCTCGGCCTCCTCGAGTGCGAGGATGGCCGCACCGTAGGCGCCCATGAGACCCGCGATATCGGGGCGGATGACGTCACGATCTAAAAGCTTCTCCATGCAGCGCAGCACGGCGTCGTTGTAGAAGGTGCCGCCCTGCACGACGATGTGGTCGCCGAGCTCGCGGACATCCTTGAGCTGCATGACCTTGAAGAGCGCATTCTTGATGACAGAGAACGCGATGCCAGCCGAGATGTCGGCGACGTCGGCGCCCTCTTTCTGCGCCTGCTTGACCTTCGAGTTCATGAAGACCGTGCAGCGCGTGCCGAGGTCGACCGGCGCCTTCGAGTCGATGGCCTTGGCCGCAAACTCCGCCGGCGTCATGTGCAGGCCCTCGGCGAAGTTCTGGATGAAGGAGCCGCAGCCGGCCGAGCACGCCTCATTGAGCGTGATGTTGCCGATGCTGCCGTCCTTGACGAAGAAGCACTTCATGTCCTGGCCGCCGATGTCGAGCACGAAGGTGACCTCCGGGCAGAATTCCTGTGCCGCCCGCAGGTGTGCGAACGTCTCGACCTCGCCGCCATCGGCATGCAGCGCGGCCTTGACGATGGCCTCGCCGTAGCCCGTCGTCATCGAGCCCGCGATGGTTGCGCCCTCTGGCAAGGCCGCGTAGAGCCCCTTCATCTCCTTGACGACGGTTTTGAGGGGCGAGCCCTGGTTGCTGCCGTACGAGGTGTAGAGAATCTCCTTGTCCTTGCCGATGGCCGTGATCTTCGTCGTCGTGGAGCCGGCGTCGATGCCGATGTAGACGGGGCCGCGGTACGAGCGAAGGTCGCCGCGCTTGACCTTGTCCTTGTCGTGGCGGGCCTTGAAGGCCTCGTAGTCGGCACGGTCTTCAAACAGCGTGAAGTCGGCCTTGCGCGTCTCTTTCGCCGCGGCTTCCTTCGCCTTGGCGATGCTCTGCTCGAGGCGATTGACGTCGATGACCTCCGCCTCGTCGGAGAGCGCCGCGCCCATGGCGACGAAGTAGTTGCCGTAGTCGACCTTGACGACGTGCTCCTCGTCGAGCTCCAGCGTCTCGATGAAGCGCTTGCGCAGCTCCGGCAGGAAGTGCAGCGGGCCGCCGAGGAAGGCGACGTGGCCGCTTATCGGACGGCCCTGCGCGAGGTTGCCGATGGTCTGGTTGACGACGGCCTGGAAAATCGACAGAGCGATGTCGGCCTTCTCGGCGCCATCGTTCATCAGGGCCTGGATATCGGTCTTGGCAAAGACGCCGCAGCGCGAAGCGATCGTGTAGATCTGCTTGCCCTTGGCCGCGAGGTCATCGAGGCCCTTGGCATCGGTCGAGAGGAGCGAGGCCATGTGGTCGATGAACGAGCCCGTGCCGCCCGCGCAGACGCCGTTCATGCGCTGCTCCGGCGCGTCGCCGAAATACGTGATCTTCGCGTCCTCGCCGCCGAGCTCGACGACGGTGTCCGTCTGTGGGATGAGCTCCTTGACGGCTGCGGCGCAGGCGATGACCTCCTGCACGAACGGCAGGCCGATGCGCTGGGCGATGCCCATGCCGGCCGAACCCGTCAGGGCAAACGAGAACTTCTTCTCACCGACGATGGATTTCAGATGCGTCAGATTCTCCTGCAGGGCGTTGCCGATCTCGGAGAAATGACGTGCATAGTTCTTGTAAAGGATATGCTTCTCATGGTCGAGAACGACGAGCTTGATCGTCGTCGAACCGACATCAATCCCTACGTTCAAAATTGATTTCATATTCACACCACCTAGTGTCATGGATTGATTTGGACTGATTCTGGAAACGGGATGAAATCCAGTTACCTATTGACCTTTTAGAGGGTCACATTTTATTCTAACCCATCTGCGAGTCATTCGCAAGTCTAGACGTCACAGACAGAGAGCGCCGCTGCCGTTCCCCCAAGCGTTCAAGAGTTGATGCAAGGGCGAACAGAGCGGCGCTCAACATGTGGATATACTTAAAAATGAAAGGCTTCGCCGTAGTCGACGTGTTCGAGGTAGAGCCCGCAGGCCGGCGCGGTCGCCGAGGCCTTTGTGCGGTCGCGGCCCTCGAGAATCTCGCCGAAGCGCGCCGGCGTCAGGACACCGAGGCCGACGTTTGCGAGGGTGCCGATGATGTTGCGGACCATGTGGTAGAGAAAGCCTCAGCCTTACGGATGCGGGCAGTAGCCTCACCTTCTGCATTTAGGATAGCCT
>OHBJ01001032.1_pt1 | contig 18961 bp, 20 predicted proteins | sample 1577241 | NCBI WGS metagenome assembly OHBJ01 (sample SAMEA3541594, study PRJEB24748) | human gut metagenome | biome: human gut; feature: human-associated habitat; material: faeces | place: China | collected 2012 | reverse complement strand
AACTTCAAATGAGCCTGCGAATCGTTACTGGAACGAGGTACGAGTGAACAGTAACGTTTATAAGGAGGCTGACAGATGGAATTTTTATTATTAGGTGGCGGTTTATTAATCATTATTTTTGCAGTTGTCATTGCAGTGGTTTCTTCTGTAGTTTCCGCAGTGGCAGCAGAGCAGGATGATGAATCCGAAGACTGATGGCAGAATTCTGCCGCCTGCAGATGAGAATGATAAGAAGTCGAATGACGTCCTGTTTCCGATGAGGAAACAGGACGTTTTTGAGTAGAGCACTTAGCGAAAGCAAGTCGAAGACGCAGCTTGAGGTTAGTGCGAACCATACCTGTGCACTTAATGAGTGCAAGCGGTGAGGCGCAGCACGAATTTAGTGCAGCACGGTAGAGGTAGAGGGAGCGTTGTTTATAAAATTTTAAGAAACGTTTAGATGCAATTCATTGATTTTTAGTATAAAAATCTGTAACATGGGAGAAAGATTCAGTAAGGAATCCAGCTTAGGAGGCGAAGAATTATGAAATTCCGGGAACGGATTTACCGGTTTATGCAGGGAAGATACGGAGCGGGAGGCGCAGATGCCTTTACCAGGTTTTTGTCGATTCTGACATTTGTTTTTATTCTCTTATCCTTTTTCAGGGTGCCGTTTACCTATATCATTGCAATTGTACTGATTGTTTATATGTATTTCCGGCTTCTGTCCAGAAACTATTATAAGAGGCAGCAGGAGAATAATTTTTATTTAAAGCAGGAATATAAAGTAAAGAACTTTTTTGCAAAGATGAAGAATCATTTTAAGCAGTTGAAGACACATCATATATACAGGTGTCCGACCTGCAGACAGAAGATCCGGGTTCCAAGAGGCAAGGGCAGGATTGAAATCCGATGTCCCAAATGCGGAACGAAGTTTATCAAGAAGAGCTGATGTGCTGGCTTTGACAGCAGATTGGAAAGAATGGACAGACAGGTGGTGAAGTCGTGTTTGGATATGTGATTATTAATAAGGGTGATATGAAATTTAAAGAGTTTGATATTTATCATTCCTATTATTGCGGTCTGTGCCAGATGCTTAAGAAGCAGTACGGATTTACAGGACAGCTGACATTGACTTACGATATGACCTTTGCTGTTATGCTGTTAAGCAGTCTTTACGAGCCGGAGGTTAGTGAGGATGTTGTGAACTGTGTGGCACACCCGTTTGAGAAGCATCAGACCCGGCAGACCATTTATACAGAGTATGGAGCAGATATGAATGTTCTGCTTTCTTATTATAAATGTATGGATGACTGGGCAGATGAAAAGAAATTAACCAGATTTACTTATGCAAAGCTGCTTAAAAAGGGATATCATAGGGCTTATAACAAATATCCGGAGAAGGCAAGGCGGATTGAGAATCTGCTGCGGGAGCTGTCGAGGGAAGAAAAAAAGCAGTCTGCTGATATTGACCGGATGGCGGGGATTTTTGGAAGAATTATGAGTGAAGTTCTTGCACCGAAGGCGGATGAATGGGAGGAATCCCTGAGAAACATGGGATTTTATCTTGGCAAGTTTATTTATCTTCTGGATGCATATGAAGATGTGTACGAAGACCGTGGGAAGGGAAGATACAATCCTTTTACGGTAAAGTGTGACGATCCGGACTTTGAAGAGGAGGTACGGACGATTCTTACCATGATGATGGCGGAATGTTCGAGAGAATTTGAAAAGCTTCCGATCCTTGACAATGTGGAAATTTTGAGGAATATTATTTATTCAGGAGTCTGGTATCGTTACGAGGCAGCAAATCAGAAGCGCGCGAATCAATCAAAATGTAACAGCTCAGCCATGCAGAAATGATTGTGCAGGACGACTGTGGGAGCCTGCCTGCTAAGGGCAGCTTATGAATGTCATGGTGGAACTGTTATATCAAAACAGATAACTGTGAGGCAGCAGAACAGCTGCCGGAATAGTTACGGCTGATGAGCCGGCGCGGAGATGGAGGGAAGTATGCGTGATCCGTATACGGTTCTTGGCGTATCCAGGAACGCCACTGAAGAAGAAATTAAAAAAGCATATAAAACATTGAGCCGGAAGTATCATCCGGATGCAAATATCAATAATCCGAATAAGGATCAGGCAGAGGAAATGTTTAAGGAGATCCAGCAGGCGTACCAGCAGATTATGAAGGAACGTACCGGCGGAGGCAGCAGTTATGGCTATGGGGGATCACAGGGCAGTTATGGCTCCGGCTCCGGAAGCTATGGCGGTGGACAGCAGGGCGGCTACGGAAACCGTGGTTATTATGGAGATTTTGAAGATTTCTTTGGCGGTTTCGGTGGATTCGGAGGATTCGGCGGCTTTGGACAGGGGGCCTATACCGGAAGCAATACCGGTTACGAAGAGGATAATTACCTGCGTGCGGCAGGAAACTATTTAAGAAGCGGCTATTACAGGGAAGCCCGGACAGTTCTGGATAATATGGAAGAGAACACACGGAATGCCCGCTGGTATTATTATAGTGCACTCGCACATGCGGGGCTCGGTAATCAGGTATCGGCATTAGAGCATGCTAAACGTGCATCGGCGCTGGAGCCGAATAACAGTGAATACCGGAATCTGGTGAACCGGTTTGAAAATGGAGGAAGCTGGTACCAGCAGCGGCAGTACACCTATGGCAGTCCGGTTGCTGGGAATGGAAATCTCTGTCTGAAGCTGTGCATTGCCAATCTGCTTTGCAATCTTTGCTGCGGTGGCGGTGGCCTGTGCTGCGGTGGAAGCCCTTATGCGGGATATTAGGGAATGGAGTTACTTCGCCATATAAAATTGCTTTTCTGTTTGAATGCAAGCATTCACAGAAAGCAATTTTGCATGACTCTGAATAGTTACAAAAAGCTCTTGAAATCAATAACATAATGTGATAATCTTTTAACAGACGAAGGGGTCTACAGTTTGCAGCCCCCTTTTTCTTTGTTTACAGAAAATTCCGTCGGTATTTTCTGTAAAGCAAAAAGCTCCGCAGAGATATTCCCCAAAGGAAGGTAGCGGGCTTTGGGGTGAACATCAGCCAGGAGCCTCTGACACAGGAGATGATACAGAATGAAAAAGGTAATTGGTCTGATACCGTTATATGATGAAGAAAAGGAAAGCTACTGGATGCTTCCCGGATACATGAAGGTGATTGAACGCTGTGGCGCATTACCGGTCATGCTTCCCCTTACGGAAGATACAGAGGAACTGGAACAGTGCTTAGGCATGTGTGACGGTCTGCTTCTGACAGGTGGACATGACGTGGATCCTGCTGTGTACGGAGAAGAAGCTATTCCCGAATGCGGTCAGTGCTGTCATGCCCGTGATGTCATGGAAGCATATCTGTTGAAACGCGCAGTAGAGAAGGATCTTCCGGTATTTGGCATCTGCCGCGGTATTCAGTTTATGAATGCGAGTCTTGGAGGAACCTTATATCAGGATCTCGATACCCAGCATCCGTCAGAGACAGAGCATCATATGACACCGCCTTACGAACGGGGAGTCCATAAGATAACCGTGAAGGAAGGAAGTCTTCTTGCCGGGATGATCGGAGCAGGAGAGCATAGTGTGAACAGTTATCACCATCAGGCAGTGAAGGAGCTGGCGCCCGGTGCGGAAGCAATGGCTTATTCCGAGGACGGCCTTATAGAAGCGATCTGTATCCCGGATAAGAAATTCATCGTAGGTGTACAGTGGCACCCGGAATTTGCGTTTGAAAAAGATCCGGAATGTTTAAAGCTGGTTCAGGCATTCGTAGACGCCTGCTGACAGGATCCTGTTACGGCATAACGCCGTTTGGGATAGATTTTGTGAAGACGCAAGCTTCACAATTCATAAAAAGGAGGACAATATTATGAAGAAAAAAACACTTGCACTTATTATGGCGGCAGCCATGGTAATGGGTCTTGCTGCATGTGGAAGCTCTAACAGCACCACAACAACAGAAGACACCACAACAGAAGCAGCTGATACAGCTGAAACAGAAACAGCAGACGCAGCAGAGACAGAAGACACTACTGCGGAAGCAACAGAAGAGACTGCAGATGCAGCAGCTTCTGACAAGGTATGGGTTGTAGCAACGGATACAGCTTTCAAGCCTTTTGAATACACAGATGACAACGGAGATTTCGTAGGTATTGACATGGATATTCTTGCTGCAGTCGCTAAGGATCAGGGATTCCAGTATGAAGTACGGTCTCTTGGATGGGATGCTTCCATCGCAGCATGTCAGGCAGGTCAGGCTGATGGTATGATCGCCGGAGCTTCCATTACTGATGAACGTAAAGAAACCGGATGGATCTTCTCCGATGGATATTATGATGCAAACCAGAGTATGGCTGTTGCAGCCGGATCTGACATTAAAGGCTTTGAAGATCTGAATGGTAAGTCTGTTGCAGTTAAGACAGCTTCCATGAGTGCTACCTATGCAGAAAGCCTTGCAGACCAGTATGGCTTCACAGTTACTTATTTTGAAGATTCACCGACAATGTATCAGGCAGTTGTAGGTGGCCAGGTTGCAGCATGCTTCGATGATACACCGATCATGGCAAGCAACATTAAGGATACCGGTATCGGAATGGAAATTATTGACGGTACAGGAAATGATCCTGCAGCATATGGTTTTGCAATCTTCAATGCAGACAATCAGGAATTAATTGATATGTTCAACAAGGGTCTTGCCAATATCAAGGCTAATGGCACTTATGACGAGATCATCGCTAAGTATTTAGGCGAATAATAAAAGGGTGAGGCAATATGGTTAAAATTATTACTGTCTACGGAAATATGCTTCTTACAGCAATGGGGCGTACCCTGCTGTTAGCATTCTTGGGTTTGGTTTTTGCATGTATACTGGGTATGATCTTTGGTCTGCTCAGCGTATTGAAAAATAAAGCGTGCAATATTATCTCGAATATCTTCGTATTTGTGATACGTGGTGTTCCGATGATTGTACTTGCGTTTTTCATATACTTCGGTATTCCTTATTTTGTTAATACGATTATTGGGATAGGTGGAGGATTTACCTTATCGGCTCTGCAGGCAGGAACCATTTGTCTCGCTTTAAACTGTGGTGCTTATATGGCTGAAATCATCCGTGCCGGTATCCAGTCTGTGGATATCGGCCAGATGGAAGCCGGCAGATCACTCGGACTTCCGTACTGGAAGACAATGAGAAAGATCATTCTTCCACAGGCAATCCGCACCATGATTCCAAGTATTATTAACCAATTCATCATCACGGTTAAGGATACTTCCATTTTGTCTGTTATCGGGTTCCCGGAACTCGTTCTGGCAGCCAAGCAGGTACAGGCAAATACATTCAGGGCGTTTGAAACATGGGCAATTGTCGGTATCATGTATCTGATCGTGATTACGATTCTTTCCTATTTGGCTAAGCTCGTAGAGAGGAGGATGAACCGTGGAATCAACAGATAAGAAAATCAAAATTAAAGTGGATAAGCTCCGGAAATGCTTCGGAGATCTTGAAGTGCTGAAGGATATCTCTACAGAAATTACAGAAGGAGAGGTAGTGGTTATTCTTGGACCCTCCGGTTCCGGTAAATCGACCTTTCTCCGCTGTCTGAACCGTCTTGAGGACGCAACGGCAGGAACGATTATTGTAGATGATATTGATATTACAGCAAAGAAAGTAAACATGAATAAGGTGCGTGAGAACATCGGAATGGTATTCCAGCACTTCAATCTGTTTAATAATATGAATGTTCTGGACAATCTGATGCTTGCTCCGTTGGAATTAAAGAAAGCGGATAAGAAGGAAGCAAGAGCCCGTGCAGAAGAAATGCTTAAGAGAGTCGATCTTCTGGAAAAGGCAGATTCCTATCCGTCCCAGCTTTCCGGTGGACAGAAGCAGCGTGTTGCCATCGCAAGAGCGCTCTGCATGAAGCCGGATATCATGCTTTTTGATGAACCGACCTCTGCGCTGGATCCGGAAATGGTTGGTGAGGTATTGGCTGTTATGAAGCAGCTTGCCGCAGATGGTATGACCATGGTGATTGTAACGCATGAGATTGGATTTGCAAGAGAGGTTGCTGACCGCGTCATCTTTATGGACGGCGGCTATATTGTAGAAGAAGGAACTCCACAGGAAGTGATTTTAAATCCGAAGGAGCCGAGAACCATCAGCTTCTTAAATAAGGTGCTTTAAGGGCAAAGCAGGAGGACAAAAATGGAAAAATATGCAATTACCATTTCCCGACAGTTTGCTTCTATGGGAAGATCAATTGCACAGGAACTGGCAGAACAGCTTCACATTGAATTCCTGGACAGAGATATTGTAGATGAAACGGCAAAGCGTATGAATGCTTCCATTCGTCAGATCAGTGATGAAGAGGAGGGTATCAGCTCCAGGTTTTCTTACCGGATGTACCCGTTAGGACTTGGTGTTCCGGCAGTGAAGGACGAGCTTTTTAAGGTGCAGCAGAGCATTATTCAGGATTTTGCCAAGAAGGAATCCTGCATTATCGTAGGCCGCTGCGGTGGTTACTGTCTCCGCAATGAGAAGAATCTTCTTAAGGTATATCTTTATGCTCCCTATGAGGTACGTCTGAAGAACTGTGTGGAACGGCTTGGCATGACCGAGAAGGAAGCAGTTAAAACGATTTCTGCGGTAGACAAGGCAAGAGAGAGCTATCATAAGAGATATATTCCTGGTTACCAGAATGCAACCTTGGACAGTGATCTGTGTATTAATACCGGAAGCTATACCGTAGAGCAGGTGGCAGCCCTGATTCAGGATGCGGCAAAGAACAAATTTGGTTTCGATGTCGTTCAGGGATAAATAAAGATAAATAAATTTGAAAAATCTGGAAAATATTTTGAAAATGTTTCAAAACGCTTGACAAAATTTGTTTCATATAATAAAATATCTTTTGTTGTCGGATATGACAACGAAGAAATGTGCGCTTAGCTCAGCTGGATAGAGCGTTTGGCTACGGACCAAAAGGTCGGGGGTTCGAATCCTCTAGCGCACGCTGTAAAACAAAAAGGAGATGCAGAAGCATCTCTTTTTTGTTTTAGAAGCGGGCGCGGAAGATACGAACCCGGGTTCGTATCTTCGCTCCGCTCCGGTCGGCGCAAGACCAAGATCCCCCGGATCTTGTGCGCCCTCTAGCGCACGTGATTGGTAAAGCCTAACGATTCGGATATCCTATATAAAAACTGATTCAAAACAGAATCCACATCATATCATCTGCAAAATGAGTGTTTTGAAGTTTAAATTGAATTTTAAACATCTTTCTTGTTTAAAGTTAGATTTATTGTTATAATAAGTGATAAAGGAGGGCATATACTATGAAACTTTTGCATGTAATTGCAAATAACTTTAAAAATTGTAATGACTCTTTCGAGATAGATTTTGTTTCGAAGTCCAAAAAGACTGCTGAAGATAAAGAATACGAGCTGCAAGAGATTGCGGATGACCTTCACGTTTATAATACAATGGCCTTTATCGGCAAAAATGCTTCCGGGAAAACCACCGCAGTTGAACTTCTTGATGCATGCTATTCTATTCTGGGTGATTTCCGCCTGGATGGGAAGCCATACAGCTATGAAAATGTTGAATTATGCATAGATTTTTATCACGATGGATTTATTTACCGCTATGAAACCATTTTAAAAAACGCAGACAGTATTGCTTCCAAGGCGATTTTTATGAAACAGCGACTTCGCAAAAAGAAATACTATAAGAGCAAAGTAAAGGCTCTCTATAATGACGAAGATTTTGTTGATGTAGAAATAACCGGTGAACTTCCCGAAGATACCTCCATTCTTTTCTTTGTTTTAAAAAAGAAAGAAACAAGGGCAGTTTATTTTGACAGTTTTGGAAATGGTGCCGACACCTATCGGCTCATCTTTGCAACCCTGAAAGATTACCATATTCGCCCGGCGCTTTTAGTAAAGGTTATCTCCATATTTGACGAAAACATCCACGATCTTCAAATGCTGGATGATCACAACTTTAAACTTTCTTTCTGCAACGAAACAAGAACTGTTTCTGACAAGGAACTGATTTATATGCTGTCAAGCGGCACTACCAAAGGGATGCTTCTATATATTTTGATGGCTGCATCTCTCCAGCAGGGATTCGATTTAATTATTGATGAGATCGAAAATCATTTTCACAAAACGCTGGTCGAGAACATGATCAGTCTCTATAAGGACAAAACCGTTAACAGAAAGAATGCAACACTTATCTTCACGACACACTATTGCGAGCTTCTGGATCTTTTTAACCGGCAGGATAATATCTATATTGCCAAGTCCAACGATAAGGTTTATCTTACCAATATGTACGATGGATTCAATATCAGATCGGAATTGCTAAAAAGCAGGCAGTTTTATAATAACGTATTCCGAACCGCTGTCAATTACGATGAACTGATGCAGCTTAAAAAGGAGTTGAAAGTATGGAAAAACTCCTGATCATGTGCGAAGGTCCAAACGAGAAAGAAATCATAAAAATTCTTCTTGAAAATGATCTTCTAAAATTTACTGAAGATGATCTGCTCGGATTAACACCTTACCACGCAAGGCAAATAAAGAGCTCCGGACAGGTAAAAACGGAATTGAATATCTATCCAGGTCAGGTACGGATCCTCAGAATCGGTGATAAGCAAAGTGATAAGCTTGTCATTCCATCGGAGTATAAAGACAAAATACTTTCCGTGGATAAATATTGCACAAAGCCAGAGTTAGAAATGCTTTTTATTCTGGCTGAAAACCTTGAACAAGACTTCGGAAAACTAAAATCTTCGATGAAGGCAAAAACCTTTGCCAAAGAACATATATCCCTCGGAAAAAGAAACTATGATAACAGTACGGCCTTCTACACGGAATATTTCGGGGGAAATCCAAAGCTTCTTGTAGACTGTATCAAAAAATACCACAAGCATAATGGTTCCCATGATAAAGACGAGCATTATCTGGATGAGCTTCTTAAATAATTAAATATGAACATCTACTGAAAGGAAGAGAAGATTCTCTAAAGAAACTGCTCTTCCTTTTGACGCTTTACACCTGCTTAATTACCACAAGATCATTTATCCATTTGTACACCGATTGAACCGACTGATAGAGCGAAGAGAAAATGGCATGATAAGGAGTGTTACCAGCATTCTCTGCATCCTCTAACGCACGGATTTAGTTTCTTTCTGCTTTTTTAATAATCTCATAATAAGTCCGCAAATACAGGGAAACAATATTGTGAGAAAAGAAAATTAGGAGGAAAAACAATGGATAATAAGATGTTTTGCTATCAGTGTGAGCAGACGGCCGGATGCGGCGGTTGTACGGGAGCAGCAGGTGTATGTGGAAAAACTGCGGATGTGGCGAAGCTTCAGGATGAACTGACTGGTGCACTGGTGGCTTTGGCGCGTGGAATCCATGAGGCACCGGAGGTAGGTACGGATACATGGCGGATGATGATTGAAGGGCTGTTTGCGACAGTTACCAATGTGGATTTCAATGAAAAGACTCTGCGCAAACGGATTGCTCAGGTGCATAAGGAGACGGAAAGGATTTGCGGACAGGGTGATGATTACTCTATGGAGAATGTCTGGAATGCACAGGAGGATATCCGAAGCCTCAAATCCCTCATTCTTTTCGGTGTGCGCGGCATGGCTGCTTATACGCATCATTCACTGGTATTGGGCTATACGGACGAAGAAGTGAACCGGTTCTTTGCAAGAGCCCTCTATGTAGTAGGAGAGGACTGGGGGATGGATCAGCTTTTACCTGTTGTCATGGAGGTAGGAGAGAAAAATTTGAAATGCATGGCACTTCTGGATAAGGCGAACACCGAAAGCTATGGGACACCCGTACCGGTCACGGTTCCGTTGACTGTGGAAAAGGGACCGTTTATCGTTATTTCCGGTCATGATTTGCACGATCTGAAGCTCCTTTTAGAGCAGACCGAGGGCAAGGGGATCAATATCTATACTCACGGTGAAATGCTTCCTGCACATGGCTATCCAGAGCTGAAAAAATACTCCCATCTGAAGGGAAACTTCGGTACGGCATGGCAGAACCAGCAGAAGGAATTTTTGGATATTCCCGCTCCGGTGCTGTTTACAACCAACTGTCTTATGCCGCCGAAGAAAAACTATGCGGACCGTGTATTCACAACAGCGGTGGTATCTTATCCAGAGATGATCCATATTGGGGAGGATAAGGATTTTACCCCGGTCATTGAAAAAGCGTTGGAGCTTGGTGGATATCCGGAGGACAAGGCATTTACCGGTATCAACGGTGGCAGCACAGTCACGACCGGATTTGCACATGGAACCGTGCTTGGCGTGGCTGATCAGGTTATTGAGGCGGTAAAGAACGGCAAGATCCGGCATTTCTTTCTGGTTGGCGGCTGTGATGGAGCACGTCCCGGTCGTAACTACTATACGGAGTTTGTAAAGCTGACGCCTCCGGACACCGTGGTGCTGACCCTTGCCTGTGGCAAATATCGTTTCAATGACCTGGATCTTGGAACAATTGAAGGGTTGCCTAGGCTAATGGATATCGGACAATGCAATGATGCGTATAGTGCCATCCAGATTGCTCTTGCGCTTGCCGATGCATTTGGCTGTAGTGTGAATGAGCTGCCGTTGTCCATGGTGCTTTCCTGGTACGAGCAGAAAGCAGTGTGTATTCTGTTGACGCTGCTGTATCTGGGGATCAAAAACATCCGTCTCGGTCCTACCCTGCCGGCATTTATCTCAACTAATGTACTCAACTACCTTGTAGAAAATTATGGAATTGCGCCGATCACCACGCCGGAGGAAGACTTGAAGCAGATTCTCCAATAATTATTTTTACAGATAAATAAAAGAAACGGTATAGATAAAAGTATACCGTTTCTTACCTGCATTATAATATTTCAATAATAAACATATATAAGTGCATTTTCAAATTATTACTAACTTAGACGATTCAAATTTTCCAATTTCCGAATCTTTAATTTGTCAAATATGGTTTTGTGCTTTTACCATACAAACGCCATAGTTCATTTGAGCGTTCTTTTTTACTCATATGTTTCACTTTTTTCTTTTTGCTATCTGCTTTATCTTCATACATGTATTCACGATCTATTAACCCCATAAAACGATCCCCCTGTAAATCTGCTTGAAAATTTGTACCTCATTATAACATTTCCGGGAAATTATAGCAACGAACAAGAGGGGAAATGAACAAGAAAGGTAACAGAAGCTATTATATAGGAGAAATTACGAAATTACGAAGTGTGAGAAAGGCTTTTCATTTAATTGAATATTGTAATATAATAAAGAGCGTAGTGTCATGTAAAAATACGAATAAAAGAGATGAATGAAAAGGAAAAAGACGTGAATAAAAAGATGAATTCAGAAGCACAGCTTACGACATTTGAAGCAATCAGCATGATCGTGGGAAACAGTATCGGGACGGGAATTATTGCAGTTCCCTATCTGGCTGTCCGGAACAGCATGTGGGATGTTGTGTGGATGGTTGCTTTTGCTTATATTGTGAATGTGATTCTGCATCTGATTATTGCAGAGCTTTCCTATAATAATGGTGGTGTCCAGCTTGTGAAAAGCTTCGAGGGAGAACTGTTCCATGGAAAGATGAAGAAGATTTTCAGCTGGATCATGTTCATAGTCTATGGACTGGCCATTATGGTGGGCGTCAGTGGAAATATCAACGGTGGAGCACAGATTTTCGTGAACTGGTTCGGACTTCCGCTGTGGGCGGCACAGCTTATTTACTATCTCATAGCCGGCAGCGTCGTGTTTATAGGAATGAAAGCGGTGGGAATTGCACAGAAATATTCAGTGGCTCTTTTACTGGTCATTGTGGCAGTGATGAGTGCAGGAACATTCCTGCATCCGCGGAACACCCTGTATACGGCCCCTTTTCATATCAATAACCTGCTGGCTCTTTACAGTATGGTTGTATTTGCAACCTCTGCAAATCAGGCGGTAATTCAGGTGGTAAAAGGCTTAAACGGTGATTCGAAGAGGATCCGGAAGACGATCTTCACAGGCTTTGGTCTGTCTTCTCTTTTTGTCCTCGTTGTAACGCTGACCGTCCTGCTTGGGACGAAGGGAGCCGTTGATAAAGAGCTTGCTTATATGCAGCTGGGAGAAAGCATTGGGGGATGGGCACTGATCCTTGCCGGTATTTTCTCGCTGTCTGCATTGCTTACGACGTTCTGGTCAAACACGCTTGCCCTTCGAGATGTGGTACATGAGCAGGTTGGAACAGGTAACCGGGTAAGCTGGCTGATTGCAACTGTTCCCTGTATTCTGTTTGCTGTTTTCGGAGTGAGCAGCTTTATTGTGCTTACAAGAATCATGAGCGGTGTTGTGGTTTTAGTAAGTATTATGCTGGTTCTTACCTATGGAAGATCGAGGAAAAAGGTGGGAAGCAGCCCGATCTGCGGTATTTTCGGAACAGTTCCGTTTCAGGTGCTGATGATGGTTTCTACAATCGTTTCTGCAGTTGGCGCAATGCTGCCGTTGAAATAAAAGCTTAGAAGCTGCGTTAGCAGCGGTTTTACTCATGTGGTTACTTCGCCATATAAAATCTGTACAATCCGGCAGCTTATGAATGTCCATGGCTGAACTGTTACGATTTTGCATGGCTCTGAATAGTTACAAAATATAAAAAGTGAAATTACTTATAAGAATAAAAAGGATAAATTTCGATTATGTATACAGCAGATAATTTCAAAAAGGCAGATGAAGATACCTTTACCTTAAAAATATCACCGGACCGGGATTTTAAGATTCTCCAGCTTACGGATCTGCATCTTGGCTTCGGGCTGTTTTCCAAGAAGCGGGATCAGCTTGCTCTGAAAGCGGTAAGCAACATCATAAAGAAAACAAAGCCGGATCTGATTGTTATTACCGGAGATTCAGTATTTCCCTTTTTTCCAAAAGCCGGAACGTTCAACAACAAACGGCAGGCGCAGATTTTTATCCGGTTTATGGATCAATTCCGGATTCCCTATGCGCTGGTTTTCGGAAATCACGACTGCGAGATGTTTTCCAGATATAACAAAGAGCAGATGGCAGAGCTGTTTGCCTCCGGTAAATACAGTATTTTTACGAAGGGAAGACCGGAGATTTACGGAGTTGGCAACTACTTCTTAAATCTGACCGATGAACAGGGAAGGGTATTGCTCCCTTTGGTGTTTCTGGATTCGAATATGTATGGAGAGAACGGTTGGTTTTACAGTGGATTTGACTGCATTCATGAGGATCAGGCAGACTGGTGCATGAAAAGGCTTCTTTCATTAAAGCAGAAAGACCCGGACGTGAAGGCAATGGCATTTTTCCATATACCTGTAGCGGAATTTAAAGAGGCTTATGAAAAGATGCGTCTGGGCGACAAAAGTGTAACGTATATGCATGGAAATATCGGAGAGGTGAACGATCACTTTGGTATTCCAGGAAATGAAGGCACCTTTTTCCGGAAGGCAGTGGAAAACGGCGTGATCAGATGGATGTTTTGTGGACATGATCATCTGAATACACTTTCCGTTGTGTATAAAGGAATCCAGATGACCTATGGCATGTCGATTGATTATCTGGGCTACAGTGGGATTCTGAAGCGTCACACCCAGAGGGGCGGAACGCTGATTACCCGGCATCCGAACGGAAGCGTGGAAATCCGGATGGTTCCTCTTAATGAGCACTGAAAATCGTTTTATTGTCTTTCATAAGCAGATATGTTACACTGGAACTGCTTATGATTTTAATTGGGATGGAGAAAACATATGAAAAATAAAAATAATAAGAGAAGTTCCTTTTCGGGGAAGATCGGTTTTGTGCTGTCAGCGGCGGGAGCGTCTGTGGGCTTGGGGAATATCTGGAGATTTCCTTATCTGGCTGCGAAGTATGGAGGCGGTATCTTTCTGGTAATCTATATTATTCTGGCATTGACGTTCGGTTATGCAATGATTGTGGCAGAGACATCGGTTGGACGTATGACCGGAAAAAGCCCGGTAGGAGCCTATCAGTCCTTTGGCAAATCCGGATGGCTGGCTTTCGGAGGCTGGATCAATGCGATTATTCCGATTCTGATTGTGCCATATTATTCAGTAATCGGCGGCTGGGTCATTAAATATCTTCTGGAATATGCACTTGGAAATGGTGCAAGGCTTGCAGAGGATGGTTACTTTTCAAAATTTATCTCGAACGGTGCCTCCACGGAAATCTGCTTTATTGTCTTTGCGTTATTTACTCTTGGAATTATTTTTGCCGGTGTGCGTAACGGGATTGAACGTGTTTCCAAATTTATGATGCCGGTGCTTGTTGTGTTGTCCCTCATTATTACGGTTTATTCCGTGACAAGACCGGGAGCAATTGCCGGTGTGAAATATTTCCTTGTTCCGAACCTTGAAAATTTCTCCTGGATGACCGTGGTTTCCGCAATGGGACAGATGTTTTATTCTCTGTCGATCGCCATGGGAATTCTGATTACCTTTGGTTCCTATATGAAAAAGGAAATTTCCATTGAGGATTCTACGAGAAATGTAGAGATATTTGATACGCTGATTGCAATTATGGCAGGACTGATGATTATTCCGGCGGTGTTTGCCTTTTCCGGTGGAGATCCGGATACGCTGCAGGCTGGTCCTGCATTGATGTTTATCACCATTCCGAAGGTATTTGCCAGCATGGGATTCGGAACAGCCATCGGAATTGTCTTTTTCGTTCTGGTATTGTTTGCGGCGATCACAAGCTCGATTGCACTGACAGAAAGTGCCGTATCGACCTTTGAGGATGAGCTTGGCTGGGGCAGAAGGAAATCGACGGTGTTAATCGGTGTGATTATGCTGTTACTTGGAACCCTTTCTTCCTTAGGATATGGCCCGCTGGGTGGTGTGAAGATTATCAACATGCAGTTCCTGGATTTCTTTGATTTTCTGACAAATTCCGTCATGATGCCGATTGCAGCGATTGCAACCTGCCTGCTGGTATCGAAGGTGATCGGTGTGAAGCGTGTGGAAGAGGAGGTGCTGCATGGAGAAAGCAGATTCCGCAGGAAAAAGGTGTTCTACTTTATGATCCAGTATCTCTGTCCGGTATTTGCGGCAATTATTCTGATCAGCTCTGTAGCGAATGCATTTGGATGGATTTCGATGTAGGTGCAGCATGATTTTTTAAGAGTCACGTAACAGTTCAGCCATGCCCATTCATAAGCTGCCGGATTGTACAAATTGGCTGACAAATATAAGTGTTTTCCGGCAACTTATTTCATGTCGGGCGTCTGCCCTATAGAAATGCTTGTATAAGCTGCCCTTAGTGAGCAAGCTCCCTCGGTCATCTTGCACAATCATTTCTGCATGGCTGAACTGTTACAGAATTACATATAATAGATGGTAGATACTTGACGTACGGGATTATGTACGTTATACTAAAAGTACAGAAAACTGTACGTTTGAGCGAGGTGATTGTGATGCTGGCCGTGAATTATACGAATCTACGTGATAATATGAAAGCTTATATGGATAAGGTTACGGATGATTATGAAACAATGATTGTGACCCGGAAGGATAACAAGAATGTTGTTATGCTGTCGGAAGAGGCATACAATAATCTGATGGAAAATGTGCACGTTATGGGGAATAAGGCGAACTATGACTGGTTGATGGAATCCAAGGAGCAGTTGGAGAAAGGACAGATTTCGAAGCATTCTCTTACTGAGGTATTGGCGGATGAATAAAGTCTTTACGAAAAATGGCTGGGCAGACTATGTTTACTGGCAGACCGAAGACCGGAAAACAATAAAGAAAATCAATCAGCTTATTGAAGATATAGCAAGAAACGGCAACGAAGGAATAGGAAAGCCGGAGCCATTAACCGGAAATCTGACAGGATTTTGGAGCCGGCGTATCAATGATAAAGACCGGTTGATTTACAGGACAGATGAAAATAATGTGTATATCCTTGCCTGTCGGTATCATTATTCAGACACCTAAAATGATAAGCGCCCTGCGGATAAACTGATATGCCCCCTGTCAAATAGACGGGGCATATCAGTTTGTCCGCAGGGCGTCTGTAATTTCTTCACAGTTTTGTCTGATTCATTTCTGATTTAGAATATTTAGAACACTCCGGTGATAAAGATTTCAAGTCCGATGGCGATGAGGATGACACCGCCGAGGATAGAGGCCTTATTGGAGAACTTCGTTCCGAATTTCTTACCGATTACCAGTCCGGTAATGCAGATAAAGAAGGTGATCGCTGCAATGATGAGGGATGCGGTCAGTGCCATGGCGAAACCATATTCTGCAATGGTAAATCCAACCGATAAGGCATCGATGGAAGTGGCAATTCCCTGTACCATCAGTGTTCCGAAGCCGAGCCTTGTTTTCTCTACATCATCTCCCTTGCTGCGGATTCCCTCAACCATCATCTTTCCGCCGATAAAGGCAAGAAGAATCAGGGCAATCCATGGGATAAATTTTTCGAATGCATGGAAATACTCTACGATTGTGTGAACGCAGATCCATCCGGTCATAGGCATCAATGCCTGAAAGAAAGCGAAGACACCGGCAATCCCGCAGGATTTGCTTTTTTTCATGTGAGGCTCATTCAGACCGTTTGCAAGCGATACCGAAAAGGCATCCATAGCCAGTCCAACCCCGAGCAGGGCACTGTTCAAGAAAAATAATACATTCCATTCCATTTTTTGTTCCTCCGATTGGTATACTCTTAATAAAAAGACCCGGATACAGCAGTAACTATATCCAGGTTCCAAACAAATCGATATATGGACTGCATGTATAGTTACTTCCTATACATGAGTCTCGCAATTTAAAACAAGCCAGACCGGACGGTCAGTATGTTGACTTGCTACGATGTACGCTTGCTACTCCCTCATGGGTCACAATAGTAGTAGTTTATCACTATTTGCGAGAAGCGTCAATTATTTATAACAGTTCACCCAGCCTGTAAGCAACAGTTCAGCCATGCAGAAATGATTGTGCAAGATGACCATGGGAGCTTGCTCACTAAGGTCAGCTTATACAATCATTTCTATAGGGCTTACGCCCGACATGAAATAAGTTGCCGGAAAGCGCGCATATTTGTTAGCTAATCTGTACAATCCGGCAGCTTATGAATGGCCATATCTGAACTGTTACGCCCGTAATTCAGGGGCTGCATGGATTCTAAGGGCTGCCGGACGGCGCTGCGGCGGAACTCCCGGGGCGTCATATGTATAAACCGCTGGAAGGTCCGGTTGAAGTAACTGATATTATTAAAGCCGGTCTGTAATGCAATTTGGCTGATCTCACGGTCTGTTTCCAAAAGCAGCTCCGTGCTTTTGCTGATGCGGAAATAATTCAGGTATTCAAAGGGGGTCATGTGCGTTACCGATTTAAAGGAACGGCACAGATACCCTTTGCTGATGTTAAAATTCTTTTCCAGCTTTTCCAAGGTGACGCTATCGTCATAATTTTCCTGAAGGTATTTCATAATGGATTTAATGAGCCCGGTGCGATAATCGGAATCCACATAAGTCTCTTCCTGATTTACGATCGCATGTGAAATCATCAGATGGCAGGATTTAAGGAGAGCTGCCTTGATGAGCAGTTCATAGCCGTAGGGTTTTGTGAGAAAGGCTTCATGAATCTCGTCCAGTACCTCACGCAGTGTGAATTCCCAGGCAAATGCCGGATTGATGACACGTGAGGTCTCGTAAAGCGTGGAAAACTGTACACCCTGATGAAAAAGCGGATCTAAAAACTTCTGCTGGATGATGTCATTTCCGAGACTGTAGAGCAGATCCGGGTGGAAAACAATCGCGTAGAAGTCCAGTGCTTCTCCGATTTCACAGGTGACGAGGTGAAGGGCATTGGCTGGGATCAGACAGATGCTTCCGGTTTTCAGGGAAAAGAAATCTGCCCCTAAATACAGACGGCCGTTTCCACGCTCGATGACCAGAATTTCCACTTCTTCATGCCAGTGACAGTTGATCCGTTCGAAAAAGGTAGCATCCGATTGGACGTCATAGAGCATAAAGGGAAACAGGGAATTGCCGTGAATCCGTGTCTCGCGTAATTGCGGGGTGTTATTGCTCGTAATGTTTTTCGCAGGGATATTTTTCGCAGGGATATTTTTCGCAGGGATATTTTTCACAGGGATATTTTTCGCGGGGATATTTTCTGCAGGGATATTTTTCGCAGGGATATTTTTCGCGGGGATATTTTTCGCAGGGATATTTTTTGCAAGAATAATATCCTTGCTGGAATTCTTCGTGCTGGCGTTTTTCATGTAAGCTCCTTATGATCGTGTATAGGTAATTGTCTGACTGCATCCATTCATAGGTTGCCGAATAGTACAGACAAATTTAAAAAATATATATGCATCTGGTTATTAGCGGTTACATATTTGCTGGACAGATGTGTGTTCATCTTTTTTCAACGGACATATCATTATTTGCTGGATACTTTTGGAAGGCAATGTTTGGCGAGTATCTGACTAAGTAGTAAATAAATATCAATATTGTACCAATATCATGCAATAAAATTCAAGTAATAGAGCAGAAGTATCATTATACTGTTATTATAAAGATCAAAAACACAACGCGCAATCCCTGACAGGTGATTTGTTTATAATATTTTATAATGTGCTGGAAGGGACAATGCAGGAAGATAGTCTTTTATACTATAAATGTGCTGCCTATGACTGTGTTGCATACGGTTGTCCTGTTTATGGCTGTTCTGCATACAGAAGTTCTGCTTACGGATGTTTTCTTGATATAATTGCACAGATCTATTAAGATTGGACATAATTATGAGAAAATAGCAGGGAATATCCAAAATGAAGAGCAGAGCAGGTGAAAAAATAATTTAGCAAGATGGAAATTGGACATAATTATGAGAAAACAGCAGGAAATATCCAAAATGAAGAGCAGAGCAGGTGAAAAAATAATTTAGCAAGATGGAAAT
>OHBJ01001024.1_pt1 | contig 19011 bp, 14 predicted proteins | sample 1577241 | NCBI WGS metagenome assembly OHBJ01 (sample SAMEA3541594, study PRJEB24748) | human gut metagenome | biome: human gut; feature: human-associated habitat; material: faeces | place: China | collected 2012 | reverse complement strand
CGGAGCCGAGAGCGGTAAGCTCAGTGAGCTGGCCCTCATCTTTCAGGGCTACGTCTACGAGCAGTGCGGCGGCTGCCAGCTCCAGCACCTCGATTACATGGCCCAGCTCAAGGCTAAGCGCCAGCAGGTCATCGACGCCGTCACGCGCATCGGCGGCCAGAAGGACCTCTTCGTCGAGCCGACGCTCGGCGCTGAGAGCCCGTGGAACTACCGCAACAAGATGCAGTTCCCAATCGGCCGCAGCAAGGGCAAGACCGTCATCGGCTGCTTCGCGCAGGGCACGCACGAGATCATCGACACGCGCGACTGCCACATCCAGAAAGAGGGCAACAACGAGATCGTCAATGCCGTGCGCGATATCATCACAGAGCTGCGCATCCCCGTCTACAATGAGGACCGCCACACGGGCGTCCTGCGCCACGTCGTCGGCCGCGTCGGCGAGAAGGGCGAGCTCATGGTCGTCATCGTCACGGCCACGAAGCAGCTGCCGCGTGAGAAGGATTTCGTCAGGGCTCTGCGCAAGCGCCTGCCGCACGTCGTCAGCATCCACCAGAACATCCAGACGTACCGCAACAACGTCATCATGGGCCGCGAGACGAACCTGCTCTGGGGCAAGCCGACCATTCTCGACCGCATCGGCCGCCTGACCTTCCACATCTCACCGCGCTCCTTCTTTCAGGTCAACACGAAGCAGGCCGAAGTCCTCTACAACAAGGCGCTGGAGTTCGCGAACCTCAAGGGCGAGGAGACCGTCATCGACGCCTACTGTGGCACCGGCACGATCACGCTGTTCCTCGCGCAGAAAGCCCGCGAGGTCTACGGCATCGAGATCGTCAAGCCCGCCATCCTCGATGCGCAGAAGAACGCGCGCGACAATAACGTCCGCAACGCCGAATTCATCGTCGGCGATGCGACCGAAGTCATGCCGCGCCTCTACAAGCAGGGCGTGCGTGCCGATGTCGTTGTCGTCGACCCGCCGCGCGCCGGCTGCACCGAGACCGTCCTCAAGACCTTTGCCAACATGCAGCCCGACCGCATCGTCTACGTCTCCTGCAATCCAGCCAGCCTCGCCCGCGACCTCGCCGTCCTCGAGCAGCTCGGCTACAAAGCTAAGAAAGTCCAGCCCGTCGACATGTTCCCGATGACCTCGCACGTAGAGACGGTCGCGTTGATTGAGAAAGTATCTTTGTAATACCTGCCGATGCACCGCATGACTGAATACGACATTTCCGCCAATACGGTGCTGGATGCTATCAAAAACTGAATCGTGTAATACTGAAGGGAACAAGTCCTAGATTAGGGCTTGTTCTCTTTTTTGATGTGTATCCGTAGGGCTATATGTAATCAGAATATATGTTTTGTTGTCTTGACAGCTGTAGTGCACTGTGGCATACTGGACCGGTACGGATAGCCATAAGGAGATAAGGAGGGACCTTGATGATGATGGATTATATCTTAGGTACGCTCTATGGCATGGCTCTTGGCGATGCGATGGGCATGCCGTCGGAGCTGCTGAGCAGGCGGCGGATTCAGGAGATTTTCGGACGGATTACGACGTTCGAGGATAGCCCGGAGGAGAATCCGGCTGCCATTGACATGACAAAGGGGCAGTTCACAGATGACACAGCACAGGCGCTCGTCATCTTGGACTCGCTCATGGAGAATGATTTTGTACCGGACAAGCAGATTATTGCAAAGAACCTGATCCAGTGGGCATTTGACACCGATGCGTTCTCGAAGAACATCTTGGGGCCAAGCTCGAAGGCTGCACTCCATGCGATTCAGGCGGGTGAGGACCCGGGACCGCATACGGTAAAGGCCATCACGAATGGTGCTGCGATGCGCATTGCGCCGGTTGGCTGCCTGTTCAAGAGCACAGACTTGCCGAAATTGGCCAAGTTCGTCTTGGGTGTCAGTGAAGCAACGCACAAGACGGACGTGGCACTAGGCGGCGCCGGCATGGTGGCTGCGGCCGTCAGTGCAGCAGTGGAGGATAAGTCTTGGGATGAGATCATGCAGGCGGCTTCAGATGGCTATGATTTGACGGCGGCCTATGGCGCAGAGACGTACAGTGCCTCGCCGAAGGCTCGTCTGCAGATCGCTATGGACCTGGCCAAACGTCACGCCGATGATGCCGAAGCGTTCTCACTGAGTATCTATGAGACCATCGGCACGACGACCCTGGCGAGCGAAGCAGTACCGGCTGCACTTGGCATGGCGTACTACTATCGTGATCCAGAGAAGTGCAGCCTGGCATGTGCAAACCTCGGCGGCGATACGGATACGATTGGTGCAATGGCCGTCGCAATCTGCGGGGCTAAGTCCGGTGCTTCGGGCATTCCCGCAGAGCACATCGTTGTGCTGGAGAAGAGTAACCCTGTCGATTTCCATGCCTATGCGGATAGCCTGCTGAGCCACCGTGGCCATGTGGGCTGAGCTGATTCTCCTTGTAATGTATATTCTTGTATGAACTAGAAATGAAATAGGAGGTTTTTGCATGGATTCCGAAAAAGAAACAGTGTTCCTGCCGCCAGAAGAGCGTACGGACCGTCCTGGCAGCTTGTTCTTCCTCTACTGTGCGGCTAACATTGGTATTCTCGGTCTGGTATACGGAGCCATCATCGTTGGCTTTCATTTGAGTTTTTTCCAAGCAATCCTTGTCACGGTCCTCGGGTCCTTCTCCTTTGGCCTTGTCGGCCTCATGAGTTTGGCCGGCCGCGATACGGGTACAGTGACCTTCGTCCTATCTCGTGCAGCCTTTGGTTTCAAGGGCAACCTGATTCCTGCCATCGCGGCGCTCGTCTCGCATGCAGGTTGGCTGTCCATCAATGTCTGTACAGGAACGCTGACCGTCTTGGCGCTGTTTGTGACCTGCGGTCTCATGAATTCAGCTCTGACCATGGCCATCGCTCTGGCAATCTTTGTTGCTCTAGTCTTGGTCTCCGTGCTGTTCAGCCATGAGATGCTGATCCGCATGCAGACCATCTGCACGTATCTGTTCGGATTCTTGACGCTCGTCATTCTCGTGATCATCATCCCGCAGACGGATTGGGTCATGCTCGCAGCGATGCCAAGCGGCGACTGGCTCGGCAATTTCCTGCCGGCTCTGGCGTTTGTCGCAGCTGGTACGGGCATTGGCTGGACGAGCTATGCCGCAGACTACAGCTGCCATCAGGACCCGAAAAACTCGCGCAGCAAGGTTGCCTGGGCCGTCACGCTCGGCGGTGCCATCCCTCTGATCCTCATGCTCAGCGTTGGTATCCTGCTTTCGACGCAGGTCCCGGATCTCGCGCAGTCGGCCAATCCGATTGAAGTCATCAAAGGCGCCCTGCCGACGAATCTCGCCATCATCTATTACATCACAGCCATCGGCGGTCTGACGCCGCAGTGCTTCCTCGGCCTCAAGTCCTCGAAGCTCGTCCTCAAGGCAGCACATCTCATCTGGGATGATAAGCTGATTCTCTTGTTCCAGACGATTATCGTCACGGTCATCCCGGCAATCATCCTCTTCATTGCACAGGATTTTCAGGGGACCTTGGAAGGCTTCCTCGGCATCATCGGCAAGCTGCTGGCTGCCTGGTCGTCCATCTTCCTCGTCGATTATCTGATGTTGCGCTGTAAGCAGGGCTACAGCGAGAAGCTGCTGACGGACCCAGTCGATAACCAGATCAACTACAATGGTGTCATCAGTTGGATCGTCGGCTTCGTCATCGGCATGCTGTTCTCGAAGACCTTTATCTTCACCGGTCCATTTGCGACAGGCATCTTTGCCGGCAACAGCCTCAATGTCCTGTTGACACTTGCTGTCAGCGGCGGCCTCTACTTCATCTTGACGCTCTGCCATCCGCAGAATAAAGCAGAGTAAAGAAAGGTGGGATAGCGATGGAAGGGAAGGAACCTAAACGTATCTTGGTCCTGGGCTCGGCTGTCATCGACGTCATCATCGATATCGAGCGCCTGCCTAAGGCAGGCGAGGATATCCCGGGCATCCAGAAAGGCATGATTGTCGGCGGCTGTGCGTTCAACGTATCTAAGATTTTAGATGGACTGCATATGCCGCATGATCTCTGTGTCCCCGTGGGACAAGGTATGTATGCCAACCGCATCCGCCAGGCCCTGCGGCAAGGCGCCCATGATGTCTTGATTGAAGATACTCGCTGCGACAATGGCTACAGCTTGTCTCTCGTTGAAAAAGACGGCGAGCGGACTTTTATCTCCATCGACGGCATCGAGACGAAGTGGCAGGATGCTTGGCTGGCAAATCTTGATGCAACGCGTTACGATTACATCTATGCATCCGGCTACGGCTTTCAGGATGGCAACACGAGCGGAGATGTCATCATGCGCTTCCTACGCTGCAAGAAGCCAGATTGCCGCCTCATTCTCGACCCAGGCCCGCGTCTCTTGGGCAAACAGTTTGAAGAAGAGATGCTGCAGATGGGGACTATCCTCGAGATGAATCAGGCAGAAGCAAAAGCCATGGGCCAGTCAGAAGACGTCCGCCAGGCTGCTAGGAATCTTCAGAAACGCACAGGCCAGCCTGTCATCGTCACGATGGGCAAGGCAGGCACTCTCTGCTGCACGTCAGATGAAGAACCCATCGTCCCAGCTGTACCGGTCAAAGCAATCGACACCATCGGCGCCGGCGACTCGCATACAGCAGGCTTCCTCGCCGCACTAGCGCAGGGGAAGACACTGCTAGAAGCCTGTGCTGAGGCCAACCGCGTCGCAGCACGCGTCGTACAACATGTGGGATGCTCGTTGCAGTAAATTTCTCATACGATAGAATAGGCTGGGGATATTCCTTAGCCTATTTCTGTTGTTCCAATCCATTCTTTGACGTATAAGGTAATGATGAGAATAAGTTATTGTAATAATTCTAAATTAATATCATTGTTTTCGAATTGCCTAATATAAGCAACTATATTGTTTTTTCGACTCGATACAGAAGGAAAATTTTCTTTTTTAGAGAATCTTAAAATAAGATGATGCATCTGACTGATTAAAGCGCTGTAGGACCACGATCTATTATGGCCTACGCGATGAGTGCCGCGAGATGCTGTATGAGATATACGAAAAGCGCCATGAACGCATGGCGCATAGCGGACTCGAGATAGGGAAAGAAGAATTTGCCGACCTCATTTTGGTGGATTGAATGCAATAGAGCAGATTGATCATAGGTATTGATCAATCTGCTCTAATACGTTCTGGAGGTCTTTCTTGATGTCGCTTTCCCAGAAGCGCAGGACGAGCCATCCCTGCTCGGTCAGCTCATCATTGACCTCTTTTGCTTTTTCGACGTTGCGTGTCAGATGGCGGACCCAGTACTCGCGATTGTGCTTGACCTGTTCGCCCGGATGCTCTTCATGGCCGCGTGCGTGCCAGAAGTCGCCATCGACGAAGATCGCGATTTTCTGCCTTGTCAATGCGATATCAGGCGTTCCAGGCAGGCGACGATAGTTCTTGCGGTAGCGCAGCCCTTTATGCCACAGGGCTTTGCGCAGACGGACTTCTGGCTTCGTATCCTTGCCATGGATTTTTGACATGATGTGGCTGCGTTGAGCTTCTGTCAGCGGCTTCTTCGTCCGGCTGAGGGTACTCTTTCCCTCATCTGCTGTCTTTGCCATGCTCATCGCCTCAATCCATCTGTGAGATTTTTGGCCGTGGAGCACCATGGCCAAGGGTTGATCTTCTGTTCGTTCTATGATATAATGGTAACACTATTCCGGCCATCAGGCCAGTGTATACCCACTGAAGGGGTGAATGAGCAAGGGAGATTGAAGCAATGGACAAGACTGTTTGTGAACTGTTCGCCGGCGTCGGCGGATTCCGTGTCGGGCTCGAGAGAGCTTCGAAGGAATGGGATACGGTATGGGCAAATCAATGGGAGCCAAGCCGTGCCCGCCAGGATGCCTTTGACTGCTACTGTGCGCACTTCGGCAAGAAGGATACGCATGTCAATGTGGATATCGGGCTGATTGACAAGGCGACTATCCCAGACCACACGCTGCTTGTCGGCGGTTTCCCATGTCAGGACTATTCGGTCGCTGCGACTGGTGCTAAGGGCATCGAGGGCAAGAAGGGCGTTCTCTGGTGGCAGATTTACGACACGCTCAAAGCCAAGCACCCGCCGTTCGTCCTCCTTGAGAATGTCGATCGCCTGCTGAAGTCGCCTGCCAAGCAGCGTGGGCGCGACTTCGGCATCATCCTCGCGTCCTTCTGGGACCTCGGCTACAGTGTCGAATGGCGCGTCGTCAATGCGGCCGACTACGGTTTCGTGCAGCGCCGCCGCCGCACGTTCATCTTCGCGTATCGCAATGATACGGTATATGGTCAGCAGATGGCTGGGCACGACCCGCTGGCAATGCTCAACACCGACGGCTTCTTTGCACGCACTTTCCCGCTGAAGCCCAAGGCGATAGCCTCCAAGACGGACCTCGAGACGCATGACCTGCTCGAGATTACGCAGGAATTCGCTTTCCCGTTTGAGACGGCAGGCTACATGTCGGATGGCCATATCGCGACCGTCAAGGCAGAGCCGGATTATCACGGACCGCACAAACTCCTGCGCGATATCATGGATCATGATGTCCCGGAGAAGTATTATCTCGGCGATGACCTTGATAAATGGAAGTACCTGAAAGGCGCGAAGAAGATTGAGCGCACATCGAAGACGGGGCACAAGTATACCTTCTCGGAAGGACCGATTGCCTTCCCGGATCCTGTTGACCGTCCGGCCCGCACGATGCTGACTAGCGAGGGGACGACGAACCGCAGCACCCACGTCGTACAGGACCTGGATACCGGCCGCCTGCGTCTCCTGACGCCGAATGAAGCCAATAAGATTCAAGGCTTCCCGGAGCACTGGACCGATACCGGCATGAGTGACCGCTTCCAGTACTTCTGCATGGGTAATGCTCTCGTCACCGGCTGCATCGAGCGTATGGGAATGACACTCGGTCAGATTCTTGACCATGAGGATTGATGTTTTCTCCAGGAATATTTTTCTATATCTAGATAGCCAGATTTCATGGTTTATAACCAGAAATCTGGCTTTTATATATGAACTATCTCGATGCGGTATTATATCAAGAATCATTTAGAGTTCTGGCAGCGATTCAGTTTTCCAATCATCTTCTACTACAGGCGGTACTCTTCCAAGGAAATAGTCTTCTAGAAGATTCCATATTTCTTCACTGGAAAAACCACCCTCATAGATATACGTGAGCATTCTTGCTGAGATTCTATGCCGTTCAGAAATTTCTTCTAATAAAGTATTATGGTATGTTTGTGGATGGCTAATAATATTTTTTAGAGCTTGTTCCTGGTTAACGTAGATGTAAATTTGACTGGCGTCCCCACCAGAGATTTCAAAGTCTAATAGCCCCATTGCTTCAAAGATACCAAGTGCAGTACTATACTCTTTTAAGATATGTCCATTTCGCTCTTCAACTAAATAGAGACGTCCATCGAGCTGATGATTGAAGATGCTATGATAAGTATTTTCAGCCCAACGAAAATAATTTCGAATGGGTGATAAAAAACGATATTCCATCTGTCCATTCATGAGATATTTTGTTCGTAATATGGATTGCATGTTATGTGAGAATTGTCGTCGATAAGTATCGATTGATGATAAAAGAATCTCACAAAAATTATCAGCTTTATATGGATGCCCATAAAATGCTGCTGATTTTTGTAATATAGTAGATATTTCTATTTTTGATACGTATGTGCCATTTATTATATGTGTATATACATAGTTTTTTAATAAATTCCATATATCGTAGAATCGATCGATAGAATCAGGATGAAATGTCAATCGGGTACAATAGGCCGGTCTAATTAGATAAGATTTATTAAATGAAAGAGCAGGATCTGCAGCATATAGCATATACTTAAACTTCGGAAAAGATAAATGTTGTGCACTTTTTTCCATATATTATCAAGCATAACCTGGCAGATATGGTGTACTTTGTCGATTTCTTTGACTGTCTGGTGGTATTCCATCCTCAAGCGATGCTGCACATCTGGAGAAATCTGGAAATACCCTATGGAATACATCGGAATGGGTCTTACTACAATAGGTGAGAAGCCTCGTCTCTTCTCAAAATCTTTTTGTATTAAAAGCAATGCAGTTTTTACTTTATTGATTATATTTCCCTCATCATGCATTGGATTCGAGAATAGATATGAGAAGTTTTCAGCATCTAGTAGCATTGCATTTCGTTTTCGCGTATAATTCTTCTGATATTTTCGAATCTGTTGACAATAAAGTGCTTCAATTTTTGCGATAACTCCGATTAATTGATATGGACGGATTGTTGAGAGGCCATGCAATTGGTTGATAAATTTAAAATCTCGTTTATCATATTCATAAAGAGCTTCTCCATCTAGTCCTGGCTTTCGTGCCGCTCGTCCAATCTCCTGAACATAATCACAGACATTTCCTGTTGGTGCGAAATGTACAACACGTTTGATATCATCAATATCAATTCCCATACCGAACGCCTTAGTAGCTAACATGATAAGTTTGTTTCCAGAAAGATATTGCTTGTAATTCTCCATTTTTAAGACTTTATCCATACGACCATGATATACTGCAATATCTTGGTAGAAATCAGTTTGACTCTGAATATATTCTTGGAATCGTTGAATTAAAGAAACTGTCGGGAAATAAATCAATGTTTTCTTCTCCATAAGGAGAGATCCCTGTATGATATCGCGTAATCGATCAAATTTATCCAATTCGTATTCAAAACGTCCGCTTACTTTTTGAATCTGATGAATTGTAATTTTGATATCTTCACGTCGAACATACCCTAGATATGTGATTGGCTCAATCATATGTAAACTGTCAATTGTTTCTTCATACATATCTTCTTTTCCATGGTAGATAGCAGTAGCTGTAAATGTTGCAACTACTAAATCACGTTGCTTTTCTTGCAATTGTCGTTTCCGGAGTTTTCGGATATGGTCGCCTAGATACCAATAATCTGGACGGAACTGCTTCCCCAAAGTAGTAACAATATGTGCCTCATCGATGACAATCATCCCAATAGTCCGATTGCCAATTAATTGCTCAACATCACTACGCGCTAATAACGTTTCTGGAGATAGGTAAAGGATATCATAAATACCATCCTTTACCTTTTCCATAATATCTTGCTTGAGTACTGGTGATATATCTGAATTAATAGTCTTGGCGCCATAATAATGACGCTTTTCTAACCCCTGTACCTGATCATTCATTAATCCTATCAATGGCGATATAACAAGCGTAAGTAGTTTTTCAGGTTTCTTAGCAAGGTATATAGCTGGCACTTGGAACATGACAGATTTTCCTGAGCCTGTAGATGCCGTCACAAAAAGATCACGCGGCTGTAATCCACGACCACAATGTTCTACCTGTTCGACAAGATTGGCAATGACTGCTTCTTGGGACACTTCTTTTACTTTCTTTTCGTTATGTTGAAGTGCATGTAAATCATAGATTGGAAATTTCCTGAATGATTTGTGTCCCCAGTATTCATTCAATATATTAGTGTAGTCATCACGGTGAAAAAAATGAGGAGAAGTCTCTTGTTCTTCTGCCAACATGAGATTTTTTCCAATTGCAAGTTCAAGAATATGAAGATGCATTTTTAATTTTTCAATATCTTCAGTATAATCAGCAATCCGTATGATAGGAATCTCACGCTTTGTCTCGCATAATTGAACCAATCTAATATAATCAATCTCGGTTAAAAGATGGAATGGATTATCTGAATGCTGATAACAGAATCCTTTTGATACGATTTTCTTGTAATCATCATAGATATCAAAAAAAGTTTCACGACTATCGATATCCAAATCTTCAGTATAAACTCCCCAATATGAATTGTCTTGTTCTACATAACCATCATAAATACGAAGCAGATTTATAGCTGCACGTAAAGAAGCCTTATTATCATCCTCTTCTTCGCTTGAGAAATGTAAGCGTAATGCTCTTCTGATAGAGTCTGCCAATGGTGTATATATTGGTTCCATATTCATAAAGATATTATTTTTTATAATTGAAATATCTCTATACTGTGCAAGAATGAAGGTCCGTAATAACCGATACTCTTCATATAGGAATATCCTTCGATTCTTCGACATTATATCTACGAAATACTGGAATGGATTTTCCATCAAAGCTTTGATATTTACACTTGTCTTGTAGTCACTGAATCCAGCTTTTGAAGGATTTATTCCGCGTAAAACGACGACACTGTATTCCTGAGATAAAATTTTTGCAACTGTCTTTTTGATGTCCATCTCATCTTAACCTTTCTGTCACATCTTATAATCCCTTAGACGTCTTGACCGTGAAGAATGTCTCAGCCTGCGTAATGCTTTCTCTTCAATTTGGCGGATGCGTTCTCGTGAAAGACCATATTCCTGTCCAATTTCTTCTAGTGTCTTCCCTTTACTACCATCAAATCCAAAACGTAGACGTATTACATTAGCTTGCTTTTCTGTTAATGTTTTTAGTACAGCATTTACTTCTTCAACCATTTGTTTATTGCAGACTTGTTCCTCGACACTGGGTGATTCTTTATCAGGTATAAAATCACAGAGAAAACTACCTTGTTCTTCGCCAACAGGTGTATCTAGAGAAACTTTGTGATAGAATTGATCACGATACATCATGATTTTTTCGACTTCTTTAACTTCTATTTTACAAATAAGCGCAATTCGTTCAATCCTATCATCTAAATTCACAATACCTTGATTCCACAACTTATTATCACATTTAGCTACCCGATAAATTTTTTCATGCATATGCACTGGAAGACGAACCAGAAGATCTTCTGTTTTCAATGCTCTATCTATCGCTTGTCTTATCCAAAACACAGCATATGTACTAAAACGAACCCCTTTCGCGGCTTGAAATCGTTTAACTGCTCGCATAAGTCCGCCGTAACCAACCTGCATCAAGTCTTCAAGATCTAGCAAAGTCGTCCGCTGTTTGTATCGACCAGCAATTTTCTTTACTAATCTTTCATTCTTGATACAGAGATCCTGCATTGCTTGCTGACTGCCACGTTGAGCTAATAAACAGAGTTGTTCATTACTCTGGTAAATATTAAGTTTTTCTAGAAGAGGCTGTTTTACAATATCGCTAGATTCTTTATCATGAGGAGCTTGTTTTTCATTAATATCTATCTTACTGAGAGTTTTTTCATGATTTGATTCTGTCATTATCTCTGGATTATCCATCGCTTCTTTAGATGGTATTATTACATCTACGAGATGGATTCCTTTATTTTCCAAAAATTCTACGACTGTATATTGATCCCGTTGTATTAATATTTTCCCAAAAACATAATCGAAGTCATCATACGTTAATTGGTTATCTTTGATGTATGGTGCAACCATTGATAAAATCATTTTTTCTCTCATCGTTATCTTTCACTTCTTTCTGTAGGTGAGTATCTTTCATCTCGCACCAATGAGAGCATCATCAGTAAATGATATCTCGAAGTTGATTGAGGATATAGCTGCTGTTCAGCCAGAAGCATTGCTTTGTGAAAACAGTCGTATCGGGCCAAGTGCCGCGTCCTGTCCCGGTATCGCGCACGGTGAGATGCGTATCTTCTGGCAGAGGATAGGTATCTTCGCGCGTCTGACCATGTGGCCTGACATGGGCGATGGGGTTGTCGGATGCATTCGGCAGGTTGTTGCTGAGACGTCCGCGATTGTCTGGCGTAAGGACGAGTCGCCCTTCTTTGATGATGTCGTGTGTCTGCTGCCATACCTTGCGCACGCCGTATTCCAAGTCCTGATACGGCATGTTCCAGAACTTGCACCCGGACAAGTGATACTCGCCATCCGCATCTTCTCGGAACACGACAAAGAAGAACCGTGTGTCGCGTAAGTAATTGCCGAAGGTGCTGTCGTCCCACGTCTCATCTGCGAGCTCTTGGAAACGGAAGGCGGGAAACGACATGCTTTCCTTCATCTTCCCGTTTTTCTGGATGCGGATGGTCTTCACCACGATGCCAGCTTTCTCGAACTCCTCGCAATGGTTCCCCTTGACGCCGAGTATACGGAACACGATCTGCGCATAGATACTCTTGGATGGCTGTGTCAGGTTGAAGCGTTTCCGCAGTGCCTGCTCGCTCATGCCGCGATAAGCATAGATGCGTGACTCGACAAAGGACTCAAAGTCATCGACCTTGCCGTGCTTGACGATTGGCTCATAGGTCTGTTTGCCGGGCATGATGTAGTGCAGCAGCACATAGGTCATATAGCTGTTCTTGAACGAGAATGCACGGGGCTTGGCTGGCTCATCGCTGAATGGCTGCTGGCGCCTTAGCTTAGAATTTGAGCCCTTTGTGCATGCGCCGAGATACAAGGTGTCACCTTCAGAGAGTTCGTGAGCTTTACCTGCCCTTATCTTGGCGACAATCTTCTGGTAGTCGTTCTGTATAATCTCTAAATCTTCTGCTGGAGGGGTGAAGAGTTGTACGAAATCGACTGTGCTGTCCATATCACTCATGCCTTTCACATGCAGGTACCAGACCAGCAGCATGAGCTGTGCTTTCTCCCATAGATGGCTGTGCTCGAAGTCCCCTTCCTTGACGATTTCCATGTAGTTGATCATCGTGAGGACGAGGCGCTCCTTGGCGCGGAAGCCTTTCTTGTTCTCGACATACGGCGTGACCTTCAGTTCAACACCAGCTTCGGGGAAGTCTGCTTCGGCATCGCTGTTGGCCTTGTAGCCAAACCAGCATTCCTCGACGAGGTTGCCGATGCCGCCTTTGTAGTTCTTGTTTTCATGTCTTGTCACATAAGCGGCCGTAGTTTCCTGTGCCGTATGGATATTCCCTGATTTCACCGACTGCTCGTAGATGGAGCGGAACGTCTGGCCAATCATCTTTTTCCCATATGATTCGATGCTCAGCGGATCCTTGTTATCGTACAATGGCGTAGATTCCATGATAACCTCCGTTTATTCTTTCTATGCCTATCCTGCATTATCATAGGTTTTGTTATCTATTTTTTATTATAGCATGTGAGGTCGGGGGTGATAAAGTGTAATCCTCGTCTAATAAGATAATGAAAGGCCTCGAACCTATAAGTTGTATTTACAGATTCGAGGCCTTTTTGCGTGGTAAGTATTTATTTGTCCGTCTTGTCATCCTCATTGTTCAGTGAGAAGGTGCTGAGGATGTCTTCGCCCTCCAAGTTCTGGATATACCAGTCGTGGTGGGGGTCGTAGTACTCAATGTCATCACCGGGCTGGAAGTATTGGTCGGCATGGTCCACGAGAGACTCGATGCTTTCATACCGATATTCTCAACATGGAGATCGGCCGCGAGCTGCTGTTCCACAGAGGTCAGAAGCCCTTGAACATCAAGCGCTACGACCTTTTTCGTGACCCGCTTTACGCGGAGTGCCAGTAGATGGGGAAGGGGCCCCAGACAATCGTGGATGATAGCGGTGATGTGAATTTGCCTTTGTGGTGAATGGGAGGAATAGACAATGCTTTATTTGATTACGGATACGTATCTTGGCCATCAGAATATGCTCAAGAGCTGCGGCCGTCCGGCAAGATTCACGAACCTCATCCTCGACAACTGCCGCAAGATGGTCAGGAGCAATGACACGCTGATCCATCTCGGTGATGTGGTGTGGAATGAGGAGGAGCTCATGCGCTTCATGAAGCTGCCCGGCCATAAGGTCCTGGTGCGCGGCAATCACGACAAGAAGTCGACGCCGTACTACATGGAAGCTGGCTTTGATCTCGTTGTCGACTCGATGATGATGACGCTGCAGGGCATCCAGATTCTCTTCTTGTATGTGCCGCAGTACGGCCATACGGCTGACATCAACATCCACGGCCATCAGCATGACCTTCATTACGAAGATGTTTTCCATCGCTACTGGCCATTGGCTCTGGAGCATATGGGGGATAAGCCGCTGCCCCTTGACGACAAGACGGTCGGCGTCCTGCAGAGCTGGGGGAAGCGGGGCCGCAATCCGTCGAAGAAAGAGATCTATGCCCTGCATCAGGGATATCTTGGCGCAGCGACGACGCGGGACTACATCGGCAACACCAAAGCCGCCATGCCCAAGCCACTCTGCTTCTGGGCCGACGATGGCACGGAGCACATGGTCGGCAATGATGATGCTGCTTGCTTTCACTATCACACGGGCTGTATCTTTCTGGCCATGCAGCGCGATATCTTCGAGCAGCAGCTCGGTGAGCAGACGTACACCGCCGTCCAGCTGCCATGGGAAGGAGCGCGCTTCACTCAACCCTACCGCATCATCGAGCAACAGGCGGGGACTGTCAGGAGCGAGAGCAGTCCGTTCGCATCTAATATGGTGCTGTGCTGGTTCCACGTAGCCGGATTTGCTGGGAAGTAGATTCTGTATTCAAGTATCCAATTGACATTTTTTAAAATGGACACTATAGTAAGGGTGTGATATTGATGAAGATATAGACGAAATGGAGGGATTTTCATGGAAGAGCAGAATGATATTCAACAGGACAGTTTGTTCTCTATCGTTCCAGGGGGTGGTCATGAGGCATCTGACATTGTCGCGTACAAGATTCAGATGATAGAAGAAGTGCAGACAACGTGGCAGGAACTTTTCCATGGTTTTGATGAGCTCCATGCCATCACCTATTCTCTTGGTATTAAGCAGGTTGAGAGCGTCATGGGACTGTTCCAACGTGGTGATGTGGTTATCGGCAGTCCTAGCCAGGTAAGACAGGCAGTGCAAGAGTTGTTAGCGGAACAGGAGTTTGACTTAAAGACCATTTGTCAAAATGCTTATTTGCAGCAGCGTATCAAAGATGGTAGCTTTCAATTTTATTTAGAAGATGGCGGGGTCCATGCAAAGATATATCTTTTGCGTGCTGATGATGGTAGGAATAGAATCATACTTGGTTCGGCAAACTTCTCTCGGCAAGCGTGGAATGGTACGCAGCTAGAGACATATCTGTTTGAAGACAACTCACGATTCTTTGAGCATTACATGCAGCTTTATGAAGCTTTGCGCGACGAATCATCATCAAAGGTCAGCATCAAGGCGAAGCCTTTACGTGCGGATGGATCCAATTTACAAGATCTTCCGATTATCCAGAAAGTCGTCCAAGCTCGTAAGCCCGTTATTATCGAAAAAGTACCGTCACGAGAGGAGGTGGAATATACCTTTTCTGTTACACAAGAAGGAAAGGAATGGGCTGAGCGTGTAAATCATGCATATGTAAAGCCAGATAATCATGGTGTTGTACACTTCACATCGAAGACCGTTGATCGCATGCAGGCATATATGAAACGGTCTGAGCATGAGAAAAAATTGCGTGTCGTAGAGAATCCAGAATTTTTATTAGACTATAAGGAACATAGTGCGTCTTTTTCAGGAAAGGCATGGGATTTAAATCCATCTAAAGAAGATGTCCAACGCGATATTCATTGCTTGTATCAATATCTAGATGGGACAGAAGGATTCACTGGAGATATCAAGAAGTTACAGGAAACTTATACTAAAATATTATTGTACATGTTTCTGTCACCCTTTATGGCGAAACTCCGTTATGATTATAGTCCATACGCACCAGAAAATTCTGTAGGAAAATATTTTCCCATGTACATGATTATACGTGGGCCTAAGAGCGGAGGGAAATCCTCTATTATACGAACTGGCCAACATTTGATGTTTGGCAAAAGTTTGCATACGTTGCCAACAAGCGTTATATCGCCTATAAAGCTGGATGCATATAAGGTGGGGATTAAAGGATGCCCTGTTCTGATTGATGATGTGACTAATTCAAGATTCAGATATTTGAAAGATATCGTAAAATCAGATGATGCGTTGATTCGAGGTCATAATATAAATCATGGAACATTTTTAATTACAACAAATGATGGTCAGGTACTAGATCCAAGTGTCATTAAGCGAACCTTGGTATTTACTATTCCGAATCAGTTGGCAGAAGATGAAAGTGTCAAACGTGATTCAAGTTTTGCGCAATTGCAGAAAAAGATGGGGAATGCCTTGTATCGTGCATTTTTACATCGTATGTTCGATGAAATCGATGCATTCTCGGATTACATGGTGTCTGATACCAAGAAAATGGATGGGTGGTTTCCAGATATATTCAAAGTTGGTGCAAAAATCCTGCAAAAAGTTATAGCTGATGTAGATATGGAGTTATATCCATCAATAAAACTATTCACCTGGCAGGATTTCATGGGAGAGATGACGAAGTCTCAAAAAGCGATTTATATATTGAGTGCTCTATTTGATGATTACAGTGATTGTTTTCATGTAAAAAAGGAAACAGATTCCCTTCGTGTTGATTTTTCGACAGTCGAATCAAAACAAGTCAACAAGTTTCTTGATATGCTTCAAAATGAATTGCCTGTATCTCTAGAGCCGCATATGATTGGTAATGTCCTGCAATTGCGATACTCTAAAACAAAAGAAGTGACTGGTATAGATTTTCAAAAACAGAAGGATTTCTTTAGCCGTATATCATCTATCTTCCGGGGTGATTAATATTATAAATTTAGTTGCATATCGAAAAAATAATGAACAGATATCTTCCTTTCAGGATAAAATCAAGCAGTATTTTCCGCCTGTAAAAAAATATACACTTTATACAGATCAAACAAGAGATTCACTAGCCTATCAGCAAATGAAGGAAGATATTTCTGATAAGAACACAATAGTATTAATGGATAGTATCAATGATTTATCGTTTGATTCAATTACCCAGATACATGAAATAGATTGGTTTTTAAACCAGTCTATTTCATGTATATTTTTTACTTATACAACGATGCTAGAACATCCAGAAAATAATCAAGAACATTTGCGGTTGTTAAAAGACTACGTAATATCATCTTATCAAAAAAAGAAGGTCCTTCCATTTAATCAGGTCATACGTAAAAAACGCATTGATTATCCAGAAAAATGGGAAGATCTTTTTGAAAAATGGGAGAACAAGGAGATTACTGCAAGATATTTCATGAAAGAATGTGGCTTGAAACGAGGTACTTTTTATCATATGATTGCAGATTATAAAGAACAAACGGGTTCTATGAAGAGAATTGTAACTATCACATAAAATGCATATCGTAATTTTTATAAAGAGAACGTTGCTATGGAGGTCACTTTATTATGAAGAATCAACAGGATCCGATTGTCGTCCAAGGCGCAATGGGCGTGGAGACGCAGTACATCATTGACAGGATGACGGAAGTACGAGAAGAGCCGTTTGGGCCGTTTCGGTGTGTGCGTGGCCTGTTCGAAGGGCACGCGCTCGTCGTCTGTGAAACGCAGTGGGGCATGGCAAATGCGTCGGCCTTGGCGGCACTTGCCATTGCACGGTATCGGCCGCAGGCAATCATCAGTCAGGGAACGGCTGGCGCGCATGACGCATCGCTGGCTGTCTATGATATCGTGCTCGGTGTGCGGACGGCCAATTCCTCTGCCTGGCAGTCGCATTATCGTGCGGCTGGTGCGGGTGTCGATTACCGTGGGCTGAAGCAGCTCGGCGTCTTTGCCTGGGATAAGGGCAGAGGGGAGTTCACGCAGGAGGTATACCATGAGGGGGATCCCGCTCTGCTGGATGCTGCCCGCCGTGCTGCTGCGCGGTATGAGCATGGTAAGATGGTTGAGGGAACCATCACGACGTGTGACAGTTGGAACTGTGAAGTGGACCGCATCGCCTTCCTGCACGAGTTCTACGGTTCATTGGCTGAGGAGATGGAAGGGGACGCTGTCGCGCAGGTCTGCCAGTCGTTCGATGTGCCATTTCTCGATGTGCGCATCATCTCGAACAGCATCCTGCTGAATCAGGATCCTTGGGACCTCGGGACAGGATCAGTCTGTCAAGAGTATGTACTTTCATTGCTGCGAGCATACTGGCAAGATGTGCGCTGAACCAATCTCATCCATTAAAGAGGTAATGGTCGATATAATGTTGCATTTTGACCGTTGCAGGAGTTTAGATGAACGTCTCGAAATCTTCTAATAACAAATGAGAAGATTACAGGAAATGATGGGGGTGTTGGTATGGATACGGTATTGCTGGTTGTGCTGATTGTCGGTGCGGCTGTCTTTTTGACAAAACGCCCGAAGGGGGCAGGGCCGTCGAAGACTGGGCAGACGGTGGAGCCAGTCCGACCGGAGGCGAAAGCCGCATCTTTTGCTGCAGAAGGAGCTGATGCAAAAGGTGAGCCGGCTTCGGCGACGAAGCTGAGGCCGAATGGGATTTCGCGGGCGTCTGGCCCTCGCCTGACGGCGGAGCAGTGCCGGGAATTGGCGCGGATTCATCGGCAGAATATGCTGAACCGCCAGCACGATAGCCGTATGTCGGCGGCTGCGGCGGTGGCCGGCGCAGTGGCTGGGGCGGCGCTGATGCGTCATCATGATGCGGAGGCCCAGCAGGCGCGCCTCGACCAGATGGCTGCGGCACAGCGCGCACAGCAGCAGTCGGATGCAGACTCGTACGATGCAGAGGATGCGGATGGCTATGGCGATTACGGCGGTTATGGAGATTACGGAGACGACTACACCGCGGATGATGCAGGTGACTACAATGCTGATGACGCGGACGACGATGGCTTCCGTGATGATGGTGTCGACTGGGACGCCGACTGGTCGGTCGACGATGAGGAAGACCACGGGGATGACGCGTCGGACGATGATGACTATGGCGATTACAGCAATGATGACTACAGCAGCTACGGCGACGATTCAGGTGCTGATTACGATGATGATTACGGAGACTATGGCAGTGATGATTACAGCAGCGGCTATGATGGCGGCGATTATAGCGGTGGCGGCGACGACTACGGCGGCGATGACGGCGGATTTTGATGGACTCTGAGGCAGGATTTTGCGATTGACTCGCGAATGCAATAAAGATACGAGAATCCTTCTAGGTTTTCAATTAAAATGCGGCCAGGAATCTTCTCACTTCAGTCAGGAGAGGAATGGCCGCAACGGTAGTCACTTGGA